>Ga0164297_10001043_pt1 | contig 30847 bp, 27 predicted proteins | sample GEODES058metaG_FD_113539 | JGI IMG/M metagenome (GOLD analysis project Ga0164297, IMG submission 113539) | Dystrophic lake water microbial communities from Trout Bog Lake, Wisconsin, USA - GEODES058 metaG | ecosystem: Environmental > Aquatic > Freshwater > Lake | place: USA: Trout Bog Lake... | reverse complement strand
CGTAGTTGGATAGAAGTTAATATCAATTACACGATTTAGATTCTTAATGACTACCTTTACTACCTTACGCAGCATGTCAAAATCAAATGATTTGCCTTTTACATAGGATGGGAGTGCAATAGATGCTAAATTACAAACGGCGGTCTCCTCTGATGATGTAAACTGTATAATTTCGACACAAAGATTTGATGATTTTATCGTTCCCAAATTATTTTGATTAGATTTCTTATTTGCAGCATCCTTGTACAATAAATAGGGTGTTCCCGTTTCAATCTGGGAATCCAGAATCTTAAACCAAATCTTTTGTGCATCCACTTGTTTTCGACCACGACCCTCGGCTTCATATTGTTCATAGAGTTTCTTGAATTTATCTCCATACACGTCGGATAGACCAGGAGCTTCAGATGGGCAAAATAATGTCCATGGTAAATTCTTTTCCACTCGCTCCATAAATAAATCAGGAATCCATAATCCATAAAATAAATCTCGGCAGCGTTCTTCTTCCGATCCTGTATTTAATTTCAGCTTCAAAAAATCTTCTACATCGGCATGCCACGGTTCCAAATAAATGGCAAAAGAACCATTTCGTTTACCACCACCATTATGTGCAATTCCTAGGTGCGATACAACATAATCATGCGGTCCATCAATTTCAAAATCGTGAACAATGCCTTCATATTGAACTTCACTAATATTTTGAATTCGTGAATATAAATAGTTATCATGTTTCAAATAACTGAAGAATTCTCCAGGTGGTGCATTAGGAAACATATCCATAATTTCTTTAATACGAGGAATGCGTATCACATTTGTAGGAAGTTTAGTTGTAATTTCTTTATAACTAGATATATTTCCAACACGATTGCGAGTATATCCTGAACTTAATGCACCCATACGCAATAGAACATACCGAATAGATTCAATTAATCCTAATGAGGATAGTTCAATTGTAATTTCCTTTTCACCAATACATCCATCTGTCTCAATAATTCCTCTTAAAATTTGTTGTACTTTATTTAAGGGCAAATGTAGCATGGGAATATCCCACTTTTTATGATGATTTGTATCATATAATTGAGAATGGGTTAATTTAAATCGTGGTGTTGCAGTAGACCATTTAATATCAACTGTATGATTATCCGTATATACATTGTATTTAATTCCTCTTTCTTCAAGATATTGTTGTACAAATGCAATTGTTTGTAGTTTAGTAGTATCATTTAAACATACACCTGATGCAGAATATGAAATATGACCATCGCCAAGCATGATACCATAAAATCTACAATCCTCTTCTGTTATTTCTTCAATATCATCTATATATGTTGGAATAGGAAAGACTACAAAGTCTGCTTCTTTAAGATCTTTCACATCAACAAATTCAGGTTTTGCAAGAGATTTATTTAAACGATTACGAATTACATCAAAGTTTAATCCCTTTACTTGATTTTGTAAGGAAAGAATTTGATGCTCAGGAGTTACACGAATAGGATAGATTGAATTCTTAATTTGAATTTCTAGCATTTTTCCATTATATTCATGGCGAATTGGCATTTTTACACGATGGTAAATTCCCTCGCTTGTAAGAATTTTATCCGTCACATTTACATCTTCAATTAGTTTTGGACCATTTTCTGTATATACTAATGTATCAGGTGTAAAACACTGGTCAACGTACCGTGCAGTATCATTAAAATTACGCAACATCGGTACAATTCCATTAGAAGTTCCATTTGTACCCTTGATTAAGGATCCCTTTGCACGAATATTGTGAATATGAAGACCAATTCCACCTGAATGTTTACTAATAATTGCACAATCCTTCAATGTATCATAGATTCCATTGATGCTATCAGATTTCATGGCTTGTAAAAAGCAGCTGGACAATTGTTGAGTTGGTGTTCCTGCATTAAAATTTGTTGGGGTGGCATGAATAAAATATTTTTGACTCAGAAGATCATACGTTTCAAATGCTTGGTCAATGTCAATGGCGCCCCAGAGTGCTAAGGCAACCCGCATAAATAAATGTTGAGGGCGCTCCAATGTATTTCCATGTGTATCTCGCAATAAATAGTGTTGTTTTTCTAGGGTCTTAAAGCCAAAATAATCGTACAAAAAATTACGATCATCCACTAGTTTTTCATTGATACGATCACCATACTTTTCACATAATTGAACAAGTTTTTCGGAAACAATGTGTACGGTTTCTCCTGTTTTCTTATTGGTTTGGTTATACAACTTTGCAACAACATCCGTAAATTTTAAATCCGTATTCCGATGATGATTGGTTATTGCAATTCGTGCAGCGAGTGTTCCATAATCCAAATTGGTGGTAACAAGCGACATCGCTAACTGTGCGGCCAATTCATCCAGTTCTGTTGTCTTGATTCCATCATGAATACGAAGCACCGTTCGCTGAGCAATTAAGGCTGCATCTACATTCAATCCTTCAGCAGCAGTTTGAATTCGATGAAGCACCTTATCAAATGATACGTCTTCCTGGTCACCGTTTCGCTTAACCACCTTCATACTACTCATAGATACCTTTCCGGAATACAATATCATACCCATATTTTTAACAACATCGCAAGTAGAGGGAATGAATCCATACATCTTATTTGGATTGATTCTGTTTTTAATTTGTGCATTTGCATTATTGTCTATGGATAAAGCTGCGTTTATGAATTATGTGGCACCTTATGCGTCGGTTTCTCATACACAATGGTGGAATCGGCCTGGAGCACAACATTATGGATATCCATCCTACACCTATTGGGAAGGCTTTGAGAATAGCAAAAAAGAAGACTCCGCTATTCTTTCCTACCCTCCCAATTCTCCCAGTCCCACCGATCTACAAAATAATCAGCCCTATCATTTATTGGATGACATAATGCAACCTCCTCGTGTCAAAGAATCCATATCATGTGTAGACAGTAGGTCGTGTTATGCAACAGATTTTAACCGAATGATAGAAAAAACAGGCACCTTTCGCCAACTCACCAATAATTACAAACGAGGCTATCCCGATAATTGTTCCTCACCCTTCCAGGAGCTAACACTCAACTTTTACAAGACGGATGGAATGCCTATTCCCGAGGATAACACGGGTAAGAGTGTGAGTGAAATGTAATGCTCTAATCTAACTCCATTCCATTCTCATCTACTTTATGAAACTGAATCATGCATGTTTCTACTTTTGCCTTCTTCGCAGGTCTGGTTGATTCAGGAACAGTAAATTGCCCCTGTTTGGCTTTCTCTACATCGCTCCAAAAAGTGTTCAGAATGGGTTGTAGTGTGGCCCACCATTCATCGTTTCGTTTTACAATTTGCTCACTCCATTGATACAATCTCCATGGAATGATCTCTACGATTTCTTCGTCTTCTGGAATAATTGGCAACCAGCCCTCCTCCACATGAATCGGACTATACACATAATAGAACTCCTGTGTACCCTTCATCTCGGCATAGCGAACCACTGCAATATATCCACTATACATGCTTGGTCCCTCCCTTAGCTGTAATTGATTATATGCCGATGTAAATACGGCTTCTACATAATCACACATCTGGAGACCTGTTACTTGTAACTGCATTTGCATCTGAGCATAATAATCTTTCGGTACGGTTCCATCAATTTCTCGGGTCACAGGACATTTGATCTCAATGAGTCGTCCTGTTCTTTCGTTCTTTGGACAAGAATAAATCAGGCCATCAGGTGATGCAGTACATCGTGGATCATTCGGATGCGTAAGACGACCCAATTCCTTGATAACCGTTCCATACTTGTGTTCATAGATCTGTTTTACGACTGGTTCAAAACGAATTCCCCAATCAAAGGCACTCATGCGATCTGATGGAACGGCTAAAGGTTGAAAACGAGCCTGATAAGGTTGTGTTTTTGCAATGACCATTTTGGCCCGTTGTCGTGGAGATGCAAACAAATTACCCAGCTCACTTGCAGATAGTACCGTCGCCATTTGCTGATACCATTCAGGTGTTCGTTGTTCCAATTGTTTCCTGCCTAATAATTCGTCTAACACTTCTTTTGGCACACAAGATTGTCCTACTGCACGACCGATCTTTTGCTTAAATTGTTCCTCGTATTTATCTATCATTTGATCTATGTAATAGTATTCCTTATCGGAAAATTCAAAAGAATCAGCAATTGACTGTGCTGATTCTATCCATTGTTCCAATTGTACACTATCTGCGGGCTCTGTCAACCAAACATCTAGCAGATAGACGACGTTCTTTAGTTTTTCTCTAAAGAACATGATATATCTATTTAGGCTGACTCTTTCTCGTCAATTTTTGCCAATGAGGTAGTTGGTTCCGCTGCAATAATCGTAGAAACCGATGGAGCATCATCTTTCTTCTTCTTACGTGTTGCACTTGTTGCATCTGCTTTCTGTTTCTTTACACTAAATCCCCATTTTAGAACTTCATTTTCATTGCGTTTTAATTCAAGTCCTTTAATGGTAGTAATACGCTGGGTTTCTTGATCATAGTTAACTACCTTAAGTGTGTTTAGCAATTTCTTATCCAATGCTTTTTGTAGAAAAATAAAAAACGCATCTTTTTCTTCTTTGGTCATCTCATGCTGAGGAGCAATATCTTCTACAAAAATACGAAGGCGATTCAGTCTTAATCCACGTTCAATACGATGCCATGGTCTTGAATAGGCCTCACGAGCACTATCTTCTAGTAGATTTGCGAATGTATTTTCAGCCTGGTTTTCGGCAATCTTCTTTTGTGTTTTATGCCTCTGAGCATCCATTCTATTTATACCACGTGATCAGGGTTTAGATGACTTCTTTACCAATGACCCATGAATCATTTCCACTACTTCCTGACAAGAATACACGTCTAATCGCTCTTCTTCAGGAATAGGCAACCAACTCCTGTCATCATCCTCTTTTCCAAATGTATAAAACATTCTCCAACAAAAGGTTTCCATATCATCCGCTGCAATATCCTTCCATGCATAAAAATCATCTATATTTGTTTTCTTAGTATCCACTTCACACAAAAATACATCCTTCACTTTAACGGGCTTATTCACAATATGAATATCATTGGAGAGCAGTATTTTCATTACCTGTGTTATATTTTTCACTGTTTCCTCCTTCCATAGTGTTCTTCCTCCTACAGTAAGCATCTTAAATGCATTTACTTGATTTAAACTGGTAGAAACCTGACTGTGAATATAAGGAAGAATAAACATCTTACGATAATATTAAGTAGGTACTTTAAATGGCCCAACCTGTGTATCCAGATAAGCACACGGCATCAGCCTATGCGGCCTTTCCTCTTCCTCAATTTATGCCCCGCACTCGCCGTGAAGTAGATCCCATTGATATGATTAATGCACGACAATTTGAACACTGGCAAACAGATGGTAAATATGGTACAATGAATCGCCCGGATCTGAACAAGCAAGCACCTTTTTATGATATGTTACCGAATAATAGTCGTTCTAGTGATCGGAATTATCGTTCCCAGCCCCGCTACGAAGTAGATGGTCAGAAAGGTGTAGAGAATCCCTATTTTGATAAATACGATACCACGTTTGATGCTAGAAACATGACACGTGAATTGCAGGCGAGTGTATATGAAGACAAAAATACGGGGTACTTAAAGGAATCCGCACGATTGCTGCAACGAAACTTTGATAGTAGATGGCTTGATCCAACCGTCATGGTACAACAAGCTGCGGCAGCGGAAGAATTAAGACCAAAAATGGATGATATTCGGCTGTTTTATCAAAATGTGCCTGTTTCTAAGAAGTGATTTTTAGAAAAGTATTCAAATAGTATACTTAATTGTAATCTGTCAGGGGGTAAGGGGGAGCGGAGGTCCCCCTAATTGTAATCTGTCAGGGGGTAAGGGGGAGCGGAGGTCCCCCTAATTGAATTCCAACTCAATCGGCGTAGTATATACCTGCAACTTTGTAAGTGAGGACGGCGTCTGCTTCGTCCGTCGCCGAGTTTGCGATTTGGCCACCGTTACTCCCGCTTTGGCGGCCGTTTTCTCCACCGATTCCGCTGATGAGGCCGAATCCGTAGACGACGCAGATTCATTCTTATTACGTTTCTGTACTTGAATCGTCTCCTTCAAATACGTATTGTATCCCGTTCGGATTTCCTCCTCATGGGCTTCAATATACTCCAAAATATTGGACTCTAGTGCCCACCGAAAGAAATTCAGTTTCCCAATCGTTGTCATAAATTGTTCCTGGCCTGGGATCTTGAACATGATCCGTTCTCGCCGACAATTTGGATCAAAATACTGCTTAGAATATGCTTTCAATTGCCCTTTGTAACTTAGATAGACCAAGAATTCTTGACCACCAATCGGATAACGAACAAAATTCTTTCGGCTGTATTTGGTCACAAACCAGTCAATAATACGTAAACTTAGTGGTGCTTCTCCATTGAGATACTGTAGTACTTTATCAATTTCCGGATGGCTAGAATAAAATCGTTGAAGGCTAGCAATTACCAATTCGGGTTTGCATTCAATCTTACGTTTTCTTGTTTGAGGATCGGATGTATAGCTATCCATTGTCTGAATGCTAAATGGTCTATTGTGCTTAGGTTCTCTTTTTAATCACAGTGTATGAATAGAATGGCGGCACCACCTGGATATAATGTTGCAGATAGCCTACTTCCTTCAGCAGGAGGTACTATTCAGGCCATGCGTGGTGGTGGAGATGCACCGCCACCAGGATATAGCGGATCATCATTGATTACATTACCACCCGCTATAGAACAGGCTCGGATTGATCCATTTCGTGGCGGTGGACCCAAACTCTTACCAAAACCTGCAAATTCTCCTCCCCCATTTTGGCCTTCAGGTATAGTAACCGCCACACAAGAAGCAAATACAAAGGCCAAAAAAATTGTCACAAAAGGAAAAGATGCGGCTAAAAAAATCGTTTCTACAGAAGCTGCGATTGCAGCTGTTGCGGCGACTACCGCTAATGCAAAATCAGTAAATGCAAAGAAGCCATCTAATGATAACAAATCGGCCATTGCGGCGGCAGTTGCAGGGGTTGCAATGAAACAAAATAAAAAAACAGAAGAGAAAAAGGAAGAGAAAGAAGAGAAAAAGGAAGAAAAGGAAGAAAAGGAAGAGAAAGAAGAGAAAAAAGAGAAAAAAGAGAAAATTCAAAATAAAAAAGAAAAGGAAATCATTCTCTTTGGTAAAGTACTTCATTTACTTCCACCTGGCGATGAAGCATGGACGGACGATCAGAATGAAGCGTTAAAACAATTTGGCGCAACCATGTATGACAAAGAAGAACAGAAAGAAATTTTACAAGCGATTTATGATGGTAAGTGTGATACAAATAAACCATTAATTTTAATGGAGCAATGTCTACCTGTGCGGCGTATCATTCAGAGTTTGGCTTTAACCAAATTGAAAGAACTTGCAAAAACAACCGTTACCAATGAGCCTATTGGAGTATCTCCTAAAAAGGGTTCTACTAAAAATGGTAAAAATAATAAAAAAGATAAAAATGGTAAAAATAGTAAAACAAATGAAACAGGTAAAACCGCTACAAGAGGTGAATCTGGATCTATTCCAGAGAGAGAAGATGATGATGAGTTGAAAGAGGACGATGATGAGTTGAAAGAGGACGATGATGAGTTGAAAGAAAATGATGAAAGCAAGCAACAACGAAAAGCAGTAATGATAGACGAAATGATAAATGGTCACCTTCATTACATGGATCAATATATTGCAGATGCAAAAGCAAAGAAGTTTGATGAAACTGTGATACGTACCATGGAAAAAGATAGAGGAGGTGCTAAAACATTAGCTGCGGAAGGAAAACAACATTTATCGCAAGCAACGCAATCAACGCAAGCAGCACAAGCCGACATGGCTCTCGCTGAAGATATGGTAACACGTATTGGGGCGCTATCTGCTAAAATTATACGAGCATATACTGCTGAAAATAAGAAATATTTAGATGCATTAAAAGCACAACAAGTAATTGCACCTGAAGAGCCTCAAAAGCCTTTAGCACCTGAAGAGCCTATAGCACCTGTAGCGCCTATAGACACTCAAATAACCGATGTAGATGAAACAATCGCTGCCATGGAAGAAATAGATACAATTTTACAAGAATTAGAAATGGCAGATTTATCGCTACCTATACAAGAGAAAACCATTGAAAATGATAGTACTGCCATCTCATCAGCAGTTGCAGCCGTTGCCGTTGCAACGCTTACCAATGTAGAACCCCCACGATCTGAACTGGATACCGCCATGATTGCACAATATGAAGCTGAAATAGAATCAAATGGTGCAAATCTACGATTAAAAGCGGCTGAAAAAGCGCTTGAAACAGTTAAACGAGTGCCGTTTTCATTAAAAGGTCCTATGATCGCAAATAGCTCTTATCGTAAAGCGGAACTGAATAATTGGACCACATCAGAAGATCAACATCAGCGCATTATTAAAGCAATTCAACAAAAAGTACAGGATGCAACCGAACAAAAAGAAAAAGCGGATGCAAATGAAGTGAAGGCTAAAGAGGCCGTTCGTCAACTAAAACCTACTACACCAGGACAAACATCGGATTACACTCCTTCTGAAGCATCCTTGTCTACCACTACTGCAAATACTGCCGTCATTTCTTCATGGATTCAACAAAAAAAGGCAGAGGCCGAAATGAAACATAGTGAAATAAATACACAAATCAATGCGGCTGCTATTACTATTTTAGAAAATAAGCCACACGAAATAGGAGAGAATATTACTCAGCTAACAAAAGAATTGGAAGAGTATCCTACTAAGCATCCAACCTTGTTTTATCTGTTTGGAAAATGGTCAGGTATCTCCAGCATTATTAAAAAGATGACAGCGCAATATCGTGAACGTGAGACATCGCACTTCTCTTTTGCAGAGGCAACAATTATGTATTATGAAGCATGCATAGATGCAGCTGATATTGAAGGACAATACCAACATTTACAAATGATATCGTCACTGTACAATACACCTATTGAATTCCCTCCTCTACCAGATGCTTCTAGTAAGAAAGTAGTGAATGGATTGGAGCGATTGGAGGAGATTGTAGTATTAGGGCAGGAGGAAAAAGTATTGGGACAGGAGAAAAAAGTAGATAAAAATCAAAGAACTGCATACAAGAATGAAATTGCACAATACTTTAATATTATAGAAGAAGACTATAATGAATTACAATGTATTCATTTGATTAAACAGACAAAATCATACAATGACACTATAAAGTATTTAGAAATGATGTATCCATCTAATTCATCATTAGATAGTATTATTGATAAAACGAATAGAGATATTTATCGTATGCGAGATATTACTGTCATTACTGATTCTGGAAAAAATATTGTACGTGAAGATGCAGCAACAGCAAAGATTAAAGAAGTAACAGAAAATATACCAGAAAAAGATAAGAGACTTATTTATTTATTATTTGCTCAAGGATTAATGAATAATACTGTCACAGATATGAGTAAAGATTTTAATAAACTATTACCATTACCAGGTGGTAATAAACTTATTCCATATATTACAGAATTTACACTAACACATGATCTCATTCGCTTTAGATATGTATATACCATGGGTTACAAATTTTTAGATCAAGATGACCCTGTCAATCCAGAAGAATTATCTTTCATACCATATTATTTTGATATCACGGTGGAATTACAACGAAAATCAGATGAGGGGTTCATTCGTTATGAGATTCATAATCTAGATACTCCTCTAGATCCCCAAGTACAAGAAGTAGTAGATGCAAAAATTAAATATTATGAAGCGAAGTTGGAGGTGATTCAAGCGGAGGCTGCAATTAATTCAGTTAAAGAAGCAATGAAGAATATCATGTCAAATATTAGTGAAAAGAAATCAAGTCTTGGTGATAAATATCATGGCCCATATCTTTCTGAAAAGAAAGCAGCAAAACTTTCTACAAAAGAAAATAAACGAAATAATATTGAAAAGAAACAGAACGAATATAAGACAAAGGGATTAAATTCTTCTACCAAAATAAAAGGTGATATTGAAACATCCATTACATTTTATCAAATGGAGTTATCTACTGCAAAAGAGCATGAAGCCACATCTAAAATAGAAATGGAACAAATTATTTCAAAATACAAGGAACTACTTACACCTCTTAATGATAATAAAATAAAAGTACATATTAAAAATTGGATACGTGATACCAAAAAGAAATATGAAGAACATGCTGAAAATTCAAAAGCGCTTCAAGATATTACACAACAGGATCTTGATTTAGTAGCGGTTAAAGTAAGTATAGAGACAACTCAAAAAGTGGTAGAGGAATATTTAAAAAAGATACAAGAGGCATGGATCACATGGTCCTCTCGCATATGGGCGTCCTATAAAATTCGTGATGCATACAATGCACAAATCAGTGAATATGATTTATATACCAAATTGTATATTATTCATCTTAATGCTACCATTCAATATGAAAAAGATAATGCAGCATTTAATGGAATAGATACATTGGATGAGGTATCCATTCAGGAATCCGCAGCACAGGAATCTGCAGTAGAAGAATCTGTAGTAAAAGAGCCTATTTCTTCAAATGCCGCTTTTGTTGCAGCAGCGGCTGTTGCGGTTGCCATATCTATCGCTCCTGAAATTCAAGGATATGGTAATTTAGTAAATGCAGTAGAAGAGGCAATAGAACAACTAAATGAATCCACAGAAAGTCAACAACAAGTAGTAGACGCATTTGTAAGTGCAACTGAGCAACGAGAAGAACTAGAACCAATTATTGCAGAGGCAACTGCTACAAATACAAATAGAGCACTTGAACTCGCACAAGAAGCCAATCGTAAAGCAGCAGAAGTTGCAGAACAGGCAAAGACGGCCGCTACAGCACAGTTGATTCCCAGTGGAGAAACTCCGCTGGATCCCTCTTCTTCTGGACAATCTGAAATGGAAAACTACCTAAAGAAAGAGGGAATTCGTCCTCCTAATAATAATCGTCGTACAAATAATAAGAAACCAAAGAGTGAAAAGAATAAAAAAGATGAAAAAGATATAATACAATCATTTGGTGGTAAGAAAAAACGCAAATGGCACACTAAAAAGAAACAACGAAAGTAATATCATAAATCAACTCATGTTGTATAAAACAGATATTGATTTATTAAAATCGCATTTTGCTACCCTTCTTCACCAGTAAATCCATTAAAAATAGTACAAATACACCACTGGAAATAAACATTAATAGCTCTGATGTAACCTGTTCAGGTGAAGAACGATCCATATCATCCAGTCTTGCAAATATTTTATCCATTTTTCGCATTAGTTCCTTGGTGGAAATTGCATCCGTTTGATCCGACTCCCTGTAAAACTTTCCACCTGGAGGCGGCAACTGTTCAATAAATGAAGTCTGAGCACCACTTTGCGTAAGTGGTTTCCAAAACATATTCACCGATGGATTTGGTACTTGGTTGGCGGATCCTGCACGGGCTACACCCGCATGCTCAAATGCCGTTAAAAAATCAGGCTGTAACCGATAATTGTCCTGTTCTGGAACATAATCGGCAAATACATCACTATCAGGATCGGCACCAAAAAACTTCTTCTTTTTGCCCTTTGCCATGCTATCCGTCATGGTTGGCTGACTCATGTCACGGCGTGGTAATTCAGGTTGTTGCTCTTCTTGTGGAACAAACGGCTCCATGGATCCCTGAGGGGCAGTGACAGGAGCATGCTCTCGTAATCCAATGGAGGGATTCATTGCAGGAATGTCGGGTGCATTATATTGACGATCTGAGTCTTGCCCATTCACGTCCAGATAGGTGGCGGGAGGACCTTTGCATCTTCTAGCCTTTTTACGTTCCTCCTTTCGTGCCGCTCTTGTGGCATAATCGTTGGCACATCCCGGGGTGGGTGCGCCTCCGATTTCTTGGAAGGCGTCGTCTAAAGCGCAATAGTTCATTGCCCTTACTACCAAATGCAATTATTCTTATATCAGAGAAATGAACCTCTTCCCCCACGGATGTTGGATTCTTATTTTTGTCATTCTCATCGCCCTTTTCTTCTTCTCTCGCATATCGGCCGATGGATTTGTTGACCAAGCATCCACAGATGCGAATGCGAATTATGCAGCGCTTCTCTTATACATTCAATCACAACCTCCTGAAAAATCGGTTAAGTTCATACGTGACATTAAACAAAAATTCTTTACGGATGCATCCGATGTAAAGGTTCCCATTGACTATGAACATTTAGCACAATTACCAAACGGGCCCGTTTTTTAATGAGAGGAAAAGCAGTTGTTTATACAGAATAGCAGATGCAACAACAAGGATCTCAAAGTGGCGGCATGACCAATCCCTTCCAAGGCCTGCTAGCGTCCATTGATTCCCCTTATAAACTTATTTATGGATTTGTACTTGTATTGATCATCATTTATTCCTCCATTATTCCCACTGAGTACCGTACATTCGCAGATTCATTGCTAGGTCGCATTTTTGGGATTGCCATCGTATACGGAGTCATAGAATCCCTCGGATGGGTCTACGGACTTCTTACTGCCATGGCCTTTCTCCTTCTCTTACACGGGGCACCTCGCAAGCCATCAGGTGCAGTAGAGGGATTTGATGGATCCATCAATACAAAGAAAGCAGTTGGTAAACGGTGGTTTGTGGAGAAAGTACTAGGAGAACGGACACGCAGCATTGAAACGGATCGTGTTACCACATCAGCAGTAGATGGTCATTAATAGCAATTGATTAAACATATATTGAATAGAGATGAGAAACATCATGTGGCCTTCTTTCTTGGCCATTCAAACAAATACGGATGGCATTCTGAGAGCACTGGCGATTGTATGCGCCGCTATTGTGATAATTCATTACAGTACCATGTTTGAACGAGAATACAGTACGAAATTAGCGGAACTCTATATTCATCCCTGGTGGCGGCTACTCGTTGTTCTTCTTATTGTCAGCTCTGCGATGTGGTGCCCCTCGGTAGGGATTGTTGTTGCACTAGTAACCTTCTTTTATTTAAGCGACATGAATACCTTAATTACACCGATGACAAATTTATAATTGGTTTGCTCGGATGTATAAGAGCTTCACTACTAACAGGATGAGTCTTCCGGCTGCATTAGGTCATCAAGCATTTGCTACCGTTGCATCTCTAAGTCCTATTGATGCTTTTCTACAAATCTTTAATACCAATCCATATTTCATCGGAATTATGATGCTTATTCTCAACTTGGGTGGGCGCTTTATTAGTTTGGAAATTACTAAGAAACAGGAATTGTTTCTGCAACATCCTTGGGTTCGTCGTGTCTTGATTTTTACTGTGCTATTCGTCGCTACACGTAGCATTCAAGTTGCGTTCTGGACTACCGTTGCAGTGGTACTCTTTCTAGGCTACCTCTTCAATGAGAATTCTGCTCTTTGCATCTTTGGAAATGGCGGCTCCAATGGTTCTAAGTGTGCGGATGCACCTGCGCCAGGCGAAGGAATGTCACCTGAAGAAAAGGAAATTCTTCATCGTTTAAGTGCAAAGGCTCAAAAGTATGCAGTAATAGAGGGAGGTGGAAAAGATAGTAAAAATCCACAACAACAGGCGCTAAACGGCTCCGCTGTTCGACCAGAAGACGAAGAGGATGATGTTCTTCACACGGATGTGTATGCTGCGAATTTGTCATTATTACGCACTTTTTAGGAAAAATGCACTTTTTTTAAAAGAACCTTACGATTGCCCTTTGGGCAATCGCTCGGCCGTGTTAGCGCAGCATGCGCCGACGCCCACTAAGTGCCCAAAAATCCAGATATTTATAAATAGTTAATTATATACTTATGTTAAGTACATGATTAACTAGTTTTACTTAATATTTTTTATATTTTTTTGAGATTTTTGGGCACTTTTTTCTAAAAAGTGCAGCGCTTTATAAATTCAACGTCATCGTATTCTCCACAGGTGCCGCCGCCTTTCGTCGTCCACGACTCACTCGTTGTCCCGTATTTCCCGTTCGTGTGGCATCCGTCATATCCGACATAGATGCGGAATGAATACTGGAGATCTCAAATGCAGCCTGTTGAGCAGAGTGCTGAGAATGATGCGGACTCGAAGGTGGAATCATAATCGGATTGGCTTCTAGCTCCGCATTTCGCACTTCTTGAAATGTTCTCAAAATATCATCCACTCCACTCGGCCCCTTCATCTCACGACGCTGTGCCATCGGTTGAATAGATGCCATGCTCTGCGGCATTTGCTGTGGTGGCATCATTCCATTTGAGGCTTGATAAAAGGCTCCTGGGCCTTGAGGTTGTTGCTGCATTTGCTGTGGCATTTGTTGTTGTGGCATTTGTTGTGGCATTTGCATACCTTGAGGCATTTGCTGAGGTACATTCATCGCCGCTCCCATAAAGTTACCAAATCCTGGTCCTGCCTGTTGAGCTGCCGCTGCCGCAAACTGCTTCGCTAGCTGCGGATTGTTCTTAAAAATATCTGTCGGATCCACATTGTTCATCTTGGAACGAAAGAAGGAATTGCTCATGTGAAACATAAATCCACTTCCAACCAGGGACATCAACAACTTTGCCTCAGGTGGCATGTTACCACGGCCCTTGTACTTGTCATACAACTCTTCAAAGACCTCATCAAAATCTTCAATGTTCTCGTGTACGGATTCAGACCAACCATCTAACTCCCAATCAAACGGATTGAACTTGCTGTTCAAGAACTCCGCACCTGTTGCCACTCCCATCAAGCACTGTCGCTGAAAGCGCAGCGATGCCTCCAAATTCTTGGCATCCACCAAACGATCATATTCTAGCTGGATTTCCTCCACCGTATTGTCCATGGTGTACCGCTTGGTCAGCGTGTATCCCTTGGATTCCAAACGATTCAACTTGTTGATCAAATCAATCTTCTTTTTGCGTTCCTCCTCTGGACTGAGCTTGGTTGCTGCTGCCAGACTGATGGATGGACCAGATGCCGTCTGAGAATTTGAAAACAGATTTGGATCCGATCCATCACTGTCTCTTTTAACAGAAAATTCAGACATAGATGGTCCAGAACTCATCGGAATATCAAAGGAGATAGACTCCAGTGGTTCCAATGTGCCAATGCTAATGTCCTGAATAGGTTCCATGGCGGAAACGTGTTGTGAAGATGAATTTTGTGCCGGGCGAGCACGATTAGAAAGGAGACTTAGACCCAAATCATCACCCAAATCTTCTCCACTTAGCTCAATTACATTGCCAACATTGGAGCTAATTTGGAGATCGGATCCCATACTCTCCACAAAATTATGCATATCTGAAATTGATACACTAGATCCACTCATATGTCTTTCATCATAAGTGTTTTTTTAAGCACGATAATTCACACACTTTACAATGTGTACTGGATGGTTGACTTTGATGCGATGAGACTTAATAAAAATCCCAAGCTAGCCCCTGCCCCTATTTGATATATCGTGTGACATCGTTTAAGATACCTTGATAACATGACGAGGAAGGCATATAGTAGTAATCCCACTTTTATTAAAATATTATCCGTATATTGCATATAAAATCCTGCAAAAAATGCAACTTGTGAGGAATGACCTGAGGGCATTCCAGGTTGTCCACCACATGGTCCATCGTTACACAATAAATTACAATTGGTTGCTTCTCTTGGACGTGGACTCTTTTTTTTGATAATACCGTGCTTGATTCCTTCGGACAAGAGGGTGGTTCCAAACATTCCCATACAGGCAATGATGTGTATTGGATTATGAGTGAATATGAAAAAGATAATACATATTCCATATAAGAATGCTATAGAGATGGAGATTGTATCGGTGATATCCATTAGCTGCACTTTTTTGCACTTTTTAAAAAAAAGTGCCCAAAAATCTACTTAGGATACTTATAAAAATACTGCCCAAAAATTTAATTAGGTTACTTTTAAAATGCTGCCCAAAAATATAATTAGGGTACTTTTAATATGCTGCCCAAACTATACTTAAAATACTATTCAAAAATCTATTAAAAATAAAATAAATTTTAAATAGATTTTGCACACATTTTAGACCGGCGGGCATTTCAAACCGGCACTAAAAGTAAGAGAGAATGAGAAAGCATCATACTGAAGACTATAAATTATCTGCCGTCAAGTATGCTTTACGAACAGATAATGAGGTAGAAACCTGTGAAGTATTTGATTGTAAAAGGTCGTCCCTTCAAGATTGGCTAAAACTATACGAAGAAACAGGTTCTCCAGTTAGAGATACAAAGAACCAAAGGACTGCCTATAAAGTAAAGAAGGAATATATTGATTTTTTGCGTCAGGAACTACACAAGAAGCCTGATATTTTTATGGAGGACTTGCGAACTCTATTAGTAAATAAGTATCCCGATGCGGATATTTCAAGAGAGCATATTGGTAGATTACTAAGGGACGATAATAAGACACGAAAAAGATTACGAAAGAAGCACGAACCTAAGTTATATAGGGGAAAGGAAAGAGACCATAAGGGCGAAGTTAAAGAGTATTTGAAACAGGCAAGGAAATATGACTTAGATAAGATTATATGTTTAGACGAAACAGCAGTGTATGCTAATTTGTATCCGTCATATGGTCGTTGTGATATTGGTAAGAGATGCTACATAACATCTGATGACAATAAGGTTTTTACACATTATTCCTTACTTGTAGCAATATCAAATAATAAAACAATAGGTTGGACTCTATATGAAAAAGGTGCTGTAAATGCCGAAAGACTAACTGAGTTTATAAAAGAGTACATAACTGGTAAATACGAAGACCATCTTATTATAATGGATAATGCTATGTTTCACAAATCACCAGAGGTAAAACAAGCAGTAGTGGAATCAAACAATACGATACAATATACAGTTCCATATTATCCAAGATCCAATCCTATAGAGCAATATTTCAGCCAAATGAAACACTATATCAAGAAAGAATCACCAATATCATTTGATGATATAAAAAAGATAGTCCAAAAAAGTATCGCTAAAGTAAAGAGGGAAAACTATAATAACTATTTCTTACACGCATTTCGTAGTGATACACTATTGAAACCAACACAAACAAGAAGAAGAGAACCAAAGGTTTATAAATAACTAATCAATATCTTCAATAATATTTTTCATACCTCTTGTAAGTGCTACATAATATAAATTATCACCTTCTTCGTGCCCTATATCATCATTGTCATTTGCTATTCTAACATTATCATCTTCCAATCCCTTATAGGCGTGTATGGTATAGAACTTTACTTTGGCTTCTGCTTTGCTTGTTATATTTTCTTCTATTGTAGATATAATCTTCTCAAGTGCATCTTTTGTAATAGACCTTAGAAACTTAGGCAAATCATCTGAGAACTCTTCATCATCAATATTACCGCCAAATGTAGAAAGCACTGTATGTAGTTTTCTCATCTTATCACATTGCTCTTCATAGTTACAAATCCATATATCCTTAGTAGTTTGTGCTAATCCAAGTAGATGTTGCCAACTCCTACATAGATATGTGTATTTTTCATCCTTAATTGTTTCTATATCATCAGTAAGAACTGTATTATGATTACTCTTTGAAATCATCCAGCAATCCTTGAACTTCGTTCTAATGATTTCACACGCTGGGTCTCCAATACGAAATGTTGAGTAAAACTCTACTATAAGAGCAGTAGGAGGTAAATGATTAAAGCCGTTAATACATCCGCGCCATTGATAGATTGATTGTTTTGGATCTCCAACAAATATTTTAGGTATAGTTGTATCAGCCAATAACATATTCAACATCATAATATCAAAGTCTTGCGTCTCATCAATCATAATCATATCATAGGTTGCATCTATATACTCTTTTAGCCATCTATTAATCAGGCACAATTTCAATAGACTTTCAAATGTAAGTAGTTGATTTAGCATTGTTTTACTCCATAATGAATTGAGTAATGGTGTATCTTTACCAATAATCTTATCTGAATATTCTTGTGTTGTTTTGATATAAGGATTACCACAAAACTTCATATACAACTCTACATAATACTTTCTAATAGCAAATGGCTTACCTTTGAACCAGGGAATAGTGTTATGAATGGTTTGTGGTTTTAGTTCTGTAATATCAGGTTCTCTCTTCTTTACAGATATAAATGCCCCTCTTGCTAATGAATGAAATGTCTGTGGGTGTAAGTTTTTTATACCTTGTTTCTTAATCTTAGCACCAATATCTGTAATAAGTGCTTTATTGAAGGCAAGGTATAATATCTTTTTAGTATTGTGTATCTTAGAAAGTTCAAGTAGAGTTGTAGTCTTTCCACTACCTGCTACTGACTTTATAGCAAGGATTTCGTTTGGTTCAAACTGATGCTTATTCACATATCTTCTGTGAATACCATCAAGTAGATACATTGATTTTTTACATCTTGCGTAAATGATACGAACCTTCTCTAACTCTTTAGTAATACCTTGAAAGTGTGCTAAACCCTCTTCAGTAAGCATATTTTGTAGGCAAGTATCATCGTGTATTTTCTGAAACGAACAGGGTTTGCCTATCCATACATTTCTTCGTTTCTTATCTATTTCAATATGATAGTTCTCTCTATCTTCAAGTAAAATCCATTCTTTACGACCAGTGTACAGATAGACAGTGTTTTTTACAGCCTTAACCGCCTTTTCCCAGTTGTCGTGCGGTATTTCACATATGATTTTATTACCAATCTGAACCTTTCGTATATACTGATTTTCTACATTGAAGATCCAATCCAAATGCGTAGTTGCATCTCTACTCTGAATAGCCTCAACCGAAATAGGCGAATTCTGAAACTCTATACCCATATCATTTAGACTATCATACGCATCAACGATATGTTTTACAGCATCATTCTTTCTAATAACCTCTCTGTTTTCCTGCTCTATTAACCCAGATAGTTTATTGTGCCAAGTATCATTATCACGCACTCTTTCCAATGTATTTCTTTCACACTCAATATGGGTCTCTTTTACATTATTAGGGTGATAGAAATGCTCTGTATAGTTATTATCAGCATTTCTTGATTGCCTAAAATGAACTGGCTTATCACAGTTGAAACAAAGAAAAGGGCTTGTCTTACTTATGTTGAACTTGTATATATCAGGTATAGTTACGATTTTTTCGTTCAACACTGCTATATCTGGCATTACTATTGATTGTATGAGTCATTCGCTTAAATCATACACTCAATTTTACTTTGAAAAGTGCCGGTTTGAAATGCCCGCCGGTCTAAACAGATTTTGCACACATTTTAAACAGATTTTTGCGCACTTTTTTCTAAAAAGTGCTATTAGATCATAAAACTACTCGGTTGAAAGACAGGCATTTTTTTCTGTCTTGTTTCCTTCTTCTTAAATGCACTTGCAATCATTTTATAAGGCTTATCTTTCGACAATCGTGCTAACTGATAAATTTTATCTACATCTTCTACTGTATAAATCTTTCCTGGATATTTCTTAATTGCATCAATGTGACGCTGAATTATTTTTATATCCGATCCTTTTTCTTTCTTTTGTTCTTTCATTAATTTGGTAATGATTTGTTTTTTGTAATCTTTCTTCTTTTGCGTCGTGGATACAGGTTTGGAAATAAGTGGTTTAGTTAATTTCGGAACAATATTTTTCCGTGTAACATTTTTAGGCCATGGACTATTTGGTCGTGGCTTTCTCCAAGAATTTCTTTTACGAATACTAACGTTGCGATTCTTGAGACGATATCTATTACGATACGTGCTACGATAAGGACTACGATATGTGCTGCGATGGGTGTTACGATGGGTGTTACGATAGGTGCTACGACGAGTGTTACGATAAGGGCGCTGCTTAATAGATTTTGCAATGCTTTTTTCTGGATAATAAAAACTTTTATATTTATTTGGCTGAGGCACTTCACGCATAGACTTTGTCGGCATCACGGTTTCCTTCATCACGATATCTTCCACAATTGCATAGGGTTTTCCCTCACTTGTATTTCTTTTAAGATCTGCATCATCATAAATAATATCTACATTATTCATGGTATAAATTGGATTAGGATAGGCACGAATGGCATTCAGATGTTTCTGAGTAGCCGCTTTACGAAAAGCAGCATTTCCTGGTTTTCTATTTACAGTGGTTGCTATCTTTTGCTCCAAGGCTGCAACAATCGTATCTTTTAGATTCTTTTGCGCCATCTTTATTGCGCTACCTACTTATGGTTATCAAAAAGATCTACCGCCATACAAAGTGCATCTGCCATATCCGATTTCTTTTTAGACGCATTCCATGATGTATATAACATCTGGTTTACTACCATTCCTGAATCAAATAACTGTTTCACACGGTCTTCCGATTTGCTCTTTCGCTCTGCGTATCCTTCATCCCCCTTTGGCGCATCACTCACTTTTTTCTTTGCATGCACAAAATGATACTCGGGAGATTCTTTGTTCTGTAAAAACTGTTCCCGTAATGTTGCAAAAAGAAGCACCTGAACCGATTTCATATGAGGATTCTTAAAGACGGGCTGATTTTCTAGTAGCACATGCGTGCATCCTTTGAATACAGACCAATATTCTTTTACAAATTGGCGTAATGCATCATGAATGAGCTCTAGGGATACTTTGGAGGCATTCGCTTGCTTTGGCTGTTCCCATTTGAGTGCAAACTTTTTTGACAAGGATTCTAGGCATTTCTCATTTGATGATCCAAGATTCTCACACTCATGCGTTTTAATTAACTCTTTCAGCACTTTGTTCAATGGCAATTTCTTCTTGATTAACTCAGGAAGTACAGTGTGCGTTTTTGGAATATGCCGTTTGCAATATGGCTTTGCGTTTACGGTGAAAGACGCTTTTAGTTTACAAGTAGAACATGTAATAATCTCTACTGGCTCTAAGAGGTTGCAATTTGCGAGTGCAATGAGATTGGACGTATTCTCTAGAACGGCAAAGGCTAAGTTTTTAATACCGATGTCAAAAGCGAGGACTTTCATTAAGGTTGTAAGGAGTGAATTGGTTTATATTCTGAGAAAATGACATTTATCAGAATAGGTATGGACCTGGTGAGGATTGAACTCACGACTTCCACCTAACTTATAATAAAATATAAGAGCGGCACTCTAGACCAACTGAGTTACAGGTCCATTTTGAGGAATTTCTTCCTACCTTTCTATGGTTACTATTCTTTAAATACTGTACGCAACACGATTTTTGGGCACTTTTTTTTAAAAAGTGCTAAAATTTGCCTCTTGATGAATTTCGTCCGCCCTCACGATGCGTAGTTAATGCAATGTTCTTACGATTCATCCGCAGCTCTTGCATCGTTGGTTCATATTCATACGTACCAAACAGCGGTGGAGCCTTTGCATTTGCTCGTTCCACTCCCAGGCCATTTTTCATGTACGTATGGTTCACTTCCGAATAAAAGGGAGTAGAATGAACAATGGCCGCAGGTGGCGGAACGGTATTGGCCATCGGCAAGGAGGCACCTGACCATTCAATCTGACGCTGCCGAGCTTCTTCCATGATCTCCGTTGCATGATTGATTAGCCAGGCCTTTGTGCTAAATTGTAAGGCAGGACGAATGTTTTTTGTGCATTGTGGCCGATAATCTGTTACCAAACGAGCGTCCTCAAGCGGACCGGCGTAGGCGGGGTAACGGTTATCTCTGGCAGGATATAGCTCTTTAGCTGGTGCAACATATGCAGAACGAGCTGCTTGATAGTCTTCACCAAATGAAGGAGAATGGTATAAATTCGGGCGAGTATCTCGGGTAAATCCAGGTTGGTCAAGCTCCGCCATCTATCTTTATCAATGGTTTTGCTTATTAAATCGGAGAAGTTGCCATTAGGCAGACTCATTGCTAAAGGTTGCACTGGTTTCCAAAAACGAACTGGATCCCACAGTAGATCCCGCAGAACCGGGTTTGAGTGACCGATCCGATGTCTTCAGTGCCTCAATCACGGCGCCCTTTTTCATCGTGCCTGCGCCTGTAATTCCTCTTGACTTAGCAAGTGTCTGCAATTCTTTCAAGTTCATGGAATCATAAGAAATCAAAACGGAGGTAGTTTGTTCTTCCTCCACGGCATCAAATGGTTTGTATTCAGATACATCCTCTTCCTTCAGTTCTATAGTTGGCAAGAATGTAGCAGACAAATCAGTCATATCCACTTCTACATCAGGTTTGATCTCCTCTTCATCATAAGGTGTATAGGAATCCGTAGACTTCTCAACAGATTCGGTTTCAGCCGGTAGTTCTGTATAGGATTGAATTTCGGCGCTCATTTTGAGATCAAGTAGAATAGATTCCAGAAGGCCTACTTTCTGCTCATTCTGCTGAAGACGTGTGTACAAATACAAAATAATAGAGCTAAATAGCAAAACAACTACAAATACGATTGTTAGCGTATCACCTAGACTGGTCATTCTGTCGTTGTCTAGAGATTTTCAAACCAAATTCTGGCGCAGCAATTATTATTGTATACTAGCGCATACTAGCGCATGCGCATTAACCCATTCTTCTGTAATAACGTATCCACACTGCTTACTTTACAGATACCTCTTCTCAAATAATAAAGAAACTCCACCTTCCCATCTTTATCCACTTTCGCAGGACAACATAGTCGCTGAATTGTTGGACCCGATTTTTCCACAAGTTCAAATAAATGTGTACTGATCACGCTGATCACATTCTTCTTTTTCCATAATTGATCGCAATAAATCTGACAACTGCGTAGCGCATCAGGAGGATTCGTAGAATGATAGAGCTCATCAATAAATACTAAAATTGGCGCTTTATGCGTTAGTGTATTTGCTGTAAATTCAATTTCCCGTTCAAATCTGGATTTGGATCCTGGCAAATCATCCGGTTTCAAGCATACAAACATCTTCTGGAATGGTGTCATTGTAACAAATCCACATCCACAGCCATAGGTATGGGCTAATAATGCACTAACAGAAAGAGCCCTTAGCACCGTTGATTTACCACCCTTATTCGGACCAGTTAGCAACGCATGGCGCTTCTTATCAAAGGATGCAGTAATCGTTTTTCTTACTGCCACTGGAACCTGAAAGTCAAATGTATCCTTTGCATGAAAGATAGGCGTAGAATGATTACTCCATCGCACAGGATGTACATTCTTTTCATTTGCCAGTGACATAATCACTTCCAGTGATCCAACATATTTCAGTGCAAGTTTGAAATAATTTGAATCTAAGATCACTCTGGCAACCGCATCTCGCTCATTTGGAAGATCAGGCAAGGGGCATTTAAAGAATGTAAATCCATGATCCTTCAATAATGACTCCAGCATTTTATAACTATTTTTGAAGTGTAGCACTAATTTACCATTCTCTTGAATAATTGTATCAATAGATTTCAAATGTTTATATGACCAATAAGGCTGAACAATACTTTGAACAATGGTTACCATAGCTAGGCCAAATTGTTTCATGAGTTTGATAAATGGTAAGGATTGACTTTGTATTTTTGTAGGATCCATGATACTTTGAACATTTCCCGTTAGCATGGAATGCAAAATATTTACATAATTATTTAGTGTCATGGGAATACAAAAGACAAATCTTAAAATAATATATGGCGCAATCAAAATAAAAAGGGGAAACAACAACGAAATACCTGGCAGCGCATAAATGCGAATGGCAGACCAAATCGTTAAAAAGAAGGGAACAAAATTAAGTGGTTGTAACATCGGTTTAAAAAATAAAATTTCATTGTACGATTCTTTTTCCAATTCCGATTCACTCCCAATCAAATGATTTAGACGTTCCTCTATTTCTGCAATTTCCTTAAAAAGCACATGACATTTTCCAAAGAAAGTAGGATCCACTTCAAATGCTGCTTTAAATCGTTTAAACTTAGCACTTAAATGATGTAGTTTTGCTAAATCGTATTTCCAATCATGTAGTTGTTGATGGAGACAGGCCTTAGAGGATGCAGTTTGAAGATCTAGCCATTCTGAACACGTGTTAATATCTATAATAGCATCTACTGAACTCATCTTATGAAAACGAGAGTCTTTTTTAAAATAGATTAAAACACGACGCCGATGATAAAATTTGAAATTATTATTTCCAAAAAAATAACGTGCGGCTTAAAACATTTGCTAATTAGTACAACTAATGTCATCCATTCTCCAAGATATTCAGACGGTCCGTTCGCTGCGTAAAGCTGTCCGGGATCCTAAAGTACCTGCGCCTATCATTAAGGCAATTGAGAGTATTCATCATTGCATTAAGAGTGGGACGGATCTGAATGGATGGAAGAAGGTGGAATGGCGTGGTAACACGCCCACTGCTCGTCCTACGACAAGCACTCCTAGTCAGAAAAATACGGCATTCTTCACGAATCGCCAAGGTAACCAAGAAGCACAACACTCTGCCGCACCCGCATACAATTACAATAATCGCTCCAAAAATGGATTCGCGCATGCTGTTCAGCCGAAGGAAACACCTGCGAGTATTCCATTGATCTCACCTGAAGCGGTTCTTGGGGCTTCGACTACTTCAAGTGCTACTTCAAGTGCTGTTACAAATGCTGCTTCAAATGCAGCAGATGCGGATAACTTTGAAGTGGTTCGTCGTGGGCATTGGCAGGAAAAATCGGACAACTTTCGTCCTCAAAAATACGTCAGTAAATTCAAGAAAACATCTGATAAAGTGGAGGATACTATCCTGAATACCATTCTTCTCGGAAAATTAAATAAGTTCAGTCAAGTAAATTACAATGAAATCAAGGAGTTTATCACGCACATTATTTCCAGCGGACAAACGGAAATGATCAAGTGCTTTATGAAACTGGTCTTTGAAAAGGCAGCGAGTGAGGAAGTCTTCTGCCCCTTATACGCAAAGCTGCTCAGTGAGCTAAGTGCGAGTTATCCCGTTCTCTTGACGGAAATGACTACATTATACAATCAGTACATGGAAATCTTTGAAGAAGTCGCAGATGGAAATGGCGAGAATTACAATGAGTTGTGTCAGCGCAATGTGGAAAAGAAATATCGTCGTGGATATTCCCAGTTTCTGGCAGAGCTCATTAAGCACAATGTGGTGGACACGGATACCTTCATGAAGATCATTACGAAGATCATTCATCAAGTGGAACTAAACATGACTACAAAGGAATCTATCAAGTTGAATGAAGAATTTGCAGATTGCTTGATGAAGATTACTAAAGCGATTAAAATTAGCAAAGATGAGGATGATGATGACGACGATATTCGTTTGATTCGTACCACATTGAAGAAAGAGACGGCGCTTCGTATTCATCCTCTTTGCCAGCGTTCTGGCGAATTGGTAGGTATTAGTAACAAGGCTCGTTTTACCTTCTTGGATATCTATGAGAACATTCAGAAATTCTAAGTGGGGACACGTGTGTCCCCACACCCCTCACTGTGCCCCTCACAGTATGTATTCTCTCATACTTCATAGAATAAAGTGATAATAATCTTCATACTAAAAAGAATGCGACGAGGTACAATTAAACGTGGAATAAAGAAATATACGGCGATTATACCAAAAACAGCAAAAGCAGCAAAAAATATATCTAAAATGGGAACAAATCGCATAAAATATTTTTTAAAGGGCACAAAGAGACAAGTAACACTAAAAGCCGCACAACTTCCTAAAAAGCTAGATAGTACAATCTCTACCATGTTGCGCTCTTTCACAAAGAAGCACGGTAGAAAATAATCAGAACATGATTATAAATAGTAAAAATTGATGATGTAATTGTGCTTGTTTAAGTTACGACCATTTATTTAAACAAGAATAGTAGAATGCCGAAGAAAGATAAGGTATTGTCCAAGAAAAAATCTGGATCCAATGAGTATGACAGTGATAGCAGCGTAGATAGCAAGGGAAATATTCGTGATCTCATTGCATATGATTCAGAAGACGAACCTATTCGCCCCACTCGCAAGGCAGCAGTGGTTGCACGCAAAAAGATTGATCAAATTATTAATAAAGAAGAAGAAAAAAATACTGTTCATTATCCTAATGTAGTACGTGTAAAGGACACACGTAATATCACTCCCTCTAAGCGAAAATATCCTGTGACCAAAAAGGAGGATGACATGGACGAGGTTGATTTAGAGGAGGAAAGCGAAGAAGAAAGCGAAGAGGAGGAAGAAGAGGAAGAAGAGGAAGAGGAAGAGGAAGAGGAAGAAGAAGAAGAAGAAGAAGAAGAGGAGGAATATGAGGAGGACGAGGACGAGGAAGAGGATGAAGAAGACATGGAAGAGGACGGAGCAAATGCCATCAGTAAAATTATCTTTGCATTAGGCGGAATGAACCAAGAAAACACCATGGTTCCCAAGAAACATAACATGAAGAAAGAACCAGAAAAGGTTAAGAAGTTTGTTAAGCTTCTTACTGCCCCCGTGGAAGAGAATACCATTGATACTCAAATTGATCAATTCAAACAGTTGACAGTAGATAAACAAAATGAATTGATTGTGGCTCTGGAAAATCGCCCCGCATCCACCGACAGCGGTGTGAATCTCATGCTCAAAATTCTGACACTCAAACTACCTGCGGATGTTCAAGCTATGATTCTCTCTAAATACAATAGTCTTCAAGGACTAGAAGCATCCAGCAATGAATACTACAAAATGCGTGCGTGGCTAGACAAAGTGGTTAGCATTCCGTTTGGACAATACAAAGATATTCCTGTTAAACTGGAGGATGGCCCAGAAAAATGCGCAGAGTTCATGGGGCTTGCTAAGAAGTGTCTAGATGGGGCCGTCTATGGCCAAGAAGAGTCCAAACTCCAAATCATGCAATTCATCAGTACTAAAATTGCGAATCCAGATGGACGAGGCCTCTGTCTTCTCCTTATTGGTCCTCCAGGTATTGGAAAGACTACCATCATTAAGAACGGAATTGCAAAAGCGCTCGGATGGCCCTTTCAGTTTATTTCCCTCGGTGGTGATTCTGATGCGAGTACTTACACGGGTCATCAACTTGTATATGAATCTTCGCATTGCGGTAAGATTGTGAACTCTCTAGTTGCATCTAAGTACATGAGTACTGTCATCTTGTTTGATGAATTGGACAAGATCTCTCAAACTCCCAAAGGCGAAGAAGTGATGAATCTACTCATTCACTTAACGGATCCAGTGCAGAACAATCAGTTTGAAGATAAATATTTATCTGGTGTACCTATTGATTTGAGCAAGGTGATGTTTGTCTTCTCAGCGAATGATATCAATAAGATTGATAAGGTTCTACTTGATCGTATGACTGTGATTGATTTGAAGGGATATGATCTGAAACAGAAAACGGTGATTGCGGAACAATACTTGCTACCCATTGCACTAAAGGAAGTGAATTTATTGGAGAAGGTGGCGATTTCCAAGGAGATTCTCACTACCGTTATTCAGGAATATGCCAATGAAGAAAAAGGCGTACGTGAATTGAAGAGGGGTATTGAGCAAATTACACAGAAGATCAATATGTTGCGCATGTATAATTCTCCTGAATTACCATTTCATATCAAGGACTTCTCTTTACCCTTTATCGTCAAGAAAGATCATGTCAAATTATTCTTGAAGAAGAAAGAAAATCATGATGCTCCTCCCCCACACATGTACACCTAAACTTATTGAAAATAAGCATTTATTTTTTCTTGCTCCTTTTTCGTAAGAGGACGACCAGAAGATGCTTTGTTTAATAAACGCTGTATATTATTTGCTTTCTTTGAATGATTTGCTTCCGCCAATGATATTTGTGCGAGTGCATTATTTAATGAGTTGCTTCGTTTTCGTGGCGATGGTGCATTTGCTGCATTCTTTTTCTTCTTTGTAGCAGTTGATTTTACAAATACTTTATTTTTCACATTTATATTTGATGCAGGCATTAATAATTCATAATGCCCCTCATCAATTCGTAACATATCAATGGTAGTATGTGCGGGTTCTTCAGGAATAAATTCATATTTTATGATTCTGGAGGATGTACCCACTTCTTTACGATAGGTTTTCTTTCCCTCTATGACTTTGTTCAGTACTCTTTTTGCTCTAGATGGCCCTACCGAATCATAAATATTTATATTTATACGTAATGCTTCTGCTGCATATTCTGGAACAATATCAAATGCATCACTATCCCAAATACCTGGTGTTTTTAGTTGCATGATGGTTTGATATAATTTTATTTTTTGTACTTCATCTAAACTGCTTTGTTGTATCATATTATTAAATTCAACATCGTCGTTGTAGGATTGATTGCTATTATTATTACTATTACTATTACTATTGCTATTACTATTCCAATTTACATCATCTTCTATTAATAATTTATTAATAATTTCCCAATCATTTGGATCAGGTGATATTAACTCATCAATAATCATTTCTTTTATGAAATTTACAATATGATTGCGAAACCAGATATGGTCTCTTGATGCGTGCGGTGCATGCGATTCAATTCCAGTACGTTTATAATATTCTTCAATGGTTCTAAAGAAACAATTTCCATCGCCTTTAATGGGAATCTCTAACCAATGATTTTCTTGTAAGAATTCATTTAGACATGTTTTTGCTTGAACACGAGGTCTACATTGTTTAATGGTTGTAATTCGTAGCCCACCTCCAACGTAGTTACGACGTTTTGCCGTAACTACCATACTCACGATCACTGTATGTATTCAACATTATATAGTCATAACACAAGATTCCACCCAAAACAATAGATGCACCTGTCAAAAATCGTTTAGAAGAAACATTTCCCTCCACGGATTCACCAAAATAAGCACACATTGCGTTTTGTATGAGATTTGGTTTATCTGATAACAATCGTTCAACTGATGTAAAAATACATTTATTTAGTATATAATATAATAATGCAGCTAACAATACAAAAACAAAGAAAAGTACACGACCAATATCACCAGGTTTTGAGTGAAAAAAGAAATAATAAAATCCAATTGCAAAAATAAAATAATGTAAAAATGTCATGAGACATGACTGTTGTTCACCCGTTAAAAAGAAACAGGTTGTCCGTATGCTTGTGGCAAAAAATGTCGTACAGGCTTTTTCTACTTGTGCGGCATAGTCTCCCATGTCATAGGGGCTCTTCTTTTTATAAGAATAAAACCATACAATAAATACACCACGATAGAATAGGATGTCTGTTTTTCAAGATCGGTTTGAAGGTGTCTGGTCACCCCTCTATGTAAAAAAACTGGCCTTTCAGATTGCCATGGTATTTGTCATATTCGCAGCGATTTCTGCGTTTATGTTCGCCTTCCTGGATACGAATTTAATTGACATGATTTTTGGTAAAAGCAAGATCATCTATGGTATTATTGGCCTCTCCGCCATCGGAATCATGTTTTACCGAGATACCTATTTACCCTTCCTCGGACCCATGGTAGCCCCGTGTTCTGTATTAGAAAACAAGGAGCCTCCGGGTGCTACAAAGGAGGTAAAAGTTGTCATTGAACCTAACTCCAAAGTTATGTATTGGGCAGCCGAACCAGCCAATGAAAAGTTAGGGAAGTTAAATTCCTGGAAGGAGGCCTATGGAAAATATGAAAATGCGGGCGTAACCACTTCCAATGCAGGCGGTGTGGCGACTTTCAAGATCCGAGATCCTCAGACCTACAAGGTGCCTTTTATGGGAAAACTAGATTCACATGTTCATTATCGTGTATGCGGTGATAACGGATTTATTGGTACAGTCCGCACCGCTTACATCAACGAATTGGGTCCCGAAGGATTTGAAACCCTCTCCATGCATAAATATAAAGTGACTCAATTGGCAGATTCTTCCGCCAGTATTTATTAATCATAAATCTAAAGTACATATAATACTATAACATAGTTTCATATGGAGTTTACAGAAGTAGTAGATATTTTACAGAATTGGACCATTCTTGTAGAGGAAATTGATAAATTTCGGAAGGATCATCCTTTTAAGGGCCACAATCCGCATATGAACAATGCTCGGCGTGCTATATTTTTGTTCCATGAACTAGTGGATTATTTGACAGAGAGCTTACCTATTTTAGAACAATGGATGAATGAGTATCTTGCCAAGAACAAAAAAGAAATATTTCTACGCTGGTGGGGCGAACATGTTTCCAAATGGGCCGAAGATCAATTGGAGCAATTTCCAGATAGAGGTCTCTATCCCAACGTACAAGAAGAATGGGATGCAGTTTTTGGAAATAATCCTGCCACCTGTTTCTCTTTGGCCAAATCATTTGCACAAGAACTACGCAGTAAGATCTCCATGAAAAAATGTGACAATCCGACCATTCTGGCCATTCATGAAGGACAAGATCATAATGGAGATTGGTGGGGGTGTGACCTATGCGACGAACAAGAGCATATGTGGAAAACGGAATTGATGCAACGTCTTCAGACTTGCGCACATCCTTTATTGAATAAGAATCGGCTTGATTATTTAAAATGGAGGTGGCCAAATGTATCCTTGGAACACTGGTCGCCTCCACATGCCTGGGGGATTGTCAATGATCATCATCGTAGAGGGGAAATGTGTTATCAGCTAGATGTATACAAAGCGCATGTGATGAAATCGGCTGAAAAGAAATACATCAAAATGGGATTCACACGTATTCAAGCCATTTTGCCCTTTTTATGGGATTCTGTCGGTTTAGGTGAATTGCGTGGTCCATCTTGGAATAAGTACAATAAACAATATCAAAAACCATATGAAGCATTTGTCTTTCTATGGAATCGTCTAGAGATTCTCCCTCTTTCTATTGAACTGTATACGAAGCAACTAAAAGAAATTGAAACACTAGGATAGAAACATGAACCTTTCAAGTTTTCG
>Ga0164297_10001038_pt1 | contig 31022 bp, 27 predicted proteins | sample GEODES058metaG_FD_113539 | JGI IMG/M metagenome (GOLD analysis project Ga0164297, IMG submission 113539) | Dystrophic lake water microbial communities from Trout Bog Lake, Wisconsin, USA - GEODES058 metaG | ecosystem: Environmental > Aquatic > Freshwater > Lake | place: USA: Trout Bog Lake... | reverse complement strand
TGAATTACCAATTGAACAAGTTCCTTTAATTCAAAGAGAATTGATCAGAAAATGTATTCATCGTGCAAAACCGGTTATTGTTGCCACACAGATGATGGAAAGTATGATTGATCGTGTTAAACCAAACAGAAGTGAAATTACTGACGTAGCGAACGCTGTATTGGAAGGTGCTGATGCAGTAATGCTAAGCGGAGAAACTGCGGCGGGTAATCATCCTGCATTGGTAGTTGAAACGATGCGTAAAATCATTCATCAGGTTGAATCAACAGAATACAGATACAACAGAGAAGAAGATCTTGAACCTCAAAAACATTCCCCTTCTTTCTTAAGCGATGCGGTTTGTTATAATGCTTGTAAGATTGCCAAAGATGTTGATGCCAATGCTTTAATCGGTATGACGCAAAGTGGTTATACAGCTTTCATGTTAAGCAGTTATCGTCCTAAATCGCCCTTATTTATTTTTACAAAAGAAAGATCATTAGTGAATCAATTAAGTTTAAGCTGGGGCGTGAGAGCATTTTATTATGATGAAGAAAATAGCTTGGATGATATCATTTCCGATCAAATCGACATCTTGAAACAAAGAGGTTACTTAACAAATGGTGATACTGTTGTTAATACAGGAAGTACCCCTGTTCATTTACATTTACCTACCAACATGCTGAAGATCTCTAAAGTTGAATAGAAAAATAAGTTATATATAACTTATTATTATTAAAATCTTTCTGCAATAATTCAATCGTCTGTTTATCTAATCGTTTTTTATCAGCAGCAATAATAATTCTGTATTTAAAAGTAACGCGCTCTCCTTTTTGTAAGGTTAGGTTCCTTTCTGCTTTACCATTGGTGAATATTTTTTCGCCCAAAGGATTTACTGCAAACAAGCCATAGCCTCTTGCATGCCAATTGGCAGGATATCCAATATTGTTCGGATGATCAATAATAGCAATGCTTATGGTATCTTTTCCCATCTTACCATATAACAAACACCAGGTAGCTTTTTTACTCCAAACAGAATCGCCTTCAATACCATTACTATTGATATAATTTCCATTGGCAATAGAATCTTTTGCTGCAACAATGGTTGTTACAATGCCTTTATCATCTGTATATTTCTTTGTTTCTTTTGCCGGTATTTGTAATTCATGCGCTACCCGTAATCCTAATAAGCCATCTTTTGCATCAGTAAACTTTACCAATGTTTGCGCAGTCAAGGTAGTTGTTCTGTCTATAATCCGGCAATGATTCTTTTCACTGAAAACAAAATCTGTTTGTTCATTCATCAATACTTCCTGATTATTATTTACCCAATCTGCAGTATATGCCAATTCGCCTTTGTCACCACTTTTTAATTTAGTGATTTGTTTGAATTTTATTTTTCCGTACAGATTTTTCTTTTCAGCAGGAATCGCAAAAGAGTTATTCCAGAAATCCAAACCATTTACATTTTCATAATTCATCCAAAGACCAATATGATGCGGATGATCGGTCGGGTCTCCTACTCTCGGCATTAGTGGAAAACCACGCGTAATGGCTATTCCGTTTGATGCATAAATAGGATACAATACCGGTTTTTCTAACGTATCGGGAAAGAAAAAATCAGTAAAATGCTGTTGATGTATCAATACCTGAACAATAGGATGCTGTTCATCTCTTATTAATTGTACTGTATTTTTTTGCGCCATTAAATCAATAGAATTAAATAATACGACCGCTAATAAAAGTTGACCGGTCACTTGTTGTACTTTTTTCATTCATCGAATAGTTTATGTAAATCTATATTTTTTAAATAATCTTCTTTACTTTCATTATTCCCAAAATTAAGTCATCATGAGAAAATTATTATTGGCAATTGTATTGCTCCCCGTTTTCACTAATGCACAAAACATTGATTCAACCTGGTTTCGCAACAACTATATCAAAAAAGAGTTGATGATACCTATGAGAGATGGTGTTAAACTGTTTACCTCGGTTTATATTCCGAAAGACAATTCAGAGAAACATCCCATCTTAATAACACGCACACCTTATTCTTGTGCGCCTTACGGAGCAAATGAATACCGTGCATATTATTCTAATCATTATAAAGAATATTTGAAAGAAGGGTATATCATGGTATCACAGGATGTAAGAGGCAGATGGATGAGTGAAGGGACTTTTGTAGATGTTCGTCCATACATTGAAAATAAAAAACCAGGTGATATTGATGAAGCCACCGATACTTATGATGCCATTGATTGGTTAGTAAAAAACATTGACAACAATAATGGCAATGTGGGTGTGTTTGGTATTTCTTATCCGGGTTTTTATTCAACCGAAGCAGCCTTAAGTAATCATCCTGCATTAAAAGCAGTGAGTCCGCAAGCACCCGTAACCGATTGGTTTCAGGGGGATGATTTTCACCATAACGGTGCATTCTTTATCATGGATGGATTTACTTTTTACAGCGGATTTGGCAAACCTCGTCCTGTTCCTACCACTGTTGGGCCAAAAGGGTTTGATTTTCCTACACATGATGGTTATGAATTTTATTTAAGAACAGGTGCTTTACCAAACTTCGCCAAAATAATGGGCGATAGTATTTTGTTTTGGAATGACCTATACAATCATCCCAATTTAGACGCCTGGTGGAAAGCACGCAATACCAGAAATTATGTGCAACATATTCCTGCATCTTTAAATACTTTAGTGGTTGGCGGCACATTTGATGCCGAAGATGCATTTGGTGCACAAAATTTATACAAAGCCATTGAAGCAAAAGCCAAGAACAATAATAAATTGGTATTGGGCCCCTGGTTTCATGGCGGTTGGGCAAGAGGCGATGGAAGTTTTTTAGGGAATGTTCAATTCGGCAGCAAGACAAGCGAATGGTATGCACAGAATATAGAAATTCCTTTCTTTAATTATTATTTAAAAGGAAAGGGTTCGGTTGATAAAATTGCAGAAGCCACTATCTTCTTCAGCGGAGAAAACAATTGGCGTCAGTTTCAACAATGGCCTCCTGCTGCTGCACAACCAACCAATATTTATTTAAGCAATCATCATAGTCTGACGTTTAATCAAGCAGACAATAAGACTACTGCTTATGATGAATATGTAAGTGATCCGGCAAAACCTGTTCCTTATACAGAAGATGTACATTTTAGAAGAACAAGAGAATACATGGATGATGACCAGCGTTTTGCTGCCAGAAGAACAGATGTATTAACATATCAAACAGATATTTTAAAAGAAGACATCACTTTAGCCGGACCGGTAGTGGCTGATTTGATGGTGATCCTGTCTACTACCGATGCAGACTTTATTGTAAAACTGATAGATGTATTTCCGGATGATTTTAAATACAGTGATAACGATAAATACGTGATGAATGATTATCAAATGCTGGTACGTGGTGAAGTAATGAGAGGCAGATACAGAAACAGTTTCGAAAAACCGGAAGCTTTTATTACCAATAAACCGACAGAAGTAAAATATACTTTACCCGATGTAGCACATACTTTTAAGAAAGGGCACCGTTTAATGATACAGATACAAAGTACCTGGTTCCCGTTGGTAGACAGAAACCCGCAACAGTTTGTAGATATCTATCATGCGAAGGATAGTGATTTTATTAAATCAACCATTAAAGTGTATCAGAATCAATCGAAAATTATTTTATCGGTGTTGAAATAATAGAGAATAACATATACATTAAAACCTCCAAAGTTTAAAAAACTTCGGAGGTTTTAAGTTTACCGGCGCTGGTTATTTCACGTGCCTTTTCTTTTAATTATATACTTAATTTTAAAACGATCTACACTAGTAATGTGTAAATGGCTGTATCTGATTACCACTTTTTATATACATTGATGTAGGCGCTCCAGAACTAATTAAGAAAGGATTATCATAAAACGGATATCTGGGAGATAAGTATTTATATCTATCTCGTCCCATTGTGGTAGGTGAAGTAATACCGGATGAATTTGTATTAGGAGATGAATATTTACTTAATGAACATGAAAATGTTATAGAAAGCAGCAATAAAACCATTAATTTTTTCATAGTCAACTATTTTTCAAATGTAATTTACAAAAAAAATGATATAAATAAATGGCTTAGGTCTTCAATCTGTGTTTCTTTTATATGATTTGCTTAACTTCTTATAACTAATGGTACAAATTTCAAGCTTAAGTAAGGTAATGGTTATCAGAACCAATCATAGAGCATTTTATCTGTGTTGAAATAGTTTAATAAACCTCGGGAGCTTAATGAATCGGAGGTTTTAGTTTAATAGCAATTTTCATCTAAAATAATTTTTTCTTCTTTCTTATGCGTTTGGCCTCTGCAATTTTTATTTACATGATGAATAAAATTTCTATAGTTGAAGTATCATTAGTACAAAAAATGATCGAATTTCCCTGAGCGAATCTGATAAATATCATTCACCCTTTATTTTATTTTCCTTGTATGTATCAACACAAAAAGGGAAAATAATCATCAAAGCAAAAGAAAGAAAATCAACATTTATCAATTTTAAAAAAGAGAATAAAAAATAGCAAGCTGCTTTTTATCTCTTTGCTATTCTGCTTAATAGCCCCTAACTTTAATTATTGAATGTTATATGATGAAAAAACTACTACCCTTTTTAAGCATGATGATGATGCTTACAGCCAACACACAAGAGATTAATATTATTCCCAAGCCTGTTTCCATTAAAACAAGCAAAGAAAAATTTATCATCAATCCCTTTACAAAAATTATTGAAGCCGGCAGCGGTTTACACAAATCTGCTTTGTTTATCAGCGATTATATCAAAAACGTATATGGCATTCAATTGCCCATTGTAAAAAATAACGGAATCTGGGATAATGCCATTGTATTGAATTACGACAGATTGGATAATTCAATAGCAGGTGCTTACAATCTGGAAATTACTAAAACTAAAATTTATATTGGCAGTGATAATGAAGCCGGTGTTTTTTATGGCGCACAAACACTTATTCAATTATTGCCATTGGAATACAAAAAAAGTTTAGCAGTTCCGCAGGTAAAAATATTTGATGCGCCACGTTTTGCTTACAGAGGTTTGCATTTAGATTGCGGCCGTCATTTTTTTGATGTTGCATTCATAAAAAAATATATCGACTTCATTGCCATGTATAAGCTCAATACTTTTCATTGGCATTTAACAGAAGATCAGGGATGGCGCATTGAAATAAAAAAATATCCCAGGCTAACCGAAGTGGGTGCATGGAGAGATGGAACTATTATTGGCCGCTATCCGGGCAAAGGAAACGATAGTACCAAACATGGCGGTTATTATACACAAGCACAGATAAAAGAAATTGTACAATATGCGGCAGACCGCTACATTACAGTAATACCCGAGATTGAAATGCCCGGACATAGTATGGCTGCATTGGCTGCTTATCCTGAATTAGGTTGTACCGGCGGGCCTTATGCCGTTCAACAAACATGGGGGGTATTTGATGATGTGTATTGTGCTGGCAACGAAAAAACATTTTCTTTTTTACAGGATGTATTGGATGAAGTAATGGAATTGTTTCCGTCAAAATATATTCATATCGGCGGAGATGAATGCCCGAAAACAAGATGGAAGACCTGCCCTAAATGCCAGCAACGCATTAAAGACAATAACTTAAAAGATGAACATGCTTTACAGAGTTATGTCATTCAGAGAATTGAAAAATATGTGAACAGCAAAGGCAGACAAATTATGGGATGGGATGAAATATTAGAAGGAGGATTGGCTCCCAATGCAAGTGTAATGAGTTGGCGCGGAGAAGAAGGTGGTATTGATGCAGCCAAACAACATCATACGGTTGTAATGACACCGGGTGCCTGGTGTTATTTCGATCATAGTCAAACAAAAAATGAAGATTCTGTTACCATTGGCGGTTATTTACCCATTGAAAAAGTATATGGCTACGAGCCCATACCCGCCTCGCTCTCAGCAGATGAAGCCAATTTTGTTTTAGGTGCACAAGCCAATGTTTGGACTGAATACATGAGCAACCCGAATAAAGTGGAGTATATGATCTTTCCCAGATTAGCAGCCATGAGTGAAGTATTGTGGAGCAGTAAACAAAACAGAGACTGGAATGATTTTGAAAAAAGATTAATGAATGAGTTCAACAAATATGATTTTCTGAAACTCAATTACAGCAAAGCCTATTTTGATATGAAGGCTTCCATCCTTCCCACTGCAAACAATGATGGATTGAGTTATACATTAGAAACAAAATATAAGAATGGCACCATCACTGCCAATAATCAATTGTATAAAGAACCGATTATTATTCAGCAATCAACCAATATTGTTGCACAATTAAAAGATAATGCTAACCATAAAGTATTATCATCCATCACACAAAATTTTTCTTTCAATAAAGCCACCGGTAAAAAAATAAGTTTAGTAACAGAACCTTCTAAAAATTACCCCGGCAATACAGGTGCATTTGGATTAGTAAATGGTGTAAGTGCCGGAGCAAAAGGAATCAGTTCAGCCGAATGGTTGGGATGGAATGGAAAAGATTTGGAAGCAACCATTGATTTGGGTAACCCGGATAAAATAAGCACTGTAAAGGTTGGCGTATTAAAACAAGAAGGCAGTTGGATTTATTTACCTGCATCAGCAGAAATATTGTTATCCAATGATGGAAAAGAATGGAATGCTGTTGCTAAGGCTTTGCCCGATAATGGTGTATGGAAAGATGAACACAAGATTGAGATCAATTTTACTGCTCAATCGGTTCAATTTATTAAAGTGATTGTTCACAATTATGGAAAAATACCGGACGGAAAAGCCGGTGCCGGAAACAATGCCTGGCTTTTTGTAGATGAAATTGAAGTTAATTAAGTCAACAAATCTGCAAATTATTGCAATAATACTATCTTTATGCCGCAAAAAAACGCAAACATGTCTAATAACAAATTAAATGTAGACCTGATAGATAGTTTTGAGAAGATACCTGTTAAGATATTCAATGATTCAAAAACAGGTTCATCCTATGTAGCCCGGGAAATTGCCAATTTAATTAAGGATAAACAGAGCAAAAAACAACACTGCGTTTTAGGATTGGCAACCGGTTCCACACCGATTACTTTATATGCAGAATTAGTTCGGTTGCACAAAGAAGAAGGTTTAAGTTTTAAAAATGTGATTACTTTTAATTTGGATGAATATTATCCTTTGCAAAAAAAAGCCCTGCAATCGTATTGGAGTTTTATGCATCGGCATTTATTTTCTCATGTGGATATCGATCCGAAAAATATTTATTTGCCTAATGGAGAATTACCTAAAGAAGAAATCAAGAAAGAATGTGTGGCTTATGAAAATAAGATAGAAGATTTGGGTGGAATTGATCTGCAAATATTGGGTATTGGTAATAACGGACATATTGGTTTTAATGAACCGGGTTCCAGCATATTTTCTAAAACACGTTTGGTAAGTCTGGATAACAGTACTCGTATTGCCAATGCATACGAGTTTCAAAATATATCTCAAGTACCGAGAATGGCAATTACCATGGGCATCAGCACCATCTTAAAAGCCAAAAGAATTTTATTGATGGCATGGGGAATGAAAGCGCCCATTGTTGCAAAAAGTGTGGAGGGGCATGTTACAGAGCAAATACCTGCCAGCATTTTACAACAACACAATGATTGCACATTTGTGATTGATGAAAATGCTGCTACAGAATTAACCAGAATAAAATCTCCCTGGTTAACAGGTGAATGTGTGTGGACACCTAAAATGATCAAACGTGCAGTAGTCAACACTGCATTAAAGTTAAATAAACCGGTATTAAGTTTAACTACGCATGATTACAATGAAAATGGATTGGGTGATCTGTTGGTAGAAAAAGGCGAAGCCTACGAAATTAATTTACAAGTATATTATTTATTGAGAGACAGCATCACGGGTTGGCCCGGTGGCAAACCCAATGCCATCATTCCTGCACATCCTGAAAGAAGTGAACCGCATCCCAAACGTTGTTTAATTTTTTCTCCGCACCCCGATGATGATATCATTAGCATGGGCGGAACATTTATGCGATTGCATGATCAGGGGCATGAAGTACATGTGGCCTATCAAACCAGCGGCAATATTGCTGTAACAGATGAATTTGTTACAAGATTTTTAGATTTTGCTGTTGGATTTGAAGAACAGTTTGGTATTGACAATCACAAAAGCAAAACAATCTTAACTACTTCCAGAAATTATTTGGCAACCAAAAAAATAAATGAAGTTGATACAGATGAAATAAGATCTATTAAAGGATTGATCAGAAGATGTGAAGCGAAAGCCACTTGCCGATATGTTGGATTAAAAGAAGAGAATTGCCATTTTATGAACCTTCCATTTTATGAAACAGGAACAGTAGAAAAAAATCCGATGAGTGAGAAAGATATCCATTTAACGATTGATCTGCTCCATCAATTACAACCGCATCAAATATTTTGTGCAGGCGATCTTGCCGATCCGCATGGAACACATAAAGTATGTTTGGATATTGTTTTTGAAAGTTTAAAACGCATCAAACAATCAGGTGCTGCATGGATAAAAGATTGTTGGGTATGGTTATACAAAGGTGCATGGCAGGAATGGGATATAGCTGATATTGAAATGGCCATACCAATGAGTCCGGATCAAGTAATGAAAAAACGTTTTGGCATTTTCATACATCAATCACAAAAAGACATGGTCCCTTTTCAAGGAACTGATAGCAGAGAATTTTGGCAAAGAGCAGAAGACAGAAATGCAAATACCGCCAATTTATATGCAGGATTGGGATTAACCAAATATGCTGCCATGGAAGCTTTTGTTAGATGGTACTATTAAATTTTGTTGTATTATATTGCAGCACTAAAAAACACTGCAATTTTATGGATTATAAAGCGGAAGGTCAAATTATCAGTTGGAAAGAAGTTTGGAGTTACCGTTCGTTTAGAAATAAAATTATCGTTGGTTTCATTACTTTAATAATCATTCTTGCATCACTTCCCTTTTTCTTTGAGTTTATCGAAAAAAGACATGGCACAGAACTAAATGATGTGCTGCTGAACCTGTTGCCATCTTATGATTTTTCTATTCCTATATTCATTTTAATATGGTTAGGAACGGGTGTAATTATTTACAGATCATTAAAAAATCCGTATGTGTGCATTGTTTTTTTATGGAGTTATATATTGTTATGCTTAACAAGAATCATCACCATTAGTTTTGTTATATTAGAACCACCTGCTGATATCATTCCTTTAAAAGATCCCATTACCAATATTTTTTACGGAGGAAAATTTATGACGAAAGACCTCTTTTATTCAGGCCATGTAGCCAGTCAGTTTTTAATCGCCTTATGTTTACAGAATAAAGTATACAAATTCATCGCATTCGGAATATCATTTTTAATCGCCATCATGGTCTTAATACAACATGTACATTATTCTATTGATGTGATTATGGCCCCGCTCTTTGCTTATTTATGTTACTGGTTATCCAAGTTTACGATGGTACATGTTTAAAAAGCCTCTCCCAACTGAAAGTATAATCCATCATTATTATTTTGGCCAATACCATAATCCAAACGCAAATTCAATTTTTCTTTTTTAGTTAATGCAAAACGCAAACCTGCACCATATGCATATTTAAGTGATTGGAAAGAATAACCGAACATGGTATTACTGATATCTCCAAAGCTGCCAAAAGCAACTACACCAAATCTTTTTACAATGGGCACCCGATACTCTGCCTGAAATACCAATTGATTTTTATCGCGATAACGGCCATCATAAAAACCACGCATACTACCGGATCCGCCAAAATTTGCCAAGCTTCTTATAGGAATAGAATCACCAACATTACTAAAACTATAAGCCTGCAATGCCAATACTTGTTCTTTATACACCCTTATAAATTTTCTGGCATCCAGTACGATATTGGTATAATTATACTTTGAACCGATGGCTTTGTCAAAATGATTAAAATAAAATTGAACGAAACTTCCTTTATCAGGCGCAAATGCATCTTTACGATTGTCATAAGTTAAGCTGGCACCAACTCCCGCTACAGTGTAACCATTTTTCCCTGCTACGTTTTCTTTATCAAAAAGTCCACCACTTATATAATCAACATCACTTACATTTTGCAATTCAAATAATCCGCCTGCAAAAAAATTATTCCCCAATTTTCTCAACAAATGCAAATAAATATAATATTGACGGTAGCTATACGACTCCTGATTACTATCCGGCGCATTTTCTCCTATACCCCAAAATTTATCGGGGAAGGAACTGTAAGAAATTTGATAATTAAGAATATATTTCTCATGCGGAAAATAAGTAGAGCCGTTCAGCGCAGTAACAAATTGTTTTTTTAATGAGTATAAAGCCAAAGCCTGTAAATTGGAAGTTCTGGTAATAGTATCCTTAAAATTTATGTGAAAAGTTGAAGACAAAACAACTCCTCCACACCAATCTGTCTCAACCGATCGAACAATAATAGGTAGTATTTGTGTATGCCATTTTTTAGGATTACTGCTATCCTTTTTAACCTGAGCTTCTATTTTAAGCGAACTTACTAAAACCAGAGATAATGTAAAAAATATAGATTTAAAATGAAATGCAGGCATATTTTGCAAAAATAACCATCCAAATCAATGATTCCGAAAGTTTGATTAATGTTTTTTGTGTTAACTTTGCAATAATTTTTTTGCTGAATATTTTCTGATATTTTGATTATTATTGTATTTAAAAGAAACTTATACCGAGGCATGAATAAATGGAGTAGCAATTTTGAATTAGGAAATTCTTTAACCCAAGAACAGTTTGATTTCTTTGACAAACATGGCGTTATTGTGTTTCGTAATTTTCTTACGAAGGAAAAAGTTGATGTATATTTATCTGAGCTGAAAAGACTTGAAACTGAGTGGCTTGCCGAAGGGCGTGATAAGGTAAATGGCGTTCCACTTAAATTTGGCAAAGATGAACAAGGCAATAAAACCATACAAAGACTTTGTTTTACCTCTCTTTTCAGCGAGCCTTTGCATCAACTGATCAATGACAATCAACTATCTGTTTTATTGGATTTACTGCAACCTTATGAAGGTCGTATTGGTGAAAATGAAAAAGATGGCCTGGTAATCAATAATTACATCAACACACCCAATAGCACTTTTACACAAATGGGATGGCATACAGATAGTCCGAGAGACCTTTTCTTAGGACAAAAAATTATGCCCATGCTAAATGTGGGTATTCATCTGGATACCTGTTTGTTTGAGAATGGAGGTTTGCGTGTTTTACCGGGCACCCATAAACAGAATATGTTGAAACTGCTTTTTGGTAAAAAATATTTTATTGATAACAGTGACGATGACAGAGAAGTTGGATTTGATATTTATTCAGGGGATTTAACCGTTCATGATGGAAGAACCTGGCATAGAGTAAAACAATCGCCATTGGTGGGAGAACAAAGTCGCAGACGTGTGATGTATATTCCTTTCATTACGGGAAAATACAAACCCAAACATAGCGATAGTAAAACACCGTTGTATCACCGTTTTACTTCTAAAGTTCATCATTAAAATTGTATTCAAATCATATTAACTTTACAATAGGTCAACTTTAAGTTGACCTATTTAATTTCAGTAAGTATTCAATTTATCATTATGCCTTACGCATTAATTACCGGAGCAAGTAAAGGAATTGGCAGAGCAATCGCTGAAGAATTAGCCAACAAAAATATGGATCTATTGCTTGTTGCAAGAAATGAAACCTTATTACAAGAAACCGCAACAACCTTATCAGATCAATATCATATCAAAGCACATTATTTATCTGTTGATTTGGCTAAACCTAATGCTGCCCAAGAAATTATGGATTGGTGCAAACAAAATTTATTTGATATAAATATCCTTGTCAACAATGCAGGTTACGGATTAAGCGGCCATTTTGAAAATTATCCTTTACAGGAACAATTAGATAATGTGCAGGTAAACATTACTGTTCCCGTTCAATTAACGTATTTATTGCTGCCATCATTAAAATTACAATCAAAGGCTTATATCTTAAATATTGCAAGTTCAGCTGCTTATCAGGCAGTTCCGGGATTAAGTTTATATGCTGCATCGAAATCTTTTATTTTAAATTTCAGCCGCGGCTTACATTATGAATTAAAGAAAACAAATGTTTCTGTTACGGTGGTTAGTCCGGGTTCTACAGATACTGATTTTGCCAAAAGAGCCAATGTGATCGGGGAAAAAGCATTAAAGATGGCAGCAAAAGTAAACATGCAACCAACTGAAGTAGCAAAAATTGCTGTAGATGCAATGTTTGCAGGTAAGACAGAAGTGATAACAGGATTGATTAATAAGATAGGTGCTTTCTTGGTATGGCTAATGCCAAAATCTGTTGCAGAAAAAACGGCTGCAAGTTTTTATGAAATGTAATTCATCAGGCATTAATTTGCCTGACCATTGGCTCCGAATTTCTTGATAATAATTTGTCTTTTCTTGACCAATACTTTAAACACAACAGGAGTATTAAATCCATTATTAACTTTTACAGTCTTAACTGCATCTATCAATTCATATTGTGCAGGTAAACTGGATGGGTTTACATGAATGGTATATTCATTCACCGGAAGATATAAAACAAACTCTCCTCTGTCATCAGTAATGGCTGCGTAATTTTTACCTTTACTGTCTGTTGCGATGATGCGAATATTATTAATGTTCTCATCTGTTTCATAACTAAATTCCTGTTTCTGTAATAAGATGCTTCCTTTTAACACTGCCATTTTATGTAATGGTATTTGCAAGTATGTTTTACCATTTACAAATATGGCTGTATTCTCTCCCACATACCCTGCACTTTGTAAAATAGAAATATTATAATCACCTCCCGGTATTTCGTTATAATAAACTTTACCCAGCATATCGGTAGTAAAAAGATCATTATTGATCTTAACAATGGTATTAATGGCCAATGGTTCACCAACATCATAATGATCATTGCCATTTAAATCCAGATACACCAATAATTCCAATGAACCCTTCTCTCCTTTTTTAGTTCTTTGCTGATTCAGTTTTTTAACCAATCCAATATCCAATCTGTAATTCGTCATACCATTATTTTGGAACAAGGCATTCTTCATCTGACTATAATTTATTTCCAATGACATGGAATGCGGTAATTTATAAGAACCATGTACATTAACATTATTCGACCATTTCTGATAACTGTTATCATAGGTAATAAACTCACTAACACTTAATAATAATCTTCTTTGAAAAACAGTTCCATTATAAGATGGCCCGAAAGAATACAATTCGTATTTTCTTCCGGTGGCTGCAAATACATTTAACTCACTTGGATAAAATGGCCCGCTTTGTAAATAAGTATTCAATGCAAATCTTTGAAACTGGTAGCTTGCATTGATCTTCCAGCTATTAAATTGGCTATAACTGGCATTATTGCTGACAGAAGCACCTCCATCAATATTAAAAGAAAACATTTGATGGTTAAGTGTATTGTAATTTATTAAGAAACTTACCCGTTTTGAAGTAATGGATTGCGGGAATATAACCCCCGCTGCATTATACGTATTGGTTTCAGAATAATAATACGGCTTTATTGAAAGCATTGTTCTGCCTATTCTTCTTTCCAAACCCGCTTCTGCCGTTTCTAAGTAATGACTTAGATTTAAAAAAGATGCATACGGCGATAAATAATTAGGGTTGTTGCTGAATTTGTTATACCTAACCCAAACATTAAATTTATTATTGACATTGTAATTTATTCTCTCTTCCAAATTAACCGCACCTTTTTGTAACCCTACATAAGAAGGAGTACTTAAATAATTATTAGAAAGGAATTGCCATTTCTTATAAAATGTATTTGCACTCAATACCAATGCAACACCGGAAGCTGTTTGCCTGATACTATCATAATGTGCGGTTGTGGTAAAACTATTATACAACCCTAAACTAAAATATTGCTTTTTATTAATATTCCAATCCATTGAGCCGCCGAATAAAGTACTGTTGGCATGATTGAACGGATCAAAGAATTGAATAACCTGCGATTTAAGTTGTGCTGTTTCTGAGAAACGATTACTGAATGTTGCAAATACTGAATTAGACGGTGTAAAATTTCCCAATTTAAAATCACCTGCCAAATTATCATTGCTGTTCACATAACCCAATTCATATTGCTTTTTATTATCACCGGAATATCTTACATCAATTCCCCTTCCGGATAAAGGAATTTCCAAACTACGATTTACATCGCCTGCTTTAACAGACAATCCATTGGTTCCATTAAAGTTAACATATGAATTCATGATGTTGAAAGGATTTTGTCCGTTACTTTTTGGATAAACCATTCCATCAAAATGATAATGAATATCACCGGCATTCGTTTGTTTAGATATATCTGTTAATACTTCATAATATTTGTTTTCTGTTGTAACATCTCTTACATACATACCCACCATATTGGTTGAATTAACACCTTTGGTTGTTTCCTCATTGTAAAAATTTTTCTGGCTATTTACATTAAATACATTTAATAAATTAGAAGAGAAAACACTATCGTTTGAAGCAAACTCACCCAGAATATGTAACTGAATATTATTCTGTATAAATAATTTATCCGGCAAAAAATACCTTACCGTTAATATGGTATCAGTGAATGCCGGAATAAAATATTTGGTTGGTGCACTTATCCCCTTATCTGCATTGTATTGATTATGGACTTCGAAATGTACCGTTTCACCTGAATTGCCCACATTACTGCATTTTACTTTTATTTCAATTAGTTGTGACGGAGAATGAATATAAGCTTCCGATTCCATTAAGGAAGAAAAGATTTCTCTGGTAGGTTCAATCTTAACTGTGGCTTCCTCCCAGAAATGGGAATAGATAACATTCGGCAATGTTGCTTCCACACGAATGGTGTATGAACTGTCTGCCTTTGCTTTTCTTGGAATAAATAAATTGATTGGTAATAAAACCGTATCGTGAGCCGGGATGGTAATAGAATCTTTTGTATTACTGATTACTCTTAAAGTATTAACAGTAATGGTTGGGTGAACTTTTACTTCATTAGGACCCAAATTAATTAAATGTGCATTGATATGTTTTGTAGCACCTGAAACCGCGATGGTAGAATTATGATCGAAATAGATGGATACCTGAGCACAAGCCGATGCTGTTACGCCAAGCAGCGAACAAATCAGGATACATATCCGTACAGGTCTTTCAAAATAGGAATTGAAATTCACTGGCTTTTATAAGTTTGGATTTTATCTCTTTGTGAAATCGCCAACTAATTCCATTTTATTTCAAACAAAATAAAATATCGAAATCGTTTATCCGGTTCACAAAGAAAATCAGTACAAAATAAACTCATTGCTATATATGTACAATACTTGTTAACTCCATTTTAAGTGCTTTTAACTTATTTTAATCATTAATATGTTTTTAATCTTCTTTCAGTTGCTTTTAATTGCTGTGCGATTTTTTTCTCTACAATTTTACACTGCAATAAAATTATTTTTAAAACTTCAAATCATTTCTATCATGAAAAGATTCTTACAACTGGGCTTTGTTGCAATCGCTGCATTGATGGTAACAGCGTATTCTTCAAAAGCACAGACAACAGGAACAGTTACTTTGAACTGCGTTTTAAATAACGTAACTTCAATCACCATCGGAGCTTCATTTCAAACCACAACCTTAACGTACACAACCGCTGCTGATTATACCAATGGTGTAACCACCAGCCAAACAGCGGCGTTAACAGCTATAAGTAACCAGGCTTATAGTGTTAAAGTGTATGCAAGTCAGGATTTGACTTACAACACAAGTACCATTCCCGTAGCTGATGTAACTGTTACACCTTCCTTTACCGGAACCAACTCTGCTATTACTTGCACTGCAAAAGCTTTGCCTAAAACAAGTGCTACAGAGGTAACCATCATTAGTTCAACAGCAGGTACCACTTCACAAGCGTACAATTTAGCTTACAGCACTGTGGGTGCCCCTTCTTCAGATTTCTTAGGAAAACCTGCAGGAACTTATGCATCAACATTAACCTACACAATAACAAATCCATAAGATTCGTTTTGAAAGAGATAATTAAAAAGCTGATTGATATCAATCAGCTTTTTTTTAAACTTTTTTTATGAAGCGAATTATATTTTTTTTGCTTTTTGTTTTTACGGGTGCCATACATTTATTTGCTCAGGTAGGCATTTCTGCAGCACCCATGAATTTGGTTTTTGATAATATTTCAGGCACTACCAAATCTTATACGGTTACGGTCTCTAACCCCAGTGCAAGAATTTTAGAAGCCGGCATTTCATTGGCTGATTGGGACAGAGATTCAACAGGTGATATTCATTTATATTTACCGGGCACTTTACCTTCATCATGTGCCAATTTAATAAAAGTACTTCCTTCTACTAATTTTTTAATTCAACCCTACGAGAAAAAAGATTTTACTGTTATGATGGATCTCTCTTCTGCTAGAGTAGACAGTGCTAAAAATTGTATGCTATTCTTCACACAGTTGAACACACAAAAAGGTGCAAACACTACCAATGGTGTGGGTATAGGGGTAAATTTAACTGTACGAATAGGTATCCAAATATTTTACAATGTTCCCACAGCTACCAAGAAAAATATAGAGATAGAAAGGTTTATGGAAGATACAGCTAAAATAAAAGATAGCAGTATCAGAAAAAATGTTTTACTAACTTTAAAGAATACGGGAGATATTGAAACAGATGGCAAAGTAAAATTTGAATTATTGAATTTAAAAACAGGCGATAAAATTGATCTGCCGGAAGCGAAATTCTATACATTACCTACTGCAAAAAGAGTGCTTAAGGTCGGTATTCCTGCTAAAATTAAAAAAGGCAATTACAGTATCACAGCTTTAGTAGATTACGGACCAGAGATGGAATTAAAGATCGGAGAAATGGAAATAGAACTATAATGAATAGATTGAAAATTATTTTTGTGCAAAAAAGTAAATTATATAAATCATTCTTCTTATTAATTGTTTGCTTTTTTTATTTTTTATCTATACATGCACAACCTGGAACAAGTAGTGCAACCCCTGCAACTGTAAGTATCTCAACATTAAGCCAATTCACCAATGGCAATTCAGTTGTAGTTAATAATCAACTTACTATTAATATTGGTGCTGCTGCATCAATGAAAACCTATTTAAGTGTTAACAGTGATTTTATTTTAGGTAGTAACTCAATAGCAGCATCATACATGGCTGTTAATGCTACCGGACAAACAGGATTTACCAGTTATACATCTAATCAAATTAGTCTTTCTACAACGTCTCAACAGGTATTTTACGGCAAAGATGCGCCAGGACCCAATAACACTGTATCCTTTACTTATACCTTATCCGGAGGCCCCCAATTATGGGTACCGAATGGCACTTATTCAACCACCGTAACTTTTATATCATATCTTTATGATCCCATGGGACATCAATTGCCGGGACCGGGGGGAACTTCAAGTTGTACTGCCACACTATCCATTTCTATTTCCAATTCTGCTTTTACATCTATAACATTGTCCGGCAGCGCCGGAACTGCTTCTTTAAATTTTAATTCTGCATCTGTGTATGCGAACGGAGCAAGTTTAACTCAAAGTGCTGCACTAACAGCTTATAGCTTTTCAGCTTATCACATCACTGTACAAGCTTCGCAAAATTTAAAGTATGGCAGCAATACAATCCCTATTTCAAATGTAATCATCGATGCAACCCCAAGTACAGGAGGTTCAGGCATTACAACACCGGCAACTACTTTATCAACTTCGGCACAAACTTTCATTACATCAACGGCAGGTTCATTTTTTCAAAATTTTGATCTGTTATATTATACTACTGCCGGTAATACAGCTTTTTTAAGTATGCCCGCAGGCACTTATACTACAACGCTTACATTTACCATTTCATCTCCCTGAGTAAATTTTCATAAGTTTTGCTATTTCTTTTTCTGCCTGTATATTTGCAACCCGTTAAACGGCTGCGTAGCTCAACTGAATAGAGCATCTGACTACGGATCAGAAGGTTTTAGGTTTGAATCCTAACGCGGTCACTAAGTTACTTTCGCTAACACTCGGAATCCCTGTAAATCAATGATTTACAGGGATTTTTAGTTTCGCTAACTTTCGTCTAAACACACTTTTCGTCGGATTTACCTTCTCTTTTTCTTCACCAAAAGCTTCAATTTCACCAAAACATATAAAATGAAAAAAGCTAAAATTACATTCTACCCGAATGAATTAAAAAAAAGTAAAAAAACAGGTCTTATACCAATTTATTTAAGAATATCAAAAGGTAATTCGAAAAATGAAACGAGACTGGATGCAACAATCACGGATAAAGAATTGAAATTCTGGAACAAAATGACACAAAGATTAGATATAGCAAATAATGATGTTAATTATAGATTAGAAAAAATTACTGAAGATTTTAAAGGGTTAAAATTCATATTCAAAGAAAATTATCAGCATTTCAATATTTATGAAATCAAAGAAAAATTATTGAACCCTAATAATAATGAGAATAGTGAAAATATTCTTGCAATTGAGTATATAAATAATCATTTCAAAAATCATATATTCAAAAACAACAATATTGAGGAAGGTACAAAAAAAAATTACCAAAAAGCTATAAATCATTTTTTAAAGTTTTTAATATTTATGAGAAAGCAACAAATAGCATTATCCTCAATAAATAAAAGTTTAGCTTTTGAATTTTATGATTATTTACAACAAGAAATTCCATCAATTAATAAAAGGGCTATGAAAGATGTCTCAGCATCAAGTTTAATTATAAAAATATCAGCGATATTTAATAGAGCCTTTGAAACAGGTTTAATAAAAATAAACCCTTTTAAAGGAATTAAATTGCAAACTAACTCAAAGAAAAAAGATGAATTAAATTCATCCGAAGTAAAAGCATTAGTGCAGCTGAATTTAAATAATGAAAAAAAATTACAAGTATACAGAGACATTTTCTTATTTCAGATATTTACCGGTTTACCTTATGGAGAAATAGAAAATCTAACGAGGGATAAACTTAATGAAGAAAATAATGAAATTGTTCTTGAAACAAATCGGCGTAAAACTAATATCCATATTAAACAGATTCTTGTAAAACAAGCAGTAGAAATAGTTAACAGATATAAAAACAATTTTGAAACTTATACAACAAATCTTGTATTTCCTAAACGTCATCTAAACAATATGAATGATTATCTTAAAATAATACAGCAAATGGCAGGAATTACGAAAAACATATCAACTCATATTGCCCGTCACACATGTTGTCAATTTCTTTGTGAATTAGGCAACATAAACTCTGATGTAATTAATACAATGTTAGGTTGGAGTAATAAAAAATTAGGCTCTTCAATGGTTTACAGAAGAGTAAGTTTTATAATGTTGCAAGATGCGAAAAACAAATTTGAAGAATTTATAAATAAAAATATATGTCTAATCTAATAGATAGAATTAAAATTTTTATCAATAGCAAATCACCAAATGAAATTTTATATTATTTAAATAAAAACAAATGCGGAAAAAATCTGCAGTTAGACCAATCAGATTCTTACAAAAACGATATAATAAATATTATTATATCAGGCTATCAAGATTATATTAACATTTTGGAATTATCCAAAAGAGATGCTGAAGATGAAATTTTTAATTGGCAATCAGGATTATTAAATGATTTTTCCGAAGGTAATAAATGGAAATATTTACCTGATTTATATACAAAATTAAAATTCTACAATACACAAAAAATAGAACAATTTTTTATATCTAATGGATTAAATAAAAATTATTTGAATCACTTTATTGATTTTGAAAAGCTTGAAAATATTTTATATGACATAATATCTAAGGATATATTAATAGATTTAAAAAATCTATTAATCATAGTTGATTATGCTTATAATATTAGAATTTACTCTGACATTCATTCTATTATTTCTTCCAAATCACCTCGCAAAAATTACGACGGCAGAAAACAGGTACTCGATTCAGAAATCAAGCTAAGAAATATAATAAGAAAAATGAAATATAAAAGTAATAAACCACATACAAAAGACGAATTTGAAGAATTAATGATTCCACAATTTGAAAATTGGGAACAAATTAAATTAATGGGTATTGAATACGAACTACCTAACGTACTTTTTGATATGCTTAGCCAAAGAAAACCAAGTTCTCTGAAATATTTAATAAAAGACCATCTCACTCCATTAATTGAAATATGGGGAAAACCTGAGATTATAAAAATTTTTAAACCCTTCTTTTATTTAATCTTTGAAGATAAAAAAAATGGATTATTAACTGAGAAGGGGTTTGAAAATGAATTTTTAAATTCTCGTAACAGTAGATATGATAGAAGTTATAATAAATACCTTAATTCACAGATTAAAATTCTTTGCGGTATTTAATTAATAGGATTTCGTCGAATCTAACTTCTTATAGGATTGTTATTTACTTTGAAATTTGTTCTAATAAAAATTTTATTATGAATCAAAATGAAATTGTTAGTAACAAATGGATTCCATTACCGGAAGTTCAATCATTTTTTAATTACAGGCCAACACAAATGGCCTCACTCTTGAAAGATAAAACGTTGGTTGTATCCAAAGTAGGAAAAAGGAAATTCATTTTAAAAGACTCAATTGAAGAGTTGCTAAAAAAGTACTCTCAAAATTAAGAAATCAGGTAAGGAATAAGCCTTACCTGATTTTTTATTTTATTGTAAATATTTAATTCATTTTATTTTAATAAATGTCTTTACACTTACTATGCCTATCTCACAAAAAACAAATTAAAACGAATGAAAACATCAATATTCAACGGGTTAAATGCATCTACATTAGATTTTCAATTCTTTTCAACAATAAGGGTGTATCCAAACAATAGTAATTATGCTGCCGAAAAATGGATTATTGAATACTTTAATTATAGTATTTCAAATTTAATATTTGCATATTCTTTTGAGAATTTCAAAGATGGTTTTAAACATACACATCTATTGTCTAAAGTAACGGACGAATCAACATTCATCTCTAATCTAATTGATTATATGAAGCCTAAAAATATCACAAATGGTGATAGGATTGCAACTGTTAAGGTTTTAAAGAAGGAAAAAGATGTAAATAATGGTGTTCCGTATAAAGATGTAAAAATACCAATTAAATTCTGGGACATTAGAAACTGCAAAGCATCTATAAGAGTAGAGAAAACATTTAGCCCGATTAACTCAAGCTTGTACTTACACAAGTATACCGATAGAGGATTTAACTTTAATTATCTTTTTCAACAAAATAAAACAAATTAGTTCAAATGATAGTTACGTTTCATAACGATTGATATACAAAATCAAACAAAGTTTTTAAATGATATCATAAGATAATAATTTTAATTATCACTTAATAAAAAGTTATGAAAAAACTTATTGACCCACTTACTAAAGAAGAGTTTTATCCTAAAAGGAGGAATCAAAAATTTGCTACTGCAAAAAACAGAATCAGATTCAACAATAATAAAGCATTAGCTGAAATTGATACTAAGAAGTTCATTGACCAGCCATTTAGAATAAATCATAGAATACTAATGGAGTTAATACAAGTTGGTGAAACAAAAACTTATTCTCGTGAATATCTTACTGGTAAAGGATACAACTTTTCTATATTATCTCATTATGAATCATACTTTGATAAGATATGCCCTGCGTTATACAATTTCATTTTAGTGGATTTATCATCTAATAAACAATCAATAACAATACATCGTAAGAAATGATTCCACTTACTGAAATAGAGAATATTGAAGTTACACCAATGGTAACACCGAAAACAAAAAACAAATTACTTGTATACGGATTAATTTGTCTTTTAATAGTAGGAACTACAGTAGTTGTTATTAATAAATATACTGTCGATAAGATTAAATAATATTAAAAAAATCTAATAGAAATAAAAGCATCATGCAACTACAATCAAATAAATACGCTTTGTACTTTAGAGTATCAACAGATGGGCAAACAACCGAAAATCAGCGGATAAGACTTCTTCAATATGTAAAGGACAATAACATTGAAGTAGATATTTATGATGAAGTAGAAAGTACACGAAAAACAAGACCAATTAAGCAACAGCTACTTCAAAAATTACGCGCTGGACAATATAAAGGCGTAATTATATATAAACTTGACCGGTGGGCAAGAAGTCAAAGAGAATTAATTCTTGAGATACAAGAGTTGGTTGATAAGGGTATTGATTTTATTTCTGTATCAGACAATTTTAATTTCAGTACATCGGTTGGTCGTCTCCATTTTCATATTCTTTCAGCATTCTCAGAATTTGAAAGGTCACTTATATCAGAAAGAACAAAAGAAGGAATTGCAAGAACCAAGTTACAAGGCACAAGATTAGGAAGACCAGTCGGCAAAAAGGATAGCAAACCAAGACCCAAGAGTGGGTATATACTAAGAGAAGCTAAAAAACGAAAATTATTGGATGAACAACAGGGGATTTTCAATTCAGTAAATTCTTATCTAAACAATAAAGTATCTATTTAATAATAGGAATCTCATCCCATACAGTAGTATATCTTGGGCTTCTTAATTCCTGCCTCATTTTCCAGCGTTTGCTGATTCCAGCTCTTACTAATCTTATCATATCCGCTTCAAAAGCAAAGTTAATATTATCAATAGCAAGCATTAATGCACGATTATTATTTATCGATTGAGTTGAATTTAATTTAATTTCTAATGTTAAAATTGGCTTTGTATAAGAACAATACAAAATGTATAATTGCGTCATTGACGCTATAACAATACAAAAAGTATATCGTTAAAATATTGATTTTCAACTTCAAATTTTTACTTGAAAGTATTAGCAGTAGCGTATATATTTGTGTTAGGCGTAAGCAAACGGAGACACTAAGAACATACGACAAATAAGAGATGTCAGATTTTATAAAATATGTAAACAAAGTTTCGCAGCTCTCAAAAGAAGCTGAAGACGACCTTTTGCCCAGACTTAAATCAAAGGCTTTTAAAAAAGGACAAGTCATAAACAAAGAAAGACAAATTTGTAAAAATCTATTCTTTATTGACAAAGGTTTGGTAAAGCATTACTATCATCATAAAGACAGAGTTTTTATTCTTCGGTTTTTTACAAACACCAATTTCTTTACGGTGCTTGACAGTTTTGTTAATCAAACACCATCACAATTCATTACAATTGCTTTGGAAGACACTTTAACCAGCACAATTGATTATGCTGATTTTTATGAATTGTGTAGAAAACATCATTCATTTGAAACCTTTTCGAGAAAATTGTTTACAATGGCTGCTGTCGTAAATTTAAAGCGTATTAAAGAAATGTTTGACGCAGATGCAACAGAACTTTATAAAGAGTTTATGAATGAAAACCAGCATTTATTGCAGAGGATAAGTTTGGGAGACACTGCAAGTTATTTAGGAATTTCACAAGTAACTTTAAGCAGGATAAGAGCCAAGAAATGATTTTTTAACTTATGTAAAAAAGTATTCAGCTTCATAGTTGCAATTTTGCACCATTAATTAATTCAAAATTTAATAAAATGGAAAATAGCAAAATTGAAAATCAAAAAAGACTTAACAATGCAATTAAAATCGGCTCAATAGCATATGTTATTTGGGGCATTCTGCACATTTATGTAGGTTATATAGGTGTTAGCCAATACATTGCTGACCCCAATAAAGGTTTATGGAGTGCATTAATTGGTGGCGACAAAATGCCTATTGATAAATTCCAATTTGCCACAGACCCGATGACACTTAAGGTAACTGCCAACTTCATTCTAAACTTCTGTTTAGATGTGGCCGGTTATGGACTACTTGGTATTTTATTGGGAGTAATGCTTTGGAAAAGCAGCAAGCCTTGGCTTGCATATTTTATAGGATTCTTCATTATTGGATTAGCAGATTTATCATTTTTGTTTCTACAAGTAGCACCAGGACATATTAAGGGTGACTGGGGCACTTATGGAGGACCTATTTTATGGTTTATTGCAGTTGTTGTTTTACCTTTTGGTTTACCAAAGTTCAAATTGAAAGAACTGTTTTAATCAAGGGGATGACTGAATAATATTGCCTACGCCTAACAGCGGTTTGGCGTAATGGGGGCTGACGTGCTTAAATGAACGTTAGTCCTTTTTATTTACATTTGTGCTAGGCTGAAAGATAGTGCTTTCAAGTCCCCCACTACGCCAAGCCGCGAAACGTTAGCCCTTTTCTTAAAAACAACTGCTATGTACTAAGCGGCGCAATCATCTTAAAATATCAACTACTTAAAATAAAATTTATGTCTGCATCCATCTTAATCACCACCAGCAATGCTTTGGAAGGTTATCGCATTACCAAACAATTGGGTTTGGTACGGGGTATTACAGTTCGCTCCAGAAGTATTGTAGGAAATATTGCCGGCGGCATTATGACTTTGTTCGGCGGCAGAAGCAGTATTTATACTGAACTATGTGAAACAGCACGTGAAGAATCTTTGCAATTGACGCAACAACAATACAAAAAGTATAACGTTAATTTGTTGATTTTCAATATTCATTTTTTTTGATACGTATCATCTAATAGCATAAATAGCGTGTTAGCAGTAATTGTGGCAGACCCCAACGAAAGAAGATAAATTCAAACATTAATCAGTTTAAAATGTTAATATAGAATATAAAAGGCAATAATGACAAATCAAATTGAAAAAATAAAAAGGGCAATAGAATCTTTAAGACAAGAGATTATTAATCATAAAGTTTATTCAGCAATTAAAGACATAGACGACTTGAAAGTATTTATGCAATTCCACGTATATGCTGTTTGGGACTTTATGTCTTTGTTAAAAACTTTACAATCCAACTTGACTTGCACATCTGTTCCTTGGTTTCCCAAAGGAATTGCAGACACAAGATATCTTATTAACGAAATTGTTGTAGGTGAAGAATCTGATTTAGACCTTAATGGCATAAGGAAAAGTCATTTTGAATTATATTTAGATGCTATGAAACAATGTGGAGCTGATACTTCTAAAATTGAAATATTTACAGATGTATTAAAAAATACTGGCGACTTTAACTACGCTTATTTGTCATCAGAAACTCCAAAGGAAGCAAAAGATTTTGTTGACTTTACTTTCAAAGTTATTGATAGTGGTAAAGATTATTTACAATCAGCTATTTTTACTTTTGGACGTGAAGACCTTATCCCAGGTATGTTTATATCCATAATAAATGAAATGCACAAGAAATTTCCTGATAACATTTCTATTTTTAAGTACTATATCGAAAGGCACATTGAAGTTGATGGAGACCACCATAGCCATCTTGCTATACAAATGACAGCCAATCTTTGTAAAGACAACGAACAATATTGGAAAGAAGCAGAAGAAGCAGTTATAAATTCATTAAAACAAAGAATTGAATTGTGGAACGGTGTGCACAAACATTTGACAGAAAGAACAACTACTGCTAACATTGGGTTTTGTGCAAGTGTGGCTTGACAAAAAAACATCAGCCAATTACAAAGCCAGGCATTGGTTCGGGCTGGACAAACAACTTTGGGCTTTAGTTCTTAACTTCAACATCAGTTTTTTAATCAGCAGCGGCTGTAGGCGGACGGAATTCTAATTCCCCAACAAACGACAATAGATGAATATATTTCAAAAACTTGAAGCACCTGAAATTAAAAAGAAATTGAAAGAACAATTAATAAAGGAATTGACAGACAAATTATAAAATCCTCCCCCAAATAAATAGGATATACATTTTGCGATTAAGCCCCCCCCTGTATTTTGAGGGGTATATAATCGTACGATTATTTAATTGGAATTCTAATAGTTAAATCCCTTTATTTATATAATTAAGAAGAAAGTAAAAGAATCTCTACTTAGATTTAATGATTTAAAACTTATTCTTGATTATACTTTCCAATTTATGATGCAATGGAACTAAAATAGAAGCTATAGTTAATAATATTATATACATCAATACAATACTATGATTAGTTAATTTTTGAACATATGGATGAATCAACAAACTAATAAATTCGAATAACATTAGCAATGATGCAACTCCAAGCGATGTAATCAATTTAGATTTCCTATGGCTCCATTTACTAATTAAGAATATAAGTATTAAAAATGTTGGAATAAATACTGCTATAGCAGCTAAAATCAAATTTTGCTCCCTTTCTTCTTTTTCTAGTCGTAAGTTCTCGATTATTTTTTGTTGACGTATCTCTTCTTTTATCGATGCTATTTGTAAATTTCTTATCATTTCATTATTGAATAATGAATCTTGAATCAACGAATAAATATTCTGATATTTAAATGCACTATCTTTTACTTTATATGCGCCATATAGTTTTGCTAAATTTAATGACGACTCTCTGATTTCATCATTTAAGACAAAATAATTTGCATAGAAATAAGATTTTTGTCCATAAAAAATTGCGGAATCTTTTTGTCCTAAATTTTTAAAACATTTTGAAAGTTCTCTACATACTTCTGATGCTAAATGAACGGAATCAGAATAGGAAAAATTATGCAAATCTCTTATAACTTTTTTTAAATAGCTTAATGCTACTTCATATTCTCCAAGTCGAATATTTATCTCTCCCAAATTTACTATAGGAACCAATTTTCCAGTGTTTCTTTTTCCCGATTTAAATAGTTCATAATCTTTATTAAAATAATATAGTGCTGAATCATAATTATTCAAATTTTGATACGAATCCCCAATGTCTGCATACATGTCTGCATACATTCTATAAATATTATTTTTTTCTGCCAATTCTCTTTCTTTTAGCGAATAAAGGAGTTGGTTTTTATAATCTTTTGTAATCCTATAAGTACCTGCAATCATCGCTAAAGTTGCTACTTTTCCTGTATCACTAGAATAACCTTTTGTGATTGGCACTTTATCATAACCTTGAATTAATATATTGACTGCTTCACTGTAATTACCAATATCAATATTTAACCTTGCAAAATTTATATACGCTTTATAATAAATATGTGCATCATTGGTTGCTTGACGAAGATTATAAGCAAGATTTCCATAATAATAAGCACTATCTATTTTTTGCGGACTAAATAGGACAGATAATTTTATATACAGAATTATTTTTTCTTCAGTTGATTTAGTTACTTTAATCTTATTTTCAGTAGTGTTTATTATATGTAAAAGACTATCATTTAATGAATTCTTTTGGGAAAAAACTTTAATAGAAAAAATAAAACTTATTAATGTAAAAAATAAATACTTTTTCATTTTTTTTTTATTTTTTTTAATACCACGGAATTTTTTTCTTTGCAGCTGAATTATCAGGTTGATTAAACCTTAATGAAAGTTCAAAACTATTTCTCAAATTGCTACTTGTCAATTGGCTTATAGTAACATCATAGCTTAATCCCAATTCAAAACCTTCCCATAATAATCCGATATATGGTATAATTGCATCTCCTAGTCTATACCAAGTTCCAATCTGAAATGATTTATTATCATCTATATCAAATATTCCAATCCCTCCAACAAGAGTCTCACTTGCCTGTTGCTGAATGCTATAAATTGTACTTAACTGCAAATGCGAATATGTAGATAAGCTAAACCGCGTCCCAGCATTTACTGTAAACATTGGAGGCTGTCTAAACAAGGTATCTAACAAATTCATCTTAGGTTGATTAGCATGATACAAAGCAGCTCCAATATAAATCTTGTCTGTCTCATTGGTTTTTACATTTAACATCAGTCCGGCATTAGTACCGAAGTAAGAAGTTGTGTTTGCTTTACTCATATCAGGAGTGATGATACTTGGATTAAATCCCCCACTAACAAATTGACTTTCAAAAGTCAGATTAAAGGGGTCAATCTTTTTTTGTGTAAAATCTTCCTGAAGACCTACACCAAGTGTGACATTTTCTTCAGCATCTAATGGCAAATTATAAGCAATAGATAAAGTAGCTGTATTAACTGTCAAAGCATTATTGTTAGAGCGGTCAGAATTTAACATTAATCCAATCCCTAATTTACCTGTTGTACTGCTTTGAAATATTTTAGTTTCTGCAGAAGCTGATATCGTTGTAAATGGATTGTTATCTCCAGCCCACTGATTTCTATACACTGAAGTTAATCGAATATTGCCATCATAATAACCTGTCAAAGCTGGATTTACTGATAATGGGCTTGCGAAGTATTGAGAAAAATGATATTGTTGCCCCCGCAAGCAACTGCATAATGCTACTGATATAATCACGCTATATGCTTTTAGTTTTTTGATTTGGTTCAACATAGTCATTAGTTTATCTGATTAAAGTTGATTTCCCTGATTTATCTATGATTTTCCCATTCAAATCAACTGCTTGAACCATCCATATATAAGTATCAGTGGCCTGTGGCTTACCTAAGTAAGTTCCATCCCACCCTACATTCATTTGATTAGTTTGATAAATTAGTTGCCCCCATCTATTAAATACTTTGAAATAATTGAGCTGTTTTATTCCCACTAATATGGGTCGAAGTATATCATTTACATGGTCGCCATCAGGTGAGAACCCACTTGGAACAAAAACATCGTAACCATTAAATACTCGAACTAATTGCGTATCAACCACACTGCATCCTGCATTATCTGTTATAATAATTTTATAAATTTCCTCACTGCTTAAGGTGGCTAATGGATTTGAAATCTTGGGGTTATTTAATCCAGTCGACGGCACCCAACTAAATATATTACCAATACTTCTTGCTTGAAGTTGTATAGGTGTTTGAATTTTTGCGTCAATAGGCGGATAGCTAATTGGTTGAGGACTTTGCTCAATAACTAATTCTTTAGAAACTGAATCTGATAATAACGGACAGTTAACATTAGTCGCAATTAAACTAATTAAAAAGGTCGACGCGTTTGAATAAGTTACTACTGGCGAAGATAAGCTGCTTGTTAAACTATTTCCTAATCGCCATAACCAATTGACGCTCCCCGATTTTGAACTATCTGATAAATTTTGAAATAAAATAGGTTGATTTATGCATCTTGCTGAAAAGTTAAAATCTGCTACAGGCTTTTTAATCAATGTAAGACTTAACGAATTTGTTGAAGTGCTGTTACAACCATACTGATTCGTATATTCAACAGTATAATTACCACCAGTGAAAGCAGTGTAAATACTATCAATTGCTCCGCTGATTGGTATATTATTATTCAACCATTGAAAATTACAATTACCACTTGTTTTTAGAATGAGCGAACTGCCATCACATAAGTAGTTTTGTGGTAAAGATTGAATAGTTCCTATTGGTAATGGATTAACTGTTACTGCAATAGTATTAGAATTAGCACTAACGCAACCATAAACGTTGGTGGCAATAACCGAATAGCTTCCTGTACTCGTTGCAGTATATGAAATACCGTTAGCTCCATTGATAATATTTCCATTTAAATACCATTGATTGCCTGAGGTATCGCTGCTATTTAAAATTACTGAATTTCCTAAACAAAATACAGTAGAGCCTTTAGTAGAGATAACAGGATAATTAGGAATAGGATTAACAATAATATTTATTGAATTTGATGTGTCACTATTACAACCATTTGAGCCTATAACAATAACTGAATACTTTCCTTGAGAAGTAGCTCTATATGATGAATTGGCGACTCCATTAATTAATGTACTATTTAGATACCATTGATTGCCGCTACTCGAACTTGATACTAAAGTGTCTACTGCTCCTTGACAAAAAGTTGTTGCACCAACTGAACTAATAACAGGAGTTGTAGGCTTTTGCTTTACTATTACAACAAAAGGTGTTGAAATACTACTACAACCATTACTATCAATTACAACAACTGAATAACTTCCGCTTTTATTTGCAGTATATGTCTGTGTATAAACACTCAAACTACTACTATCTTGAATCCACTGATAGAATTTCCCTTGAGACGCGGATAATACAATGCTATCTCCTTGACAGAAGGTTGGATTTTTATTTGTAGATATTGTTGCAGCTAAAACTTGATGCACTACAATTGATATAGCTGCACTTGTATCAGAACAGCCTGAATTATTAAAGCAAATTACTCTATACACACCGCTACTTTTTACTATATAAGATTGCTTAATTGCATTGGCAATAGGTAAATTATTTTTTAACCATTGAAATGAGCTACTTGTTGCAGGCGCATAAAGAATGGTGCTATCTCCTTGACATATTGAAGAATTACCAACAATATTTATGCTTGTTAAAGGTGCGCTTACACTAACAACACTACTATCAATACAAGTCTGATACTTGTCTGATAAAGTTGCGATATAAGTTGTATTAACTCTTGGTTTAACAGTAATATTAGTTGTTGTATCACCTGTACTCCAAATCCTTGTGACGGGACTTGTTTGAATTTTTGAATTAATTTGTAATGGAGTATTAATACAAATTGATTGAGCTTTAGGACTGACAGATGGATTAATAATGCTAACAAAAACAGAATCGGTTAATGTTGTTGCAGAGCAATTAGGTTGTGTTGATGGAGAACCTAAGCCGCCATATAACCAAGAACCATTATTGTGATATTGTGAATAATCTGTATTAAGACCATTAACACTATTTAAAGGATAATATCCTACAAGCCCCTGTTCGGATGATGAAATACAGTTGTTTATATAGTAATTAATTTTATCCTTAGACAATGGAATATTCCATAAACTTATATCATCTAAGTTATCAACTTGAGTATTATAAAGTGTACTTGCAAAAGGAGCACCAAACATTATATTATAAAAATTATCGGGGATAGGGTTTGGACTATATATCTTTTGAGATAAGTTACCATTATAATAAATAGCTAATGAATCTGAAGTTTTAACGACTGCAATATGACTCCAACTTCCAAAATTAAATCCAGTTGAAACT
>Ga0164297_10001036_pt1 | contig 31080 bp, 31 predicted proteins | sample GEODES058metaG_FD_113539 | JGI IMG/M metagenome (GOLD analysis project Ga0164297, IMG submission 113539) | Dystrophic lake water microbial communities from Trout Bog Lake, Wisconsin, USA - GEODES058 metaG | ecosystem: Environmental > Aquatic > Freshwater > Lake | place: USA: Trout Bog Lake... | reverse complement strand
CATCGCCGCCGCGACCGGACTGCACGTTCGCATCCGTTCCGAACGCGCCGCCGAAGTTGACATCACCGCCCACCCCGCTGCCGCCGCCGGCACCCGCGCAGACGATCGCCGCCGTGCCGCCGACGCCGCCGCTGCCGCCCGTTGCGGAAACATAGGCGCCGAAACTGGAGGTTCCGCCGGCGCCGCCCACCCCGGGGGTCGCCAGCGCCACGCCGGCGTTCCCGACCGTCACCGCGATCACGCTGCCCGGAACCAGGCCGGTCACGATCTTGATCGCCCGCCCACCGGCACCTCCGCCGCCGCCCGGCAGCGTCGCATGGGTTCCGCCGGCCCCACCACCGCCAATGACCGTCACCTTCGCCCGCGTCACCCCATCCGGCACCGTGAAGCTGCCGGACGTCACATACGACACGAGCGACGAGAAGCCCGGCCGCAGCGCCGGCAGGCGATAGGGGATTGTCGCCCCCGCCGGCACGCCGGTAATATTCCCCGCGGTCACCTGGGTTTGCCCATAGCTGACCAGGATGACGGCCAAGGCTGTCCATCCGGCATCGACCGGAGGCGGCAACTGCGCGCCCGTCGTCGCCGCGGCCCCCGCCTTCAGCTGCAACTGCACGCTCTGCCGCCGCAGCGTCGGCTGGGCAACCCCGCTGTTGCTGGCGCCAAGAAACGGAACGGCGGGGTTGGCCGCATTGTAGTACGGCAGCACAACGGGATTGGTATCGGCCTCCTGGAAAGCCGCCTGCACCAGATACACCACCGACTGCCCGCTCGTGGTCGGCGCGGTCAGCGCGAATGTAACGGGAGCGACATTGATGCCCATCTTCATCAGCGGATCGCCGCTATCGGCTGCCAGCGAGCCATAGGCATTCTGATCGACCACCGAAAGCTGGGTGATGCTGCCCGGCTGCACCGCGACCGACAGCCCCGCCGGCACCGTGGGCACCACCGCGAGCCCATCGATCACCGTCGATGTGCCGAGGGTCGCGCTGATCAGGGCGCCGAGCGCGACCATGGCGTTGCGGTTGGTTGCCAGGAGATCCGTATCCAGCGGAATGCCGCCGGGATAGACGATGTTCCGGTCCATTGATCCTCACTCTCGATTTCGGAAACGCCCAGTCGGTGGGCGCGAGATTCAGCTTGCTATGCGCAGCCAGGCGATCGTCGCGGCCGGCATGAGGCCAGCGACCGCGGCGGCGATTTCAGCGTCCGTCACCTGCCCGGCGATCTGCGCGAGGCTGCCATATTCCACCGCACCCACGCCCCAGCCAGCGGCGCTCGCGCCCCAGCCGGCCACCACCCCGATGCCTTGCCCCGCAGGGCGATAGGCGGTGACGAAGCACTGCATCGGCAGCGCGAGGCTGCCCCATCGGCCGGCCTGCCCGTAGCCCACGCCGGCGCCCCAGCCTCCGGTATCCGCCGGCCGCGCCGGCTCGAACACCATCGGCGTCCGGCCGGTGAGATCCGTCAACGCGGCCACGATCGCCCGCCGCGTGCCGCGCTCGCGCAGCAGTTCGCGCTGGATGCGGCCACGGAACGCCGTGTCCGTCTCGAGAGACCTGCGCGGCAGGGACGATCCGAAGAAGTCCACCGCTATCATGTCGAGAAACGCATCCGTCGCGGTCGCGATCCGCGTTTGCAAACGCACCGCCTCGAGCTGTGCATAGAGCCGCGCCCAGACCTCCGCGACACCCGACAGGACGGCATCCAGCACCGGCGCCGAATCCGGAAACCACCGCGGCGGCAGCACGGCTTTCAGCCGCGCCAGCATGTCAGCTTGATCGCCGGTCATCTCAGTTCACCACCACCGCGCCGGCCTTGATCACCTGGCCGCTGCCCACCGCCACATCGGTCGTCCCGCCGTCCAGCAGCACCGCGGCGACATTGACCACCTCCGGCGCCGCCCCGTAGGCCACCTGCACAAGACGCGACCAGGCCAGCGGCGTGCCGAGCGGCAGGCTGTTGATGAACGCCGTCACCGCCGCCGCCACCGCGGGCTTCACCGTCCCCGCGTTCGCGCCCGGCGCCAGCGTCACCGCCATCGAGACGTTGACGATCTGCACCGTCGGTGCGCGCACCGTGTAGGACGACCCCACCGGCCGCATCGCCTCCACCGCCGCCGTCACCGCCGCCAGCAGGCTCGCCGAGGGCGATCCGCTGCCGTCGTCGACCGTGACGACGAAGTTGCCGATCCGCGCGCTGCCGTCGGGCAGGGCATTCTCGGCGAGCGTGTAGTGCAGCCCCTGTTGCACGCCGGCGATCGCGTAGCCGATGGCCGCCGGCGTCGCCCGCGCCAGGCTCGCCATGAAGTGACTGAAGCGCGCCCGCAGCGCGTCGTCGTTCTCGCCATCCTGACCGCCGACCAGGGCGCCGGCGTTGCTGACCGTGTCAACGCCCGGCAATGCCGCCGCGATCAAACTGATAGCGTTGGCCTGCACATTTCCCGCCGCCCCCGCCGCCGAAGCCACCACCGGAACCGTCACGGATGCCACTCCCGGGGCCAGCGGATAGCCACCGAGCGCCGCGCTGAAGCCAGGCACGGTGACGTCGCCGGCGACTGTGAAACTCTGCGTGCCGTCGCTGGTCCGCACCACCGTGCCCAGCGGCACCACGGCGCTGCCTGCGGCGACGAAGCGGCCGAACGTCACGCTCCCGACCGCCGCCACCGCCGGCAGCCGGCTTACCGAAAAATCCGCCATCCAGCTGTCGAGGTCCGCCGCGGCGCTGGTTGAAGCCCGCGTCGTCGACAGCACCTGCAGCGTCAGCCACTGCATCCACAGCCCGATCGAGGCGCTCGCCTCCAGCATCGCCCGCAAGGTGGAGCCCACCGTGAGATCGATCAATTGCCTGGCCGAGCCCTGCACCGCGGCGGCCGCGGCGCCGACCAATCCCGCGAAACTCTGAAGCTGCAGCTGCATGTGCGCTCACCCGTTGCTGACTGTAAAGGCCAAGGTCTGCGTCACTCCGGCTGCGGCGTCGGCGTAACGGATCTGCACCGCCACCTCGCCGGCCTGGTCGGACGCCACCTCGATCACCGGCTCCGGCGTCCGCGCCACGGCCGCCTCCTTGAACACCTGGCCGCGGACCACCGCGCGGATCCGCGCCGCATCGGCGGGCATGCCGACGAACTGCCCGAGCCCGGCGCCGTAGGACATATCCCATATATAGTCTCCAGGATTCGTCAGCAGCCGGCGCAGCAGCATCTGCTGGCCCAGCGTCGCCTCGGTCGCCACGGCGACATCCCCGGTTGGCCCGACCACGAGGTCGTTGCCATATTGATGCCATGCATCGGCCATCATGATCTCCTGCGCAATTCAGTCCGGAGCCGATGTCGGCGCACCATTGGCGGCATGGACATGCGCGTCATAATGCCCGCGCAGCCGCGCCAGCGAGCCGGCGCGATCGTAAACATCGCCATCCACGTGCAGATCGCCGGTAACCCGCACCGTGCCGTCGTTAAGTAACCGCAACGCTGCCCCTGAGGCATGCACCACCCATAATTCACCCGCCGGCGCCACCGGCGCGCGGGCGGCATCCGAGAAACTTCCGCCAATGATCACGCCATTTTCGGCATCGCCCTCCTGCGCGACCACCAGCACCTGGTCGCCCGGCGAGGGTGGGCAGACGAAGCCCCACCCCGCGCCCACCCAGGGCGAGACGATCGGCAGCCATCCCGTCAGTACGTCCTCCGGCATCAGCCGCACCCGCGCCGCGTAGCGCGCCGGATCGACGCTGGCCACCAGCGCGAACCGCGCCTGGCCCTGCATCCGATCGAGCGCGGCCGCCTGCGCCTTCATCGCATTGAGGAATCGCTCCATCACGCCCCCGCATCCGGCGCCGGCGCCGGCGCCGTCACCTGGCTCGCGTCGTCGCCATTGCGCATATGCATCGTTTGCGTGAACCCATGCGCCGTCGAGACATGCCGTTCCACGCGATCCACCCGATACTCCTGGTCGAAATCGGTTCCAGTTCCCGCCAGCAGAATCCGCTGCCGCGGCATGATATCGAGCTCTCCCGGCATCTCCGCCGTCACCACGCGCTCGTGCTGCGTCAGCTCCGCCAGCCGCGCCTGCGCCAGCTTCAGCGCGTCATCGGGGGACAGATTGGGCACCACCAGCACGTAGCGCTGCAGCTTCCCGCGCGGCGAGGGAAACGCCCTCTTGCGCGCCGTCTGCACGAAGGCCGCTCCGCTGCGCGAATTCCAGCTCTTCACCACAACTTCGATATCGCAGGCCAGCGTCAGCGACCGCTCCAGCCGGAGCGCGGTGACATCGCCCGGCGTCATCCGCCCGGCCGCCTGCGCCGCCTCGCGGGCGCGAAAATGCAGCGTCGTCCCGCTGACCCACAGATCGAGCCCCTCGAGCTGCGCCAGCGTCACCAACAGGTCCCACTCCGTCGTCGCGCGGCTGAACTGGTCGAGCACGATCCGGTCGTGTTGCAACTGCCAATACCGGCCCACCGGCGTCGTCGTCGGCGTCACATCGGCGTCGAGCCCATGCCGCGCGGCCAGCAGCGTCGCGATTTCGCTCGCCGTGCGGTTGGAGAAGCTCTCCTGCGTCCGCGCCTCGATCAGCCGCGCCGAAAGATCGCGCCCCTCGAGCCGCAGTGTGCCGCCGATGGGATCGAGATCCACCAGATCCGCCTCGCCGGTCACCAGCGACACGTAGCCCGCGCCATCGCCGAGCGAGATCGCGACCTCGACGAGGATCCCGGCTTGTCCGACCAGGGCGCGGATGCCCGGCGGATCCGCCGAGACCGCCGCCGCCAGCGAGAACCTGTCCGCCGCGAAATGATTCGAGCTGACGATCCCCGCCGACATCACGCCGGCCATCGGCGCGCCGTTGGCCAGAACCGACAGCAGCGGCCAGCGCGCGCCCGGCAGCACCACGGCCATGCGCCTAGCCCCCCGTCCGCGCCGGGATTCGCAAAGTCATAACGCCGGTCAAGACCGGATCGGTGAGGCCGTTGAGTTCGGCGATGCGCTGCCACTGCGTCGCATCGCCAAGTTGTTCCGCCGCGATGCGAAACAAGGTTCCGCCCGCCACCGTGATCGTGCGCATGGCCGCTCCTCAACTATCCGCATTTGTCAGGTTGACCGCCGCCCGCGCCGCATAGCCGCGGGCCTGCGTCGCATTGGCGAGCGCGCCGGCCGCCGTCACCGCCGCGGTCAGCGCGCCGGCATCACCGAGCCCCGCCTGCGCCACCTGCGCATCCGCCGCCAGCGCCGCGCGGGCCGCCGACGACGCCACCTGCGAGACCTCGCCCATCGCCGCGCCATAGGCGTCGGTTCCGCGCTGCGCCGCGCCATCGGCGCCGAGCGCCAGCGTTGCCGCGCTCACATCAAGCCCCGATCCACCAGCAAGGCCGAGGTCGCCCAGCACATCGGAGGCCAGCGACAGCACGCTCTCCGTCAGGCCCTCCGCCTCGTCGCGCAACACCGTGCAGACGATCCGATACGGCAACCACCCCGCCCGCTCATACGAGACCGTGAAGGCCGAGATCACCACCGAATACAGGAAACTGTCCCAGCTCAGCGGCCACACGCCGCCCTCGGCGCGCATCAGGTCGAGCAGCCTGGCGCGCATCGCCGCATCCTCGCCGGCGAACACGCCGGACCACGCGATCGGCGCGTCATCGCGCCCCATCGCATCGATCACGCGCCCGCCGCCCGGCAGCTTGTGCACCGCCAGGCGTTGGCCGCCGCCCCAGGAAATCCGTTCCGGCAACTCGAAACTTTGGAACAGCACCGGCCCCAGCAGAAGATGCCCCGCCATCGCTCAGCCCCCTTGCAACGTGCCCGGATAGGCCGGACCCATGCGTCCATCGAACGCCGTGCCGCCGCCCTGCGGCCGTGACGCGGCCCGCGCCATGTGGTCGGCGATCCAACGGCCCATCCGGGCGCCATCGAGATACACATCGCCTCCCGTCGGCCCCTGGTCCCTCTCGACACTCCCCTGCGGCGCCGCCGAGGGCATCTGCCCGGCCGGCACCGGCGCCAGCGACGGCAGCGTCGTGACAGGCGCGGCGGACTCCGCGCGGCTCGCGGCGGGACGTTCAAGCGTCGCCCAGGCCGCACGCATCGGCGCGGCGTCGCGGGCGTTGTCCGGCGCAGGGTCGTGCGCCGCAACCGACGGAGCCGCCGGCGCGTTGTCCCGCGCCCGCACGGCCGATGGCATCAGCCGCACCACCAGCGGCGCGGCCTGCGCCCGCGGCGTCGCCGGCGCATCCACCTCGGCCGAGGACACCGGCGACGCCGGCGCGATCACCTGCGCGGCCGGTTCGTGCACAACGGCATCCCGCTCGGGCAGGGCCTGCGCCGCCGCGCGCGTGGGCAAGAACGTCGGCCCATGCTCGGAACTTGGCGACTCGCGGTCCGGCGCGGAGAGTGCATCCACCGCCCGCGCGGCCTCCGCCGCCGGCCGGCCGACCACCGCACCCAGCGCGCGGAACCGCTCGAGCCCAGCCATGCCCGCCGCCGTCACCCGCTCCAGCGCCGCCATCTCCGCGCCCACCGCCGCGATCCCCGCCGAGACGCCATCCTCCAGCGCGAGGCGAACGCCCACCGTATAGGCCTCCTCCATCACCGCCCCTCCACGGCATCGCCGACCGCGGCCGCAATCGCCGCGCTCTCCGCCGCGACCACCGGCCCAACCACCGGCCGCGGCGCGCCGCGCGCCGAGCCGAACTCCCGCGCCGCCAGCCCGCGTCCGGACACGCCGAGCACGGCACCCTCATCGCCGGCCAACACATCCACCCGCAGCGTCGGATCGCTCGTGCGCAGCGCCTCGGCCAGCCGCTCGGCCTGGCCATGCAGCGCCGCCAGCGCCGCCGCCCGCGGATCGGCGAGCCGCCGGGCGAACCAGCATCCCCGGTTTGCCATCATCCCGCCTCCCGCCAGCGTAGTTGCGAAAAATCGAACTCCCGCCCGTCGAGCGTCCCGAGCGCGACCACAAAGGCCAGTCGCTCCTCCGCCCCCAGGCTGAACGCCACGTCGAATGGCACCCCGTTCCGGCACAGATACAGACAATCCACCAGATCGGGATGCCCACTCAGTTTTTTGCGATGTCCACGTCCACGTGCGTCCGGCCTGGATCGAGCGCCGCCGCCACCGCCGCGATGCCCTCATCGCCGAGCAGCTGCACCAGCGCCTCGATCTGCGCCTCCGTCGCCGGCGTCGGCACCGGCACCGCGTCGATCGCCACCACCGAGCATGCCAGCAGCGCCATCCCCAGCCAGGGCTGGTTCTGCGCCAGGCTCGGTCCGGCCGCCTTGAACAGCCGGAGCTTGTCGAGCGCCGTCAAACGACGCAGTTCCAGCCTGCGTCCCTTGCCATCCACCACCTCGCGCGCGGCCTCTGCCGCCGCGATCAGCCGCGCCGCCGGCCCCATCGTCAGATGCGCCGACGGCCGGAGGCGAAGAAGTCGAGCTTCTGCCGCACGCTCTGGTCGCCGCGCCAGCTGCCCGCCTGGGTCAGCTTGAACACCACGCCGTCATACTGATAGGTCGAGGTTGATCCATCCGCTTCAGCAACATACTGGTAGAGCGTCCCCGTCCCCAGCTGCCGCCCGGCGTAGAACGCCGCTTCCACCCGCGCGATGAAATCATCCACCGCCGCCGAGCCGCGCTCGAGCTCGAAACTGCCGTCCCAGCCCTTCGGCAGCTCGGCCGCCAGCTGCGAGCCGTCGATGCGGTCCACCCGCACCGGCTGCGTCAGCTGCCGGCTCTCGAACCCCGTCACATGCGCCAGATCGATCCGCCCATAAGGCCCCATGACCACCAGCTGGCAGTCCCGCCCGACCGAAAATACGTTGTTGACCACTTCATCTTCTCCCGATTACCGTGCGTCCGCTGTCCGTGCCTAGGCCGCCAGCCCGCCCGGCGTCCCCGGCAGAGTCTGCCGCTGCACCTGCACGGTCTGGCCGCCTTCCATGTTGACGATGAACTTCTCGTTGATCGCCTGGTATTGCACCTGCGCGTCCGACTGGACGTAGCCGAGCCCCGTCCGCGACAGCGGATTGTTCGAACCATCGCAGATCACGCTGAACGGCAGCGACCCGTCGCGGCTCCCGAGCAGCCCCTGCGAGAGCATGTTCTGCAGGAACGACAGCTGCGTCGCGCGGATGCGCTGAAACAGCTGCGCGTTGATCACCTGGCCGACATATTGCCCCATCCCCGCTGCAAGCGTTGCACCGATGTAGTTCGTCAGCCGCGTATAGTTGTCGCCATTCGTGGCCGCGTTGGACGAGGAGTTGTGCCCCCCGCGCACGCCCCAGAAGGCGCCGCCCGGCTGCGGATTGGCGATCACGTCGATCCCCGCCCCGAGCAGCACCGCGAGCTCCGCCGAGGAGTAGGTCGAGGCCTGCGCGCTGCCCGGCGCGCCCGACTTCTGCGTGCCCACCACGCCATACAGCGGCTTGTTCAGGCTCGACTGCTCCGGCGAGAGATTGGCCAGCCGGCCCGCGACAAATCCCTGCGGGCTCACCAGCCGCAGCGCCTGGTTGACCGGATCGTTCCACCACACCCAGTCGCCGAACATCAGCTTGGCGGAATAGGAATCGAGGCCCGCCGTCGCCTTCGCCGACACCGCGTTGGTGACCGTATCGCCGGCCGGCCCGGTCAGGATCATGTAGATCCCCTCCGACAGCCCGAAGCCCGCCTGCGTCGTCCACTGGCTCGCGTCGTCGGCGTCCGCCAGCACGCCGATCGTGCAGCCCTGCCCACGCAGCGCATACATGCCTCGCCGCGGCGCCGTGTCGCTGCCGACCAGCGTCGTGGTGGTCACGCCGCCGGCCCCGTCATTGCCGGGCGCGCCGAGGTTGAACCCCCAGGTGAACGCCACCGGCGCGCTGCTCGTCGTGCCGGCATTGGCCACCACGATCTGGCTCGGCCCGCGCTGCGGCCCCTGCCCGGTGTTGATCGCGCTCGCCACGCCCTGCCAGAAAGCCGAGCCGGTACCTGCGAGATTGTCGAACACCTCGGGCGCGAAGCCCGGCAGGCTCACGGTGAATTTCCAGGTGCCCGCCTTCGCCCCGCTCGCCATCGAAATAACGATCTGGTTGCCCAGCGTCCCCGTATAGAGCGCCGTCACCAGGAAGCTCGTGTTCGGCACCACGAACGCCGCCGCCGTGTCCGACCCGTCGCTGACGCGCACGCAGCGGAAGCTCTGCGCCCCCTGCTGCACCGCGCTGGCCACCTGCGTGCCCATGTCGTACTTCCGCGGCATCACCGGCCCGAAGCCGCGCGCATAGTCGCTCATCGTGGAAACGATCACCGGCTGGCCCACCGGCCCCCAGCTCGCCGAGCCCACCACGCCGACGACATTCGTGGGCACCCCGTTCAGCACGAGGTTCTGCGGCGGCACGATCTGCACATACAGATCCGGCACCACCAGCGCCGTCGTATTGATCGATCCCTGTTGCACAATCGGCATGGTTCAGCCCCCCATCACGGCAATGCGCACCACATCCTGCGCGTTCTCGCCCGCCAGCACGGCCTCGATCTCGGCGGCGTCCGTGATCACGTCGCCCTTCGCGTGCGCCCCGAACGAGCGCACCACCATCAGATGGAACTGCATGAATTCTCCCGATCAGCCCAACAGGCTTTGCACCGCGCCATCGCCGGCCGGAGCCAGCGTCGCATTTCCGAAAATCATCGACGGCAGCAGCGCGCTCACCGTCGTCGCATACTCGACCGCATAGACCAGGTCGCGCCGATACAAAGCCGCGTTCTGGCTCTGATCGAACACCATGGATGAGACGAAGCGCACCCGCCCCGAACTGCCATCGGGCAGGCCGATGAAGGCGCGCACCGACAGCGCCGCATCCACCGCCGCGCCCGCCGCGTCGCGCGTCTCCGGGTCCGGACACCACACGCTGACGCGGAAATTCTGTTGCTGCCGCCGCGTCTCGCGCAGCGACGGCTGATCCGCCACCACCCGCCCGATCAGCCGCCCCACGCCCGGCACCTGGATCGTCGCCCCCGACACCAAGGCCACCCGCTGCGTCGAGATATACGCGCCCAGCACCGCCGCCACGCTCTCCGGCGTGTCGCCCGCCTCGGTGCGATGCACCACCGCGAGGTCATCGACCAGCAGCCCGGCCACCTGGCCCGCATCGGCCGTTCCGCCCAGGCTCGCCGTCTCGCCGTCGGCCGATACCGTCAGGCGCGGCGCCGCGGGGGTCCCGGGAATATACATGTCCGGCCAGCGCGTCGTATTCCGTTGCATGCCCGCATCGGGGAACACCGTCACATTCACATGCCCCGCCGCCAGGTCGCGATCGAGCGCCGCCGAGCTCGGCCAGCCCCGATACACCCGCACCACCCGCCCGAGGATCGACGGCGCCGCCGTACCCTGCGGATACAGCGCGGCGCCGACCGCGCCCACCAGCACCGTCTCGATATCCGACTGATCGGCCATGCCCAAATCTCCTAGGTCGTCGCCTGCTTCACCTGCAGGCGCCACCCCATCGCCGTCAGCTCCGCCGAGGTCACCACGCCGGACCGCCCGAGATCGTCGCTCACCAGGTCGCCGTTCAGCAGCGTCACGCCCGCCGCGGGGAGCAGCACCTGCCAGCTCCCCGCCGGCACGTCCGCCGGCAGGTCCGCCGGCGCCAGCCCCTGCCCGCCCGCGGCCAGCACGCTCGCCGGCCACTGGCTCAACAGCGCCACCGCCGTCGTGCGCGCCACGCCACCATAGGAATTCACCCCTGACACCGTCGCCCCCGGCGGCCGCGCGATGTCGACCACCCGGCTCGCCCGCACGCACAGCACCGGCAGCATCGGCTCCTGCGCGGCGATGAACCACACGCCGCCATCGCCCGCCCCCGGCCGGCTCTCCCGCCGCACCAGATAGTCCCCCGGCCGCGTGTAGGCCGCGTCGAAACTGCCCCACCAGCCCGCGGCGCCATACTCCGGCGGATGCGCGCGCCGGCCCGGCGGCTCGAAGAAGGCCTGCAGCTTCATGAACCGGTTCGCCGCCGCCAAAGGCTGGTGCGGCCCGTCCGGCCGATACGCGTCGCACCAGGCACCAAGCGCGCTGCCCATCCGCCCCGCGCCCCGCCGCATCGCATCCGCGATCGCCGCGCCGGTCATACCACCAGCCTCAGCCCGCCATCGCCCAGCGCCGCGCCAGGCGGCACGCCGAGAAAGCCGCACAGCCGCCGCCGCCAGTCATCCAGCAGCCGCGTCCGCTCGCCAACCTCGTTGCTGTTGCGCGCGAAGCCGCCGGCCGTTGCGATATCGAGCCCGCCCGCCGACGCCGCCAGCGCCATCTCCATTTCGCCCAGCGTCGCCAGATACCGCCGCACCACCGCCTCTTCCGAGCCGGTCAGCCAGTTCAGCCGGAACTCCAGCAACCCATAGGCCTGGTAGAACCGCCAGTTCTGGAATCCCTGCGTCCCCGCGCCAAACGCCGGATAGCCGCAGAACCGCCGCACATCCGTGCGCTCCTGTTCCGAAAACGCCATCGCCCACCTCCTGGAAGGAACCCCCCCGTCCCCGTCGCCGGGAACAGGGGGCAGCCGCCATCGGAAGCCGGATCAGCCGATATGCTCGACGAGAACCGCGCGCTTGTAGGCCGCGCCATTCGCCGTCGGCACCGTCGAGGAGTTGGTCGTGATGTCCGACGGCGCGCAGAACCCGCCGATCCAATACCACGATTGCGCAATGATCTGCTGCAGCCGGTCGATCGGCTCGCGCGTCACCATCGCGATCCCGTCAACCACCGACACGATCGCATCCGCCGGCGCCACGTCGGCCGACGCCATGCCGGCGAAATCGCCCTCGATCAGCGCCCCCTTGCCGCACACGATCGGCCGGCGGATATAGGCGCCGCCGATCGTCGGATGGCCCTGCACATAGGCTTCCGTGGTCGGAATGAACCGCAGGCCGAGGAAGTCGTTCACCATCCCCTCGCGGAACACCTGGTTGGCCGAGGTGGCGCCGGTGAACAGCTGGCGGAAGTCGTTGTCGGAAAACAGCTGCCGCGCCGAGATCGGATCGAGATAGCAGTTGTAGACACCATCGATCTCCGGCACCGCATTCTGCCGCAGCATCGCCACCGCGTTGAGCAGCGTGCCCATCGTCAGCGTGTCGCCCACCTGCAGCGCCGCCGCGGTCGTGCGCGCATTGGGGCGCTGGATCGGGCTCGCATTCGTCGCCACCGCCGCATTGCCCGCCGTCCCGTCCGCCACCGTCACGTTGGCGGAGAAGGTCAGCACGCCGGAAATCCCGTTCGGCGCGGAAGACGCGTTGCTGCCATCCACCGCCACACCGATCAGCGTGTACGAGTTGCTGCCGACATTGACCGTCAGCGTATTGCTGCCGCTCACCGCCGTCTGCACGCCGTTGACGAACCCATACTGGAAGCCCCGCACATCATCCACCGAGATGCTCGGCGCCGGCGAAGCCAGCGTGGTGCGCACGCGGGTGCTGCCGCCGAGATACGGCGCGAACAGCGCATTGCGCGCCAGCTCGTCAAGCGAGCGCGCCGCCTGCTCGCCATTGATCGCCGCATTCAGCAGAAACTGCGAGGCGATGCCAACGCGCGATGTGACCATGTTCAGGTCGGTCGTCGCGGCATAGTGGTTCAGCGTGATGGTGAACTGCTCCACCGAATACCCGCTCGGCGTCAGGCCGTTGTCGAGATTGGTGTTGCTCGCCGCCGACAACGGCGTCGTCACCGACGGCTTCAGGCCGGCCCGCGTCTTGGTCAGCGTCTCACCGATGCCGACAGCGAACTCCATGCGATCGGCAACCGCACGATAGCCGAGCTTGGAATGCAGCGCCTGCTGGAACTCACGCTCCAGGAAACCCTGCTGGATGATCGGCTGCAGGGCGGCCGGAAAATTGGAAATGCCCATCTCTGTCCTCGCGATTTCGCAACGCCAACCGCCGGAGTTCCCCCCGGTGCCGCACGCCGCAGTTGTTGCAGATCAGCAGTAACCCCACGAAGCCCCGCCCGACGGCGGCGCGCAGGCAGGCAAGGCCAGGGCGCTGCCCTGGACCCGCCAGGAGCCAACGGCTCCTGGACCTGGCATCATTGAAGAGGGTTTGGTCTTGAGAGGGGGGCCTAGGTGGCCCGTGCAACCATCGGATTGGCCCCCCTCTCAAGACCAAACCAATCCTTTAACGGACGCCGGGTGCAGGGACCGCCGGTCCCTGCTGGGGTCCAGGGGCAAAGCCCCTGGCCTTGCCTCCCTACCCGCCCGCCACCGCGCGCGGCTTCATCGGCGTTTCAGCAGGTCCTGTCGGGCGGCCTGCCATTCGGCGTAGCTCATTTCGGTTGCCCGGCGTGTCTGGGCCGGCTGCGATGGTGGAGCGGCCGCGGTGCTGGACGAGCTGGCCCGTCCGAACAGCCAGGGCTTCTCGCGTTTCATCGCCGCCATCAGTTGAGCCGCGCCTTCCACTTCGCCGGCGGCGTTGAGGGCCAGCGGGGTGGGGTCGATGAGTTTCAGCCCATCGAGGTCCACCATTCCCGCGCGCACCGCTTCCGCCTTCAGTTCGGCGCGGATCACCTGCGCCCGTGTGGCGGATTCCAGCTCGGCCAGCCGCGCCTCCAGTGCCGCGGCGCGGGCCGCGTCGTCGGGGGTGTCGGGATGGGCCAGGGCTCCGGTCTCTTCGGTCATGTGGTCTCCTCTTCGGCGATGCGTTGCAATTCCGCATCAACATCGGGAATGTCGTAGATATCGGCGATCGACTTCAGGGCCGTCATGCGCGAGATCTGCCCCGCGCCGCGCAGTGTCGCCAGCGTGCGCGCGTCGCGCTCGCGGTCTTCGGCCGTCGGTGTCTGCCAGCGCGGCCATTTCAGCGTCCAGCGGGCGGTGGGCGCGATCGGCGCCACCGCCTCGCCGAACACGTTCAGGCGATACACGTTGCTCGCCAGCACGACCATGCGCGCCAGCTTGAGCAACGCATCGCCGTAGCTCACCCGGAGGTTGTCAGCCAGCCAGATCAGGCCCTGGTTCATCATTTCCAAAGCACGGCCAGACTGAGCTGCCGACAGTTTCTCCGGGCTCGCGCGGTTGCCATGCACACCTTCGAGCGCGAACTCGCGGAGTGTGCGGACATACTCGATCACCGCGGCCGATGCCGTGCCGCCGATTTCCAGCAGCCTGGCATCGCCTTTTTCGCTCACCACCAGGGCATTCCCCGCGGTGCGCACCAGCTCATGCTCCGAGCCCGCGGGTTCGCGGATCAGCAAGGTGGGATCGGAGGAATATTTCAATCCCCGCCCGGCCTGGCTGAGCTGGTAGTCGATTTCGATATTGATCTCGACGGCGGCGCGAAAGGTGCAGGCGCCATCGATCGCGTCGCCGCCCGGCAGGTTGCGGATCCACACCATCGGCACGAAGCCGAGCCCGTGGCGCACTGACCGTGCGGGGTCTTCCACCGGCCCGCCATTGCCCGCCGCCGGCCACGGCACATACCAGATCTCGCGCTCGTCATCCCAGCTTCGCATGAACCAGTATGTCGCGCCAGGATCGGCAATCTCGTAGCCCTGGGCTACGAGTTCCGCGCCCCGCACCTTGAACCGTTCCGTTACCGACAGAAGCGCGCCGGGCTCCTCGGGGTCCCAGCTCGGGGTGAGGAACTGGCTCGGCAGCACCGAGAAGAACACCCGCCCACGCAGCACCCGCATGAGGACCGCGACGCTGCCGACGCTGCCGCGCAGCGCCGCCTCCTGCATCACCGCGTTCAGCCCCGCCTCGGCGATGACGTCGCGCAGCAACACCCGCGCCGCGTCATCCTCGCTGTCCAGCACTGGGAAATGTCCCTCGCTGAACACCAGCGACAGCGCGTCGTCGACCACGATCCGCGCCAGCGGATAGCGCACCGAGGGCCGCCGCTTGCGGATCGGGATATACTCGTTGCTCGCATCGCGCTCGTCATGGAAGGCGAAGGGCAGCACGTCGTACAGCCGCCCCTCCAGGATCCGGTTCAGCACGTCGAGCCGCCACGCCCGCTCCGGATAGTCCGGGTCGCGCGGGATCAGTGTCGTAATGGTATCGAACATCGCAATCCCTTCGTGAAGCTCAGCGGTCCATCAGCGCGACATGCATCCGCCGCGCGCCGCCGGCGGCGGTCGCCAGCATCGCGAAGGCCCGGCTCAGCGCGTCCACCTGGTCGTCCTTGCGGCCCAGCGGAAATTCCGCGAGCTCATCGAGGAACGCGCGGTTCCAGTCGCCGCGCAGCACCGCGAGGTTGCCGGTCTCGACCTGCGCCGCCACCGGCTGCGCCCGCAAACTCTTCGATCCCGTCTCGGGCGATGCGGAGATCCGATGCCCCGCCAGCAGCCCGGCCAGCCAGGCCACCTGCTGCTTTCCCGCCTGGCCGGGATCCTGCGGCAGCCCGATCGCGACGCCCGTTCCGTCGCGCTCCGCCGTCGCCGTGATCGCCGCCGCCACCTCGTGCGGCCCGGCGCGCAGCCGCACCACGTCGACGACGACGAACCGCCCCGACTCCGCCCGGCCGAGCTTCAGCCCCACCGTCCAGTCGGGATCGCGTCCGGGCGCCGCCGCCGTCGCCGCCAGGTCCCAGGCCCGCACGCAGCGCAAGGTTTCTGGCCGGTGCTCGAGAATCTCGATCATCGCCGGGCGAAACAATGTCCCGCCTTCCTGCATCGGCCGCTGCTGATACAGCGATGCCCATGTGCGTTCGCCCAGCTGCAGCCGTTTGCGTTGCAGATCCGCAACGCCCTCCCATTCCGGCCACAGCGCCTCGCCTTCCGCGCGTCCCATCGGGTCGTCGGCCTCGGCGAGTGCCGGAAGTTGCAGCACCTGCCAGCGATCATCGCCGGCGAGCAGCCGCCCGGCGATGTCGTCGATATGCCAGCGCGTCATCACCAGCACCACCCGCCCGCCGGGCTTCAGCCGCGGCAGCAGTTCGCTGCGATACCAGTTCCATGCCTGATCCCGTTGCGCTGCCGTATCTGCTTCCACGGCGCTGCGCACGGGATCGTCGATCAGCACCAGGTCGGCCCGCCGTCCGGCGATCGCCCCGCCCAGCCCGGTTGCGAAATAATGCCCGCGATTGTCGGTCGCGAAACGATGCGCCGCGTGGTTGTCCTTTACCAATTCGTAACCCAGCACATCGCAATGTTCCGCCACCAGGCCGCGCACCATCCGGCCAAACTGGGATGCCAACTCCGCCGTATGGCTGGCCGCGATGACACTCGTGCCGGGATGGCGGTGGAACCACCATGCCGGGAACACCTGGCTGGCATAGGTCGATTTCGCGCTGCCCGGCGGCATCAGCACCAGCAGCCGGTCGCATTCGCCCGCCGCCACCTCCTCCAGCCGTCGCAGCAGCGCGATGTGATGCGCCGCCGGGCTATAGCCATAGGGCGCCACCGCGATGCGCGCGAAGTCCGCCAGCCCGATCTTCCCGCTCGTGCGGTGAGCCGCCTCCGAGCGCAACTCCGCCGGCCCGGACTCCACGGCGCTGGCCGCTCCGACCCGCTTCGCCATGCCCTTCCGGACCCCCCAAATGTTAACGGCGTGCCGGGTTTCCCCTGACACGCCGTCGATCATAGGTGTTTACCTACCCGAAACCGGGGCAGGTGGGCAAGGTTTTTTTTCAATCGTGCGTATTTTTTCCCAAATCGCGCGTCCGTGAGGCCCCCGATCTTGAAAACTGCAACAACCCCGTTGCCGAACCCGCGCGGTCCGGCGGACCCTCCGCCCGATTTCACGCCCTTGTCGCATTCGGAAATACTCCGTGATTTCAGTCGATTCCGCCAACAACTGAAAGCAACATCTTCGCGCGCTCCATAATCCCGACACAATCTGCCCCAGAACAGCCACAACAGGACACCGATTTCGGGGTTGATTCCCCCCCCTCGTATTGGCTCAAATCCGCTCGTCTGATCCGGGCTATTCCCCCTCGCCCCGGCTTCTCCGGACGAGATTCGGTCCCGGCCCCCGCCTACTTACGGGTCGGATCCGGACGATTGACCGCTCTGGGCCGCCTACCTGCCCGGACGAAATATGGATGGAGTTCGCAATGTTCACTCGTGCCAGACATGCTCTTACTGGCATGGCCTTCGCCGCGCTGCTCGCCAGCCCGGCCTACGCCGAGCCTGCCAATAACCCCCCGCTCGCCGCCGCGCCGGCGGCAGCCGCCGCCAAGCCCGTCCGCGCCACCCGCACGGCCGCCCCGCAGCGCGCCCAGACCGCCGCCGAGCCCGCCGCCCCCATCCGCTCCGACAGCGACCAGGCGGTCGTCTGGCGCCAGACCGGCCTTGCCTCCTGGTATGGCGGCAACCGCTGGCAGGGCAAGGCCACCGCCTCCGGCATCCGCTACGACCAGAACAAGCTCACCGCCGCCCACGCCACCCTCCCCATCGGCACCAAGGTCCGCGTCACCCTCGAGGGCTCCGACCGCTCGGTCATCGTCCTCATCAACGATCGCCCCGGCACCCGCCGCCGCATCATCGACCTCAGCCGCCAGGCCGCCGCCGAGCTCGGCATCGTCTCCCAGGGCCTCGCGGTCGTCACCCTCACGGCTCTCTAATAAGGAAGAGCCTCCGGCGGCCAGGGGCCCCGGGTCCCTGGAGCCCCTCCCTTTCTCCAGGCGGTATGACCGGCCTGCAGGTGCTAATTCCGTCCTAAGCGCCGCAGGCAACAAGCCCTGGCGACCACTCACATGTTCGTGCGGTCGCAACGGCTGACGGGCGTCGCCACGCGTCGCACCACGATCCCGCTGCTGGGCGCGAAGCCCCCTCCACACCAAGAAAGTGAAAGGGATCCAAGGGCGAAGCCCTTGGCCCGCGGAGCGCCTTCCTTCCTTCCTTCCCGTCTGCTACCTCACGGGCATGAATATCGACGGCTACCAACTCATGGCCGACGCGGTCACGAAGTTCTTCAACACCGTCCGCGTCTCCGGCTGGTTCCATCACCCCGACGACCGCCTGGTCAGCGTCGCCGTCGCCGGCGCCCCCGTCATCGGCTGCCTGTCCGAAACCGGGCAACCGCATGGCGGCGTCCTCGCCCTCGGCCCCGACAAGGGGTTCACCATCCAGTTCCTTCGCGCCGAGGAACCGCTCAACGATGCGACCGCGCTCGTCTTCACCACCGCGCGCGGCTGGTCCGCCACCATCCCCCTGCTCGACCTCGCCGCCGACCGCATCGCCCTCTATCCCGGCACCGCCCTGGTCCACCGCTTCCGCGACGCCCTGCCCGCCAATGCCAGGCTGCTCGACATCGGCGGCCGCTCCCGCTCGCAGCTCGACCGCAGCCAGGATTTCCCCGGCGCCGACGTTACCGTCCTTGACATCCTCCCCGGCGCCAACGTCGACGTCGTCGCCGACGCCCATGCCATGGCCGCCGCCCTCCCCCCCGAAAGCTTCGACGCCGTCTTCTCCGTCTCCGTTTTCGAACACCTGATGATGCCCTGGGCCGTGGTGCCGCAGATGAACCGCATCATGAAGCCCGGCGCCATCGCCCTGATTTCCTCGCACCAGACCATCGGGATGCACGACATGCCCTGGGATTTCTGGCGCTTCTCCGATACCGCCTGGGACGCCCTGTTCAACCGCCACACCGGCTTCGAGATCATCGACCGCATGGTCGAATCCGAGCAGTTCGTCCTCCCCTTCGTCTACCGCCCGATCAAGGCCTGGGCCGAGCGCGCCGCCGGCTACGAAGGCTCCGCCGTCCTCCTGCGCAAAACCGGCCCCTGCGCGATGGCCTGGCCGCTGACCCCCGCGGACCTCACCAGCACCATGTATCCCGCCGGCACCGAAGACCCCTACGCCCGGAAATCCGCCACATGAGCGGCCGCAAGCCTCCGCGCCCCGCGAAGTCGGCCGCCCCCCTCTTCCCCACCGAGGGCGCCTTCCTGGCCGGAACCCTGCTCACCACCAGCGGCCCCGGCGGCGTTCAGGCGCAGGTTGCCGCCGAGGCCCTCTCGCCCGGTGAGACACTCCTCGCCCTCAGCGGCGCCACCGAGGAGGCCCGCCCCGTCCTCGCCGTCCACCGCCTCACCCTCGACCCCGCGGACCACCCGAACCCCGCCCTCGTCACCCCGATCCGCATCCGCGCCGACGCCCTCGCCCCCGGCATGCCCGCGCGTGATCTTCTCCTCCCCCCCGAAGCCCTGCTTCGCTTCCGCGACTCCGGCCCCGCCGACGCCCCCATCGGCCCCGGCGAGGACCCCGGCTACCTCGTCCCCGCCGCCGCCCTGCTCAACGGCACCTCGATCACCCGCGATTCCAGCCCCGGGCCGCACACCTGGTTCATCCCTGATCTCGGCGCGCATACGGTTCTCCTCGCCGAATCCAGCGCCGTCGGCAGCGCCCGCTTCCCCGCCCCCGATCGCCGCGCCACCCCGCGCCCACCGCTCGTGCCCCCCTGCGCGCCGATCCGCCCGACCGGCACCGCGCTCAACGCCCTGCGCACCCGCCTCGCCGCCCGCGCCAGCGACTCCGGCATCGCCCCGCCCGCGCCCCAGCCGCCCCAGCCGCCCGAGCCGCCACCTCCGGTCACCGGCAAACCGGCCGGCGACGCCCCGCCCCTCCTCGTCATCGCCGCCGGCGCCCCCATCAACCCCAGCGGATCGCCGGCCCCCCTCACCTTTCTCTACACCCTCCCCGCGCGCACCGGCCCGATCCGCCTGCGCTCCCGCCCCCGCCGCGCCGCGGACCCCGCCGAGGCCCGCCGCTTCGGCGTCTGCATCAGCGGCGTCACCCTCGACAATACCCCCCTCGCCTTCGACTCCCCCCATTTCGGCCCCGGATTCCACCCCGTCGAAACCGATACCCTCACCTCCTGGCGCTGGACCAACGGCGACGCCTGGCTCGTCCTGCCCTACAGCAGCGAGGTCCGGCAGCTCGTCATTTCCATCACCGACTGGCACAGCGCCCTCGCGACGGCCTGACGTCCCGGCCGTCAAGGCGGCCGCCGGCGCCGCCGTGCCGCTTCCCGCGTATCAATCACGCGTCCGCACGTCTTATTTTATTGGCCTGTTTGGTGGCGTGTCAGTCGAATCGTGATTCGCCATCACGAAACGGTTATTCGCGCGTGACCTATATAGCCATTCTTAACCCGACAGGGTTATCCTCTGCTGATGCAGTTTGCTCCTCCCAGTTTTTCGACCGGGCTTTTGGGCAATTCGTGGCCGCCGCGGATCATCGTGCTCGACGATGACCGCCTGGTGCTCGAAATCCTGTGCGAGGCCCTGTCGGTCACGGGCGCGATCGTCACGCCGGTCACCACGGCCGACGCGGCGCTGGATGCCATGGGCGAGCCGCCGCGGCCGAGCATGTTGATCACCGACATCGATCTTGGTCCCGGCCCCGACGGTTTCGCCGTCGCCGAGCATGCCCGCATTCGCTGGCCGAACATGCCGATCTTTCTGATCAGCGGGCACTACAACGGCAATGCCAAGCTCGAGGCCTCGTTGCGGGCGACCTTCTTTCCCAAGCCGCTGCGCCTTCGCCCCTTCATTGCCGCCGTCAGCGCCGCCCTTCCCGCCGAGCCCGCCCGCGCGTCGAGCTAGAGCGCGATCGCTTGAGGCCGATAGGCCGGAAAGCGTGACTCGCGCGCGTCCTGATCGGCTCGCCGGATCATACGCCTGATACCAAGGCTCGCTGATCGCGACCAATGGTCTCGGTCTTGGATCCCCGCGCCGGCATGGCCCGCAGTCCGCGTGCCGATATCGCTTCGTACGCTCTCGCCGCGGACAAACGAAAAAGGCCGGTGGGTCGCCCCACCGGCCGGATCTTCGTCCTCCCTGCCTGGATTAGACCAGCAGCGAGCCAACCTGGGTGATGTTGGAGGTGATGTTGTTGAAGTGGATGACCGTGCCGTCCGAGAGCGACGCGGTGTTGACGATCGAGCCGCCGACCGCGGAGAGGGTCGCCGTGTTGCTGCCGATGTCGAAGGTGTCGAACTTGAGGGTGCCGGCCGCGAGCGAGGACGGGATCCAGTCCACGATCGTGATGTTGCCGGCGCCACCAGCGCCCGTCGCCAGGTCCTTGTAGGTCGAGCCGACCAGCGACGGCGAGCCGTCATGGCCGCCGAAGATCTGGTAGGTGCCAGCGCCGGTGAAGTTGAAGGTGTTGTGGCCGATGAAGGCGCCCTGCACCGTGCCGGAGCCGGCGCCGATGTTGAAGATGTCGCCCGTCGTGCCGGTCTTCACGCCCTGCGAGGCGTCGATGAAGGTGCCGGCGCCGTTGCCCGTGCCGAGGACGTCGCCCGGCGCGCGCACCAGGATCAGGTCGCCAGCGCCGCCGGCGATCATGGTGGCCGAGCCCGGGATCGTGCTGGTCTGCATGATGCTGCCGCCGGCCGAACCCGCCTCGAAGTAGCCCGAGCTGTTCAGCACGGTCGCCTTGCCGGTGAAGGCCGGCGCCGTCAGCGTCGTGCCGCCGATGACGCGGGTGCCGCCGAACAGGGTCGTCGAATTGCTCTGGCCGGGGTTCGGCTGGAACACGATGACGTTCGCCGCGCCCGGCTCGATGAACGAACGGCCGCCCTGCGCGCCATAGATGATCTCGTCGCTGCCGGCGGCATCGCCGGAGAACGCCGTGATCGTCGTGATGCCCGAGGCGCCGCCAGCCACCGTCCCGTCGAAGATCGCGACCGTGCCGCCCTGCGCCACCAGCTTGTCCGTTCCGCCGCCCTTGAGGGCCACGAGCGCACCGCCGGTCAGCGTCGCGTTCACCGTGCCGCCGACGTGGTCGTCCAGGATCAGGGTCGAGGTGCCGAAGCCGCCATCGCCGTCCATCACCAGGTCAAGCTTGGAAATGCCCGCGAACGCGTTGGAAATCACCGCCGCGCCGCCGCCCGCGCCGTCCGTGCCGCCGATGAAGGCCTTGCCGGCGGAGGAGGAGTTGATGAACAGCGTCGTCGCGTTGTTGCCGGCGATCAGCGTCGTCTTGCCGAGGCCGCCGATCGCGGCGTTGATGCCCGAGCCATCGTTGGCGAACAGCGTGTAGCCCGCATCGAGCACACCGAAGTTCATGCTGGCGGACACCGTCGGGGCGATGGCGACGCCACCGAACAACCCGCTGGGCACGCCCGCATCGACCAGGCCGGTCGGCGTCGTATTGTCAGGCGTGAAGTAGCTGACGAACCCCGGCACCTTCGCCAGGGTGTTCAACCCGGAGCTCCCGTTCAGGACCCCCTGCACCAGCGCCGCGTTCGCAGCCGAAGTGAACGGGATCAGGATCGAGGTCGAAGCGCTCGTCAGAACGGTTACATTTGTCGACATAGGGAAGTAGCCCCCGGGCGGTTAAGGTCTATAGGCACTTTGTAGTTTGACCCGCGCCTTGATGGCAAGCGTGAAATTACCTTACGTAATAACAAATTTGAGATAGTCCCCGATTAGCGATCACGTGTCCCAGCGATGAGAACGGTGTCGCGCCGGAATTACAAAGCGTTGCAATCCGTGAGATGCCCAACCTCCTGTAAATACGTCGTTTTTTGCCGTCGCGCCGGACAAATTCGTGCCCAAGGCCGGCGCCGGCGCCATCCGAGCGGCAAAACGTGCTCACGGATATGTTTATCTCGGGGTCAAAGACGATCCGCCGCCGTCCCCATCCCAAAGGTCAGGGAAGCCCGGACAGCACCCGGCCGGGATCGCCGCCGGCATTAACGAAGTCGTGGATGGATCGTTAAAAAACGCCGGATTTCCGGCGTTTTGCAAGACGATCGTAGTCACTTTGTGCACCGCAGCACGAATCACCCCGATTCCCGGCTCGCCCGCGGTCCGCCACACCGGCCGCCCCCCGGCGAAAACCGTCCGGCCGCCCGATGACGACCGCCCGGCCCCGCCCGGCCCCGCCAAGGCTCTGCCAAGGCCCTGCCAAGGCCCTGCCAAGGCCCCGCCGCCGGATCAGCCCGCCTCGCGGCTCGCCTGGCGCGACAGCAGCACCGCGGTCCGCATCATGTAGGCCCGGTCCGCCTCGGTCATGCTGCGATACAGCCGCAGCAGCGCCAGCTCCTGCGCCGTCTCCGCCCCCGCGCTGCCCTCGGCACTGCCCTCGCCCGTAAGAAGGTACGCCGGCGAAACACCCAGCACCGAGGCGATCCGCGCCAGGTTCACCCCCACCTGCCCCGACCGGTCGGTCTCCCACTGCGCCACCGCGCTGCGCGACACCCCCACCGCCGCCGCCAGCCCGTCCTGCGTCAGCCCAACCGCCAGCCGCGCCGCCTTGATCCGCGCGCCCGATCCCAGATCACTCGTCATGGTCACCACCTCACATTCACCCCCCCTCCCTACGTGACCTTTTCTAACCTTGTCCAGTTATTTTTCTTGACGCAATCCAGTTACCAGGGCTAACGTGCCTCCCAGCGCACTCCCGCGCCCGGAGAAACCCCATGCACCCCCGCCACCGCTGGCTCCCCGCCGACGACGACATCATCCGCGCCATGCGCCACGACAACCGCTCGTGGGACGCCATCGCCGCCATGTTCGGCCTCAACCGCTCCGTCGTGCGCGAGCGCGGCCGCGCCATCGGCGCCGCCCGCCCGCCCCGCCCGACCATCGACCTCGAGGCCCTCGCCCTCGCCAACCCCGGCCGCGACAGCCTCCCCGCCGGCCACCCGCGCGCCTGGACGGTTCTCACCGAAAACACCCTCCTCGCCGCCGCGCCCTACCCCTACCCCCCCTTCCGCGCCATCGACCCCGTGCGCGAACGCCGCCGGCGGCGCGCATGATCCCACACAAGCTCGACCCCAAGCCCGCCCACGCCGCCGCCGCCCTCTTCGGCCGCCTCGAGGCGCAGGGCCTGCTCAAGCCCGGCGAGGCCCAGTCCGCCCTCGCGGCCGCCGTCGAATCCTCAACCGGCGTCGACCCGCTCGGCCTCGCCACCCGCCTCAACCACACCCTCGCCGACACCCGTGCCGCCACCGCGCGCGACATCCTGCGCGAGGAACGTTTCGCCGCCGCCAGACCACCCGCCGCGCCGCCCCCGCCCCCCCTCACCGCCGTCGCCGCCAGCCTCCCCGATCCGGAAACTATTCCTCCGCGCGCCTGGCTCTACGGCAGCCGCCTGATCCACAAGTTCGTCACCGTGCTGGCCGCCCCCGGCGGCGTCGGCAAATCCGCCCTCGCCATCGGCCAGGCCATCTGCATCGCCACCGGCCGCCCCGTCCTCGGCGAACGCGTGCACCATTCCTGCCCGGTCTGGCTGATGAACCTCGAAGACCCCCTGGCCGAGATCGACCGCCGCATCGCCGCCTTCCTCGCCCACCACGCCATCCCCCGCGACGCCCTCACCGGCCGCCTCTACCTCCACTCCGGCCGCGACCGCCGCGTGACCATGGTCGACATCGCCCCGGACGGCACCACCGCCTTCCCCGACCGCGACCGCCTCATCGCCGCCGCCCAGGCCGCCGGCGTCGGCCTCATCGTCGTCGACCCCTTCGTCAAATCCCACCGCCTCGACGAAAACTCCAACCCCCACATGGACAGCGCCGCCACCGCCTGGGGCGAGGTCGCCGAAGCCACCGGCGCCGCCATCCTCCTCGTCCACCACACCCGCAAGGGCGCCACCTCCGACCTCGAATCCACCCGCGGCGCCAAGGCCCTCACCGACGCCGCCCGCGCGGCCGCCATCATGGCCCCCATGACCCCCGAGGAAGCCAACGCGCTCGGCGTCCCCGCCCGCGACCGCCGCTTCCTCGTCCGCCTCGACGACGCCAAGGCCAACCTCGCGCCCCTGCCCGACGCCGCCCGCTGGTTCCGCCTCGAATCGGTCCGCCTCAACAACGGCAACGACCTCTACCCCGAAGGCGACCGCGTCGGCGCCATCGCCATGTGGAAACCCATCAGCCCGCTCGCCGCCCTCGATCCCGCCGCCTGCAACGCGGCCCTCGACCTCATCGCCAAAGGCCCCGGCGACGGCAGCCTCTACACCGCCCACCGCACCGGCCGCGCCGCCGGCCGCTGGGCCGGCCGCGTGCTGATGGACCGCTACGGCCTCGAGGAAGCCCCCGCGGCGGCCATCGTCAACGCCTGGCTGCGCAGCGGCCTGCTCACCGAATCCTCATACCGCGACCCGCTGCAACGAAAATCCCGCATCGGCGTCCGCGTCGACAACACCAAACGCCCCACCCTCAGCAAACCCACCCCCACCCCCGGAGACGCCGCATGACCGAAACCACCCTCCGCCCCATCGCCGACCTCATCGCGCCCATCGCCGCGCGCACCGGCGCGCCCATTGGCGCCCCCAATGGCGCACCTAATGGCGCACCTAATGGCGCGGCGAATGGCGCACCGAATGGCGCAGCGAATGGCGCGGAGTCGCGCCGACATGCGCCATACCCCCTGGCAAAGCCAGGGGGGTATGGCGCTTTCGGCGCCGCAAACCGCCCCGCCCATGGCGCGCCCAATGGCGCAACCAAAGGCGCATCCGCGCCCAACAGCGCCAATGGCGCAATTGGCGCAATTGGCGCATTCGGCGCAAACGGCGCACCCGACCGCGAAACCATCCTCCACCGCCTCGAGGAAGCCGGCCGAACCCTCCTCGCCCTCCCCCCCACCGGCTGGACCACCAAACTCCGCACCTCCAACATCGACGTCGTCCGCTCCGCCGCCGAAGCCTACGGCTACAACACCAGCGCCCGCCTCCGCCCCGCCATGCCCAACACCCAAACCATCACCCGCATGGACGAAGCCCTCACCTGGATCACCCTCATCCCCCGCGACCGCTACGTCCTCCGACGCATCGTCGGCGCCCGCGCCCTCGTCTCCCCCACCACCGAACGACACCTCTACCCCTGGCGCCGCCTCGCCACCCTCCTCGGCGCCGACCACAAAGCCATCCAACGCTGGCACACCCAAGGCATCCAAATCATCCACGACGAACTCAAACGCAAAGCCACGAGCTAAAGAGCCTCCGGCGGGCAAGGGCCGAGAGGCCCTTGCAACCCACCCCATCTCTCGGCTGGAGAACCGACCTTCAGTTGATAACGCCTTCCTTGGCGCCGCAGGCCATCAATCTACGCAATCGCACAAACCTCAGTGCGATCGCATCGATATCATTGGCTTCGCCAGGGACCACCCGGAGATCGTGGCATAACCGACGCGATGGCGCTCATCCCGGCTAACTGCTCCAGCGCCCGATCCAGGCAAACAGACCGTAGAAGACGTAGAGGTCCCAAGACGGCAAGGTCAGAAGCATGCAAGTAGTACGTCGTCAGCCACCCGGTAACCTTCGAGAAGCGCCGCTCAAACGGATCAACCTCTCGGTCACATTTCAGCGCCGGTTAATCCGTCTGTAAAATACCACCGCGTATACCGCGCCAAAGAACACCCAAAAGGTCATTGCGGCAAACATCGCTCCGGGCAGCTTATCTCTACGAATGTCGATCAACAGCGGCGCAATCTGAATTAGTCCAACGAAGGCTAAACCAGCTACGACGGATCGCCCGAATACCAAGATTGCACGGGTGAGGTTATTCATTGAACAGCCCATTTCTGGAGCGCCCACCATTTAAGGGGACACTCAGTTTCATTCCCCGGCGCCACCCGACGGAGCTTTCCGGTCGAATTGCAAGCGATTTGACAGGCAACCCAGAAACGAGAGAATCTGGTCAATGTCCTTCCTGCTGAATGGTTTCGTATTTATGACGATTACATCGTTAGACGTCGCAGAATGGACGATAATCGTATGCCCGAGTCGCCTGTTCGGTGGTGGCGACAGTCCGATATGAACCTCAACGGCGCCAACATCAGCCCGCGCAATCTCCCGCGCTTTTTGGAAGGGGGCATTGTACGATAGGCGGTCTGCCGTAATGGAGACCCTGAAGCGCGAAAACCACAAGAGGACCGCGCCAAACGCTCCAACTGCCAAGACGATACCCGGCCACTTTTGGACATCGTCCAGCGCATTGACGACAGCTACAACCACAGTGGCGAGGCCGATCGAACCCCACAGCGCGTAACTACTCCAGCACGCCCTGAAAGAAACCAGCGGCCCCCCACTATCCTGATTGCGGCCATTATCCTGCCAGCCGCGGAGGATCGCCGTCACGATGCCGGTCGAAACCCAACCACACCCCAACCAGAGCATCGCCACCAAGCAGATCGCGCAAACCACAACAGCGACAACCACCGTCGCGCACCCCTCTCGACCCTCACTCCATCCAACGCTGGCACACCCAGGCTATCGGCGCCATCGTCGTAGCGATGACTGGCGTCGGCAGCGCCCCACCCGAGAACATGGGATCCCAACCGAAGGCCTTATCCCCAGCCTCGAGCATGGATGGGTTTCCAAAGGCCTCCAGGCCTTTGGCCGGCGGAGCCTTCCTGCGCTAAATCCCCATCAACACCCTTATTTAACACCCCCACCGCCTTGACCCTCACGTCCCGTCGTCGCCACGCTCCCCTCAAACCGGAGCACCAGGCTCAGTGGCCGATCTCGAATACAGTCCCGCCCTCGACGGTTTCGTCCCGTTCGGCACCGTCGCCACCGCGGCCTTCACCATCGACCCCACGATCGACGACGCCCTCTTCGTCCGCGCCACCTCGACCTGGACCGTCCCGCTCGGCCTCTCCTTCGCCACGCTCACCATCGGCGACGACACCCCGGGGGCCACCGACACGCCGCTGGTCATTCTTCCCCCCGGCCAGGTCATCACCCAGGACGTCACCATCGCCGCCCACGGCACGCTCCAGCTCGGCCCCGACCCCGCCACCGCCGACCCCAACAGCCTCGCCGTCCTCACCGGCGCGCTCACCATCGAGCCAGGCGCCACCGCCAGCATCACCGCCGGTCTCCTCGCCGGCCCCACCGTCGCCGACGGCCATCTCGACATCCAGGCCTATGCCACCTTCGCCGCCCCGCTGACCCTGCCGCCGACGCCCGACATCGCCAGCACGCCGACCAGCCTGCTCACACTGTCGACCGACCTCCCCACCGCCACCCTGCAATCCCTCCTCGCCCAGCCCGGCTTCACCGGCCAGCTCGTCATGTCCGGCACCCTCGACAACACCGCCACCACGCTCGACACCGCGGCCGTCCCCGCCCTCGCCTTCGCCGCCGCCACCATCTCCGGCGGCACGCTTTTCTCAGCCCCCGCCGTCATCTATGGCGGCAGCACCCTCGACAGCGTCACCCTCCACGGCACAATCGCCGCCGCCGCGTCCGACTACGTCGTCGCCACCGGCGCCATCGGCGGCGACGCCCTGCTGTCCATCGCCGGCTCCCTCGGCTTCTCCGCCACCACCACGCTCGACGGCCCCGCCGTCCTGCTCGGCGCCAACGCCCTGCTCTACGGCGCCGGCTTCACCGACACCACCATCGGCCCCGCCACCACCATCGAGGTCACCGACGCCGCCAGCCTTTCCTTCCCCGCCGCCGGCGCCCATTTCCACCTCAAGGGCGCGCTCAACCTCGACGACAGCGTCTCCCCCTACGCCGTCACGCTCGCCGCCGATCTCGGCACCACCGTCATCGACACCACGGCGACGTTGCGCATCGGCGCCAACGCCGCCCTCACCCTCGATTCCACGCTGACCAACACCAGCACCATCCAGATCGCCGGCGGCACGCTCGAGCTCGTCCGATCGAGCCCCAGCCTCGGCAGCTTCGCCTTCACCGGCGCCGATTCAAAGCTCCGCCTCGACACCATCGGCCAGGTCGTCGCGCTGACCGACCTCGCCGACAGCGACCTCATCGTCCTCCCCGCCGCCAGCAAGGCCAGCCCCCACGTCGTGCTCAACGGCACCACGCTCGACGTCCTCTCCGGCACCAACAAGCTCGCCGCCCGCCTCATCCTCTCCCGCAGCGACACCCAGACCTACACCGCCGGCAACTTCACCTTCACCACCGACGGCACCGCCCTTGCCCTCACCACATCAGGCATCGCCATCGCCGCCTGCTACGCCCGCGGCACCCGCATCACCACCCCCACCGGCCCCATCCCCATCGAACGCCTCCGCCCCGGCGACCTCGTCACCACCGCCGCCGGAACATCCCGTCCCATCATCTGGACCGGCCGCAGAACCATAAACCTCCGCCACCACCCCCGCCCGCCCGACGCCACCCCCATCCCCATCCGCGCCCCCCCCCTCGGCCGCAACCCCCCCGTCCGCGCCCCCACCCTCTCCCCCGACCACGCCATCCACGCCGAAGCCGCCCTCATCCCCATCCGCTACCTCACCAACGGCGCAACGATCCTGCAGGACCCCCGCCCCCACATCACCTGGCACCACCTCGAACTCCCAACCCACGACATCATCCTCGCCGAAAACCTCCCGGCCGAGAGCTACCTCGACACTGGAAATCGGGGGGCCTTCGCCGACTGCAACGACCCCGCCGAAACCTCCGGCGCCGCGCTGGCCATCTGGGCCAGCCGCGCCTGCGCCCCCCTCGTCACCACCGGCGACACCATCGCCCTGCTCCGCGCCACCCTCCACGCCCAGGCCCTCACCCTCGGCCACCACCTCACCAACAACCCCGCCCCCCGCCTCCAACACACCCCAACCGGCCTCCACCTCCTCTCCCGCACCTTCACCCCCGCCCACCACGCCATCCCCGACCACCGAACCCTCGGCCTCCCCATCACCTCCCTCACCGTCGACAACACCCCCATCCCCCTCGACCACCCCTCCCTCACCACCGGATGGCACCCCCCCGAACCAACCCTCCGCTGGACCACCGGAACAACCCCCCTCCCAACCCCGAACCACAGCCTCCACATCACCACCGCCCCCCTCCCAACCCACTACTGGACCACCTGAGCACACGGAACGGAGTGCACAGGGAAGCAAGGCCAGGGGCGTTGCCCCTGGACCCCAGCAGGGGGTAGCACCCCCTGCACCCGGCGACCGTTTAAGGAACAGCTTGATGTGAAGAGGGGGGCTTACCGTGCGGCCACAACCGCTCAGTAAGCCCCCCTCTTCACATCAAGCTCTCTTCAATGATGCCAGGTCCAGGAGGCGCCGCCTCCTGGCGGAGGCGAGGCTAAGCCTCGCCGTGTCCTCCGACGCGCCGCTTGCGCGGCGACGGCAGCGCCCTGGCCTTCCTTTCCCTCTCCGCCCCGTTACGTGCGCGCGCGTGTCCGGCGGCGGATGAGGGGGAGGGTGGTGATGGCGATGCCGAGCAGGGTCATTGAGGCGGGTTCGGGGATTTCGCTCAACGTCAGTGTTCCCGGGCCGCTGTTTCCGTTGCTGTCGATGCTGCCGTAGTCTTGTCGCGTGCCTTGGTTGAGCAGCGCCGCGCCCCCTCCGGCAAAGATATTGACATTGGCCGGTCCGTCCGTGGTGGTGAACGCGATGCCGTTGTTGTCGACGTAGAGCGGCACGGCGAAGATCAGGTTATCGTTGCCGAAGTAGGTATTGGCGGCGTCGAGCGTTCCGATCGTGTAGCCGTCCCAGGTTCCGGTGATGCTGGTCACGGTGTAGGACCCATCGCCGTTATCGGTGCTGGCGATCGTGCCCGATCCGCTCACCTGCGGCACACCCTGGATGCCGCTGCCGGCGAACAGCGTGCCCGACCAGCTCCATGACCAGTCGACCTCCGCCTGCGCTGTCCCGGCGCCCAGCAGTGTCGTTCCGGCCACGGCCATCGCCAGGGCCGTCGATTTCACCAGCGTCTTCCAGTGCGTCATCGCGATGTCCTTCCGGATACGGCGTCGAAACTATCCTAGCCGCATCCCCGCTCCCCCCGCAAGCGCCCTCCTTCCGGCGGTCCGGGCCGGCGGCTATCATTGCCGCATGACCCTCCTCGTCGCCGCCACCGAAGCCGACCTCAACGCCGACCTCGCCGCCGCCGTCGATGGCACCACCATCGACCTCACGGCGAGCATCACGCTCACCGCCCCGCTGGTGCCGATTTCCCTGGCCGGCAGCCTGACGCTGATCGGCAACGGCAACACCATCGACGGCGGCTCCGCCAACCGCGGCCTGCTGCTTCTCGCCGGCACGCTGGCGCTTTCCGGCCTCGCCGTCACCAGCGCGAACGCCTATGGCGGCAATGGCGGCAACAGCTACGGCAAGTATGGCTCGGGCGGCGGCGGCGGCGCCGGTCTCGGCGGCGCGTTGTTCGTCGCCGCCGGCGCCACCGCCCTGCTCTCCGGCGTCACTTTCACCCAGAACTTCGCCGTCGGCGGCTATGGCGGCTACTACGTG
>Ga0164297_10001031_pt1 | contig 31124 bp, 24 predicted proteins | sample GEODES058metaG_FD_113539 | JGI IMG/M metagenome (GOLD analysis project Ga0164297, IMG submission 113539) | Dystrophic lake water microbial communities from Trout Bog Lake, Wisconsin, USA - GEODES058 metaG | ecosystem: Environmental > Aquatic > Freshwater > Lake | place: USA: Trout Bog Lake... | reverse complement strand
TCGCCATGTCTGTGCCACACATAGCTGCAGCCACATCAGCTTCATTGACGTGGGCGCCAGCAGTCGCACTGGCAGCTGGGGCCTGCGCCTTGGTGTGCACGTGCGCTGCAAATCCACCAGGCTTGGACGGCTTCTGTGGCGAGCCGAACACGACATCATGGAGTGGGTCACTGCTGGACGCCATGCCAGTGCGCTTGGTCGTCTCAACAAACGATGCGAGGTCATCCAAGCTGCTTATGCTGCTCGCAGGCGTGTGATGGCTACCACCGCCGCCGCCACCGCCACCAGGCCGCTTGCCACCAGCAGTGTATTGAGGGCGCTGCGGTGACGTGAACATGTCGAACGGGTCTGCGGAATCACCATGCACTGCTGGTTGCTGCTCGTTGCTTCCTCCTCCAGACGGCACGCGCGTGTGGCGTGGTCGCGCGTCTTGCGATGGCGACGCCGGTTGTGCAGGTGCTGCTGCTGCTGCACCAGGAGGGGGCGTGGCTCGGCCCCCACTGTGCTTGTCACCAGACATCCAGTCATCCATCACGTCCCTGCTATTATGAGCAGCATGCTGCGCCGCGCCTCCTTTAGCACCCCCAGAAAAGAAATCGTCATTATCATAATCACTTGGCCTGCGCGTCAGCTTAGCTGCTGCTGCAGCCGCTGCCTCATTGAACGCACTTCCGGAAAAGAAATCATCCACCGGTGGCGGTGGTGCAGACGCCTCACCTGCCGCAGCAACATCTCGATGGCCATGTGATGACCGGGTGCTGTGCGGCGGTGATGGCGGATGGCGAGGCGGCATCTGCTCAGCAGGTAGCGATGTTGATTGCAAGCCAACTGCTCCAGTCGTCGCGCCGCTGCCGCCCGCGAAGAACGAGTCCAGGTCATCGGCTGCACCCGATGAGGATACACTCGCGTGGGAGCCGGTGCGCGTGATGGGAGACGCTAGTGGTGGTGGACCTGCTCTCACACTCTGCCCACCGAAATAGTCGTCTACAACTGCGCTCGAACCGCCTGCTGGCGTGTGCAATGCCTCCCCCGAGCGAGGGGCTGGCGTGCTCCGACTGCGTGGGTGTGTAGCGACAACGCGTACGGGTCAGAATAAAGTGCGCGCGGTCAGGTACAGGCGCCGAGGTGCCTCGTGTCCAAACCCGTGCGCCACACAGCAGGGCGCGTGCGGACAGGCGTCATGCGGTGTCATGGGACGCGGTGAAACCGCACCTGGGCGGCTGTGGTGGCACACGCGGCCCGTTGGGCGGTGCGAGGCCGGACAGGTCGTGGAGGAGGGAATCCAAGTCAGCCGAGACGCCGGACGGTGGCCGGGACGCAGCGGAGCTGCCGCCGGAGGGCCGGCCTACGTTTGCCAAGTCGTCGAGAGCAGAGCCCAGCGCCCCTCGTTGAGGCGCAGCCGGCCTTCCGGGGACTGCCTGTGCACCAGACTGAGTCGCTCCGCCCGCGTGCGTCGGTGTTGCGCCAGACGCTGCACCGTGGCTCGCCTCAGAGCGCTTCTTCAGCGCTGCAAGCGAGTTGTCGCGGCCGCTCGGCAGGCCCAGGGAGCTGAGGTCGATGTCGAGCGCGTCCTTGCGACTGAACATTGGCAGAGCACCTCGGTGAGTGCAGTGTACGCCAGAGGGCAGGTCGAATGACAGAGTCACGGGGACAGCATGGATACAGAGCGCAGCACGTGGGACCAAGCGCTTGGCGAAGAACTGGGGGCCTTCAGATGAGGACACGTGGCATCCACTGCCTCCGTCGCGGAGCGCGTGTGTCCGTGCTGCAGCTGCGCTCGGGGCTGATCGCAGAATGGTGCGCGCCCAGCCTGTCCTGTGCGCGCTGTCGTCAGTCAGCGCCCTTTGGTTATCACCTCACGCTTCTGCTGTCCGCCCACGCGTTGCTCGCTGCACAGGACGTGTCTCACTCCCTCCAGGTGGCTGGCACACGGCAGACGGGGGAGGATGTGCGGTCACAGAACGGTGCGTGGCGTCCTGTCTCTTGAGGCACTTGACACTCCCCAAGCTCCTGCACGCCTGCTCGGGGCCGCCTGCGCGACACGTCTCGTGCTTCGCGCGCATGGTTGCTCGTGTGACTTGCACACCTAGCTCCTGCTCAAAGTGTCGGCGAGCCCCTCCTTGCGCCCAACCCAAAGTCCTGATCCTCTGTGTCCTCACTCTTCAGTCAACGCCTGCGTTGCTGTGGCCAACATCGTGAAGAGCAGCCTCGGCCCGGTGGGTCTAGACAAGGCACGTGAAACCCCCACGGCTCGTGCACACGTCCGCTGCCTTTCTGGCCAGCTGCCCACGGCAAGGGTCTGAGAGGCGCAAAGCACTGACCCGGCGGCGGCTTGGCGACCAGATGCTTGTGGACGACGTGGGCGACGTGACAGTGACCAACGACGGGGCGACCATCCTGAAGCTGCTGGAGGTGGAGCACCCAGCCGCAAAGGCGCGTGCTCTCGATGTCAACCGACTGGACTCATCCTCTGTTGACTTTCTTCTGACGCGCCTTCCCCGACAGATCCTGGTGGAGCTGGCGGAGCTGCAGGACGCAGAGGTGGGTGACGGCACCACGAGCGTGGTCATTATCGCCGCGGAGCTGCTCAAGCGGGCGGGGGGCTTGGTGCGCGACAAGATCCACCCGACAACCATAATCAGCGGCTACCGTCAGGCGATGCGCCAGGCGTGCACGTTTCTGGACCAGAACATGGCTATCCCTGTGGCCAGTCTGGGGCCGGACACGCTGCTGAACGCGGCGCGCACGTCGCTGAGCAGCAAGATTGTGGGAGTGGAGTCTGATTTCTTCAGCCGCATGGTGGTGGAGGCCATCACCGCCGTGAAGACGTACAATGATGTCGGCGACGCGGTGTACCCGGTGAAGGCCATCAACATTCTCAAGGCACACGGACGCAGTGCGAAGGAGTCTCGCCTGCTGGATGGGTATGCGCTCAACATGGGCGTTTCCGCACAAGGCATGATCCGCCGCGTCACAGGCGCACGAATCGCGTGTCTGGACGTCAACTTGCAGAAATCGAAGATGGCGCTGGGCGTGCAGGTCCTGGTAACTGACCCCAAGGAGTTGGAGCGCATCCGGAGCCGTGAGAGCGACGCCACCAAGGAACGCATCCAGCTCCTCCTTGCTGCTGGCGCCAATGTCGTGCTCACCACCAAAGGCATCGACGACATGGCACTCAAATACTTCGTCGAGGCGGGAGCCATGGCATGCCGCCGGGTGCCAAAGGACGACCTCCGCCGCGTGGCCAAAGCCACCGGCGCGACAGTCATCACCACATTCGGTGATATGGAGGGGAACGAATCGTTCGACCCGGCGTACCTAGGCACCGCGGTCGAGGTGCGGGAGGAACGGGTGTGCGACGACGACATGGTCCTTATCCAAGGCACCGGCAATACGTCATCCAAGACGCTCCTCCTGCGTGGCGCCAACGACTACCTGCTCGATGAGATGGAGCGCAGCCTGCATGACGCGCTGTGCGTCGTGAAACGCGTTCTTGAATCGGGCTCCGTGGTGCCTGGTGGTGGCGCCTGCGAGGCGGCGCTCAGCGTGCATCTGGAGAGGATTTCGACGACGATGGGATCACGGGAGGCGGTAGCTGTTAGCGAGTTCGGGGACGCGCTTTTAGTCATCCCGAAGACTCTGGCCAACAACGCCGCCAAGGATGCCACCGAGTTAGTGGCAAAGCTTCGGGCAGCTCACGCGCTGGCACAGCAGAAGGCGGTGACGCCTCGCGAGGGGCCGGTGTGTGCTATGGGCCTGGACTTGGTGGAGGGGGCGGTGCGTGACAACGTCGCAGCAGGGGTGCTTGAGCCAGCGATGAGCAAATCTAAAATCCTGCAGTTCGCCACGGAAGCCGCCATCACGGTGCTCCGCATCGATGACTTGATTCGGCTCGAGCCGGAAGGGCAAGGGGAATAGAGGGCGAGGACAAGACAAAAGTGACTTGTTCGGCTACTGAACTCAACGGCGATAGGTCAAAGTTTCTCAAAGTCATAGTCCAAACGCGCGCAAGTCAAAGAGACGCGGTCAGCGCCACGCTCTTCAAAAGAAGCTCCTGCACCTGCTCCCTGAGCTGGTCGTTGCCCAGGCCGGAGGTGACGCTGACGCGAAGCGCGCCAGCATGCACCTGGTCTGGCAACACGGCAACATCATCAGCAAATGCGGCTTGCCCTCCTTGAACAAGATCCCACTTGGACAACACATCCAACCAAGGCTTGTCAGGAAACCGGGTGCGCAGCTCCGAGCGAATGGTCAGCTGGTCTGCCAGTGACACGCCACATCCGCCGCTCGCATCCAGGACAAACATGACGCCGCAGGGCAGGAAGGCAAGCACAGCGAGAGTGAGGCGCTCCATGCGATTGCGAGCTTCGTCAGGGCGAAGTAAGACGCCAGGCGTGTCTGTGAGCACCGCGCGGTACGTGCCATCGGCGCTGATGACATGACCCATGGCAACACCACGCGTGGTGAACGGGTAGTTTGCAACGATGGGTGTGCCCGAGGAAAGGAGTCGGATGAGAGAAGACTTGCCGACGTTTGGAGCCCCAACAAGCGCGACTGTGGGGCTGCGTAGCTCCGCCACCGGTAGTGAGCGCAATGCCTTGGCGTGTTTTTTGAGTGCATCTACTGCGGAGCCGCCCCGTCGGAAGAGAGATTCCAGCTCTGCGTGGGAGGTCACAGGCGCGTGGGCAACAGCACCACCCAGGCGCATCGAGCGCACATGGAAGACACATGCACGCACCTGCAAACCCCGTCTTGCGTCGTGACTCCGCGTCCAAGGCGGTGAGCGACCGATTCGCATACCTGCGTGCAAATGCGAGATGAGAAGGCCGTCAGCTCAATGTGTGTGGGCGCCCATCAAGTAATGCTGATTCCGCGACGCACCCAGCATGTCCCTTCCCTAATTCCAGGATGCCTTTCCTAAGAGCATCCACCTTCAAGAGGGTACGCTCGTAGTCCGACGTCCCTACTGTCAGGTCCAGCAACGCGCGCTCAAATGGATGCAAACGCGCCGGAGACGGAAAGCCGGAGACATAGACGCCCAGAGGTCCGGCCAGTGCTTTTGTCAGCGCGTCCAGCTGCTGCGCAGACCGCTTGCGGCTCTTTGCAGCTTCCGACGCCTCCGGTGCCATGTTCGGCGTCGCTGTCAGTCGCGACGCTCGTTTCAACGCACTCACGAGCGTCTCTTCTGCAGGCGCGACCTGAAGAAGGCGTGCGTAAGGAGCGTGTGAGGCCAGAGCAGGCGCGGGTGGCCGCCACATTGGCTGCGTGCACCGGCTGCGCGTTTCGACGCACCAGCGGCACTTTGTTCAGTACGCCCGTGTCTGTACCGCGACGTTCAGTCTGTGTGTCTGCGCTCGCAGGCGGCGATTCCGGCTCTGTACTGGCAACATTGCTCACTGGGTTCATGCCACCGCCTGAAGCTGGAACGCCACCTCCATGATTTGACCTTTGCAGCGTACGTGATGCGCATGCGTGACGGAAGTGCACTCTTGGAGTATGTGCAGACTGGGAGCGTTGGGGCAGAGACAGAAGTGCAAGAGACACAATGTGCGCTGCCCGGGCAGGGAGATGCATGCACGGCAGCCTGCAGTGCAACAGAAAGAGAGATGGGTCTGGCGAACGCGTCTCGTATGTGCGAGACTGCAGTCAACCGGGTCGGGGTAAGTTACCCAGTAAATTGGTGGGGGCCCCAACGGCCAAGTTGCAGACTTCACCAATTCATTCAAAGTAGCACACTTCACGCTTGCTGCGGTGACGGCGAGGTCACCACAAGCAGGAAGTCTTCGGGACCCAGGCTTCGGGCGACGCCCCTGTCATCAGCCACTGCCACGGTATCACTGCCTGCCAGGCGCCACCCCATCAGCACGTCTCCCGCTGAGCGCACCGCCTTCGCAAGGCGCCAGCCGGAGACTCCCTTGCCACTAGGCATGTAGGAGCTCGCTGGACGCAGTGCGAGAGCAGAACCACCACGCGCATTGAGCAACGCGTCCGCCGCCAAGCTGACGCTACTACTAGCGACATCCGCAGCGATGGCGGCAGCGCCGAGACGGTGCAGGTCGATGATGTCCAGCTGTAATGCGTCTCTGCCAGCGCACTGTGCCAAACGCTGCGCGACGTCGGCTGCTTCGTGTCCGCCCACAGTGAGCACAACATGCATGGGAGACAGGCCAGTATCGCCGCGCTGTAGTCTTGTGGCAGCAATGTCTTGGAGCGTCAGCAGCGCAGCGAGCGTGGTTACATGCGTTGCACCACTGTTTGCTCCCGGCGGGGCAAGCAATAGCACGTGGTCCGCGGTGGCTGCGCCAGCGCGAACGAGGTCCGCACGCTTCGCAGCATCGCCGGTGACGACTGTGAATCGGCATTTTGCATTTGTCCACTTGCTGACATCGCTGCGAGAGAGCGAACTGCTGAGGACAGTCACCGTGCTGCCTGCACCCATGCCGCCTTGCTCAGACAGACTGCGCAGCAGGTCCTCAGCCATGCCAGTGCGCTCCAAGCCGGCGATGAGGACATTGCTGGCGGCAGGCGCGAACGTGTGCACGCCATCACTGACAGTCGGCTTCCCACTGGATGTGGCCATCGAAGGCGGGAACCACGTGCGGGACGAAGCGTCGCCTGTGGAGCGTGCGTACACCACCAAAAGATCACCCTTCTGCAGAACATCGCTGTCTGGAGGCGCCAGGCGAACGCTGTACTGTGCTGCCGATCGAATGTAGCCCGCCACCGGTGATGAGTACAGCGGCCAGACAGAGCCAAAGGACTTGCCGACCAAGCTGCGGGGCAAAGGTACGCAGTGCAGGCCACCTACATCACCGCCGGCTGCGAGGCCATCGCTGTAGACAGCTGTCAAACCAGGATGGGTAACGCAAGCAGCAAGTGTGCGCGCCAAACTGCTTCGTGCATCAACTGCCGTGGTCCGCTTCGCAAGCTGCGCGCCTGCGCCGCCAGCTCTTGTGCGCGCAGCGAGTGCGGCGCCGAGATAATCTTCAGACGGGGACCCCATGTTTTCGACGGTGATCCGTGGCGGCTGCACGCCACGGACAGTGGATAGACCCATGACTGCCAGTGCCTTGGTGGCATCTTCCGCTGCCGCCGTTGGAGAGCCCACCTCCGCATTATCAGGCTGGAGCACGATGACGTGAGATGCGGCGCCAGCACACACAGCGCCCAAGTCCGCTCCACTGATCGTGCTGCCCTGGCGGACAATCACTCGCGGCCGATGACGGTCCTCAACATGGCCTGCGAGCGCTGCTGACACGTCAGCCATGACTTGGTCCTGCGGCAGTTGAGAAAGAATGACGATGGCTGGGCCACGACCGGCCCCGTTGCGCTGGCTGGCAGCCACGAGCTGGCGCATGAGTGCACCCGCAGAAGCGTTCCAGCCCAGGATGAGTGTGTGCCCCGCCTCAGCGAGAGGGCCATTCGTGGAGGTCACCGCGGCCGCGCTTGCGCTGATGAAGTCTCCCACGAGGCCGATGAGCACTGCGAACGTCAGCGAGCCGAGGACGAACAGCACATTGGCTGTCACCTTGGACGCGGCATTCGGGCCGTCATTCACCTCCGAGCCTGGGGTATTGTTCAGGATGCTGTACGCCTTGATTGCGGCATGGGGGAGGGATACCCCCGAGACGGCGCTGTACAGGGCACCGCCAGCCAGGACGGTAGCCACAGCGAATGATGTGAAGAGCGCAGCTCGAGACGTTGGCGATGCAAAGGCTTTCTGGATGGCGTAAGAAAGCTGCCGGCTCAGGCCAGGGCCGGGGACATCAGGAAGCAATGGCACCCGGGGCCTGGACGCCACCTTGCGCGCAACAGCCGGTGAGCTGCCAGTACTCGTTGGTGGCGATGTGGCAGGCTTAGCTGGTGCAGGTGCAGGTGCAGGCGCTGGTTTCGGCGATGGCGCTGCCGATGTCTTTGGTGGCACTGGAGTCACCGATTTTGGTGCTTTCACCGGGGCTTTCGCCGGCGATGCCACAGGCGCAGCGGTCACCACAGGCGGCGCTGCAACCGGCACGACAGGAGCAGTGGCAGGCGCCTTCTTCACCTCCTTCACTGCCGCCGATGGCGATGCCTTCACCGCCACCGGCGTCACGGAAGCGGAAGATTTCACCACCTTTGCCTGTGGGACTGGCGAAGTAGGCGCGGGCTTTGGAGCTGCTGCTGGTTTCGCCGCCTCCGTGTTCAAGACCGGCGCGGCGGCGGGCTTGACAGCAGGCGCTTTCTGCGTCGTCTTGACTGCTGTAGCAGCTGCTTTGGCGGTGCTTGCACTCACGGGGCGCTCCTTCCGCCCGCCACTGAGGAGCATCGCGGTGCCTGTCAATGCAGCAAGCAGGAGGCCACCTGCCATCAAGCCTCCCGCAAGCGCCGTCGTCGGGTCGTCGTGCGCAACTTTCCGCAACTTTAGCACAAGCTCGGACTGTGCCAGCGTCTCAGCGCGGCTCCGGGCCTCCGTCAGAAGGCTTTGTACCCTGCTGGCAGTTGCAACCCTTGCGCGTTGTACTGCGAGCGCAACGTCCTGCACAGCTCCACCAGCAGGCGTGCCGTTCACCGCAATATCAGCATCGATGTTCTTGCCCCGGACAGCAGCCAGGCTCGCGCGCAAGCTGCGTAATGCCGACTCTGCGGCCGCAAGCTTGCTAGAAGCACCTGCACTTCCCTGCAGCCGGCTCTCGCTCTCGTCCAGCGGCAACACTGACGCGCCTCCTGCGACCAGCCGGCTCTCGCTCTCATCCAGCGCTCTCTTGGTGGACAGCAGGATCATGCGCGCATCTCGCAATGCACGCTCCGCATCAGCTGCTGCGGAGTCGAAAGGAGACTGGATGTCGGGCCTGCGCACTCCAGGTCCCTTGTCACTCGAGGCCGCTGCACGCACAGCGACGCGGCGCACTCGCTGGCTGCCACGAGCGGGCAGAAGCGGGCGGAGTGTCTTCAGGGGCAGGGCAGAAGGTTGCAGTGCCATATTGCTCAAGAGCTCCGTATGGAAAATCGACCCACACGGCTCGGCGTGAGTGCCGCCCCGACACACGGCTCAGCGTGAGTGCCGCCGGCAGAGAGAGAGACTGCGTCTGCCACGTGGCTAGTCCAGTGGATCGCACTCCCTCCTCGCGGAAGCAACGGTGCGTGGTTTGTGTACCTCCCGTGACACGCGTATACGCGTCGCAGCAGCGCGCAGCTCCAGCAGGGTCTGCAGGCGGCCAGGGCCTTCGCAACTAAGCTGGGGTGTTCGCCCACATGTGGCGCCGCAGTACAGCACACACGAAGCCGACTTGCCCGAGCCTGCCGGGCACGGCAACCAGCAGCGAGCGTTATCAGAGTGTCCAGCAACGCGAGTCTGACGCGTGTGTTGCCCGTGGCGTGATCTCAGGCTTTTGCATTGCATTCATAGTCAGCTCCGCGGTGACTGCACCCGCTCGCCCCTGCAGCGCGCCGGTCGAGAGTCGGCCCTGTGTTCATGCCCATTCACGTGGTCGTAGGCGCATTCGACGCGCTTCTAGCTGCTGTACACGAGCTGTTCCCGCACACAATTGGCGTCGTCGCCGGCTTGTTTGGCGCAAGTGCAGTAGCTGTGGGCGTCGCAGAAGCGCAAAACAGCACCGCTGACCAGGCTGCCAATGTCGGTGGCGCTGGTCTAGGCTTTATGGACGAGCAGCGGCTGAAGGACAAGGAGGCGAGAGAGGACGCCCAGATTGAAGCAGACCGTAAGAAAGCTCAGGCTAAGCTCGAGTCTGGGCCGGGGCTTCTTGACCCGACGAACAAGAGCATCACGGACGTGCTCCACGACCTCGCCGGAACCCGTTGAGAGTTGAGCGCAGCGCAATGGCAGTTTCGGGAGAACGCTTCACCCTCAATCTGGCACAGACTGGCAGGCGCGGCACCGTGACGTGCGCGACAGCGCGTTGCAACATACACGTGAAGCGAGCGGCAACAGCGCGCGCGCCTCGCACCGCAGTCCTGTGCATGAGCGCAGCCACTGAGTCCCAACTTGCGGGTGGCCCACCGCCGGGATTCGACGCGGTTGCAGCCACCGCAGAAGACAGCGCTGGTCTTGCTCTCGCATATCCGCAGCTGGCGCGCCTAGTGGCTGATGGGATCGTGCTGGCATTGCACCGGCCTCAAGATTACGCCGAGCGGCGATCTGACGGATACGTCGAGCCACGCCTTGTAGTGCTTGTGGGCGTAGCACATTTAAGCACGCGCAGTTCTGATGATGTGGTGAGCGTCATCAACACGTTGAGACCGAAATGTGTTTGTGTTGAGCTCTGCCGGAGCCGAACGGGGCAGCTGTATGACAACACTGGCTCAACAGACGCCTCTCCACTCGCACTCACCGGTGATGGGTCGGCTAGCCAAGGCCTGTTGCCTGCACTGCAGCGAGCACTGCGCCTTGGCGGTGGCGGTGCGTTGCTCTTGCGCGCACTTCTAGCCTGGACTGCGCAGCGAGCTACTTCGGCGTCACGCACCGGAGCACCGACACCACCTGTGTTTGGCGCTGAGTTTGCAGCTGCTCGACGCGCGTCGGATGATGTTGGTGCGACTCTTGTGCTGGGAGACCGCCCCATTGAGATCACACTTCAAAGAGCGCTGGATGCAACTACTCTTGGTGATCGTCTTCGTGCAGCACAGCTCCTTGTGTCCGCCTCGAATTGGAGCAGCAAAGTGGAAGGCATTGCGGCAACAGACCTGGACAGCTATCTCACAGACACACCTGCTGTGGACGCTCTCCTGCAGCGCTTCACCACCGCATTTCCACAGCTTGCAACTGCGCTGGTGCATGAGCGCGACGCATACTTGGCCTGGAGTCTGTGCCGCAGCAAGGCTGTCAACGGAGCCGACATCGTGGTTGGTGTGGTCGGCAAGGCGCATGTGAGGGGCATTGTGTGGGCCATGCAGCCGCAGCTGCGTGACCAGCTGCGGTTTGACACGCTCACAGGGCGCGGCGATGCGCGGCAGCAAAAACAGTCGCTGTGGCAGCGCCTGGCGCTTGATACTGCCTTCTGGGGAGGCTTGTGGCTCGTGTGGCAAGCAGCCACGGGCAATGGATGAAGACATTCAATCAATAAGTGCCACTTTTGCGAGTCCGTCTGTCACGCGCTTCGCTAGATGCGTCCGCCAAAGCTGCCAGAAATCCTTGCGTGTCTCCGGAATGTCAAGCATGGACCGCAGCTTCACATCCCGCGAGCAATCGATGAGAATCAGCGAGACTCGATCAAGGTGCAGCGCATCAATAGCAAGCAACTTGTCTAGTCGCGCCGGCGTTCCAACGCCAAAAGCGATCCGCGCATTGCTCAGCAACTGCACATGCTCCTCCAGCTTCATGTGCTTGCTGAACAGCTTCGGGATCTGACATCCCCGCCGGAAATCAGGCAGCGCCTTGATGATCTCGATGACGCGCTGAGCAAATGAAAAGGGTCGGTTGAGTCATATGCGTGTTGCTCACCACAGTTGCCACACGCACCAGCGCCGCTCCGGCTATGATGAGCACGACTGGTGAGCCAGTCGGCACGTCATGAGGCGCCCGTGCAAGCGTGTCTTTCCACTTCGGCGTTGCGGTCTTGAGCTTGGCCTCCAACGACGGCTGCTTGGGGGAGAACGCAAGCACGCACTCCGACTTAAACGCCTCCTCCTCTATGAAACTGGCGGCTCCGCACTCTGCAACGTAAGAAGCCAACAGGGCGGCGGCTTGCTCGTCAGAAGAAAGAGCCGCCAGGCGAGGCCTCGCAGCAGCTGCTTTCGCCGGTTTGGCGGCACTCACACGCGGTGCTGGCGCATCAGCTGTTTCTGCATTCTCGTGGTGCCTGCTTTTCTTTGCTCGTGGCTTCTGTTTTTCCAGCGTTTCAGGAAGTGTTGCTGCGTCTTGCTGCCTGTCTTTCCGCTTCTTCTGCACCTTGCGCGGCGGCGCATCGCCATCCATACGCGCACGACAAGACGATGAAATGCTCTGTGTTTGTATCAGGGGGTTTTGGCGAGGGGCGCCCGAAATGTCATCAAGTGAGTGTCTCTCCCTATCGCGCACGCGCGCGCGTCATCTGCTGGCTGCGCGACGGGATGCGCGGCAGGTCCAACGCTGCCTGAAGGCTGATGGCGGCGCTCTCGCCTTCATACTGGCGCCAAGCCAGCATGTCCTTGGCGCTGATGCGGCCCTCAGCCACGCCGTGGCGCAGCACTGAGATCAGGAACGGACCCGATGTCTTGCCTGTGGCTGAGTTGCGGATCATCCACAGCGGCGGCGGCGGCAGCGTTGATTGAGGCTGTGCTGGAAGAGGAGCGTCATCCGAGATGTCACCCTTGACGACCGCAGCGACATCTGCGGCGGAAGCAGCATGTGCAGGTGGCAGTGCCCGAGCATTATGCTGATCAGCAGGCTTGTAATTCCGCGAACTTGGCGGATGAGTGATCTTGTGATGCCTGTGAAGGCGCGCCTCTATTGCCTGTGATGAACGCCGCGGCAGCCTCTTCGCAGCCTCGTCGTAGAACTCCTGCGCGCTTGCAAACTGCTTTTTGCGCAACTGGCTCATCAGGAGCTTCAGAACAGAATCTTCCTCCGGCAACCATAATGGAGGCTTGATCTTGAGTGCAACAGCTGCGCCATGCTCGTCGCGCTTAGCAGCTGCAAAAGCAGCACGTCGAGCTGCATTGACGACTTGCTGCAGGAGCTGTGGAACGCCATGCCCGAGTTTCCGTAGCTGGTCGCAACATGCATGAGCCGAACGCCCGGGCAGCCGCTCCGCCACATGCTCCAGCAATTTCTCGCCGCTGCCGAACTGCCCCGCGTTGCACTGACGATAGATGTCCATCAGGATGTCGCTCTCGGATTGAGACCATAGTGGTCCCCCGCCATGTTTGCCATCGCTGGGCACAGTAAGCTCCAGAATGCGCAGACGCGATTGTATCGCCTTGAATGAGCGCCCCGCGAGCTGCTTGACAGCCTCGTCGTAAAAACTTTGCGCGCCAGCAAACTGGTTCGCGTGCCATCGATCCACCAATCGCCTCAGAACAGAGTCCTTATCTAGTGACCAGGGGATACATGCGCGTGCACTTCCAGGCAGTGGCTCCCGGAACAATTTACTGCAGCGAGTATAGCACGCTTCTGGTGTGCGCTTGCCGCCCAGCGCATCTGACGCTGCTTGTGCAAATGCTGCGTGAGATGTTAGCTCGCCAGCGTCGTACTGCTTGCGGATCCGCAGCAGAATGGCGTCCTCTTCCACAGTCCAAGGAGGAAACAGTCGCTTCTGAGGCGCTGTTGCGGCGTCGCCCGCCTCGCCATACTTCATCTCGTCATCGTCGCAAGCAGCCCCGCCAGATAGAAGAGTCATCGCTGCTTCAGGTCCGCCAGGCAAAGTTTGCCGCTTGCGCTTGCCAGCTGCGAGCGGCTTGCGCACGGCTGCTGCTGCTGCTGAAAACATGGCGCAGTAGGTGTGGCCCGCAGCACACGACGGATTGCGGTCGCGTTTGCTTTCACAAATTGACTGGCGAGGAGTGCGTAATTGTCGTCGTGCAATCATCGTCATTCAGTACGCGAGCGCCTCAATCGTAGCCTCCTCATCTGTGCTCATCAACGTGTCGAATGCCTGCAGTAGCACATGTCAGTCAGTGGCGCGATGAGCGAGAGCCATCCACCGGCACATACTTTCTGTATCTCCATAAACTTCTTCGCCGCCGCTTCACGCTCAGGCCCCTCCGGATGCTTATCAGGATGCCATATAATCGCAAGCTACAGCAGAGTGCAAAGGTGTCAGACACAACTGCCTCGCCAAGAATGTGCCAACACAGCCGCACCTTTCTGAACGCCTTCCGCAAATCGTCCTTGCTGGTTCCTGGCGGCACGCCCAGCATGTGGTAATCAGGAGCATGCCGCAGCAAATACAGCCGCCGATTCGCCGCTTTCTTCTCCTTCTCCTTGTCGCGCTGCGACGCATGCGCATCTCTCCGCGCCTCCGCCGCCTCCGCGAAGAGTTCATCAATCATGCGCTTCGCAATCGCGCACGCCTCAATAGTGCCGTACAATGCGATTTGGGTCGTATCATCAGCGACAGCTGCCGCTGCTGCGAATGTTGTGGCCGCCGTCCGTTGAGGCTGTTGTCCTTTTGCGGACATTGCACCAGGTTTCTCTGCAGTAGTCAGCACGCCGCCGCCCGTGCTTGCGTGCTGCGGCGGTGGCGGCGCCGGTGGCGGCGCAGCAACTATTTTGTCATCTTCTAGCTGCTGTTGCTCCTCCATCGCGCTCAACCCAGCTGCTAGCTCCGCTGCCGCCGCGTTATCCATCAACAACGCCGGCTTGCCTCCGCGTCCTCCACCAGCACCGCCGCCATTTTCGAGGAGAAGTGCTGCCGCTGCTTGCTTTTCAGCGCGCTTCTTGGCCTGGACTTGAGCAATTGCCATCGCCTTGGCCGCCTTCTCAGCCACCTCCTTCGCTCTCCATTCAGCGTCTGTGCCGAACGCGCGACCAAGTGCCTCCTCTTTCTTCAGCACTTGCAGCCGAGCTTTAGATTTGCGTTGGATGAGCTTGATGTTCTCACCGCCAGCCCCGACAATCAGTTTCACCTTGTTCGTCGGTACAACAATCACCTCCGTCGGTTTCTCCTCCTCGCCATCATCATCAGCGAGCAGCTCCGCCAGCGCAGGATCAGCTAGCGGTGGTGGCGCAACTCCAAGCCTGGCTGCTTCAGCAAGCTCTGCTGCCCGCTTCAGCCGCGCCTCCGCCTTGGCTGCCGCCTCAGCAGCCGCTCGTTGAGCAACCTCGGGCATGATCTGGTCAGCCATGAATGCATCCAAAGGGTCCACCTCGTCGCCGTTAGCTTCACCGCCGTTGCCGTCTTCATCGTGGCAAGACACATCCTCCACTGCGCCTTCTTCGTCCTTTTCACGACCAGGTATCCACGATGGCACGTAGCTTGTGCGCTGTCCTATAGCCGGTGGAGGTGACGGCTCACGCTGCGCAGCTGCTGAAGGCACCTGCGGTGCAACGCCAACAACTGCTGGCGCCGGCGCTGCATTCGCCGGCGGCGCAGTCGCTCCGCCAGACGTAGGTGCACCCGTGCGTTGAGCAAGCAACCGAGCTGCTTCCAAGCGCCTCAGCCGCTTCGCTTCGGCCTCAGCTGCAGCTGCGCCAGCATCTGCTTTCGGCGCCTCTGGTTGACTTGCTGGAGCGCGCTCACGCTCACGTTTGTCCCGACTCCGGCTCCGACTCCGGCTGCGACTGTGTCCTCGACGGCGGTGGTGGTGGCCGCCGTCTCTGGCTCTCTCTCGACTGCGACTCCTACTGCGCCATCCCCGGTCGCGTCCCCTGTCACGACTGCGGCTCCGGGAGCGAGCCCCGCCACCCATGTCCCGGCAGTCAAGCACAACGTCCAGGCGAAGGCGGGCGCCAGTGCAGGGTACACGTTGCGTCACCGCACAACAAAAAGGCGCCGTCTCGCGAAAACAATTCTGCGTGCTTCATCATGGCGGAGGAACGTTCGCGCAGACTCGATGCCGTCATGGCGGAGGCGGCGGAGATAGATGCGGCTGCTGCTTCTTCGCCTTTGACAGGCACTCCAAACTTGCTGGTCAACCTGCGCGAAGCCCAAGCGCAGCACGGCCTCCGACACGGTGACTTCGCTCGCTACAGGTGCGCACTGGCGACACGTTGCAGTCGGGCCTTTACGCGCTCCGCACGTACTGACGACATGCTGTCAACAGGACGTACTGCTCGAACCGCCTCCACCGCCTTCATCGCGCGCTCGGCTTCACTCACGCTGGGGCTAAGGGCCGCTTCCAGCCTCGAACGTTGACTGCACTGGACGTGACTGACCCGCGGTGCGTCACAACAATACTCTTGTGTTCACGATGTGTCGGATCAACCCTATGGCAGTCGCGTTTGCGCGCTCGCTTCTTGATGTGTGACTAACACACAACACGTCGTCAATACAAACTGCGTCAGGCACTTGCTCATCCCGTTGGTCAACGCGGAGCGGGCGTGGGCGCACGCTCAAGAGCTCAAGGCGGCGGTCGCACAAGGCTGCCCGGAGGCTGCGCCGAAGCGCCACCACGCCATCAAACGCCTGTCGAAAGCAGCTGCATGGGCAGCGCAGCTAGCGCACTTGGCAGGTGAACGTGCTGACCCGCGCACAGCGCTTGAAGCTGAGGCATATAGCTCCTGGATGTCCGGCAGCGCGTTGCTGGAGCGTGAAACCGACTGGCCAGCTGCTGTCGCAGCGTTCTTGCGTGCCCAGACTGCGTATGAGCAGCTCGCGAAGGTGGGAGACGCGCAACAGACAGCAGCTGCACGTGCTCTTCTCACTGAGCTGGGCCCTGCACTTCGCTACTGCCGCTACAAAGGCGGCAGCGCATCCGCTGCTGCGTTGGACACGCTGCTGCACACTGGTAGTGGAGAGCGTGCTTCACCTCTGCTGGATGCTGGTCTTGCCGCTAAATTAGAGGCCGTGGCGGATGCCCAGCGCAGCTCATCTGATAACCGTGCTGGGGATACGATCACGCTGGAGGGCATCCAGCTAGGTGTGCCATCCAGCGCTGCTCGTGCGGCACTAGCAGCCGCGACTGCGGTGGATGCAGAGCTCACGCAGGTGGCGCGTAGCAACCAGGAGTCGCGGCTTGGGTTGTACGATAAATTGTTGATGGCACTTGCGGACGCATCCTCTGCTCTGCGCGGGGATGTTACTGCATGTGCTGGGGCAGCTGGCGCGACATCATCTCTGCGAGGTGTCGCGGCATCATTGGCGATCATATCCTTGCGACGAACCATGGAGCGTGATGGTGTTCTTCTTGAGCAAGCTCTGGCCAAGTGGGCGCCACCTGCACAGGGGCAATCTACAGTGCAGACTGCGATGCCCCAGAGCAAGCGCGCACGCAAAGCAGCAGCTAGTGAAATCAATAAATCCGGTAGTGGCGGCAGTGGAGCTGCTCAGCCAGCAGGCCGCATCGCGGATGTCATCAAGCTGTATGACACGCTCATTTCTAGCGCCTCCGCGCTTGCTGACACTGCGCAGAGCCACGGGGGCGGATTCGCAGAGGCGTTTGGAGGTCCTTCTGCTGGTGAGGCTGCTTCTTCCGCGCTGGCAACTTCAGCGACAGGCGAGGAGGGCGTGTTCCGAGCACGGCGAGCGAGCGCACTGGCGCAATGGCACGCGCGTAGCGGCCGTTGGGCGGAGGCTGTCGCACTTCATGATCGCGCCATCGGCCATGCGACGACAGCCCTAAAATGTAGTGACCAGCTCGCGCGCAACTCCGCGCCAGCAGCGCTTAACCACGCGGCTCGAATCAAGGAGCTGGCGACCAACGCGCGTGATGATGCTCGTCGTGGCCGGGTGCTCGCCATCGTCGACGCCTCCGAGGCTGCCGATGCCACTGCTGCTGCAGAGTCGTCGAAGTTGACTCGCCGCGTTGCACTCGTCGCTCTGAATGACGGCGATGCTGTTGATGGCGATGACGTTGGACAGCAGTTGGACGGCGCAGGTGCTGCCGTTCCTGACGTTCCCGCGTCTCAGCGGTACATCCTGGACGCGTTGGATGTGTTCGAATCCGCCGTAACCGGGCTAGGCACATCATCGCCCGATGTGCGCATTTTCCCCATCCCACCGCCGATGGAAGCAGTGGCTGCGCGCCCGCTGTTCCTCGACACAGCGCTTCACGAGCTGCCTTTGCCAAGTGTGAAGCACCGCACGGGAGCGGCGTCTGGTGCACAGGGCGGTGCGGCGACGTCACGGTTGGGTCGGCTCACGGCGGGTGTGTCAAGCCTGCTGGGCGCGAGCCGCTGGATGGGCGGCGGCGCTGCTGAGTGAGGTACTGCACAGAAAAGCGTGCAGCAACGTGTTACGTCATCAACACGTGCACCCCCCTCGCCGTGTCTCTTGTTCCCGTACTGTGCATGCTACCAGACGGCAGTGATGGCGACAGCGATGCGGAACAGAGAGCCATGCGGAGACTCATGCCATGCTCAGACTCCGACGACTGCACCACTAGCGGCGATGATGACGACGGCGCTTACGACACTCACGCGTCGGTCGCTCAGGAGGCGTCACTCCTGGAGGTGACTGTCCGTCCTGGTGTGACGCTCCGCGTGAGTCATCACGCAGCGAAAGGCATCGGCCACCAACTGTGGCCAGCCGCGCACGTGGCTGCTCAGTACGCGCTGCTTCAATCTGCAGACTTGTGGCGTGGCGCACGTGTGCTTGAGCTCGGAGCAGGCTGTGGCTTGACGGGCTTGCTTGTCGCGTGTTTAGGAGCGCACGTCACGCTGAGTGACTTGCCCGACGTTGTTGACGGACCGCTCGCACAGAACGTGGCTGCAAACGAGCAGCTTGTTGCTCATTGCGGCGGTGGATCCATACGTGCTGCTCCTCTGGCCTGGGGCGACGCGAGACACATAGCTGACCTTGGTGACAACTGGGACGTCTTGCTGTGCTGCGACGTCGTCTACAGAAAGCATTTGTTCCAGCCGCTGGTGAACACACTCAGAGCGCTGGCAAAGCCTGACAAGACGCTGGTTGTGATTGCGCACCTGAAGAGATGGAGCTTCGAGGGCGACTTCTGGAAGTCGCTTGCGAGGCATTTCACGCCGCGACAAGAGGTGCATGTGCAGGCGCAACCAGAGGCGGGGCAGAGACGACCAGTGCGTGTATTCACCTGTCGATTGAAGTGAGCAGTCACCCGGTTGGTCCAGTCAATGTCCTCTAAGCCGCATGCTTGGCAATCAGCGCAGCTGCGCCGCTCTCCAGCTCAGCATGGAGTGTCACCTTGTCAAGCCACTCTCGAGGCACGCTGCCTGTGCGAGCAGCAAGCAGCGCGCTCACTACAGCTGAGCGAGACGCAGAGTCCCCACCCACCATCATGTTCGCACGGTTGGCAGCCACATAGTCGTCTCCATGCTGTGCAGCCACGGCAAGAGCGACAGTCCAGGAGCCAGGCAGACTGCATCCGAGCCCTTGCTCATTGCCAAGAGCACGCAAGTCCTTGCCCTTGCTGGCCAGCGCGGCGGCAATGCCTGGGCGCGCTTCCTCCGGAATCTCCTTCGCCTCAGCTGCCCACGCAAGCACCGATGGGATAGGCTCGCCAGTCGAAGCCACACGATGCAGGATGATGGCAAACGCGCGAGCGCAAGCCAGGGCCAGGGCATTGCTTTGGTGCACTTTGATGGCAGCCTCCGTCGCCGCCAGCCCCTCTTCAGAGACGCCGAAGCGAGCTGTAAGCACGGGCGTGCGTACGAGGGAGTGGGCCTGGTTGTTGGTCGCATCACCGCAGTTCGGTGGGCGTTGTCCAGCCTCGTAAGCGGTGATAAACGCCTTGCTCAGCCCATTCAGGCGTCCTCCCTCGCCGGGATAGGCGGTAAACGCGTCGAACGAGTCACGAGCGTAGGCTACGTCGTCAAGCTTGCCCTCCTTAACGAGACTCCGCATGAGCAGCAGCGCCTCGTGACCATACGGAGACAGTTTACCAGTCTCGTATGTGTAGAAAGGGTTCGCTGGCGGGCTAAGGAACTCCGGGCGCAAGTCGCCAAGTTGCAGCGGCGAAGGCACGGTCGACGGAGACTCCCAAGGTGCCTTGTTCTCGTCTCCCAGCGCTGCGAAGCCGCCGTCTAGCGCTGGCAGCATTGACTTCCCCTGTGCTACGGCGAGCACGTCGGCCTGTCTGTACACCCAATGAATGCCTCTACAAGGGAAAGGCAGCATGAGAGTTGGTGGTCAGCGCTGCCGCTTGTTTGCTGTGTGCGATAGCCTGTGTCAATGATCCACACGTACGTGCTAGCTGCATCTGCGGTGAAGGCTCCCAGCACAGCGGCACGCAGACGGTCGGCGGTGGCAGGCTGCATCGCTGTGACGCACAGCTGGGCAGAGGAACGAGTGACACGCGGGGGGCGGCTACGCAACGACGCGATGCGGCTGCGCGATGCGCAGCACAGGCTCCCGGAAAGGGCGTACATTGGTCTCACGCAATTTTTGGCGCAGGTTCCGATCGTTCCAGAGTTGCGCCCTCGCATAATATGCGACATATTATGTCATCATCCGCAGCGTCTTGGGTCAGTCATCGGCCCTGCTGCCCACGGCTTGCTCGCACGCGGAGACCCGCCGCCAGAGTAGCATGCTCCGTTTCTCCAGTCACCAGATCCTTTCACGTCTTGCCTGACGGCACCAAGTTGGAGGTGCTCCACGCTCACAATGCGAGAAACGTCTCGCGCCCACCGCTTCTGTTCATTCACGGCAGCTACCACGGCGCCTGGTGCTACGCGGAGCACTTCCTGCCTTTCTTCTCAGCGCTCGGCTACGACGCTGCTGCACTCTCTCTGCGTGGCCACGCTGGGAGTGACGCGCCTGCTGGGGACGCAGTCGCTGGCACACTGCGTAGTCACGCGGAAGACGTGCTCAGCGTTGCTGCTACATTGGGGAGGAGTCCTGTGCTCGTCGGGCACTCGTTTGGCGGGTTGGTTGTGCAACAGCTGCTTCAGAAGGATGTCAACATCGCCGGTGCAGCTCTTCTGTGTAGCGTGCCTCCAGAGGGCAACGGCGGCATTGCGAAGCGGATGATGTTCTCTAGGCCGGGTCAGGCGATGCGCGTGACTTATGCATTCATCAGCCGCGCATTCGAGACTGATGCAGCGCTATGCAGGGACACATTCTTCTCGCCTTCACTTCCCGAGGCGGAATTGAGGAGATTCCAGGCAGCTATCGCCCGCAATGGGAAGACCCGCCTGCTGGATCTGCGCCAGCTGAACAATGATTTGCCAGTGCCAAGACCAAAGAAGAAAGTGCCTGTGCTGGTCATCGGAGCGGAACTGGATGCAGTTGTTGACGCACAGGCGGTGGGAGACACAGCAGCCTGGGTTGGGGCGCAACCACCTGTTGTGATTGCTGGTTGCGGGCACGATGCAATGCTAGACGCGGCGTGGCGGGACACAGCAGACGCGCTTGCTGCGTGGCTAGACACCATCCCAACGCAACAATAATATCTACAGAGCAATTCATTCGCCCTTGTGATCGCCCTCGCCGTTCTTGGGGACGTGCGTGCCAGATGCAGCGGCAGAGGCGATGGCCAGCTCCTTCAAGTACAGGGCCTCCATCTCTTTGAGCTTCAACTCGCCCTTGCAGAGCGCAAACAGGGGCATCTGCAACGCAGCACTCCACGAGAAGGAGAGGTTCACAGGGAAGTTGCCCTTCAACTGGTTCATGACGGACAGCCGCGCAGACGCGTCCTCCAGGCTCTGGCCGCCAGACAGGAAATTGGCGCTGCGGATGGCAACTGGCATGCAGCGGCGGAACACGTCGATGTTCGCCTGCGCAATGTCCTTCACACTGTACTTGGTGGGGCATTTCTTCCCCGGGTTCACGATGTTGCTCTTCAGGATAGCACCCTCCATGAAGACACCGTGCTCCAGCATCGCCTTGTACAGCGTCGATTGAATCTTGACGTTGATGGCCACAGCAGCCTCCAAGCTGTGCGTGCCCGACATGCTCACATCTGGCTCAACAATGGGCACCAATCCAACATCCTGGCACACCAGCGCATACCGGGCCAGGTCTTGCATGTTTGCCTGGATGGTCAGCTCCGACGGCATGTCGGTAGCTTCGTCGATAGCCAGCGGTGACCTCCACTTTGCAAACACGGCGCCGGCCTTCTTGTACTCCGTCAACCGAGCGGCCAAGCTGTCCAGGCCCTGCATGATAGTCGCTCCGGCGGGCTGGCCCGGGAGTTGGTACACCTGAACGGCCAGAAGTGAAGGTCAGTGTGTGCAGAGAGGAGTGAGAAGGACCCGCTTTGGCGTGCCTTCAAGTGGGGCTTCACTCCCGGCAAGATCCCCAGCTGCTTCAGGCGGTCTGGGAACAGAGGCTGGCCCGCGCTCGTGCTGCGCTGGTACAGCGTCTCCGGATCCAAGATGGCAGCGCACAAGTACGCAGGGGCGCCCTCTGCCTCAAACAGCATCTGGCGGTATGCTCGTCTGTTCTCCTCTGTGTTCTCGATACCGTACTTGGCGAACCGGTCGCCGATTGTCCCTGGGCCCTCGTCACAGGCCGTGATGCCCTTTCCGCGCTGGGCGATATGCTCGCACACCTTCTCCAGCTCCGCCTTGCGCTCTTTCGTCAAGTGCGCCCCGTTGTGGCAGCTCCTATTGCCGCCGGTGAAGGACGCGACACAGCGGACGCGCGTGGTGCGGGGCAGCTGGCAGCGTCTGGTGCAGCAGGAGCCCTGCAGCTGTAGATCAGTCAGACGGTGGAGTGTAATGTCACGGTGCCACAATATCACGCACCTGAGGCGCGCACAACGCGTGCATCATTGACACACAGACTGCGCGGGGAGCGGTTGAATCCGTCCTTCAGATGATATCATTCCTCCGGTATAATTGGCGTCTGCGCTAGCGCTTCCGTCTGCGTGACGGGATGCGTGGCAGATCCAGCGCATTCTGCAAGCTCATGGCTGCCTCCTCACCCTCATCTCGCCGCCAGGCGCGCACGAACTTGGCATCCATGGCAGTGATGTAGCCCTCAGCCACGCCGTGGCGCAGTGCAGAGATCAGGAATGGACCCAGCACCTCGCCTGTGGCAGGAATGCGGAGCATCCACAGTGGCGGCGGCGGCAGGTCTGCGGATGGAAGCACTGGGATCGGCGTATCTTGACTACTCTCTTCCATGACCGCATCAGCGTGAACAGGTGGCGGCACAGGCGCAACAGGCTGAACAGCAGGCTTGTAACTCCACACGGCTGGCGGTTTGGTGATCTTGCGATGACTGCGAAGGCGAAACTCCATCCCGTTGGCTGAACGCCCCGGCAGTTGCTTGACAGCCTCGTCGTAGAACTGCTGCGCGCTGCTGAACTTATTCGCACGCCAATGCTGCGCAAGTGCCAACTCAATGGAGTCCTCTCCCTGCGACCACGCTTTCCATGTTCCAGTAACAGCAGCATTGCCATCGACAGCGACCGCAGCATCAGCCACAGCAGCGGTATGCGTTATTGTCCTCTCTTTGTCTGCAATTGCAGGCTCGGCGGCTGTGGCTGTAACCGCCATCGCGAATGCAGATGCATCATCCTGCTTGGCCACATGCATCTCCTGGGAAGGCTTTGCCGATACAGTCGCAGTACCATCACCGCCGTCGCCGACGGCAGCAGCCATGAGTCTGTCCAGCTGCACGGGCTTGATCGGTGACGCGCCAGGCACTCGCTTTTGGGAATGACGCAGCTGATTGCATCGCTCTCCACAGGCGATAGGCGAGCGCAAGCCGCCCAACGCGTCTGATGTTGCGTGCAAAAAGACGGCGTAGCTCATGAATCTGCCGGCTCGATACCGCTTATGGAGATCCACCAAAGTGGCGTCCTCGTCAGGGGTCCAAGGTGCGCCGACTGCCTGTCCTGGAGGTTGAGCGGCCTCCAATATGGAGTCACCGTCGACGTCGTGGCTGTTGGCAGCACATGATAGCAAGAAGAGCGCTGCGTCCAGACCTTCGGCCGAGGCCGGAGATTCAAATGCAGCCTGCTCGACTTGCTGTTCATCTTCACTTGCCAGTGGCTCGCGCGCAGGTGTGCCTGCAGGCCAGAGCATCGCAGCGGTGAGCATACCCAAGCTTGAAGTGCACGCGCCACGGATGCGCGCGATGAGGAGGATGCGATGAGTACTGATTGGCGAGGGGGGATTTACATGTGGCGCTTGCTCATTGATTTGAGCTAGCGCGCACGTTTTGTTTGCTGGCTGCGTGACGGGATGCGCGGCAGGTCAAGCGCTGCCTGCAGGCTCATGGCGGCGCTCTCGCCATCAAGCTGGCGCCAAGCTAGCATATCCTTGGCGCTGATGCGGCCCTCAGCCACGCCGCGACGCAGCACTGAGATCAGGAACGGACCCGATGTCTTGCCTGTGGCTGAGTTGCGGATCATCCACAGCGGTGGCGGTGGCAGGGTGGCTTGAGGCTGTGCAGGAAGAGGAGCGTCATCAGAAATGTCATCCTTCACGGCTGCAGCGACATCTGCGGCTGCGGAAGCATGTGCTCGTGGCAGTCCCCGAGCAGTGTGCTGAGCTGCAGGCTTGTACCTCTTCGCACTTGGCACATTGGCGATCTTGTGATGCGTGCGAAGGCGATCTGCTATCGCCCCGGCTGAACGCCCCGGCAGCCGCTTCGCAGCCTCGTCGTAGAACTCCTGCGCGCTTGCAAACTGCTTAGCGCGCCACTGGCTCATCAGAGGCTTCAGAGCAGAGTCCTCCGCCGGTGACCACGATGGAGGCTTGATCTTGAGTACAACAGCTGTGCCATCCTCGTCGCGCTTAGCAGCTGCTCTAGCAGCACGTCGAGCTGCATTGACGACTTGCTGCAGGAGCTGTGGAACGCCATGCCCGAGTTTCCGTAGCTGGTCGCAACATGCCCAACCCGAACGCCCAGGCAGCTGCTCTGCCAAATGCTCCGACAACTGCTCGCCGCTAGCAATCTGCCCCGCGTTGCATTGACGGTATATGTCCATCAGGATGTCGTTCTCGGATTGAGACCATAATGGTCCCCCGCCACCTGTGCCATGGCTGGGCACAGTGAGCTCGAGAAAGTGCAGACGATTTCGTATCGCCCCGGCTGTGCGCCCCGCGAGCTGCTTGACAGCCTCATCATAGAAGCGTCGCGCGTTTGCAAACTGGTTCGCCTGCCATCGGTCCACCAATCGCCTCAGAACAGAGTCCTCATCTGGTGACCACGATGGCGCATTCGTCTTACGTGCGACAGCTGCAGCCCCACCTTCATCGCCGTCAGCGTCATCACAATCGACAGCCGCGTTTGCGTCCAGCTTGATGCGCTTCGGGCGTGCGATTCCGGGCTGTGGTTCCTGGCGCAATTTTATGTAACGCTTTCGGCACGCTTCTGGTGTGCGCTTGCCGCCCAGCGCATCTGACGCTGCTTGTGTAAATGCTACACAAGATGTTATCTCGCCAGCGTCGTACTGCTTGCGGACCTGCAGCAGAAGGGCGTGCTCTTCCACAGTCCAAGGAGGACCCGTACCACCACCATGCCACTTCTGAGGCGCTGTTGGTGTGTCGCCCTCTCCACCAAACTTGATCTCGTCATCGTCGCAATCAGCGTCGCCAGATGCAAGAGTCGGCGCCTCCTCAGGTCCGTCGGGCAAACTTAGCTGCTTGCGCTTGCCAGCTGCAAGCGGCTCAACACCCGCCATCGCGATGCCGCAAGTATGTTTTGTCTTGTGCGTACACAATCCACGGCTCTGGTTGTGACACTTGTGGAAAGTGACCCGCGAGGCGTCCTCTTGTTGCTGCAAATCCTCCAAATCACCACATTCTGACAGGCGTATTATCCGGGCTCAAACGCGATGGCAATTATTGCACTCGCTAATGCCATTAATCGATGCTGAGGAGCACGGTGGCGAGCAGGACGACCCAGACATGCACCGCAGGGCCTTGTAGCTGCGCTCTGACCGCTGGGCTCGTGTCTTGACAGATGCCGCACATACCTTGGGTCTGACACGCTGCAAAGCCGAGCGTGGCGTCGAAGTAGGCGCACCAGCCATTGGACTGGATTTGAAGCCCTTGCGCTTCGCACTCGCCGTTGTAGGTCGGCGAATTCGTGTTGTAGTGGTCGCATGAGCAGTACGGAGTACCGCCATCTACGTTGGGATCACTGATGCATGTGCCGTGCCCGCTGCACGGCATGCGGTCGTTGTTTCGATAGCATGGCAGCTGGCAATGATCCCCTGCGAAGCCAGGGTTGCACTGGCACCCCGTGGATCCGGCGCAGACGCCGTTGCCGCTACATAAAAGACCCACCATGGGCGAGTCACCGGCGCTGATGTTGATTGCGCCACCAGGGTAAATGTTCTTGTACCCAGAACGCAAGAACAACCTTGCTGCTGTGAACTCCTTCGCTGTCCCTCGCAAACACGTGTACTGGCACGCTTCGCCATTGAATCCATCGTAACAGGCACATGTGAAGCCCGTAGTGCTGTTGCTGCTCGCCACACACGCGCCGTTGCCACTGCACGTCTGTCCCGCATCGTTCTCTGCACAGACTGATTCCGACATTGCGAACATGCCTCCCCGTGCCTGGATGATGGACAGCACGACGCCAGGCAAGTCCAGCGGCATGGGTGTGTCATGCGTCGTGATCGTGCCCGTCAAGTTGGTGTACGGCTGGGTGCACATGCAGGTGTAGGCGTTCTGGAACAAGACGCACGCGCCTGCATTATTGCGCACCAGATTGCCGCCAGAGTCGGTCGTGTTGAACGACGCACACGTGTTCCCGTGGCCAGGGCAGGCGCAGTTGCAGGACGCCACAGAGGTCCACACCGTGTTGATGGTTGCAAACACTGGAGGCGCAGGCGGCGCAGGTCCTGGAGGAGGTGGCGGCGGATTCGGCGGTGGGTACCGAGTTGCCGCTGTTGCAGGTGGCTGTGGCGGCGGAGGAGGCGTAGGTGGCGTGTAATAGCATTGACCAGCGGCGACGAAGTCGGCTGCACATGCGCCGCATCCGCACGTGCCTAGCGCTCCTTGCTGGTTGCTCCCCCACACCCAGGCGACACCGCCTTCAGTGAGCGCCATGCTTGCGTACGTCCCAGCTGCAATGGCGTTGAATCGACCCGCGCTGGCATAGGAGGCGGAGCCGGTGATCGTGCCATTGGCCAATATTTGGTCCCATCTCGTGAGCCGCACAGGTCTGTCTAAACGTAGCGGCAGCGCCACATTCCGCCGTTCGAACGCAGCGTCATCATCGTATGTAGAATCTGTGCGTCCGATACCAGCCTGGCCGAAGCGGTTATCGCCCCAGGCGTATATTTGCCCAGTTGTGAGGAGCGCTAAGGAATGGAAACCACCCGCTGAGATGGCTGCCACTGGGGCTGCTGCGTCAGGCAGCGCAGCCACGGGAGTGGGTACCACAATGTAGTTGACGACGCGCTCGGGCGCAACACCAGGCGGGCCGAGGTCAGTGCGAAGGAGTGTGAGGTATGCCGCCAGCGACACAACTCGATCCGGCCTCGCAGCCACGGGCGTGGGGACCACAATGCGGCTCACAGTTTCGTTGGCCTGCTCGAGAACACCAGTCTGGAAGAGAACGGTGCGGGGGATGTTGAGGGATGCATCCAAGGAGACGAAGGCTTTGAGCGGGTCCAAGTCTCCCAAAACCAGCGCGCTCGCGTTCGCGTACGTGCCGAAGTTGGCTGTGAGTGGCACGTTGGGCGTGACCGCGAGGGAATGGATGCCGACGCGGGTGTAATTCGCAGGCACGCCCAGCTGGCCGTAGAAGTTGGACCCCCATGCGTAGAGCGTGCCATCCACCGATAATGCGAGTGTGTGTCCACCGCTGGGAAGATTTCCTTGAACTCCGCCCAGGTAGCCGCCCCCGGTGGAGATGAGGCTCATCGGGGGCAGCTGTGAAAGAAGCATGGGCTGCATGACGGGCTGCAAGCACTGCGGCAGCGCTGCATTGCCGCCTAAGCACGTGAGCTGGCCCTCATCATTGGATCCCCACGCCCAGACAGCACCTGATGATGTGAGTGCCAGCGTGTGTGCGGCGCCGCAAGTGACAGCGGTCACGCCAGACAAGCTGGGCAATACAATGGGCACTGAAGTCAAGTTGACGCCGCTGCCCAAGCCCAGCTGGCCTAATCCGTTGCTTCCGCTCACGTACACAGTGCCAGTGGAGGTGAAGAACACGGAATGGAGTTGCCCAGCGCAGCCGCTCACGAACTGGGCAGTGAACGGACAGTCAAACTACACGTTCTAAGTCACGAAACGAGTGGAACGTGTACTTACCGTCACACCCGGCACTTGCAGTGTAACAGGCGTTGTACGGTCAAACAAGTCGCCCAGTCCGAGTTGCCCTGGTGCACAGATGTCAGCACCCCAGGGAAGCGAACGTACGTGCAAAGCAGCACTTCGACGCGCCTTGGTCGTTGCGGCCCCACACGAAGGTGCTCGCCGGCGTTGTGAATGCCATACTCATGTCATAGCCAGACACAAAACTCTTCAAAGTCAAGCCTGGAGTAGAGCGGGTATGAGACAAGCATGAGCGCAGGACAAGGACGTCGCTGGAGAGGCACGGTCACGCGTGCCTTGTGCCGAGAGCTGCTGCCAACTCAGTCTAGTGACTTCAGTAATGTTACACACGGACGTATGCTGCGTCTGACCAAGCTGTTGGACGGTGAGGCGAGAGAAAGTGGTACGTCAAGGCCCAAAGCACGTCCTCGCTACGCGCCCCGAGTCAAGACGTAATCGTCACAGCGCTGTGGCGTACCAGTGTGTCTGAGGCGCCGACGCCGAGGTTGCCGTAGCGGTTGTAGCCCCAGGCGTAGAGGCGTCTGTAGAAACCTGTAGAGCACGGAAGTGCAGAGAGCAGTAACAGCGCGCGTGCCGCCACTTGCATGCTCCAGACTCGCATCACGGCTGCTGCACTGCGGTTTCATGTGCGTGTCACATGCTGTTGGAGGAGGACGAGCGTGATTGCCAACTTGGCGCTCCGTGACTTATATCCATGTTAGTCGCGCTGACTACATGGTGAGTATCACTCGTCCGATTGATTCAGCTGCAGGGCATGTGCTCCGACGTCCGTAGTTGCTCCCTGGCGTCCCATCACGTATGATGCTGCAGCACGGTGATGATCCGATCGGCGTATCGGTGGCGCAGCACCAGCGGCATGTAGTCATCCGGGCCGTGGATGGACACCGACGCGATGGAGAGAAGCCCAGTGAATGGAAGCGCCCCCTCTACCACCGTTGTAGCCGGCTGCCCCAGCAAGAGTTGCTTCACTGTGATCCCCTGCAATGCGGCATCAAACGCACTGCCACCTTGATCGCGCTGCAGCATGCGAGATACAAGCGCCAATGTGGCAGACGGCACCACATCGGGGAGTGCATCGCGGCTGGCAACAAAGTTGGCATCGGTGAGTAAATGGCTGCGCTGCGGGAACACGGCATGTCTTTCCGTCGGTGGGCCAACAAGCAGCGGGAAGATATGGCGCCCAGGCAGCGTGCGCAGGTAGTGAACCGAAAGGAGCAGCTCTACAAGGAGCCAATCCACCAATGCGGGCTGGTGTGCTACCAGGGAGCGCAGGAGGTCAACCGTCACAATCACGCTCGAGACGCGGCATTCCCGCACGGCACGATGCAGCTCCTCTTCGAATGGACGGCCCGCCATCTCACCGCCGCGGTCGTAGAAAACTCGCAGTCCGGCCAGGTGTAGCTGATCAACCACTATGTCGGCAAGGTCCAAATCGCTACGACGGTACGATACAAACACGCCCAGTGTTTTGATACCGGTTGTAGCGCCACCATGGACGACCATTTGAAGGTCCTCTTCTGGTGTCTTGCCCATGTGACAACAGCCGGCGAGTTTGAATGCCGTTTGTAGAGCAAGAGCCATGGATGTCACAGCTAGCACAACCGCAAGGCCGATGACTGAGCCCCTCGATGGTGGGCTCTGACACACAGCTGCTGTTGCATCGATTCTCGCATCTGCTGCCACCGCAGGCATACCTAGGCCCGTGTGCGTGAGCGACTTGTATGTGACTGCAGTTGCGCTCGGAAAGTAGCGCTTGATGGCATCAAGCAACGTCGCTACACCGGCTGCATCGCTGAACACAAGGTCCGCAAAGGATGCGTCGAAAGGAGAGGCATCTGTTATCCAGCTTTGCGATATCGCAATGTTCAGATTCACCGTTGTGTTGGACACGTCGCTTATGTTGACGATCCTCACACTCGTTGCGCAACATCTGCTGGAAATGGCTGTCTGAATGGCGCTGATCAAGTTGCTACCATCGCCAGTCGCAGTTACGATACCATCAGCAGGTGAAAGCTGCGCAGCTTGGATGGACAGGCCGGTGATGTTCATGGCTCCCAGCAACACAAGGGGGGAGGCGGTGGAGGACTGGTACATCCTGAAGTAATAGTCCCAGATCACAGTGCCCGACGGCGGATTCTGCCAGATGCCGCTCAGCGATTGCGGATTGGGTGAATTTATATTCGCGAGCTCCAAGGAGCACGATGATTGGTCGATCGTGTATAGCAAAACGCATTGCGAGTAACTGGGCAAGGGAGGAGCGGGGTCCTCACGTGCCCATTTGAACGCAGAACATACGGGCGTGCTGCCTCTGTTCACTCCCAGTGCGAGTGTGATGTTCCAGTATTGAGTCTCACACCAGAAGGCGCAGTCTGCAGGTGTTCTTGTACAGCACGCAGGCTGCATACCGTCAGGTCTGATAGCAAGCGTCTCGACGGCGCAGGTAAAGAACGGAACATGGACAAACAGGAAAGGGCTGTTTCCAGCGTGCTCGTCCGTAAGCAAGCCCCGACGCGGCGGCCGTTGGGGGGGCTGGGTTATATCCGTGTGTAAATGTCGGCTGTGGGCGCCAGCGGACAGCAGAGTTGCGGCAGAGGGCGAGGTCACCTCCGCGCACGCACAAAAAAGAAGCGCAAGGACGAAGTGCAAGCGCAGCACGACTGCACCTGCCTCGAGACTCGCCGTCATTACACGGCGATGTATAGGTCAGCTGCCTTGAGCGGGCCGAGGGGCGGGGCGCATACGCAAACGAATGCGCAAGATGTCCATCACCCCTGATGACTCCGACGAGTGCTCCCTGTCACGTCACATAGTGATAGCGCTGGCGAAGGGCGCTGCTGAGCAACCGCGCAGACGTGGCAGTGATGTAGACTTCTCTCCAAAGCATACCACGCCGGGCGGGCGGTGGTTTACGCTCCTGGGTTATTCTCTCTCTCTCTCTCTCCAAAGCAACACCGACTGGGCCTCTTCCATCCTCAGAATGCGAGTCCCTTCACTTCCAGGAAGACTGTTCCACCGCTGTAACGCGCGGCGTGTTGTTGCAGCAGCCAGTTCAGCGTCTTATCACCCAGCAGGTGTCAGCATTGACGTCTACGGGGTGCTCCTTCACCTCGCGCAGCCTGTGGAGGAGGTGTATGCGAGTGCAGCAGAGCGACACGGAGTGAGGGGTCTCATACGTGACGGTGTGAAAGCAAGGTGGCGCGCTGAATTTGCAGCTCCTCGGCCTGCAGGCACGCTGCGTTATGAGGGCGACGCCCGCGAGTTCTGGAGACGGATGGTGGCTGCCTCCACCACCAGTAGCAGCGAGTCGCTCTTCACGGAGCTGTTCGACCATTACGCGAAGCCAGAAGCGTGGGCTGTAGCACCAAACGCGCCCGCCTGCCTGCGC
>Ga0164297_10001029_pt1 | contig 31136 bp, 29 predicted proteins | sample GEODES058metaG_FD_113539 | JGI IMG/M metagenome (GOLD analysis project Ga0164297, IMG submission 113539) | Dystrophic lake water microbial communities from Trout Bog Lake, Wisconsin, USA - GEODES058 metaG | ecosystem: Environmental > Aquatic > Freshwater > Lake | place: USA: Trout Bog Lake... | reverse complement strand
CGATGGTCTCGACCACGTTGGCGTTGGGTTGGCGCGTGAGGATCAGGAGTATCGCCGGCTTGCCGTTGGCGAGGCCGGCATTTCGCACATCCTGCACCGAGTCGACGACCGTCGCGACGTCTGACAGGCGGGTGGCCGCGCCGTTGTTCCACGACACGACGGTCGGGAGGTACTCGGCCGCAGTGCGTGCCTGGTCGTTGGCGAGGATTTGCCAGTGATGCGTGTCATCCTCAATGTAGCCCTTCGGACGGTCTGCGTTCATCGCGGCGATGGCGGTGCGCGTTTGTTCCGGTGACAAATGTTTTGCCGCCAGTGCGAGTGGGTCGAGTTCCACCCTCACAGCCGGCAGGGAGCCGCCACCGACCTGCACCTGTCCGACGCCTTGCACTTGCGAGAGTTTCTGCGCCACGACCGTCGAGGCGACGTCGTAAATCTCCGCCAGCGAATGGGTACTGGAAGTCATCGCAATGATGAGGATGGGCGCATCCGCGGGGTTCATCTTTCGCCAGGAAGGATTGGTCGGCAGTGCAGTGGGCAAGAGTGCCCTGGCGCCGTTGATCGCGGCTTGCACATCTCGCGCCGCCCCGTCGATATCCCGCGTCAGGTCAAACTGCAGGGTGATGCGTGTCTGGCCAAGGGAGCTCGAGGAAGTCAGTTCGTCGACGCCTGCGATCTGACCGAGCGAGCGCTCGAGCGGCGTGGCGACGGTGGCGGCCATGGTCTCGGGGCTTGCTCCGGGTAACGAGGCTGACACCGAGATCGTGGGAAAGTCGATCTGTGGCAAGGCTGCCACCGGCAGGTTCATGAACGCAATCCAGCCGGCAAGCGCGATACCGATGGTCAGCAGTGTCGTGGCCACCGGCCGTTCGATGAATGGGCGCGAGATGCCTCCCCGCTCCGCGACCGCCGCCTTAAGACGCTCGAGGCTCATGACGCGCCATCGTCGGCGAGCGACTGCGGCCTCGTGCGCTCACTGAGACGGCGTGCGAGGCTATCGAAGGCCAGATAGATCACGGGTGTGGTGAACAACGTCAGAACCTGACTCACGAGTAGGCCACCCACCATGGTCAGTCCGAGCGGGTGTCGAAGTTCCGAACCTACGCCGGTACCGATCATCAGCGGCAAGGCGCCGGCGAGCGCAGCAACCGTCGTCATCAGGATCGGTCTCAAACGCAACAGGCACGCCTGGTAGATCGCCTCTTCCGGCGACTTGCCCTCTTCTCGCTCCGCGGCGAGCGCGAAATCGATCATCATGATCGCGTTTTTCTTGACGATGCCGATCAACAGGACAATACCGATGATGCCGATGATGCCAAGCTCGTTGCCGCTCAGCATGAGCGCGAGGAGTGCCCCGATGCCGGCGGACGGCAGGGTCGACAGAATCGTGATCGGGTGGATGTAGCTCTCGTAGAGGACCCCGAGCACGATGTACATCGTGACGATCGCGGCGATCAGTAGCCAGACGGTGCTGGATAACGAGCCTTCGAAGGCTGCGGCTGCGCCCTGAAAGCTGGTCGCGACGCTCGCCGGCATCTGGAGGGCGGTCTCCGCATCGCGAATGCTTCGGACCGCCTGTTCAAGCGCGGCGCCGGGCGCCAGATTGAAAGAGATGGTCGTGGCCGGGAACTGGCCCAGGTGATTGACCGACAATGATGTGGTGCGCTCGGAAAAGCGCGCGACACTCGTCAATGGAACGGGGCCGCCGGCGCCGGCGACGTACAGCGAGGCCAGACTGCGTGGACCCTTGGCATCTTCGGGGCGGGTTTCGAGCACCACACGGTAGGTATTGGCCTGCGTGAAGATCGTCGATACCAAACGCTGTCCATAGGCATCGTACAGCGCGTTGTCGATGGCGGCGGGTGTGACGCCCATGCGACTCGCACTCGCCCGGTCGATGTCGACGTACATCTGCAGGCCCTGATCTTGCAAATCGCTGGCAACATCGGCAAGTCCCGGCACGGTTCGTAGTTTCGCAACCAGTCGGCTCACCCATATCGAAAGCTCTGCTGCGTTGGGATCTTCCAGCGTGAACTGGTATTCGGTGCGAGAGACACGATCCTCGATCGTCAGATCCTGCACCGGCTGCAGGTAGAGCGTGATGCCGGGCACCGACTCGGCGCGGGCTGCGAGTCTGGCCATCAATGCCTTCAGGTCGCGTTCACGTTCGCTGTGGGGTTTCAGCGTGATCTGCATCCGCCCACTGTTCAACGTCGCGTTGACGCCGTCGACGCCGATGAAGGAGGCGATCTTGTCTACCGCGGGATCCTTCAACAGCGTGTCCGCGAGGGCGCTCTGGCGCTCGCTCATCGCCTGAAAGGAGATGGACTGTGGCCCTTCCGTGATGCCTTGCAGTGCGCCGGTGTCCTGCATCGGGAAAAAGCCCTTTGGAATCACCACATAGAAGAGCACGGTGAGGGCGAGTGTGCCGACCGCGACCCAGAGCGTTGCGCGGCGATGCTTGAGCACGATCTTGAGTTGACGGCCATACGCCTCGGTCAGCCTGTCGAAGGCCGCTCCGATGCGCCGCAGCCACGCGGGCTCTTGTGAGGCATCATGCGCGTTCAGGATTCTGGCGCACATCATTGGGGTGAGCGTCAGCGAAACGATCGCCGAGATGATGATCGATACCGCGAGCGTGATGGCGAATTCTCGGAAAAGCCGACCGACCACTTCGCGCATGAACAGCAGCGGGATGAGTACCGCGATCAGCGAGACCGTCAGCGAGATGATCGTGAAACCGATTTGTCTTGCCCCTTTCAGGGCCGCCTCCATCGGAGACTCGCCGGCCTCGATGTAACGGGCGATGTTCTCGATCATCACGATCGCGTCGTCGACGACGAAGCCCGTTGCGATCGTCAACGCCATGATGGTCAGGTTGTTGATCGAGAAGCCGGCGAGATACATGAGTCCGAACGTGCCGATCAGCGAGACCGGCACGACCACGCTCGGAATGATCGTGGCGCTCAGATTTCTGAGGAACAGGAAGATCACCAGCACGACGAGAGCGACGGAGAGCGCGAGCTCGAACTGCACATCCCGCACGGAGCTGCGTATCGTTGTGGTCCGATCGGCGAGTACCGAGAGTTTCATCGCGCCCGGGAAGCTTGCCTGGAGTCGTGGCAGCAAGGTCTGGATGCGATCGACGGTGGCGATCACGTTGCTGCCGGGCTGGCGCTGCACGTTGACGATGACGGCAGGGACGGTCTTGCCGTCCTGACTGACCCAGGCAGCGAGTTTGGCGTTTTCGGCACCGTCGATGATGTCCGCGACGTCACGCAGTCGTATCGGACTGCCGTTCTTGAACGCGAGCACGATGTCGCGATAGTCGTTCGCGGATCGCAGTTGGTCGTTGGAGTCGATCGTCGAGGCCCGTTGTGGACCGTCGAAGCTGCCCTTGGCGGCGCTGACGTTCTGGGTGCCGATCGAGGTGCGCACGTCCTCGAGCGTGAGGCCCGCCGCGGCGAGGGCCACCGGGTTGATCTGCACCCGCACCGCAGGCCGCTGACCGCCGGCGATGGTGACCAGCCCGACACCCGAGACCTCAGAGATCTTCGGTGCGAGACGGGTATCGACGAAATCCTCCATTCGGGGCAGTGGCAGCGTGTCCGAGGTGATGGCGAGCGTCATGATCGGCGCATCGGCGGGATTCACCTTGGCGTACACCGGCGGCATCGGCAAGTCGGTCGGCAGGAAGGTTGCGGCGGCGTTGATGGCAGCCTGCACTTCCTGCTCGGCGACGTCGAGCGACAGATCGAGGCTGAAGCGCAGCGTGATCACCGACGCGCCACCCGAACTGGTGGATGACATCTGCAGCAGCCCCGGCACCTGGCCGAACTGACGTTCGAGCGGTGCCGTGATCGCCGAGGTCACCACATCCGGGCTTGCTCCCGGGTAGAGGGTCGTGACTTCGATCGTTGGGTAGTCGACCTGCGGAAGTGCCGACACGGAGAGCGAGAAGTACGCCATCAGACCCGCGAGCACGATCGCGACCATCAGAAGGGAGGTCGCGACCGGTCGGAGAATGAAGATCCGCGATGGATTCACTGAGCGTTGCCCGCCGGGTCGCGCTTGTGGTGACTACCGGCATCGCCGTTCGGCGGACTGCCCGACTTGCCCTCAGTGGCTTTGCCGCCGGGCTTGCCGCCCCACCCCCCCTTGCGGCCTGATTTTCCGCCGGGCGTGCCCGAGGGCGCGTCTCCCGCGATGTCGATGCGTGAGCCGTCACGGAGTTTGTCGGTGCCGTCGGTGACGACCCGATCGTTGGTGGAAAGGCCGTCAATGATGGCTGTGGTGTCGCCGTTGGTGGCACCGAGCCTGACCAGCTGCAGACTCACCGTTGAGTCGTCGTTGACCTTGTAGACAAACGTGCCTGGTGTGCCGCGTTGGACGCCGGTGGAGGGGATCAACACCTGTCCTGACAGTGTCTCGAGCGTGAGTCGCGCGTTCACAAACTGATTTGGGAACAGAGCGCCGTCTTTGTTCTCGAAGATGGCCTTGAGCTTGACCGTGCTGGTCGTGGTGTCGACCAGATTGTCGGTACCGTTCAAGCTACCTGTCGCCAGCAATGTCTTGCCGTCCCGATCGTAGGCTTCAACCTTGATCGCGACACCATTGCGCCACTTGGCATCGATCGCAGCGATGCGCTCAGTTGGCACCGCGAACACCACGAACAGCGGGTGGGTTTCGGTGATGTAGACAATGCCGGTGGCATCGGCCGGTTGGACGATGTTGCCGATGTCGACCTGGCGCAGACCGACGCGCCCCGCGATCGGCGCCGTGATCTTCGAGAATTCCAGATTGAGTCGCGCGGTTTCGACGTTCGCCTTGTCGGCCTTCACTGTCCCTTCATATTGCTGCACGAGGCCGGCCTGATCGGCGACTTGCTGGTCGGCGATCGAATCCTGCTTGAGTAGCGTCTGGTAGCGGTCGAGATCGTTTTTGGAGATGGCGAGCAGCGCAGCGTCATGCGCGAGCTGGCCCTGCGCCTGTTCGAGCGCCGCCTTGTACGGCCGCGGATCGACCTCGGCCAGTACCTCGCCTGCCTTGACCTCGTGGCCTTCCGCAAAGTTGATTTTGACGATCGGCCCTGCGACGCGTGTACGCACGAGGGCCGTGTTGCGTGCCGTCACGGTGCCGAGGGCATCGATGATCACATCGATGTTTCCTGTGCGTGCGGTTGCCACGTGTACCGATACCGCTGGACCGCCGCCTTTGCGAAATCCCGCGCCTGGGCCCTCGGAGGCGTTCCGCCAGCGGGTCATGTAGACGGTGATGGCGATCGCGACGAGCAGCAGCACGAGGCCGCCGATGACTTGAGTCCGTTTGTTCACGCTGCAAAGGCTCCTGAGCGCCGGCGGACAGTCCGCATGAGGGCTAAGTATCCCATGCGGGTCGGCGGTTCCACGGTGCGGCCCTGTTAAGAGTTGCTTAAATGTGGCGGCACAGGCGTTCGCCGCCGGGTCATTCAAGTCTCCGACTGAACGGAGAACGAGTGAAGTGGCCTTTGGTTTACCGGCGAGTGTCGATCGGCCGATCGGGGCGCTTGGGCTGCGCCGCGAGGACTCGGTGGGTTCGCGTTTTAGGGTGCACAGTGCACCATTAGTGGCTGATTTACATGGATATTAGTTGGCTTAGGGGCTCTCGGTCGATCGGCGGCGCCCGCACCGGTCACCAAACCCCCAGGGCATCATGCGTCAACTGCCAGTGGTCTCTGGCGTTTAGGTGCCTAGGAACACAGGCACTCGTCAGGTGGCTGTGCTGTCAGGCCCGCTCCATTCAACGAGGTACTTACCGTGACATTTCATTCGAAACTGCTGCCGGCACTACTGGTCGGCGCGTGCGTGAGCGTGGCGCACGCGAATCCTGCGACGCCCTCCAGCGATGCGCCGGCGCCGGTGGAGCATCGCGGCTGGGCGGGCGCAGAGCATCCGATGGATGGATTCTCAGGTGAACCTGGCGCGGCTTGGAGTGAGCATGGCCGGGAGATGGGGGCTCATGACGGTGGCTGGCACCGGGAGGGTCGTCCTTGGCGTCATCACTGGCACCGCCATGGGTATCGACACGGCCACTTTGATCGGATGCGATCGCCGATGATGATGGGTAGTGTTTTCGGTGTGCTCCACGAGCTCGCACTCACCAGCGACCAGAAGGTCAAGCTGAAGGCCATCCACGTCGAGATCAGAAGCAAGATGGCTGCGCTGGCCACGAGCGATAGGGATGCGATGCATCGACTCGCGGCCTTGCCACCAACCGATGTCGCTTATGCGGGCTTGGTGTCGACGCTTAAGTCGAATGCCGCGGCGCGTGTCCAGCTGCACGCCGATTTGAATGCGAACATCTACAGCAATGTCCTGACGGCGGAGCAGCGCACCCGGGCGGTGATGCTGATGGGTGAACGTGCGAAACGTTTGGGCGAGCGCAAGGATTGGAAAGAGCAGAATCCCATGTACGAGGAGCACGTGAAGTCTTGAGCGGCAGGATTGCCGCCACCGCCCGTCCCTACGAGACGGTGAGCGCGCTGTCGGGCCGTGGGAACTGACGGCGCGCATGGGTGTCTTAGCCGATGGATCAGGGTATCGTTGGTGCCCGTGTCAGGAGTGGATTCGATGACCACAATGCTTAAGTCGATGTTTTCGAGCGTTCTCTGCGTCATGCTGCTGACGCCTGCCGTGGTGTGGGGTCAGCACGAGGAGCATGTGAGGACCCATCTGGATGTCGCGCATGGCCACAACCATGCCTATCCCGTCCGTGGGTCGCAGATCGGGCATCTTGCCCCCGAGGCCCGAAATTTCGAGTTCCGTGGCCAGCACTACTGGTTCCACGAGGGGGTCTGGTATCGCGGTTATGGTGGCGGCTTCCTGGTGGTCGGTCCGCCGTTTGGTCTTTTTGTGCCGGTGCTGCCGGCCTTCGCCACAGTGGTGGTGCTCGGTGGCGTCACGTATTACTACGCGAATGACACCTATTACCTCTATCACCCGAACAGGAATCAGTACGAGGTCGTCGACGTCAGCGCGAGTGCGCCGACGATGGCCGCTGTTTCGCCACCCCCGGCCGCGGCTGTGCCGTCGGGCAGCGAAAGTATTTTCGTGTATCCCAAGAACGGACAAAGTCAGGAGATGCAGGCGAAAGACCGCTATGAGTGCCATCGCTGGGCGGCCGACCAGACCGGTTTCGACCCTTCCCGGGGTGATGGCGGTGCCCAGGCCCGTCGATCGGACTATTTCCGCGCGCAGCAGGCATGCCTCGAAGCCCGTGGATACACCGTCCGTTGACCGGTCGGCGGCTCTGGCGCGGTGACCAGTGACGCGGTGAAGCATTCACGTCGGATCCGCAAAGGCCCTGAACCGTAAGGTCAGGGCCTTTGCATTGCTCGGCTCGTCGCTGGGTAGGACGAGAGCCATCGATTCGGTTGGCTTCGCAAGGCGAATCCTGTCGCGCCCAGATGACCGGCGCTCCCAAGCGCGTCGTTGCGGAGGCGTTGATGGCGCTGGTCGCTGTCGTACGGGTAGATCCCTATGTTTCCGTCGACGGATGTGCGTCATGGTGGTGCCGAAACGTGATTATCGGGCCGCTCTTGGATGTCAGGAGACACTCAATGCCGACGTCGACACGACAGGTGTTCGGGTTCATCGTAGCGATGCTGATCGTCCCAGTGATGTGGCCGACAGAGGCATTGGCGGCGTCGATTGCTGCGGGGCGGCAACTGGCGGAAAATGTCTGCGCCACCTGTCATGTGATCGGCGGGGAGCAGCCCATGGATCCGATACTGCAGCCACCAGCACCGGCCTTCGCAGCGATTGCCGCAAGACCCGGTCTGAGTGCCAGTGATCTTCGGCAGATGTTGTCGACACGACACTGGCAAGGGCGCGAGGATGTGCTGCGCATGCCCGATCTTATTCTGCTCGAGCGTCAGCAGAGAGATGTCGCCGCTTATCTGCTCAGTCTCCGACCTCGAAGGGGCGACGGGCCGTAACTCAAGGCACGAACATGCGGATGGCGGCGGCCGCCATAATGCCTGTCGCGATCCAGGCCAGCACGACCGTGAAGCGATCGGTTCTGAAGGACGCCATGATCGAGGCCTTCGAGGCCAGCAGGATGATGATCGTCATCAGTGGTACCGCCACGATGCCATTGATGACGGCGCTCCAGAACAGAGCCTTCATCGGTGCGATCGGCGAATACTGGATGCCCCAAGCGATCAGCACGCTGGCAGCGATCACGCCATAGAAACCACGCGCTTCGCGGGCGGGTCGTTCCAGGCTCCAGCGCCAACCCAGCGTTTCCGCCACCGCGTAGGCGGCCGAGCCGGCGAGCACCGGCACACCCAGCAAGCCGACGCCGATGATCCCGATGGCGAACAGCAGGAAGGCGAATTCTCCGGCGAGCGGACGCAGAGCGCTCGCCGCCTGTGCTGCGGTCTCGATGTCGGTGATGCCGCTGACGTGCAAGGTGACCGCGGTCGCGAGAATGATGAAGTAGGCAGTGAGATCCGAGTAGAACATCCCGCTCCACGTGTCCCAGCGGATGCGCCGTAATTCCGACGGCGCTTGGCTTGGGGCGCGGGTCAGCGGCTCAGCGAGTGGATCCCGAAGCATGTCCTCGACTTCCTGCGAGGCTTGCCAAAAGAAGAGATAAGGACTGATGGTCGTGCCGAAGACACCCACCAGTACGGTGGCGGTGGCGGCGTCGAAGTTCAGTTGTGGCCAGACGGTGCGTAGCGCCACCTCACGCCAAGGGATCGCGACGGTGAACAGCACGCCTGCATACGCCAGCAACGAGAGCGTGAGCCACTTGAGGAACACGACGTAACGACGGTAAGGCACGAGCACCTGCAGTAGCAGCGTCATCACGGCCAAGACGGCCGTCATCCAGTGCCGACCGAGCCCGGTCACAAGCTCGGCCGCCTCGCCCATGGCGGCGAGATCCGCTGCGATGTTGAGCGTGTTCGCTACGAGCAAGGACAGTACGACGAGACGTACTACGATCGGTGGAAACGCGGTCTTCAGATTGGCGGCGACGCCTTGGCCGGTGACCCGACCGATCTGTGCGCATATCGCCTGTATTGCCGCCATCATCGGGAAGACGAGCGGCATCGTCCAGAGCATGTTGAGCCCGAACTGCGCGCCGGCTTGCGAGTAGGTGCCGATCCCGCTCGGATCATCGTCCGCCGCACCCGTGACAAGGCCGGGACCGAGCTTGGACAGGGGATGCGCCTTGACGCGACTCCACAGGGAACGTCCGTCGGACAACGCCTGGGTCTTGGGATCCGGCGTCACGGGCGTCATCGTGGGCCGGGTCCGATGATGCGCATGACCGAGACTTGAGGCACGTCAGTAATGGGGCGGGATTTCAAACTGGGCTCCCGGTGAGCCCTGGCGCTCGCCTGCTTCGAGTCTATCGAGCAGGCTGCGGTAGCGGCTGTCTTGAAGGTCGAGCTCTTGTTGCTGCCGGTACAGTGTCTCGGACAGTTCCTGCAGCGCCTGTTCGAGATGCGCCACCTTGAATTCGAGTTTTTCGATGCGCTCTTCCGAAGACACGGGGCGCTCCAGTCGGGAGGGGCGTCCAGTATAGGGCTTATCGGCCGATGACGATGTCGCTCAATGCAGCGCATGCCATGAGTGGTCGGGATCGTAGGCGTTGAGCTGCTCGGCAAGTCGTCGCGTACCGGACCCGAGGTTCTTTTCGTAAACGATGCCGTCCTGGCTGATCATGAAACTCATGATGCCGGTCTGTCCATACGCTTCGGGATAGGCGATCAGCGCGAAACCACCGGTCATGTGGCCATCAACGAGGTACTCGCGCTTGCCGCCGGGGGCGTGCTCTCCCTGTCGGGTCAAGATCCGTAGATAGTAGCCATGGAAAGGTCGCGGGTGGTTGGGTGATGCACTGACCTCGTAGCCGGCCTTGTGGGCCTGTGCCACCAGTGGCCCGAGCGGACTTTCGAGATCGTTGGTCGATTGCGGCCAGTAGAGACCATCGTGCTGTCCTGGATGACTCCGCATGCGCTGCGCGTAGGCGGGTGGTTCGCCGGCAGCTGTTTCGCGTGCGACATAGTCGTGCTGGGCTTGCCAGTAGGCGCGACAGACCTCGATGATTCGAAGTTCGTTCCGACCGATGCGTCGGTGCAGGATTTCCTCGGCTGCAGCGGCGGTGTCGAAGCGCCAGGACCCCTGATGCTCTACGATCGGGATAGGGAGCGGCCAATCTTCATCGCCAATGACGAGGACCGCCTTGTTGGGCGACTCCCTATCGATATGGTGTGCTTGGTCGTAGGCGGCGAGAAACCGCGCGCGTGCCTGCTGATCGGCGATGACGTCGCCGGATCTCAGCAGTCGGTGACCGCCGGAACCGAGAATACGTTCGAGTGCAGGCAAGGTGTCGGCACGTTCAGCGGTCACTAGGGCATCCACGGCGGCTTCGGCGCTGGCGAACCGCGACTGGGGTGGTGTCGCGGCTGTTGACGCCGCCGTGACGAGGCAGCCCACCAGTGCGACGATCGCGGCCCAGCGAGGGTTGCTGGACGCCGATGAGTGGGTGGGTGTTGTGGAATCAGGGGTAGGCATGATGGTGCTCCTGGCCGCCTAGTGAGGTCGTCCGCCGCCGGGCGGCCGTGCTGGGCCGCTGCCCGGGTGGCTCGATGAAAAGCCACGATTGGATTCGCTTCGGACTTCGTGTCCTCTGCCAAAGGACTCATAGGCGGGTGCCGGCGGGCGTTCTGGTGCCGCTCGCGGCGTCGCGACCGGTGGGTGATTGGCCTCGACCCGTGGCGTGGTACTCGGCGGCCTCGTGCCTCGAGGATAGTCGGCGGTGGGTGGTTCGCGGTCCACGCCGCGCGGCGCCTGTTCTTGGGGGGGCGCAGGAACTCGGTGACTGACCTCCGGAAGACTGAAGCCGCGTGCGGCACGGCGTGCCTCGCTACTGCCCTCTTGAAAGCGTGCTGCGTTACCGGCATCCCGATAAGGCACGCCATGACGGTGCCCGGGATTGTGCTGCCAGGGATTCATCGGGAATGGGGAGCGGTGCGGGTACAGATGGTGATGGTGCCAATCCCAGCCGAAGCCCAGCCACCACGGCCCGTAGATGCCTATCCCGAGCCCAAAGCCGATCATGGCGTCGCCGAAGTAGATGCCGGGCACCATGCCGAAGTAGTACGGCGGATAATCAGGCCACGGCCACGGCCCGTAGGCGAGGGCAGGGAAGTAATAGGGGACGTAGATGACGTTGGGATTCGCAGGCTCGATCGCGATCCCGGTGTCGTTTGCAGTGATGGTTTCCTGCGGTGTGGATTTCAACGAACCGGCACTTTCGGCGCGGCGGCGCAGCGACTGGATGGCGTCCATCAGGTCGGCCTGTCGCGCGAGGAATGCCTCTCCGAGCTGTTCGGTCCACTGCAACTGGCTGTTCATCATCTGCAGCGTGTCCGGGAAGGACAGGAGTCCCTTGACGCTGTTGTCCCAGGGTTCGTCGGTCAAGGCGTCCGCGAGTGTCGGACCCGACAGTGTGCTGTGCCCGTTCTCGACGAGCCAGCGCTGCGCTTCGACGACCTCCAGCGGATACGTGGACGCGGTCAGGATCTGACCGAGCAGCGGATCGGGATAGAGGGCGATCGGCGCCACCAATTGCTCGAGTGCCGGCCCCGAAAGACTCGAGGCGGGCGGCCTGATCGCCATCGACGCCGCCGGCGCATCGATCGTCTGGCCATAGACGATGTCCACCATGCCGGCGGAAGGCAACAGGAGCAGTGCCGCCAAGGCGATCAGTCGTTTCATGGGAGTGTCACCGTGGTCACGATGGGTCGATGTTCGGCGTCTCCCGAACGGATCGGCATCAGAGCTTGTGCGTATGAATTCGGGATGTCGGCACGCGCGGCGGTCCCGAAGGAGCGACCGATCAGGTACTCTCGCGGAGCGGCCTTGACGTCCGCGACGACCGATATGGGTCAAGAACCCGGGAGGCCTGTGTACCTGCCACCACATTTTCGTGAAGAACGCCTCGAGGTTCTCGAGGCGGTCGTTCGAGAGGCGCCGCTCGGCGTACTCGCCACCGTTCAGGGCGGCCTTCCGATGATCGATCATATTCCGATGTCATTGCGAGGACCGGATCAGACGGGGCGGCGGTCGCTCGTTGGGCATGTCGCACGCGCCAATCCCATCGTGGCCGCGGTCGCTGCAGGGGCGGATGTGCGGGTGGTGTTCGGGGGTGTCGATCATTACGTGACGCCCTCCTGGTACGCCACCAAGCGACAGGATGGACGCGTGGTGCCGACGTGGAATTACTCCGTCGTGCATGTAGAGGGAAAGATCCGCTGGTATTCGGAGCCGGAGAGGCTGCATGCCCTGGTCAGTGAGCTGACCGACGAGCATGAAGCCTCTCGCGACAAGCCATGGGCGGTCACCGATGCGCCGGCGGATTACATCGCCACGATGCTGCGAGCGATCATTGGCTTCGAGATCACGATCACCTCAATGGTGGGCAAGTTTAAGAACAGTCAGAACCGCAACGAGGCCGATCGGGCCGGTGTGCGCGCCGGTCTGGCGGTGGAAGGCTTGGCGCCGGCGGTCGTCGATCATCTCGTCAAACCACCGCGCTCCTCGGGCGCCTGAGTCGACCCGTGATCATCGACGAGGACCACGAGCGTCCGCCACCACCGGTGCCTGTGCCGCACACCGCGCTATCTGCCGACGCCCTGCAAGGCTTGCTCGAAGCCTTCGTGCTGCGCGAGGGCACGGAGTACGGCGAGCGCGAGGTATCTCTCGAGATCAAGGTGGCCGAGGTCCGACGGCAGCTTGATCGGGGCGAGGCCGAGATTCTGTTCGATCCGGCGAGCGAATCGGTCAACATCGTGGTGCGAACCGCCCCACGATCATTCAAATAGCACTGCGGTGGAGTGAGCATGACGACCCTGACGGCACGGCCGCGACTCAACCCGCGCAAGTTGCTCCACAGCAAGTGGACGGCGGTTCTCCCCGAGCGACGCGAGAAACACTTCATCGTGATCGAGTGCGTGGAGCCTGAGGAAGCCGGTGGTGTCATCGAATCCATCGTGCTGGAGGCGGTGCATTCCCGCCGAATACGCGTATTGCCGTGGCGCCAGCTGCAGGATCCGACTGTTTGGATGCAGGGCTGGAAGTAGTGCTCAGATGGCTCGCGCACGGGGTCGGCAAGAGAGGATGAGTATGCGTATCATCGTGTTGTCCATCGTCGCGAGTGGCCTGATGATGTCGTCCGCGGTGGTGATGGCGGGGCCTGGACCGGGTGCAGGCAAGGGCATGAAGATGCCGAGCGAGGAGAAGCCGTCCGTCAAGGTCGATCCGAACGACTATGACGTGGGTGCGGTGACCGAGCAGTATCTGAAGACCGCGATTGGTGGCACCCTGCGGGTCACGGCGAACGAGTCGAGCGATGCACGGCAGATCGGCTTGATTCGCGCGACGCTGCAGCGGCGAGCGCAGGATTTCGTGGATGCCTACAAGGTTCCGAAGGATGCACCGGGATCCGCGCAAAGTGCGGGATTGTCAGTATTGCTGAATGCCGCTGCAGGACAGTTGCGGTCCGATTTCTTCGAGGTTCGCGGCGGCGCCGAGATCCGCTTTTCGTCGGATAGCGCCGAGATCGTACGCGCCCTGCATCAGTGGTTCGATGACCCCAAGGGTGCCGCGCCCGTAACGTCCCCTGCGGCGTTGCCGGCACCCAAGGGTTAGCGTCGGATCGTTATTCGTCCCGATCGACCTTGCCGTCGGCACGACTGATGTCCAGCCGTTGGCCGCTGATGCGCATGCGTCTAAGCTTCGCGATCAGTTTCGGCGCCAACGGCGGCAGATTGACGAAGGTGTGCTCGTCATGGATGTCGATGCGGTTGATCTGCGAGCCGGCGAGATCCGCCTCGTGCGCGAGCGCACCGACGATGTTGCCTGGCTGTACGCCGTGCCGTCGTCCCACTTCCAGTCGGTAGGTGATCTGGGTTTCCTGTTGGCCGCGACGAGCGCGCCGAGGTGGTCCGTCGTTCGTCTCGGCGCCACGGGTGGGCCGTTCGTAACGACCCGGCCGCGCGGGTCGTTCCGGGCGCTCGCCGCGTCCTGCCTTGGCAGGATGCGCGGCGCGCTCGAACGCGGACGACGCGGCGCGCTCGGGCGTGCGCTCGCCCAGAAACAGCGAGGTGTCGCCCTGCGCAAGACTGGCGAGCGCTGCGGCGACATCGACGAGGTCGGTGCCCGTTTCACGGGTGTATTCCTCGATGACCGATCGGAAGATCTCGTGCGGCGGCGTAGCGAGTGCGGCCGTGAGGCGCGTCTTGAATTTCTCCACCCGACGACGGTTGACATCATGTGCGGTGGGTAGCGTCATCGCCTCGATCGGCTGACGGGTCGCGCGCTCGATGATGCGTAGCATGTTTCTTTCGCGCGGTGCGATGAACAGGATCGCCTCGCCGCTGCGACCGGCTCGGCCGGTGTGACCGATACGGTGGACGTACGATTCGCTGTCGTACGGCACATCGAAATTAATCACATGACTGATGCGTTCGACATCGAGGCCACGAGCGGCGACATCGGTGGCGACGACAATATCGATTTGACCTGATTTCAGTGCGGCGACGGTGCGCTCGCGCTGAGCTTGCAATATGTCGCCATTGAGCGCTGCAGCCGAAAATCCTCGTGCCTCGAGTTTTTCCGAGAGTTCCACGGTCGCTTGCTTGGTGCGCGCGAATACGAGCAGCGCATCGAACTCCTCCACCTCGAGGATTCGTGTGAGCGCATCGAGCTTGTGCATGCCTTCCACCAGCCAGTAGCGCTGACGGATGTTGGTGGCCGTGCTGGTCTTCGACTTGATGGTCACTTCCTGGGGGTTGCGGAGGTGACGTTGGGCGATGCGCTTGACGGCTGGCGCCATCGTGGCCGAAAACAACGCGACCTGTCGTTCGGCGGGGACTTGGCTCAGGATCGATTCGATGGGGTCTACGAAGCCCATCTGCAGCATCTCATCGGCTTCGTCGAGAACGACGAAACGCATCGTCGAGAGGTTCAAGGTCTTGCGCTCGAGGTGGTCGATGATGCGACCCGGCGTGCCGACGATCACATGAGTGCCGCGCTTCAAGGCATTGAGCTGGGGGGTGTAGCTCTGGCCGCCATAGATCGGCAGTACGTGAAAGCCCGGCAGATGGCTCGCGTATTTCTGGAACGCCTCGGCGACCTGGATCGCGAGTTCACGCGTCGGCACCATCACGAGTGCCTGGGGCTCACGGCGAGCGAGATCGATCATCGACAGGATCGGTAGCGCAAACGCAGCGGTTTTGCCGGTACCGGTCTGGGCCTGCCCAAGCAGATCCTGCTCCCCGAGCATCACGGGAATACACGCCGCCTGAATGGGCGAGGGTGACTCGTAGCCTACGTCGGCCAGTGCGGCGAGCACGGTCGGCGCGAGGCCCAGGTCTGCGAAAGCGCGCGGCATGGTCGGGGTGGATGCGGTCATGGTCGTTTGGGACTCTTGGGGGGCGGCGGAGTCTAGCCTAGACGCGGCCGGCACGCTTGCTTAAACGTCGTTTTCATCGTTCATCCACGCTACGCCCGCGACAGCCTGTCGACTATCCGCATTTTCCCGATGGTCGGATCGATGTGGGGTGACGGGATCGCTACGGTCTGGCCGAGGTGGGTCCGAGACGCGAGGTCAGTAGCTCGATGAAGGCCTGTACCTTTTTCGGAACCATCCGTGCGCTTGGGGTCAGTGCGCTGATCTGCAGGTCTGCGGGTGTGGCGGCGTGCAGATCGACGGCGACCAGTGCTCCGGACTGCAGCTCGTCCCTGACGTCCCAGGCCGAGAGCAGACATAGTCCGAGCCCGCGCAGACAGGCCATGTGTAGCGCGTCGAGATTGTTGCTCGACAGTGGCCCGCTGATCGCGATCTCACGCACGCGTCCATCCACGACGAACGACCAGTGATGCACTCCAGTCAACGCAAGACAGGCGTGTTTCGCGAGATCATCGGCAGAGCGCGGCAAGCCTTGTGTCGCGAGGTACGCCGGCGAGCTGCAGAGAATGCGTGTATTGGTCGCGAGTTGATGGACGATGAGGGTTGAATCGCGGGGTTTGCCGATTCGAATTGCGACGTCGATGCCACTGGCCACAATGTCGACCACGCTGTCGGTGAGCTCGAGTTCGATGCGTAGTGTCGGATATCGCGTGAGGAATTCGCTGACCAGTGGCGTGATGATCTTCCGACCAAAGGCTGCCGGCGCCGTGACCCGCAACTGGCCGGAGAGACCTTCGTGTTCCGAGCCCACACTGGCGCGCGCGGCCGCGGCCGCATCCAGCAACGTCTGCGCGTGAGGCAGGAACTGCTCGCCTGCCGTGGTCAGTGAGATCGAGCGGGTTGTCCGGTGCATCAGTCGCACCGCGAGGCGGGTTTCGAGTGCCGCGAGCTTGCGACTTGCGGTCATTGGCGACAGACCGTGGCGGCGCGCGGCCGCCGACAAGGAGCCAAGCGAAGTGGCGCTGACAAAGAGCGCGAGAGCATCCAGATCCATGGGTGTTATTATATCTATTAAAGATATTGTCGATATCTAATTTTGAATAATATAGCAATTTAAGATATAAAAGCGTAGTCTGCGCGCCTCCTCCACGTAGTAACGGTGCTGCTGACATGACTGTCGATCCTTTGTTCACGCCAGTGCGCCTTGGCGCCTTGAACCTCGATCACCGCATTGTGATGGCCCCGTTGACGCGACTGCGTTCCGCTCAGCCGGGGGATGTTCCGCAGCCGATGAATGCCCGCTATTACGCGCAGCGGGCGAATCCCGGTGGGCTCCTGATCACGGAGGCGACCGACATCGCGGCATCGGCCCACGGTTACCCCGGTGCACCCGGGATTTATTCCGCCGCGCAGATCGACGGCTGGAAGGCGGTGACGGATGCAGTGCACGCCAAGGGTGCACGGATCGTGGTGCAGCTTTGGCACACGGGCCGCGTGTCGCATTCGTCGATGCGCGGTGGTGCGCTACCGGTCGCTCCGTCGGCGGTCGCGGCACCCGGTCAACATTGGGATGCGAGCTTCGCGCCGGCTGATTTCGAGGTGCCGCGGGCACTGGATATTGCCGAGATCCCTGGCATCGTCGCGGATTTCCGACAAGCCGTGATCAACGCGAAGGCCGCTGGCTTTGATGGTGTCGAGATTCACGGTGCGAACGGTTATCTCATCAACCAGTTTCTCGAGGACGGCGTCAATTTGCGAACCGATCGTTATGGTGGCTCGATTGAGAATCGTGCTCGGTTCCTCTTCGAAGTGGTGGATGCGGCCGCGGCGGCATGGAGTGCCGATCGGATCGGCGTTCGGCTGTCACCCGGTGGCGTGGTCCATGGCATGAAAGACTCCAATCCGACCGCCCTCTACGACCACGTCGCCGCGAGCCTGAAGCCGCGAGGTCTTGCGTACCTGCATATCGTCGAGCCCCGCTCCAGCGATCCGCAAGGATCAGGACAAGCGACCTCGGAAGTATCCGCGCGGTTGCGTGGCCTCTTCGGGGGTGGCGTGATCGCAGCCACCGGTTTCGATCACGCGAGCGCGCAGGCTGCGGTGGCACGAGGTGATGCGGACGCGGTGGCCTTCGGGCGCTTCTATATCGCGAACCCGGATCTCGTCGAACGGTTCCGGGTGGGTGCTGCGCTCAATCCCTACGACCGCTCGACTTTCTACGGTGGTACCGAGAAGGGCTACACCGACTATCCGACCCTCTAGTGGCACCGGCCGCGGCAAGCGGAATCTTGCCGCGGCGTCCGAAGCGCGACGCTCAGCGGCGCGCATGTTCCTCGTGGTGTCTGCCACGCCCAACGATGTCGGCGATGGCGGTTGCGTTCGATGCGTTCAAACGCAGCAAATCGTCGAGCGTGATGACGCCCACTACGCGTTCGGTTCCATCAACGATGGGGAGCCTGCGCACGCCGTTCACGCGCATACGTTCCAGTGCGGCCGAGAGGTCCTCGGTGTCACGTGCGACCACGACAGGTGTCCGAAGAAAAGAACCCACTGTGGTTTTCGCCGCATTCAATCCCTGGGCCAAGACTTCCACGGCGAGGTCGCGATCCGTGACCAACCCGACGGCGATGCGGTCCTCATCAGGGTCATCGACCACCACCAGATCCCCGACGTGGTGATCACGCATCAGCCTCGCGGCCTCCAGCACGGTCGTGGTTCGACGGCAGCAGACGACGTTGACGGTACCGATGGTGTTGAGGAGCATGTGGAGGTTCCTTGCGCGTGTGGGGATTTGAGAACTTATTGGGCAAGCGTGCGAGCGAGTGTCCAGAGTGGTTCTGGAAACGACTTTTGCTGCTGGTTGACCGCCTCGAGTGCCGTGGCTTGGATTTGGCCATTCTGGAGTCCCATCAGTACGCCACGTTGGCCACTGTCGAAGGCCTCTATCGCGGCTGCACCGAGTCGTGTTGCGAGCAGGCGGTCGAACACACCGGGTGCGCCACCGCGTTGGACGTGACCTAGCTTGGTGACGCGAGTCTCGAAGGTGGGAAGCGTGTTGTGGGATGCCAGGAAGCTCGCCAGGCGATCCGCGTTCCAAACCGCGCCTTCCGCAACGACGACGATTGCATGGGAGCGCTGCTGTTCGTGGAGTGCGTGCAGCATGTTGACGATCGTGACGGGGTCGCACTCATGCTCCGGGACGACGATGATTTCGGCACCGCCGGCAAGGCCTGCCATCAGCGCAAGATAACCGCTATGGCGTCCCATGACCTCGAGCAGGAACGCCCGCCGTGTGGCGCTGGCCGTGGCGCGCAGTCGATCGATCGCTTCGATCGCTACATCGAGTGCAGTCGTTACCCCGATGGATGGTTCCGCACCGACTAGATCATTGTCTATGGTGCTGCCGACCCCGATGACTGACACGCCTCGCGCCGCGAGAGCCGCGGCCCCCGCCTGCGACCCGTTGCCACCGATCACGAACAAGGCGTCGATGGCCTGGTCACGCAGCATCGCGCAGGCCGCCCGTTGACCCTCCTCGGTCTTGAGCGCCAGACAGCGCGTGGTACCGAGCATGGTTCCGCCGTGTCCGATGATTCCCCCCACGTCACGGGCACTGAGCGGCACCATGTCGCCGGCGATCAGGCCGGTGTACCCGTGACGAACACCGATGACTTGATGGCCCTTCGCAAGACCGACGCGGGTCAGCGCACGTAACGCCGCATTCATACCCGGCGCATCACCGCCGCTGGTCATTACTGCGAGTCTCGACATGGCTTTAATGATCCTCCACCGCGTGCTCGATCCTAACCCCGAGTAAAATGTGCGTGTGCCGATCCGGCCGCTCCATAGGTAATTGACGCAGCTGCCGCTTTGGTTCGTTCGCTCATGTGGTCGACCCCCTCGCGACGGGCGGGATGTCAGCGCTTTGGGTTATGCTTGGTGCGCCCCGGATGATATCAAGATTAGCTGGAGGAAGGGTCGATGCAGCAGCGTACGACGCGCGTGCCCGCGGTGGCTTCCGAGTTGAGTGCGCTGCGCCAGTTCATGGGAGCGTTCTGGAGTGAACAGGGACTCTCCGAGCCCGCACTGTTTCCGTTCGATCTGGCCCTCGAGGAAGTGTTCACCAATATCGTGATGCATGGCCTGCCACCGGCGGGTGATCTGGTCGAAGTGTCGCTGGCTCTCGAGGAGGGTCGCGTCACGCTGTGCATCGCCGATGGTGGGCCGGCCTTCGACCCACTGCAGGAAGCGCCCGCGCCGGACCTGGACGCGGATCTCGACGCCCGTTCCATCGGTGGTCTTGGCGTATTCCTTGTCAAGGAACTGATGGATACAGTGACCTATCAGTATCGCGACCGAAAAAACGTATTGACGATGAGCAAACGCGTTGATGCGTGATGGTACAAAGACCGTGGAGGCGCCGCGGGGTTGCGCGCTCTGCCATGCTGTGGGTGCCTCACGAAACCTCTGGAGCGGACATGAGTCTTGATGGGGTGATCGAACGCAGGATGCTGGGTGCCCTTCGGGCGCTCGGGTTGGGTGCATGTCTGGTGGCGTCGATGATTGCTTCACCGGCCTCGGCAGGTGGCGTCGAGCACGCCTCGAATATCGGTCACGTGTTCGTGATTGTGCTGGAGAATGAATCCTACGGTACGACCTTTGGTCCTGACTCGAAAGCGCCCTATCTCGCCACGACGCTGCCGAAGCAGGGCGTGATGCTCGACAACTATTTCGGCACGGCGCACTTCAGTCTGCCGAACTACATCGCGATGATCAGTGGGCAGGCAGCGACGCCGGAAACGCGTGATGACTGTGAGGTCTATCTGGACTTCAAGAGTGATGGTCTGGATATCGATGGGCAGGCGCGTGGTCATGGGTGCGTCTATCCGTCATCCGTTCGCACCATCGCCCAGCAACTCGAGTCGCGTCACAAGACTTGGCGCGCCTACATGGAGGACATGGGCAATGATCCGAAGCGCGAGTCGGCAACCTGCGGCCACGCGCCATTGAACAGCCCTGATCCCACGCAGCATGCCGAAGGGCCATCTGCGCTTGTGCCGAAGGGGGATCAATATGCGGCGCGCCACGATCCATTCGTGTATTTTCACGCGATCATCGACTCGCCGAGCTGCACCAAGTCTGTGGTGAACCTGAACCGCTTGCGTGCCGACTTGCGCAGTGCGCGCTCGACGCCCGACTTGTCGTTCATCTCGCCGAACCTTTGTCACGATGGGCACGATGCGCCCTGTAAGACCGGTGAGCCCGGGGGGCTTGTGTCGGCAGATCGGTTTCTACGCGAGTGGGTGCCGCGCATCATGCGCTCGCCCGCCTATCGCAAGGACGGTTTGCTGATCGTCCTTTTCGATGAGGGTGACGTCCCGGAAACGCCCCAGGCGGGCGGGGGTACGCTTCAGGAGTACCCCGGTGAACGATGCTGCAACCAGCAGAAGGGGCCCAATCTCGCGGACTTTCCGCAAGTCGAGCATTGGGATCAGGATGTGGTGACCTTCGCGGATTTCGGGGGTGACCGTACCGGTGCCGTGCTGCTGTCGCCGATGCTGGTGCCTGGCACCATTGCGCGGACGCCTTTCAGTCATTATGCGTTGCTCAAGTCGCTCGAGCACGTGTTTGGCATCGACGAGCATCTCGGTTATGCGGCGCAACCGGGCTTGGTGGATTTTTTCGACTGCAAGGCTTCCGACATTCCCTTGAGGGCGCCGTTCAGAGGTTGTTCCGACACCGAGAGGTAGCGCGCAGATGATGCTTTGGCGTGGTAGTGGCATGGCTTCGCGTGTGCGTCGATGAGTCACGTCAAGCTTCGGGAGGCTGCGTTCTTCGACGCCTTGGATGCCGGCCTCCTGCGGCGCGTCCATTGGTGGCCCAACATCGTCGCCGGCGTGGTCGTCGGGGTGGTCGCCTTGCCGCTCGCCATGGCCTTCGCGATCGCCTCCGGCGCCAAGCCAGAACAGGGTCTCTACACCGCGATCGTTGCCGGGGCCGTGGTGTCGTTGATGGGGGGATCGCGGGTGCAGATTGCCGGACCCACCGGGGCTTTCGTCGCCGTGCTGTCCGCGATCGTCATGCGTCACGGCATGGACGGGCTGCAACTGGCGACCTTGATGGCCGTTCTCATCCTGATGGGCCTCGGGTGGGCTGGGCTCGGTGGTATCGCGCGCTACATCCCGACGCCGGTGATCCTCGGTTTTACGTGTGGCATCGGTGTGATCATTTGGGTCGGAGAGTGGGCCGACTTCATGGGATTGCCGGCGGCGACGGGGGCGCATTTTCACGAGAAATTGCTCGCACTGCTTCAATCCTTGCCACAGGTCGATGTCACGACCACGCTCCTGTCGGTGTTCTCGCTGCTGGTGGTGCTGGTGGGTCCACGTGTGTCGGTGTTGAAGCGTATTCCGGGGCCATTGATCGCATTGGTGGTGGCAACGCTGCTCGAAGCGGTCTTTCGATTTCCAACGGTGCGCACGATCGGCAGCGCTTTTGGTGGCATTCCACAAGGGCTTCCGACCTGGCATCTGCCGGTCGTCACGGCGGCGCGCTTGATCGAGCTGGTCGGGCCTGCCTTCGCCATCGCGATGCTGGGCGCGATTGAGTCGTTGCTGTCTGCCGTGGTGGCGGATGGGATGAGCGGGACCCAGCATCGTCCCAACCAGGAGTTGATCGGCCAGGGATTGGCCAATGTGCTGGTGCCGTTGGTCGGTGGATTTGCCGCAACGGGCGCGATCGCACGTACCGCCACCAACGTACGAAACGGGGGCACCAGTCCGCTGGCTGGCGTCGTGCATTCCGTGACTCTGGTGGCGGTCATTCTGTTGCTGGCACCGCTTGCGGTACATATTCCGCTCGCGGTACTGGCCGCGATTCTTTTTGTGGTCGCTTGGAACATGGCGGATCTCAAGCATGTGTATTCGACGATCCGGCGCGCGCCAAGGGCCGATGTCGCGATCTTGCTGATCACACTCCTGTTGACGGTCTTCGTGGACATCGTGGTGGCGGTGAACATTGGTGTGATACTGGCAACGCTACAGTTCCTTCGACGCATGGCGTCGAGCGTCGAGGTTACCGAAGCCTCGCCCGACGAGCTCGGCGCGGAGCTCAAGGCGCTTCGTTTGCCGGCATTACCCGCGGGCGTGGTGGTGTACGCCATTCAGGGGCCGTTTTTCTTTGGTGCCGTGGAGAGCTTCGAGCGAGCGCTCGCCGGTACACATACCGATCCGAAGGTGGTGATGATTCGTCTTCGGTGGGTGCCCTTCATCGATCTGACCGGCCTGCAGGCGTTGGACAATGTCATCGGCAATCTAAAGAGGCGGCAGGTGCGGGTGATTCTGGTGGGCGCCAACGATCGCGTGACTCAGAAGCTCGTGCGCGCCGGGATCGTGGCGCAGGTGGGTTCTCAGAACGTGTTCCCTGATTTTGCAGAGGCTGTGGCGGCGTGTGCCGAGTATTGACCTGCCGGGTCCATCTCGGTTGTCTTTAGAATCGATGACCAAGCTGGTGGAAGATGGGTATTGAGGTTTTGGAGAGTGGAGTATGACTGCCATGTCGATCCGATCGTGTGCGGCGAGCATCATTGCCGGGATGTTTTCGTTGGCGGGTGCGCTCATCAGTGTTGCGGTGATCGCCGATCCTTCGGTCAATGGCTTTTCTGCCGCTCGAGGTGATCGCAGTAGTGGTTGGCTCGAACAAAGTCGTTCGGAAGTGCTCGCGCGCCATGGCGTCGTCACCACAAGCCAGCCGTTGGCGGCTGAGGCGGGCCTCGAGATTTTGAAGCACGGTGGTAACGCGTTCGACGCGGCGGTGGCAACGGCCGCAGTCCTCAACGTCGTCGAGCCCGTGAGTGCTGGCCTCGGCGGCGATGTCTTCATGATCGCCTGGTCCGCCAAGGAACATCGTCTGATCGCCCTGAATGCGAGCGGGCGCTCGCCGAGTGGCGCTACGCCAGGGCATATCGCCGTACGCGGATTCACGGGCCAGATGCCTATGCACATGATCGAGGCGGTCACGGTGCCGGGTGCGGTGGATGGTTGGGATCAGATCCTGAAACATGCCGGCACGATGGGGTTCAAGGAGGTGCTTGCCCCTGCGATGCGTATTGCCGAGGAAGGTTTTGCGGTCAGCGAGCGGATTCACAATGACTGGGTCGAGGGCGTGCCCAATCTGCAGGCAGACGCCGATTCCATGCTGACCTATCTGGTCGACGGCAAGGCGCCTGTCACCTACAGCATCTTCAGAAACCCCGATCTTGCCCATGCGTTTCGCGTGCTGGCCGACCAGGGGCGGGAGGCGTTCTATCAGGGCGAGATCGCTCAAGCGATCGTTGCGAAGTCCACCGCGCTCGGCGGCACGATGACACTCGAGGATCTGGCGGCGACTCACGCCGACTGGGTGTCGCCAATCACCACGCGGTATCACGGCTATGACCTTTACGAGATGCCACCGAATACCCAGGGCTTTGCAACGCTCGAGATGATGAACATTCTCGAGGTGTGCGCCCCGAAGCTTGGTGTTGACCTCGCGAAACTGGGTGCCAGGAGTCCCAAGTACTGGCATTTGTTGGTCGAGGCCAAGAAGTTGGCCTATGCGGATCTCTACGCATTCAACGCGGATCCGACGATGGTGTCGGTGCCCGTTGAGCGCTTGATCTCGAAAGAATATGCAGGCTCGCTCTGCTCCCGCATCGATATGCGACATGCCCATAGGCCGGAGCCCAAGGGTGATCCGGTGGGCGGGACCGTTTATCTGGCGGTGGCCGATCGCTTCGGCAATATGGTGTCCTTCATCTACAGCATCTACGACACCTTCGGTGCCGGGATCACGGTGCCTGGCTTTGGCTTCGTGCTCAACGACCGCGGTGCCTTGTTTTCGCTCGATCCGAAAAGTCCCAATCTGATCGCACCTCACAAGCGGCCCTTCCACACGCTGGTGCCGGCCTTCGTGATGCGGGACGGCAAGCCCGTGATGGCCTACGGCCTGATGGGCGGTAGTCAGCAGGCGCAAGGGCACGCGCAGGTGCTCGTCAGTATGATTGATCTTGGCGCCAACCCGCAGGCAGCATCGGACGCAGCGCGCTTCACGCATGGGCAATCCAACGATCTGTTGAGGCTCGAACATCATCTGTATGAAGCAGTGGGTCCCGGGCTCAAGGCGCTCGGGCACCACGTGGAAGCCGACAACGGCGATGACATGGGCGGTTATCAGGCCATTGGGTTCGTGCCCGAGGCCGGCGGAGATGGGGAACTCGTCGGCGTTGGGTCGGACGCCCCCGTCCGTGGTGTCTACCGGGCCGCGTCCGATCACCGCAAGGATGGCGAAGCGATCGGCTGGTGAGTCAGGCGCGCGCGAGTTGGGGCGTGATGACGCGTTCGAGACGCTCCTCACTCCAGCCCGAGTCCTTGTCGTCCCAAGCGTTGTCACAGAGGCGCCCGTCCCGGCCAATGGTGAAATTGGCGGGCATACGCCAGATGCGCCCGTAGCCGGGCGCGCTGTCGGGCAGTAGAAAGCCCACCGGGAAATCCAACGTCGTGGCCACTTGACGCACGGCATCACGTTGATCCGCATCATCGAGCGCAAAGCCCAGCACCGTGAGTCCCTGCTCCGCATGTGCCTTGGCGTAGGCCGAGAGCGCCGGCAGCTCCTTGCGACAGGGCGTACACCAGGTGGCCCAGAAAGTGAGTATCACGACCTGCCCGACGAGTTGACGCGTGTCATAGCGCGCACCCTCGAGGGTCACGAGTACCGCCGGCGGTGCGGGTGCCCCGATCTTCAGTGTCGCGGCATCCGTCCGATCGGCATGCAACACGGTTGCGGCCGCGATCGGCAGACCGAGGGCGGTCCTCAGTAGCCTGCGGCGTACCACGCTGGTGGGTGTGTCTGCTCGATGCAAAGCCGCAAGACTCCGTCAGTACGAAACACTCAGGCCCACCGATGCGGTCCAGCGGGGGAAGAGCTGATAGCCACTGACCTGACTGTATACCGGCAGCTGGATGAATCCGTAGCCCTGCAGTCGATGTGTGATGTGCAGCATGATTCCGGGGCTCACGTAGGCGATGGTTCCCGCGGTGTTGCTGGTGTCCGCCAGTGCCCCCTGATCGGCGCTCTTGTGAAGCAGATTGACCTGCACCTCGGGAAAGAATTTCGCATCCTCGAGATACCGGATCCCCAGGCTCATTGTCTGGGAGTTGCCCGGACGATAGTCGTTGCCCGATGTATGGAGTCTTTCCCTGATCGCGGCCTCGAACTGGGCGCTTGCGAACACGTCGAGGTTCTGGCTGATCGCCTGATAATAGTAAGTGCCGACGATCAGGTCGGTGCTACCGGTGCCCGCTTGCAGACTCGCATCGATCGGCGTGCCTGCGGCCGGGCCTGAGCTGAAATTGACGGCCGTGCCATGCGCGTCCGTCGGTAGTTTGATCCCAAGCTGCAGGCCAAGGTTGCGTGTGGGCAGCAGTCCTTGGTAGGTCGTGATCAGCTTGATGTCCCCGAGTCCGGCGACATGACCGTAGCTCAACTGGTCGGGCGCGGATTCCGACGGTGTGTAGGGGGCGTTCTGTTGGCCATAGGTCGTATGGTCGCGGTCGATGTAGGGCACCTTGAGATCGAGCCGCCAGTCCTTGTTGATGCCATAGCCCACACCGAGGGTGATATAGCGATTCAAGGTCTCGTGTTCGATCTCGCCACCGCCGATAGCGGGATTGGCGGGTTGATCCACGACCTGTGCGGCCGTGGTGCTGTGGGTACCGCTACGCAGCGCGGTCTGGTCGATGTTGTCGAATTGCAGGCTGAATCGAAAGCCTGGTGTCGGCGCAAAGCCGCCCGCCGCGTCATCACTGAGTGTGCAGCCACAGCTCGCGCAGGCGTTCGCGGCTGCCGTCCACAGCCCAGCGACCAGCATCGGCAGCAGGTGAGCGATGACGACTCTATTGTTAATGAACATGAACTCTCCCCGGATCGTCACTCGCGTCCAGATGTCGTCACTGACGAACACAAGGAACGCCTCGGCGCATTACCATCGCGGTCACCCCGTGACCGCGATGCATGGTTCAGCCGAAGGCGTGGGTCGGTGGGCCGCGGGGGGAAGTGTTGCGCGTGGGTCCGAACGCGGGGACGCGTTGGCCATCACGGTGGTCGGGAGCCAGATCCGAACGTCCGGCATCGGTGACAATGATCGGGTGTGCCGCTGTGGGTGCCGCCGAGGCCGTCGCGGCAAAGGGGCAGATCGCCGGGGTGCTCTGATCGTTGGTCGATGAGGCGTCCTGATGACGTCCGGCGGGGGCAGGGTGCGCCGCCTGACAGAGAACCAGGGTGGGGGTTCCGTGTGCATGTCCCGGCATGACCCCGATCGGCAGCATGAGACCGAACAGCAGGATCGGTATCAAGGCTTTCAATAGTTGATGACGGCGACGCCAGGCCATGCCGACAGTATACACGTCCATTCCATCGGGCACAGGTGTGCGGGCGCTGTCGGAACGGGCGCTGTCATCAGAAGGTTCGGTCGACGGTGGTAGCATCGGCCGTCCCGACAGGGTGTGGCGATACGGCAGAGGGAGAGTGCGTTGAAAAGAAAATGGTTTTTGTTGGGAGCCCTGCTGGCCTTGCCGCTCGGTCGGGGGCTGGCCACGGAGGTGGTGAACCCGCGCCTCCTGGTGGCCATTGCCGTCGACCAGTTTTCCGCGGATCTGTACGCCGAGTACCGGCCGCTCTACACCGCCGGTCTGAAACGCATGTCGAGCGGTGTCGTGTTCCCATCCGGCTATCAGAGCCATGCCGCCACCGAGACCTGTCCCGGACATTCGACGATACTGACCGGCTCCCATCCGGCGCGTACTGGAATTATCGCCAACGAGTGGTTCGATCAGTCGCTCACACGCGACGACAAGCAGCTGTACTGTTCGGAAGACCCAACGCTGCCAGGCTCAAGTCTGGCGCACTACACCCCGTCCGTGCGCTTTCTCAAGGTGCCCACCTTGGGCGATCGATTGAAGCAGGTCGATCCACGTACCCGTGTCGTGTCCGTGGCCGGCAAGGATCGAGCAGCGCTGATGATGGGTGGGCATCATATCGATCAGGCGTGGTTTTTTTCCGGCAAGGGCTTCAGTACCCTTCCGGGCGTGACTTCCGAGGTGCCGCATGCGGTCGAGGAACTCAATGCAAAGTTGACGGCCGCGATGCGGGATGCCTACACGCCAGAGCTACCCGAGGCCTGTCGGTCTCGATCGGCGCCGATCTCGGCCGGTCCGCGCACGGTCGGCACCTTGCCGATCCGCGCGGCAGGCGATTGGAAGGGCCTGCGTGCGTCCGTGGAGTTCGATCGGGCAACGACCGATCTTGCAATCGGCTTGATACGTGAGCTGCAGCTCGGCCGGAACGAGGCGACCGATGTGCTGAGCATCGGTCTTTCCGGCACGGATCCTACGGGCCATGCCTTCGGTACCGAGGGTGCCGAGATGTGTGCGCAGATCCTGAGTGTCGACCAGAATGTCGGCCGCATCCTCACGGCGCTCGATCAGACCGGAGTGCCCTACGCGGTCGTGCTGACTGCCGATCATGGCGGACATGATCTTCCGGAGCGCAACCGTCAACGCGGCTTCGAGGACGCGGTACGCGTTGATCCGATGTTGTCGGCATCGGCCATCGGCAAGCGATTAGCCAAGCGCTTTCATCTCAGAGAACCCGTGTTGCTCGGCGGTTTCTTCGGTGATGTGTATCTCTCGACGGCGGTTCCAAAGGCCCGGCGCGCGGCCGTACTCAAGGCGGCACGTCAGGTCTATCGGTCGCATCCTCAAGTGGCCGCGGTATTCACGGCCCAAGAGCTCAGTCACCACCCGGCGCCGACGGTTCCCGTTGACGAGTGGACGCTTGCGGATCGCTTCAAGGCGAGCTTCGATCCTTCGCGGTCGGGCGATCTTCTGATTGCGCTGAAGCCGCATGTCACGCCGATACCCGAGGTCGCTGGGTCGGGTTCGGTGGCCACGCATGGTTCGGCTTGGAATTACGATCGCCGGGTCCCGATGTTGTTCTATCGGCCGGGCCTTCGCGGTTTTGAGCAGCCGTTGGCGGTGGAGACGGTCGACATCCTGCCGACGCTCGCAGCGCTCGTGAATCTGCGTATTCCAGCGGGCGAGATCGACGGTCGGTGTCTTGAAATCGATCCGGATCAAGCGCCGCGTTGCCCGAAGCGCCCGTGAGCCGATGCGAGTGAGGGCTTTGGCAGTAAGGATCGGACGTCTGGCGCTGTGTGTCGGTTTTGCCATGGCGACGTTGGCGCATGCAGCGCCGGAGGAAATCCAAGTCTATCAGGATGATCTCACTCAGCCGGGGCATTTCGGGCTCGATCTGCATCAGAACTACGCGGTCGCAGGCCTGACGTCGCTCGATTATGTCGGTGAGCGCGCGCCCGATCATGTCTATCGACTGACGCCCGAGTTCTATTATGGATTGACACCGGATATCGAGCTTGGCGCGTATCTGCTGACGTCACTCGATCGTGGTGGTCGGTATGCGGTGGACGGTGAAAAATTTCGAATCAAGTACATCGTTCCGCATGCCGAGTCTTCGGGCAGCTTCTGGGGTGTCAATCTTGAAGTCGGCAAGAGCGATCACCTGATCGAACAGCGCCCTTGGAACTACGAACTCAAGGGCATTTACGGTTGGCGGGATGGTCCTTGGATCTTGGGCATCAATCTCAACCTCGATGCCTCGATGTCCGCCCATCCAGGGCCTACGACGATCGATGTGGATAGCAAGCTCAATTACGCGCTGACCCACGCGACGCAGGTGGGGCTCGAGTTGTATGACGGACTGGGTCCGGTGTCCTCACCCGGGCATCTGAATCAGCAGAGTCAGACCGCGTATGCGGTGCTCGATGCTGATCTCGGTGTCTGTGACCTCAATGTAGGGGTCGGCCGTGGGTTGAGTACAGCCTCAGATCGATGGGTCTTGAAGATGATTCTGGGTTTTCATTTCTAGATCTCCGTTGCCGGCGGGATGGCGTGTCGGAGCTCTGACCTCACTCGAAAGTGACGCTTAGCGCATCGACGTAACGCCAGCGACCACCTTGTCGTTGGAAGCGACTGACTTCGTGCAAGCGGTGCTGACGGGAGCCCTGGGCACTTCGCGCGATGAATTCAACGAGCGCGTGGTGCTCGTCGAGACGCTCATGTCTCAATACCTCTAGTCCGAGCCATCGCAGGCTCTTGGGATTCGGCGCCAGTGCCGCCGGCCGATGTTGTGGATCCCAGGTGTCGAGCAGATAGTCATGCAAATCGAGCACGAAGGCGCTGTAGCGCGAGCGCATCAGGAGTTCGGCATCCGGCGCCAGCAGGTGCATCGGGGCGCCGTGCCAGCGACCGCAACATTGCGCGTAGTCCGCGGGAAGTCCGCAGGGACAGGGTGTTGGGGCAGTCAGCCGGGTGGTTGCCATGGGATCGCTAGGGTGGATACTGGATGAACCGCGACGGCGTCGTTTACTCTGAGAGCGGCAGGCCACCAGTACACCGTGCCTTGAGCGTGTCGGTCAAGCGCACGGCTGGGTGACGTTAAGGTGATTCAACCCCAGAGTGCCGGTGCGGGCGGATGGAGACGACCCGCCTCGAAGCGCATCGGCTCATCGCGATCAAGTTTTTGCAGCAGTGGACCGTCGAGATCCACGTACTTGCAGGACTGTGCGATCAGGAAGGCGGGTGCCATGGCGAGCGAGGTGCCGCACATGTTGCCGACCATCAGGCCAACACCCTGCCGACGCGCGCGGTCGGCAAGCGTCAGTGCTTCGGTGAGGCCCCCCGTCTTGTCGAGCTTGATATTGATGTAGCGGTAGTGAGGGATCACTGCCGCCAGCGAGTGATGGTCCGTGCAGGATTCATCGGCCGCCAATGGGATGGATCCCCGATACCCGGCGAGCGTGTCATCCTGACCGCGTGGGACGGGTTGTTCGATCAACTCTATCCGGTGGGCAACCAACGATGGCAGCAATTGGTCGAGCAACGAACGGCTCCATCCTTCGTTGGCGTCGACGATCAGGCGAGCATCGGGATGTTCCTCACGGACGATGCGGATCACATCCAGATGACGTTCGCGGTCCAGTTTCAGCTTGAGGATCGGATACCGACGCGCCGCACGCGCTTTGCGGCGGATGTCCGCATCATCCGCCAATCCGAGCGTCAGTACGGTGGTCACCGGCGCGAGCGGCGGGAGGTGGGCGAGTTGCCACGCGGGTAGCCGCCGCTGTTTCGCGCGCAGATCCCACAGTGCGCAGTCGAGCGCGTTGCGAGCACCCCCTGCTGACAATCTTGCCAGCAGGGCGTTGTGGTCGATGTCGTCCGCGAGCGCGTCGCCTAGGCTCGCCAGTTGCTCGAGCATACTGGCAGGGGTTTCGCCATCGTAGTCGACACCGGCAGCTTCACCGCGTCCGCTGTGACCGGCCGTGTCGTGCAGGGTCACCGTGATCACCGGGACATGCGTGATCGAGTCTCTCGCGGTTGCGAAGGCCTCGATCAGTTCCCAGCGTTCCTCTATGGCGCTGAGGCGAATCACTGTGCCAGCAGTGCCGCGGTGATGGCCGTCGTGCCGGTGCGCATCGGGTCGCAGACGGGTAGCGCGAGTGCTTGTGACAGTTGGCTCTGGTAGGTCAGCCATCGCGCTTCATCGAGCGACGAGGAGTTGAT
>Ga0164297_10001028_pt1 | contig 31145 bp, 26 predicted proteins | sample GEODES058metaG_FD_113539 | JGI IMG/M metagenome (GOLD analysis project Ga0164297, IMG submission 113539) | Dystrophic lake water microbial communities from Trout Bog Lake, Wisconsin, USA - GEODES058 metaG | ecosystem: Environmental > Aquatic > Freshwater > Lake | place: USA: Trout Bog Lake... | reverse complement strand
CATCGCCCCACCAACGCACAAGACCAGCGTCAGCCAGTAATACACCGCGGGTCCCGCCGCCCACGCCGCCGGCCACACGCCGAGCACGCCGTTATCTCCCCCCGTCACCTCCACCCACTGGAACATCCCGGCCCAGACGATCTGCGCGAATGCCAACGTCAGCATCGCCAGATACACGCCCGAAAGCCGGACCACGAACCACCCGAACGCCGCCGCCGCCACCCCCGCCGCCAGCGTCGCCAGCACGAACCCCAGCGGCATCGACAGACCCAACCCCTTCACCGCCCAGGCCGCCGCATAGGCCCCGATGCCGAACCAGGCCGCATGCCCGAAGCTCGCCATTCCCCCCGGCCCCATCATGAAGTGCAACGACGCCGCAAACAGCAGCGCCACCATCATCTCCGTCAGCACGCTCAGCAGAAACGGCCCCGTTACCAACGGCACCAACACCGCCACCACCAACCCGCCCAGCCCCACCCACCGCAACGCCGCCACCGCCGGCCGCACCGGAACGAAGTCCCGCGTCTCCGTCGACACGCCTTCAGACGCCCGCCCCAGTAACCCGTTCGGTCGGATCACCAGCACCGCCGCCATGATCACGAACACCAGTACCAGCGTCGCCTTCGGCAACACCAACACCCCGAACGCCTTCAACACCCCGATCAGCAGGCTCGCCAGAAACGCCCCCGGCAGACTGCCCAATCCACCCACCACGACAACGACGAACGCCTCGGTCACCACCGAAAGATCCATCTGCAAATTGGCCGACCCATCCGGCAGCGACAGCGCCCCGCCAAGCCCCGCCAGCCCCGCCCCCAAGGCAAAAACCGATGTAAACAACAAGCGCTGATCAACACCAAGCGCCGCAACCATATCCCGATCCAACGTCGCCGCCCGCACCAGGATGCCCCACCGTGTCCGCCGGAACAGCAGCCACAACAACCCCAGCACCACCGGCCCCACCGCGATCAGGACCAGGTCAAACACCGGCACCCGCTCGCCGGCCAGCACAACGAAATCCCGCAGCCAACGTGCCCGCGGCAACGTCAGGTCATTCGGCCCCCAGGTCCACAGCGTTGCATCCTGCACGACGAGAACGATGCCGAAGGTGAACAACAGCTGCAGCAGCTCCGGCGCCCGATAGATCCGCCGCAGCAGCACGGTCTCGATGATCGCCCCGACCGCCGCCGTCGCCAGCATCGTCAAGACGATGCCGAGCACGAAATAGCCAGGCTCCCGCGGCAGCCGCGTCAGCACGCTCCAGCCAATATAGGCGCCAAGCATGTAGAGGCTGCCGTGGGAGAAGTTGACCACCCGCGTCACCCCGAAGATCACCGTCAGCCCGGAGGCGACGAGGAACAACGTCGATGCCGCGGACAGCCCGCTTAGCAGCTGGACCAGCAGCGAGGACAGCACGTCGCGGCGCGGCTCAGGCCGGCCGCATCTTCCGCACCGCGTCGTCGGACGGCAGCGCCGCGCTGCCATCGACATAGCGCCAGTTGACCATCGTCCCCTTGCCGCCCTTCAGCGCGGTGCGGCCGACATAGGTGCCGAGCGTCGCCTGATGATCCAGTCCGCGCCAGGAGACTTTGCCGAAGGGCGTATCGAAGGACGCGCCGGCGAAGCCGTCGGCCATCTTCTCGGTATCGACCGATCCGCTCTTGGCGATGCCCGCGACAATCGAACTGATCAGCGCATGGCCGACCACCGAGCCCATCTTCGGCAGCTCGTTGAAGCGCGCCTTGTAGGCCTCGATGAAGGCCTTGTTGGCCGGATCGCTGACGCTGTCGACGGGATAGCCGGTGACGATCCAGCCTTCCGGCGTCTCCTCGGCCAGCGGATCGAGATACTCGGGCTCGCCAGTCAACACCGAAACGACCCCGCGCCCCTCGAACAGCCCGCGCGTATTGCCCTGGCGCACGAAGTTGGTCAGGTCCGGCCCGAAGGTCGCGTTCAAAATCGCATCCGGCTTGGCCTGCGCCAGCGCGGCCACAGTTGCCCCGGCGTCGATTTTTCCGAGTGCCGGCCACTGTTCGGCGGCGAATTCCACGCCAGGCTGCTTCTGCGCCAGCAGCAGCTTGAACCACTTCACGACGGACTGGCCATATTCGTAGTTCGGCGACACCGTCACCCAGCGCCTGGCATTCAGCTTCGCCGCGTCATCGACCAGCATCGCCGCCTGCATGTAGGTCGAGGGGCGGAGGCGGTAGGTGTAGCGATGGCCCTGCTCCCACACGAGCGCATCGGTCAGCGGTTCGCCACCGACGAACAGGCGCTTGCGCTGTTTGGCAACATCGCTGAGCGCAAGCCCGATGTTGGAGAGGAAGGAGCCGGAGATCAGGTCGACCTTCTGGTCATCGAGCAGCTCGCCGGCGAGGCGGATCGCATCCGGCGGCCGGCCGGCATCGTCGCGGCTGATCACCTCGATCTTGCGGCCAAGCACGCCGCCCGCGGCATTCACCTGCTCGACGGCGAGCTGCCAGCCATTGCGATAGGGCAAGGTGAACGCGGGCGCCGCGGTGTAGGAGTTGATCTCGCCGATGCGGATCGGCGTGCTGCCCTGCGCCCGCACGATGGCGGGTGCGGCCAGGATTCCGGCAGCGCCCGTCAGGGCGGCGCGACGCGTGATGTTCATGATACTGCTCCCAATGCTGTCAACGCAGCCCATCCTTGCCAACAATCTCCGAGGTGGTCAGCCCGCCGATGCGCGGCAAGGGCCGGCCGGAATCGGTCACCACCACCGCGACCACGATCTCGTCGCGCCGCGGCGCATCGCTCACGCGAATTTCCATCGCATCGAAATGACTGCGCACGAAGGCCGCATCCTTGTGGCCCAACGGAACGTCGATCGCAGCCCCCATGCCGCCACGCTTCTTGGCGCTCGGGATCAGCGCCGCACCCTTCTCGACGGCGACGCGCATTGGCGCGCCGAGCTTGGGATGCAGGATCGCCGCAGCATGTTCGAGCTCGCCATCCTCGCCGACGATCGCGGCCTTGCCATAGCTCTCGACCGCGCCAGGCGCGATGCCGAGCGCACGGACCGCGCGTTCGCCGAGCATGCCGCCCAGCGTTTCGCCGACGGACACCAGTTCCGCGAGATCCTCGACATGCCGGCCGGCGAAGGGATTGCGGATCACCGCGATCGCCGCCGCCTTGCGCGTCGCAGGCGCCACCGCCTGTGTGCCCTCGCGATGGGTTTCCTCGACGATCACCACAATCTTGCGAATCATGCGCTTTCCAACTCAGGAATTCCAACACCGCAAAGTGCGAACTGCCCCCGCAGCGCGAGCACCGCGCCCTCGATCAGCCCTGCTGATATCAGAGCATCGGCCACAACGCGCCCGGCGTCCAGGGCCACGCGCACCTCGTCACCCGAGACGGTCAGGACATCCCAGGTCACCAGCCGCTCGCCGAGATCGCTGTCCGGATCGATCTGCGACGCCGGCCGCCGCACGACGGCCTCATGACCTGGCAGGTCAACCGCGTTGCCGATCACGGTTGCCGCGGCATCCGCCATTGCAGCTGTGCGCGCGAGAACGCTGACCGCATCCGCGATCCCGAAGGAGAAGCTCCGCCCACCCCGCCCCTTGCACGCGCGCCCCGACGTCGCGAGCCCACGCGCAGGCCGTGCCGCCTCCAGAACCATCACGCCATCGATCGCCGGCGCCAGCAGGTCCGTCACCATGCCGGCGCGCAAGTGCTCCCCGGCTGCCAGGTGAAACGCGATGTCACCGCCATTGTTCACGAAAGCGCGCGATAGCCGCCGTTCCGCCACCAACGCATGCAGGACCGCATCGGCAACCGCGCCCGCAACCGCGGCCATCGGCGTGATGAACCCAGCAGCGAACGGCAGACATGCCCGATGCATCTCACGCGCCACATCGCCGGCGGGCAAATCCCCGGGCAACGCCGAGCGCAGCAGGGGCAGCTCCGCACATAATTCCCCAAGGATCGTCCCGAACCGCGACGCCGCTTGCCGATACGCTTGCGTTACCTCGCCGTCCTCGCCCCACGCCCGGCAGACACAATCGATGGGACCATGCTGCAGATGCAATCGCCCGTCAGCCAGCAGGGTCGCAACCGCCGTCACCGGACGGGAAACACCACACCGGCCGGAAGCACCACGGTCCGTGGCCGCGCCTCCGCCAACACGTCCTCCACCGCGCGCATGCGATCGCCGTACCCACCGAGGCGCAGGTAGTCCGCCCGCGGCAGGGTGAACTCGATCGGCGCCACCAAAGCCGGCGTCGGCACATAGCCGAAGCCGTTCGCCGGCATCGCGGTCACATCCACCATATAGGTGATGCCGCCGCCCGGCCACACATAGACGGGCGCCCCACCGCTCGTCACCTTGGTCAAGGACTTCTGCACCGATCGTGTCAGCAGAACCGGATTTTCCGTGACCCCGGCGCGCAGGCTGCCGCCCGCACCAGCCATGAACAGCACGCTGCACAGGGCCGGTTCGCAGTTCTCTCCGATCCGCGCCACCGCCGCGATGATCGCCGGCGGCATCTCTGCCGGCTGCGGGCGGAGGGCATCATCAAGCACGAACCACGCCGCATGCTCCCCCGTTGTCGAGACCATCAAAAGCCGCAGTCCAGGCCAGGCGCGTTGCGCATCGACCCGCTCGATGATGGCGAGCGGGTCGGCAATATCGGTGCCGCCCCAACCAAGGCCGGGATTGGCCACCTGGAAATACCGACCCGGCGTCGATCGCCGGCCGCGCACCCGAATGCCGGACGGCCGCATGTCGAGAAACCGACCGGCCTGGTGCTCGGTAAGGACGCCGGTGATGTGGTCGTCGACCACGATGACCTCATCGGCGTGACCTTGCCATTGACCGGCGAATATGCCGATCGTTGCCGAGCCGCAGCCCACACGCATCCGCGCCTCCGGCACCCCATCGACGATCGGCGCCGCTCCGGGTTGCACAACCACATGCGCCCCGCCATCGACGGCCAACTCCACGGCGGCACCGTTCGCCAATGCCAACAGCGTCTCGCAGGCGACGATACCCTCCTTCTTTGATCCTCCGGTGAGATGCCGCACACCGCCAAGACTCATCATCTGGCTGCCATATTCAGCCGTGGTCACATGCCCGACGGCCTCGCCACCGGCTCGTACTGTCGCTGTTTCCGGACCTAGATGGCGATCAGTATCGATCTTCACTTTCAGCCCGCAATACGAGAAAATCCCCTCGGAAACGACAGTCACCATGTCGACGCCGTCGACCTGCGCACCGACGATAAACGGCGCCGGCTTGTAGTCAGGATAAGTCGTCCCCGCGCCGATCGCACTGACAAAGACGTCACGCGCAGCCAGTGGATTTCCCGACCACTCATGCCCTTCGACGCGCACCATGTCAGGCCGTCGGGTCAGCACGGTCAGCGGATCCATCCGGGCGAGCCGGCCTTCGATGTTGCCATAGCGATCGCAAGCGCCGGTCTTGCCCAGGCGGATTCTGCACAGCACTGGACAGGCATCGCAGGTGACGATTCCACCCTCCGACGTGCCGGCCTCGTTCAGCGTTGCCTCCTGGGGAGCATCGGTGGCCGCCCGTGTCGTCGTCATGCCACGTCCCTCGCCATCAAAGCAGCCAGCACACGATCCGGGGTTGCCGGCACTTCGGTCAGACGAACCCCGGTGGCGTCCGCGATCGCATTCAGGATCGCCGGCGCGGTGGCAACCAAGGCAGGTTCGCCTACTCCTTTCGCGCCGTAAGGCCCGTGCGGATCGGGTCGCTCGATGAGAATGGTTTCAATGTCCGGCACGTCGCCGATCGTTGGAATCAGGTAGTCATGAAGATTATCCGTGCGGCCCGGGATGTACTCTTCCATCAGCGCCAGCCCGAGACCTTGCGCGACGCCGCCATGGATCTGCCCTTCCACCAACGCCGGGTTGACCGCTCTGCCGACATCATGCGCGGCCACGATCCGGCGCACACGCACCGTTCCGATCCCAGTATCGACTTCGACAAGGGCCAATTGGGCAGCGAACGCGTAGCATGCATAGGGGTTGCCCTGTCCATCGGCGTCCAGTGCCGTTGTCGGGGGGTCGTAGCGGCCTCCGCCACGCAGGACGAAGCCGCTCTCATCGGCGACCATTTCGGCGGTGGTGATCGCGACCACCGCATCGGAATCATGCACCAGGATCCGACCGGCCGCGACCTCGATCCGCGCCTTCGCCCCGCAATTCGCCCGCCGCACAATCTCCGTCCGCAACGCTTCGCCCGCCAGGCGCGCCGCATTGCCGCTCACGAATGTCTGGCGTGAAGCACTGGTCTTTCCCGCATCGCGCGTCAGATCGGTGTCCCCCGTGATCAATTCGACTTGCGACACCGGCACACCAAGGGCCTCGGCCGCGATTTGAGACATCACGGTGTTCGAGCCCTGGCCGATATCGACCGCGCCTGACAGCAATACCAGACGGCCCTCCGTGGTCACGCCCATAACCATTTCCGACGGGTTGGACATGCTGGTGTTGCCGATACCGTACCACATGCAGGCCACTCCGACCCCTTGCCGCAACACGCCATCCTGCCGCGCATTGAACGCTGCCGCAGCGGCGCGCAATTGCGTCCATCGCGGCGCCAGCGCCTCAATGCATTCCGGCAATGATGCGCCTTCACCCAGCACCTGGCCGCTTGCCGTCACACTCCCCACACGCAGCGCATTGCGCCTGCGGATTTCGAGAGCGTCGATCCCGGCTTGCGCCGCCAGCATGTCCATCAGCGCCTCGCCCGCGATCGCCGCCTGCGGCACGCCAAATCCGCGGAAGGCACCCGAAGGAGGTCCGTTACTGTGCAACGCCGCGGTGGTACAAAGCACATTCGCGACGGCGTAGGGGCCTGTCGCGTGCACCGGCACCCGATTTGCCACCGTCGGCCCCCAGCTCGCATAGGCGCCGGTGTCATAATCGCCATGAAATCGGAATGAAACCAGATGCCCCTGGCGATCGGCCGTTGCGGAAGCGGTGATTCTAGCCGGATGCCGCTTGGTCGTCGCCGCCATGCTCTCGCGCCGCGTGTAGACCATCCGCACTGCCCGGCCGGTCAGCCAGGCGGCGATCGCGGTCAACGGCTGCACCGACAGGTCGAGCTTGCCGCCAAACCCGCCACCGACTGCCGTCGGCACTATCCTGACGGCTTCGACCGCGAGGCCAAGGATCAGCGCGATCTCGTCGCGGTCCATATAGGGTGTCTGCGTACACGCAACGACTTCGACCCGCTCGCCGATCCGCCTGGCATACCCCGCTTCCGGTTCGATATAAGCATGCTCGACGAAATGTGTGCGCACGGCGATCTCGTCGCGTAAGTCCCCCGCCGCGGCCATATTGCCCCGAGCGACCCGGCCAGTTACGAGGACGTTCCCAGGCGCGTGGCCGTGCAGCTCTGGCGTCCTGTCGCCGAACGTGACGGGCGGCAGAATGGCCCAGGTAATCGGCAGTTCGGAATCCGCGATCCGTGCCAGCACGGCCTGCGGACCCACCAGCGCGCAGACCGCCTCGCCGCGGTGCCGGACATACCCGTCGGCCAGCACTGGCTGGTCCTTCCCCGTCGGATAGATCCCATAGCGATTCTGTCCTGGAACATCCCGGGCTGTCAGCACGCGCACCAGCCCGGGATGATCCGCGAAGATCCGCGTGAGATCGCCCAGTTCGAAGCGCGCATGCGCGTGCGGGCTGCGCACTGCCCGCACTGTCAGGAAGCCTTCCCCGGGCAAAGCATCCGCACCAAACGCCTCGCTCCCGGCAACTTTCGCGGCGCCATCCACGCGTTCGATCCGCGCCCCAACGCCATCTCCCGAGATGACCGGCGATCGATCAACATCCCTGACGGCATCGATAATCTTCCGATAACCAGTGCAGCGGCACAGCACGCCGCCAAGCGCGTCCAAAACCTCGGCCTCGCTCGGCCGCGAGACCCGCGCCAGCAACTCGCTGGCGGCCATCAGCATGCCCGGCGTGCAGATCCCGCACTGCGCTGCGCCGTGCCGGAGGAATGCCTGCTGCAAATCGCCGAGTCCACCCCCCCCAAGCCCCTCGACCGTCACCACGGCGCGGCCGGCGACCTGCCCGACCGGCGTTAGACAGGCGCAAACCGCACGGCCGTCGAGCAGGACAGTACATGCGCCGCAATCCCCTGCATTGCACCCGACCTTCGTTCCGGTCAGCCCGAGCGTCTCACGCAACACGTCGGAGAGCCGCCCACCCGGCGCGGCCACGACATTCACCGGCCGCCCGTTGACCTCAAATGCGATCATGCCACCAATCCCGACACCGCACGACGCACCAGTTGCAACGCCGCCAGCCGCCGATATGCCGCCGTCCCGCGGATGTCATCGATCGGCGCCAGGTCAGCCAACATATCCGCCGCCACAAGCTCGGGGACCGGAACCTGGCCGGCCAGGGCTGCCTCGAGGGCAGGCAGTCGGATCGCCATCGGCCCACAAGCTCCCACCGCGACCCGTGCCGACGCCACGCGAGGGCCATCCATCTCCGCAACGACTGCCACCATCGCAATGGAGATCACAAGATATTCCCGCGCGCCCAGCTTGAGGAATCGTGACCTCGCTGTGTCCTGCCGTTTGACCCGCAGCCCCACGGCGAGCTCGTCGGGCCGCCGCACGGTCGCGCGCGGGCCGGTCACGAACTCCTGCACATGCACCACACGCTCGCCGGCCATGCTGGCCAACATGACTTCGGCATCGAGCGCCAGCAAGCAGGGAATACCGTCGGCCGCCGGCGATGCGTTGCAGAGATTACCCATCACCGTTCCTGCATTCTGGACCTGCCGGCCACCGACCTGCCGCGCCGCGGCCACCAGGCCATCGAACTGCGGCGTCAGCTCCGCAGCGATGACATCCGACCAGGTCGCGCCACAAGGAATGAACCAGTGCCCGGCGCTCGCCTCGATGTGCCGAAAGCCATCGATACCACTGACGTCGAGAATGTCCTCCTCCAGCAGCATGTCGCCGCGGGCCGGATAGTGATCGGTTCCACCGGCCAGCACCGTCCAAGGCCGCTGCGCCAATGCACCCAATGCCGCCTCCAGACTCGTCGGCCGAAAATACTCCGCCATGGACCTTATCGACATTGTTCGTATACGAATGATCGCCACCGCACTTCCGTGCTGTCAAGCGTCTGGACAGCGCCGTCCTGCGGCCGCACCTTGGCGTAAACTCGGAATCGCATCATGACCGATAGCATAGCCACTCTTCTCGCGTACCCCGCCTTCCAGCGGGCCGCCGCCACTCTCGCCGCCGAGCACGAGCGCACGGTCGAGGATGGCATCATGCTGACCGAGATCCCGGCGCCTCCGTTCGCCGAGGAGGTTCGCGCTGCGGCCTATAAGGACATGCTCGCCGCCCACGGGTTAGAGGACGTCGAGATGGACGAGATTGGCAACGTCATGGGGCTGCGCCGCGGCACCGGCAATGGCCCGCTGCTCGTCGTTGCCGCGCATCTCGATACCGTTTTCCCGGCCGGCACCGACGTGAAGGTGCGCCGCGAGGGGACCAAGTTATTCGCGCCAGGCATCGGCGACGATACCCGCAGCCTCGCGGTCCTGCTTGCCTTCGTCCGCGCGCTCGACGCGGCGCGCATTCGTACGCAGAGCGACATTCTTTTCGTGGGCGACGTCGGCGAAGAAGGGCTCGGCGACCTCCGCGGCATCCGGCACCTGTTCACCAAGGGCAAATACCGCGATCGCATCAAGAATTTCATTACGGTCGATAGTCCGGATATGACGAGCATCGCGGTTGGTGGAATCGGATCGAAGCGTTATCGCGTCACCTTCCATGGGCCGGGCGGGCACAGCTTCGGCGCGCACGGCATCGTCAATCCGATGTATGCCATGGCCCAGGCGATGACCGAATTGGCCAAGACGAACGTGCCGGCCGCGCCACGCACCACGTTCGCCGTTACCGTTACCGGAGGCGGGACGTCGATCAACGCCATTCCCAACGAAGTCTGGATGGACGTCGATATGCGCTCGCAGGATCCCGCCGAACTCAACCGGCTCGAAGCCCGTTTCAAGGCGATTGTCGCCCAGGCTGTAGAAACGGAGAATAATGCGCGGTCTACTCGCACTGGCGTGATCACCGTTGAACTCAAGCTCGTCGGCGACCGACCCGCCGGAGCGACCGCGATGGATAGCGACCTTATCCGCCATGCGACGGCGGCCTATCAGGCACACGGCTTCACGCCCAAACACGAATTCTCCTCGACAGATGCCAATATCCCGATGTCCCTTGGCATTCCCGCGATCAAGATCGGCTCCGGCGGCAGTTCCGGCCGGGCCCATTCACTCGATGAGTGGATCGACATCGCCGCCGAGCCGGCCATCCGCGGCATGACCGCGAGCCTCGCCACCATCGTTGCAGTCGCCGGCCTCGCCGAATGAAGCCGCGCATTGCCGTCGCAGGCTTCCACACGGAGTGCAGCACCTGGAGCCCCGTGCTTATTCAAGCCGATGACTTCCGGCAACTCCGCGGCGCCGACCTCCTCGCGCATCCCGAGTTCGTTGTTCTCAATCGTTTCGATGCCGATTGGCATGCCATCTTGCACGCTCGCTCGGTTCCGGGCGGTCCGGTTGCGCGCCCAGCCTATGATGGTTTCAAGAGCGAGATCCTCGCTGGACTGCGTGCCGCCCTGCCGCTTGACGGGATCTACCTGGCCATGCACGGCGGCGCCTTCGTCGACGGCATGACCGATTGCGAGGGCGATCTTCTCTCGGCGGTCCGAGAAGTTGCAGGTAGCGACTGCGTTATCGCCGCGAGCTATGATCTACACGGCAATGTCAGCCAGGCGGTGGTCGACGCACTCGACATATTTGCGGCGTTCCGCACCGCGCCCCATGTCGACATTGATGAGACCAAGCATCGCGCTTGCAAGATGCTATTCGATGCGATCCAGGGTGGACCGCGCCCGTTCGTCGGCTGGGCCAGGATCCCGGTGTTGCTGCAGGGTGAGCGCACCAGCACAACGGTCGAACCGGCGGCATCGCTTTATGCGGCGCTGCCGGTCTTCGACATGCGACCCGGAGTTACCGACGCCAATCTCATGGTCGGCTTTGCATGGGCCGACGACCCGCGAAGCACCGCGTGTGCGGTCGTCACCGGGACCGATCGTGCCGCGATCGCCGCCACCGGCCGCGAGATTGCGCTGAGTTATTGGAATGCCCGCCGCGATTTCCGTTTTGGCGCCCATGTGCATTCCCTCGCTGAATGTCTTGCGATCGCCGAGGCGGCCACGACACGTCCGATCGTGCTCGCTGACGCCGGCGACAATCCGACGGCGGGTGGTGTGGCTGATCGTGCTGAAATCCTCGCCGAGTGCCTCCGTCGCGGCTATAAAGAGACCCTCGTCGCCGGCATCGCTGATCGGCCGGCAGTCGACGCCTGCTATGCCGCGGGCGTCGGCGCCACCATCGAGCTTTCGATCGGTGCCACCCTGAACCCGGCTGGCTCCACTCCCGTTCGCGCAACAGCCACGGTTCTGAATCTCTCGGACGATGCCGGACCAGACCGTCAGGCGGTCATTGAGATCGCTGGGATCACCGTCATCCTCGCTGCCCGTCGCCGGCCTTACTACGACACATCCGCCTACGAAGCGTTGGGCGTCGACTGGCCTTGCTTCCGCCTGCTTGTGGTCAAGCTGGGCTATCTGCAGCCGGATCTCGCCGCGCTTGCCAACCCGCCGCTCATGGCGCTGACGAATGGCGTTGTTGATCCAAACATAGAATCGCTACCGATACGTCATATTCCTCGCCCAACCTACCCTTGGGACGACAACTTCGCTTATGCGCCCGATTTCCGTTTTTCAAGGCGCGCCCCATGATCCCGCTCATTGAGGTCTGCGTCGAAGGCGTCGATGGCGCCGTCACGGCGGCGGAAGCTGGCGCCGATCGCGTCGAACTTTGTGCAAGTCTTCTCGAAGGTGGCCTCACGCCGAGCCTTGGCACGTTGCGCGCCACGCTCCGCGCCATCTCCATCCCCGTCGCCGTGATGGTGCGCCCTCGTGGCGGTGATTTTCTTTATTCTGAACGCGAATTTGCCTCCATGCTGGACGACGTCGCCGCGTTTCGTGATGCCGGCGCCGCGTGTGTTGTGTTCGGCTGCCTCATGCCGGACGGGCGCATCGACCAAGACCGCACGGGCCGCCTCGCCGAGCGCGCCAGCCCGGCTGAGAGCACATTCCATCGCGCCTTCGACATGACTGCAGATCCCGAAGCTGCCCTCGAGACCCTTATCGCCTGTGGCATTACCCGCGTGCTTACCTCGGGTCAGGCGCCCTCTGCGATCGAGGGGCTTCCACTCATCAAACGCCTGGTAAGACTGGCCGCCGACCGCATCATCGTTATGGGCTGCGGCGCGCTGCGCCCCGATACGATCAGCAAGGTTCGCAAACAGGCGAGGCTTTCGGAGCTGCATTTTTCCGCCAAGATAGACCTGCCGAGCAGCATGACCTACCGCAATGAGGGCCTGGCGATGGGTGCAACTCCGCTTGCCCGCGAATTCCTCCGCCTCGGCACTGACTCCAGTCTCGTCCGCGCAACGATCCGCGCCGCCCGCAGATGATGCGCTGGGGCTTCCTCGGCGCGTCTCGCGTCGGCCGCCGCGCGCTCGCCCCGGCCGTTCTCGACAGCAACCACCGGCTCGACGCCGTTGCCGCACGCGACCTGGCCCGGGCACGCGACTTCGCCGACGCGTTCGGCGCGCCGCGTGCCTATGCCGGCTACGCCGACCTCATCGCTGACCCCGATCTCGATGCCATCTACATCGCGCTCACAAATGATGCCCATCTACACTGGACGGTCCGGGCGCTTGAGGCGGGCAAGCACGTACTCTGCGAAAAGCCGCTCGCTCTCGACGAAGCGCAAGTCGCTATTATGCAGGAAACCGAGTGCCGCACTGGGCACCGGGTTATGGAAGCCTTCTGCCACATCCACCACCCCCAGCTCGCCCGTGTCCAAACCCTGCTCGGCTCGGGCGCGATCGGCGATCTGTTGTCGATGCAGGCGGTCTTCGGCATTCCGCTAACCGACCCTTCAGACTTCCGCTGGGACGCCGCGCGCGGCGGCGGCAGCCTGCTCGACCTCGGGACCTACTGCCTGAGCCTGATGCGCGTTTTCGCCGGCGAACTCGAGACGGTCAGCGCCCTGCAGACGCTCCACAATGGTATCGATACCTCCTTCTCCGCACAGCTCGATTTTGGCCGCGTTACCGGCCAGTTCACCTGCTCCTTCGCCAGCGTCGCAACACAGCACCTCGAACTCATTGGCACAAAGAGCACGCTTCTCCTTGACTGGCCCTTCTCCACCAAAAATCGTGAAACTGGACTCTACCTCGGATCAACGGCCGAACGCTTTCCCGCCATCGACCCCTATGCCCGCATGGTCGGGCATTTCGCCAGCATGGTTCGCGAAGAAGTTGCTCCGAGCTATGATATGTCCTGGTCCCGTGCACAAGCCCGCACTCTCGATGCACTTCGCCGGTCGGCAATCGAAGGAAGAACCGTTGCTATATCATAGCAGAGAGTGCCGCCACCCGTGCTTCACTCCGTAGATGCGAGCTCCGCCAGGAACTCATTAGTTGTACGCTGCCGGCAATATCCCTTTATCGCCCGCAGCGAGTTGTCATGCCGCTCTTGCGTATAGGTCGCGCAGGCATCCGTCACCAAGGTCACGAGATAGCCGAGATCGCAGCCGTCGCGCACTGCGCCTTCGACGCACTGGTCGGTGACGATTCCCGAAATCACCAGGTATTTTGTGCCGAGATTGCGCAGCACGTAGTCGAGGTTGGTCGAGACGAACACGTTCGATGACGTCTTTGGCAACACGATCTCATCATCGCCTGGCTTCAGGGCATCGATCACCTGCCCATCCCACGAGCCAGGGGGCACAGAGAATCCGGTGATCTTGTAGTCGAGACTGCGGTCGCGGCCGTCTTTCGTGAGGTTCCGGATAAGAGTGTACATCACCTCAACGCCGGCCTTCCGGCAGCCGGCCTGAAGCTTCTGCATGTTCGGCACGACGCGCTGTTCCATCTGGTCGAAGAACCAGCCGAGGCGCTGCTGGAACTCGTCTTTCGTCATGTCCTTGAACTCGCCGCCCTCGCGAACTGCGCAGTAGTTCTGAACATCAATGAACAGCAGCGTCGTATGGGCTGGCTCCACTGGCAAATCACGCGTCGTCGGATGGGTCATCATTTCGCTCCTGTAAATCGTCGCCATGCTTCGGGCAGCAGCCGCGTCAGCCGCTCCGCCCATTCGATCTCGCCGGCTTCGGTCGCAATCAGGTCCTGTCGGATTTCAAGCTCGAGATAGGGCAAGCCGCGACGCTCGGCATGGACTGGCGCGGAATAATCCGAGGTATCCGATACCGAGTAGGGCTCGTTCTCACCCACCACCAGCCCGGCTTCAGCACGCAGGAGATCGAGCATGATTCGCGATATACCCTGATCGCGATTGAACAGAACACCGGCATGCCATGGCCGCGTGACGCCCTTGTAGACATTGGTGAAGCTGTGCATAGCAACGAATAGCAACGGATGGGCCAGTCGCGCCGCCACCTCTGTTTCGATCCGATCGTGATAGGGTTTGAAGATTTCGGCGATCCGTGCGTCCCGATCGGTTGCCGGAAGCCCGACGTTCGCCGGAATCGGCGTGCTCTCGCTGATCTCGGGAATAAGCGTCGGGCTCGTCAGCGGGCGATTATTATCGATCACCAGGCGGGAATAGGGTTGCCCGATCAGGAAGGCGTCGAGCGCACGGGCAAGCCGCACCGACGTGCCCCAAATTCCGATGTCCCAGGCGATGTGACGCCGCAGCTCGCTCTCGGAGACACCAAGCCGGCCGAGTTTGCGTGGGATGATGCGGCCCGCATGGTCGCATGCCAGGAAGAACGGCGATGCGCCGCCGAAATGCCCGATGGATACGGGCGCCGCCTCATCGGGCGCGAGAAGCCGATCGGTCATCGTACGCGGAATCCTTCGGTCCGTCCTGCAACTCTTCTGCCAAGCGCCCGCATCGCGTCAATACGTCGCGGCATAGCGGGCGCACTGTTCAGCTTCGCTCAGGCCGGCGAGGCTGACGAATTCACTGCGTTTATGCATCATATATGTCTCCAGAAAGATCCGACCAAACCAGGCCTCGGCCTCTGGCGTCGCCTCGAGTGCGTCGAGCGCAGCCCCCAGTGTCGCCGGCAGTGGCGCGCCGTCGCCGGTCGGCAAAGCGCGGCCGCGACGAATGCCGTCGACGCCAGCCCACACGATGGCTCCCAGGGCGAGATACGGGCTCGCCGCGGCATCGGCGCAGCGATACTCCACGTTGAACTGGCGCGCGGCATCGCCTCCGGGGATCACCGGGCAGACCCGCAGGCTTGCCGCCCGATCCTGGTTCGCCAGCGTCGCGTGCGTCGGGGCCCAGCGGTTCGGGCGCATGCGGATATAGGATACCGCCGACGGCGCGGTGATCGCACACAGGGCGGGCAGGTGATGCATCACGCCGGCAACAAATCGTTCCGTCAGGGCCGACATACCGAATGCGCCGCCGGGATCATGGGTCACCGCCCGGCCAGTTCCGTCGCGGAAACTGAAATGGACGTGCACGCCGTTGCCCACGCCATTGGGATCGAGGATCGGCGCGAAGATCGCCCGATGGCCGAGACGCTGAGCGGTCGCCCGCGCCATCTCGCGCAACACCACGGCGCGGTCCGCCGAGGCGACGCCGGTCGCGGGATCGACGGTCACCTCATATTGGCGGCCGCCATATTCCGGCAGAAACGAGTCAGGCTCCGCCTTTGCGGATCGCAGCGCTGCGATGAATGCCTCGCCGAATACGCCCTGACGCCGATAGGCATCGAGCGAATAGGGCGCGCCAGGAAGATCATCCACGCCCGTGTAGACAAACTCGTGCTCGAAGGCCGAAACCAGGTCCACGCCGCCCTCGGCTTTCAAAGCCGCCAGTGCGCGCTTGAGGAAATCACGTGGGCAGCAGTCCCATGGCGTGCCGTCGAGACGGCGGATGTCGCCGAGGAAGAAGTGCTCCGCCGCACTGCCATCGCCGAAATCGACGTTCACCTCGGTCGCCGGATCTGGCACGAGGATCAAGTCGCCGCCGGTGCCGAAAGGGGTCGCGAAGATCGGGCCGAAGCACGAGATCATCGTGTTCGTCGGCACCCATCCCACCCCTTTGGCCAGGCGCGAGGGCAGCGAACTTACCGGAAATCCCTTGCCGCGTACGCGGCCGGCGATTTCGCAGGTGCAGACCATGATCAACGCTTCACGATGCATCGGACCCTCCATGGAACCGATCCTGCCTGCGCAGCATCGCCGGTTCAACCGGCCCGTTGGACTCGCGCGCCAGAGGGGCGTGATCAGCCTTGGCAAGGCAACTGCGCCCGCCTCGAAATTACCGCGGGGGGCAGGCTGGCCGACACGAATCGCTCAAACATGAAATTGTGTAAATGGACGCCATGCCGCCTAGAGCCAGGCGGTCATGGCGCCATCATCAGCGCTTGCGGTCTGGATAGCTTGCCGCCATCCCGTCGCGCACGTCCTGCTGGATGCCGTATTGCGGGAAGGGGTAGCGCAGCCCATTCTTGCCCAGCGCCGTCATCCCCGCGATCGCCTGCGCGATATACGACGGCGGCAGCGCCATCAGCATCTCGTCGTCGAGCACGCCTCCATAGCGCCGCTCGGCGAAGCACGGGATCGACAACGACGGCGTCCGCGTCGCCAGCGCCCGGCCCCAGCTGTCGGCGCAGGAGCTCTCGCCCACCACCGACCAGTCGAACCTTTTGTAGCCCGCCCATTGCAGTCCGTTGATGAAATACATCATCGCCCCGGGGGTCGCGTAGAACAGCACGATGTCCGGCTCATCGAGGCGTTGCGAGGCCAGCGGCGAGACTACCAGCGCCTCATACTGCCCGTCCGGCACACACTGCATCGCCGCCTGGTGTGCGCCGGCATCCTCGGGCGTCGAGAACCACACGCCAACCATGTGCTGGCCGGACTGCCACTTCGCATCCTTGGCATTCCCGAGCCCGACCACGGCGCGGCACTGCGCGCCAACGAGATCCTCGGCCGTGATGCCCACCGTCCAGCCCAGCCGCGCCGCCTGCGCCACGATCTGGTCCATCGTGTGCACCGCCTTCGGCCGGCGCAGGCGCGGGATCGCCTCCATCGCCGCCTTGTCGGCGAACAGCTTCATGCCGAACGCCCCGTTGCGGAGCTTCAACAACGACGTCAGCTGCTCGCCGAGAACCGCCAGTTCTGCCGACATTTCTGCTACCCCTTAGCCGAGATCAACAAGCTGTTTGCCGAGATTGGCGCCACTGAGCATGCCGATGAACGCCGACGGCGCGGCCGCAATCCCCTGCGCCACCGTGCGGTGCCACTTGATCGCGCCCGACGCCACGCGCGCCGCCAGATCCGGCAGCGCCTTCGGAAACACATCGGCATGATCCGACAGGATGAAGCCCTTCAGCATCACCCGCTGCGTCAACAGCGGCGTTGCATCCGCAATCGCGATCGGCGTCGCGTCATAGCCGCCCGACACCAGGCCACACAGCGCAATCCGCCCGAACACGTTGATCTGCTTGATCCCCGCATCCATCACCGCGCCGCCGACATTCTCAAAAATCCCATCGATCCCATCGGGCGTCGCCTTCGCCAGCTGCCCCACGAGATCGCCGCGATAATCCACACAGGCATCGAAGCCCAGCACCTCAACCGCATGACGGCACTTGTCCGGCCCACCGGCCACGCCCACCGCTCGCGCGCCCAGTGCCTTCACCAGCTGCCCGACGACGCTGCCCACCGCGCCCGCCGCGGCCGAAACGAGAATCGTCTCCCCCGCCTTCGGTTCGATGATGTTGAACACGCCATGCCACGCCGTCACCCCCGGCATCCCCGCCGGCCCGAGATAGGCCTCCAGCGGCAACGACCGATCGACCTTGCGCAGCATCTTTCCGTCGGACAGTCCGAACTCCTGCCAGCCGCCACCACCGGCGACCACATCGCCCGGCGCAAACCGCGGATTGCGGCTCGCCACCACCTCGCCCACCGTGCCGCCGACCATCACCGCATCAAGCACCTGCGGCGGCACGTAGGACTTCACGTCGTTCATCCGCATCCGCATGTAGGGATCGAGCGACAGGAACCGATGCCGTACCAGCACCTCCCCCTCGCCCGGCGCCTCCACCGGAACCTCCTCCAGCCGGAAATTCGCCACCGAAATCCCGCCCTGCGGCCGCGACGCCAGCACGATCCGACGATTGACCTGCGCCATCAGTAGGTCGCCCGCCCACCGGAAATATCGAACACCGCGCCGGTCGAGAAACTCGCCTCCGCGCTCGCCAGCCAGCAGATCATCGCCGCCACTTCCTCCACCGTTCCGAAACGCCCGATCGGAATCTTAGAGAGCATGAAATCGATGTGCTCCTGCGTCATTTGATCGAAGATCGGCGTGCGTACCGCGGCCGGGGTCACGCAATTGACGCGGATATTCGTCTTCGCCAGCTCCTTGCCGATCGACTTCGTCAGCCCGATCACCGCCGCCTTCGAGGTAGAATAGGCCGAGGCATTCGGATTGCCCTCCTTGCCCGCCACCGAGGCGATATTGACGATGCGGCCATACCCGTTCGCCATCATGTGCGGCACCACCGCGCGGTTGGAATAGAACACCCCGTTGATGTTCACATCCATCACCCGCTTCCACGCATCGACCGGATACTCCCAGGTCGGCCCGTTCGGCCCGGTGATCCCGGCCGACGCCACGAGAATGTCGATCTTCCCCAGCGCCTTCGCCGTCCCATCCGCCGCCGCCTGCACTGCATCGGCATCCGCGAGATCCAGCGCCGCGGTGTGAACCTGCGTGCCCAGCCGCGCCGAGGCATCCGCCAGCGCCGCCGCATTCACATCCCACACCGCGATCCGCGCCCCCTCATCGGCAAGCCGCTTGGCCACCGCGAAGCCGATCCCCGAAACGCCACCCGTCACCACCGCGACCTGGCCGGCAAAACGCTGCGACTGTGCCATTGCACTTTCTCCCTTGGACGTTGACACTGGCTTAGCGCGCATAGCCCCAAGCGGGAAGGCCCCGGGGTAGGGCAGCGTAAGCGACGCCATCACTAACTGGGAACCGAGAGGTCATTTACCGCCATCCGTTGCCGACCAAAACACAGCCCGTCGGCTGGAAATAGCTCATCGAACGCTCTGGGCATTCAAGGCGAGCGAAATCTGAAATGCACCACCACCCGGCCAGCACTCAAGCGTGCGTCCGCGGCACCAGTGAGAGAGGTCTCTCGATGAGTACGAACAACACGAATGCGGGCGCCAAGGTCAGGGCAAACGCCAATGGCATTATACACCACAGCATGGCGCTCGAAATGACTTTGATCCCGACGGCTGAGCAAACGGCGAAGAATCCCAACACCACAGGTCCGTGGACGAGATAATATGAATAACTCATATTACCAAGCCAGCGGATGGGCCGCCAGGAAAATACATCCGAAAATGCATTATCGTTATGAAAACATTTACCGCACACTAATCCAAAGACTATCGCATTTAGGGGAAATCCAATGTAAAGTGGCATGGTGATATTCGATTGTAGCAAGGCCAGGAGCGCCCAGAACAGAACGATGAGCCAAACTGGAGGGTACTCCATCCGCAAGGTCTCCAATTCGATCAGCAGCATTCCAGCGAAAAAGGCAACCATACGAATCGGCATTCCCCAGTTCTCACCGCCGACGCCCAGTGCCATTGTCAGGACGCACAAGAGCAATGCAAGGCCCAGGATCAATATGATACGAGAACGCCCTGCCCACGATCCGAGATCGATAAAGTTGACTCCAAGGCCAAGCACAATATAAAAAAACATTTCGTAACTGAGCGACCAAGTTACGCCATGGAGTGGCTCTATAGGAAATAAGCCTGGGAGCATCAATATATTTAGAATAATATACCAAAACCCGGAAATGAAGCCTGTTGGAATTTTGTGAGTGTTGAAATACAGATGAGCCATCACAAGCGGAGCGACGACGGCCAAAAACGCCGGATAGAGACGCTCATATCGCCGCCGCATGAACTTCAGGAATCTCTGTCGGCGGCGCAAAAGGCCACCATATATTAAATACCCACTTAATATAAAAAATAAATCGACACCGAGATTCCCGTAAATTTTTAGTTTATTATTGAAATTCATCAATATATCGAAATTGCCGACGAACGGAATTCCGAAAGTAAAATAATGCTGAATAAATACGAGAAATACCGCTAGACCACGCAGACCTTCCATTGGAATGAGGCGCCCCGGGCCGCCAGGCAGTTCAAGCGCTTTTGCCGGGTTGAAGATGGGCAAGTAGCGCGGGAACGTCATGCAACCTCTCGTGAAAATGGACGCCATCGATAGCGGATTGAGGCGCGTCGGACCCAATCCAACCAGGTCAAGCTTAGCCTTCAACCCATTCGATAAGTCAATGCACTCCAACAGCAGACAGGATTGCGATTGAGACCTGCCCTCCGCCAGTCGGCATGATTAAAGCCGCTCCCCTCATCAACACTCATCAGGCGGCAGCAAACCACCTCCCGGCCACTCAGACGATAATGATCATCCGGCTGATGTTCCGCGCGAGCTGAGCGCACAATAAGTCGGCGGCACGACGATCGTGACGGGGGCGCCGCGCTCATCTCAAGTCGCGTTTCGCGCCCGCTCCTCCCCGCGGCGCCAACGACCACGGCCGCTCCACCAGCGCGAACAACACCACCCCCGGCACCAGCGACACCACGAACACCACCGGCATGGCCAGCCAGACCGCCCCGATCGGCACCACGCCCACCCCCGCCCAGCGCAGCCCCGCCAGCACCGCCGCCACCACGAACCCGTGCACCAGGTAGTAGGAATAGCTCATGTTCCCCAGCCATCGCAGCGGCGTCCACCCCATCGCCGCCCCCGCGGCGTTGCGCCCCAGCAGACACGCCGCGCACAGCAGCCCCAGCGCCACGGTATGCACCCAGCTTTCCACCACCGGCGTCATATCTACCCATTGGTTCATCGCGAACGACACACCGATCGCCCCCAGCACGAGCCAAACCGGCGGCGCCCTCAGCCGCGCCAGCTCCGCCTCCGCCAGCAGCATCCCCGCGAAAAACGCCAGCATCCGGATCGGCACTCCGGCCTCCCCGATCGCCGGCCCGCCGACGCCGAACACCATGCCCAACCCGCTCAGCCCCAGCGCGCCCACCACCAGCCCCGCCACCCGCCACCGCCCGTCCGCCACCGGCGGCAGCACCAGCAGCCCCAGCCCCAGCGCCGCGTAGAACCCCAGCTCGTAGCTCAGCGTCCACGCCACCGTCATCAGCGGCACCATCGGCCACAGCCCCGGCAGCATCGCCACGTTCGCCGCCAGATACCCGAGCCCTGCCGCCCCCGCCGCGATCTTCCCCGTGCCGATCACCAGATGCGCCGCCGCCACCGGCAGGAACACCGCCAGAAACGTCGGATACAGCCGGTTCAGCCGCCGCCGCACGAACCGCCCAAACCCCTGCCGCCGCCGCAGCTGCGCGCCATAAATCAGATAGCCGCTGAGAATGAAAAACAGCTCGACCGAATAGTTGAAATACCCCGCCAGCGCCTCGGCCACCGCCCCCGCCATCCCGGCCCCATCCCCCATCTTCAGCCCCAGCGACAACACGTGCTGCACAAACACCAGCAACACCGCGAGCCCGCGCAGCCCCTCCATCGCCGGCATCCGCGGCCCATGGTCCCCCAGCTCCAGCGTCCGTCGCAGCCAACCGATCACATCACCCCCGCATTCCCGGCCGGTTGCCCCAGCCCGCACGCCTGATACCGTCGCCCCACCCTGCCCCGAACCCGCGAGTCCCGCCATGAATTGGTCCAAAGCTGCCGCCGTCGCCGCCGATACCGCCAAGGAATGGACCCGTGAAGGCGGCCCCGGCGGCGCCATCCTCCTCTTCGACGCCGACAACATCCGCGCCGAAGCCTGCGGCGGCATGGCCAACCTCGACCTCGCTCTCCCCTTCACCGCCGACAGCGCCGTCCGCTACGCCTCCATCAGCAAACACTTCCTCGCCGCCCTCCTCCTCACCGGCGCCCCCATCGCGCTGACCGACACGCTCGGCGACCACCTCGACCTTCCGCCCGCCCTCGCCGCCGTCCCCGTCGCCCGCGCGCTGGATATGACCGGCGGCCTGCCCGACGCCATGCAAACCCTCTGGCTCCTCGGCGTCTCCCCCACCACCTCGCTCGACCGCGACGCCCTCCTCGCCTTCTGCCACAAACTCGACAGCCTCAACTTCGCCCCCGGCACCGAAATCTCCTACTCCAACACCGGCTACCGCCTGGTCCAGGCCGCCCTCGAAGCCAAGGGAATCACCTACCCCGCCGCCCTGCACGACCGCTTCTTCCGCCCCCTCGGCCTCGGCATCACCCTCCCCGAAGACGAAACCGACCCCGTGCCCAACCTCGCCACCGGCTACTGGAAAAGCCCACGCGGCTGGCTCCGCGGCCGCTACGGCCTCCACATTTCCGCATCCGGCGGCCTCGCCGGCTCCGCCAAAGACCTCACCGCCTGGTGCCAGGCCCTCCTCTCCAACACCGGCCCCGCCGACGGCCTGCTCGCCCAGCTCGGCGCCCAACGCCCCCTCACCGACGGCCGTACCACCGGCTACAGCCTCGGCCTCGCCCGCTCCCCCATCCCCGGCCTCGTCGCCATCGGCCACGGCGGCTCCCTCCCCGGCTACAAGAACCGCTTCATCCTCGCCCCCGAACACAACGCCGGCGTCGTCGTCCTCTCCAACCGCGAAGACACCGACGCCCACGCCATCGCCATGCGCGTCCTCGCCGCCCTCGCCGGAACCACCATGCCAGACCCCGCCCGCGGCGCCCTCCCCGAAGGCCGCTTCCTCGACCCCATCACCCCCTCCTGGCTCGAACACTCCGGCGCCACCGCCACCTGGCTCGGCGCCACCGAAACCCTCTACCCCGGCCCGATCGGCGACAGCGCCACCTCCGTCATCAGCCAGTCCGTCGAAACCCCCATCACCCTCCACACCACCCGCGGCGCCATCGAAGGCGAAATCGGCCACGCCCGCCGCCGCTTCACCCCCACCGAACCCGACCTCACCGCCAACCCCGCCTGGTCCGGAACCTGGTCCAACCCCACCCACAACGCCCACTTCACCATCACCGCCACCAACGGCACCGCCACCCTCACCCAAGGCGCCGGCCCCCAGTGCGAGACCTCGGTCCTGACGCCCCTCTCCGCCACCACCGCCCTCACCACACGCGGCGTCGGCGGGCCATGGAGCCAGCGCATCCTCCTGTCATTCACTGGCGATTCCGTTCGACTGATCACAGATCGTTCGCGTGTATTAATGTTTAATCGTATTGTATAAGCAATTAAAAAGGCTCCGCCGGCTTAGGGCCGAGAGGCCCTAAGAACCCACAAACTCACGCGGCTGGATCGTCTTTCTTCAGCTGCTAACTGCTTCCTTAGCGCCGCAGGCAATCAATAGTGCGAACCGCACAGTTGGCACGGAAGTCGCAATGATTTTCTTGGCTTCGCCAATCTCGCATCGAGATCGTAGGATTTCAGCTGAAGGCCGTTGATCCAGCCGCGAGAGTTGATGGGGTTCCAAGGGCCTCCAGGCCCTTGGCCGGCGGAGCCTTGCTTCCTTGCCTGCCTTATCTAAGCCCGAACATCGATCCCCAGCGCCCCGAGCAGACCATGTTGCTGATCGGCAGTTATTTTCATGCCTTTGAGCGTCGCCAGCCGCCGCACGTCGAGCCCCGACAATTCCGCCCCCCGCAGATCGGCGCCGGCGAGTTTGGCGCCGTCGAGCGAGGCCATGGCGAGATCGCAGTCTCGCAGGTCGGCATTGGTGAAATCGGCACCGCGGAGTTCGGCTTCGACGAATTTGTTGCCGGTGAGGGTGCAGTTGGCGAGGTTGGTTTCCGCGAGGTCGGCGAAGGTCAGGTTGCAGTTGGCGAAGGTCGCGCGGGTGACGATGTTGCGGCGGCCGAGGATGGCGCTGAAGTCGGCGTGGGTGAAGCGGCTGCCGGGCAGGTTGCAGGCGTCGAAGGTGATGTCGAACATGCCGTTTCGCTCAAGGATCGTCAGTGCGAGGTCGCAGTTGGTGAATTTGGCTGAGCGTAGTTCGCAGAAGGCGAAGCGGGTGGGGTCGGTGGCGGGGTCGGCGAATTTGCAGTCCGTGAAATGGGTATCGCGCAGTTCGGCGTGGGTGAAGCGTGTGCCGACGAGGCGGCAACGGGTGAAGCTGGCGTCGTTGAGGCGGGTGCCGGCGAAGGTGGCGGCGGAAAAGTTGCAGTCCTGGAAACGGGCTTCTTCGAGGGCGAGGTCGGCCCAGTCGATATGCGTGAGGTCTTGGCCGGTGATGTCGGTGCCGGCTTCCGCCGCGTCGCGCAGCGCGGCGGCGTCGATCATGGGGCGGTGAGCAGCGGCCGCTTGGGGCCGGACCATTGGATCTGCCCGGGCGCGTGGCACGCGGGGCAGGCGGCGTGCCAGGTATCGTGCGCGGCGCCGCAGGCATCGCAGCGCCAGGCGGGATCGGGTTCGGCGCTGGCGGCGAGGCGGAGTGCGTCGCGCTGGGCGTCGGGCTTGTGCTCGGCGGCGGCGATATCGGCGAGCAGGAGGTAGAGCCGGGTTTGCGTGAGGCCGGCGGTGCGCGCGGCTTCCGCATGGCGGTGCGCTTCGCCGGGCAGGTTGGCGTTGAGGGACTCGCGTGCCAGCAACAGGTGAGTTTCAGAATGCTCGGCGGCGCCGGCGGTCAGTCGTTTAGTAGCAGCAATGCGGGCGAGCGGCTCGTTGAGAGGCGTGAGAGCAAGCTTCGCTAGCTCGGGATGCGGTGAAAGAGTCCAGGTATCCGCGAGGACGCTTTGTGCCTTGCTCTCCTTGCCCGCGGCGCGCAGGCGGGTGGCGTAGGCGAGTGCGGCGGGAACAAAACTGCGGTCGTCCTTCCAGGCCCGCTTCGCCATCGCAAGGCCGCGATCGGCATCGACGATGGCTTCCGCCGCGGCTGTTGCGTAGGCGACACGTGTCGTGCCGGGTCCGGCGAGCGCGAGCGCCTGCGTCCAGTCGCCGGCGCGCACGGCGAGGGCGGTGCGTTCCTCGCGCAGCCACAGGGCGCCGGGGTGGGCGGCTTCCGCCTTGCGGGCAATCTCGGCCGCGCCCGCCCAGTCCTCACGCGCCATCGCCTGGCGGAACAGCCCGCGCAGTCCGAGGAAGGCGGCGTCTTCTCGGCCGGCCATCAGCCGATAGATCGTTTCGGCCTCGCCCTCGCGCCCGGCGAGCCGTTCGGCCTCGGCCGCGAGCAGCAGAGTCTGCCCGCTATCGCCAAGCGCCTCGCGCGCGCGGCTGGCTTCCCGGCGTGCCGCGTTTCCGTCAGCGGCGGCGAGCGCCACGAGCGCCCGTGTCACCGCGACATCACCCCGGTTGCGCTTGCGTCCCGCGCGCCAGGTGCGGATGCGCTTCGGGATCGCGAGTATGCCGAGCAGAACACGAAGTATCGCGATCAGGATGAACAACGCGACCGCGCCACCCATCACCGCCACGCCTGCGCGAGTCTCGATCACCAGATCGCCAATGCCGAGCGAGACCATCCCCGGCAGTTCTGCCAGCCACCACGCCGCCGCGACGACGATGGCGCCGACGGCGAGCAGCCAGATGACCCGGCGCATCAGCCGCCCGCCAGCGCGGCCCGCGCCGCCAGCAGCCCGGAGGCCGCCTCGCGCCACGCCGCCATTTCCTTGGCCGCCGCCGGATCGAGCCCGTCGAGCGCGGCAACCGCCCCGGCCAGATCCCCCTGCTCGATCCGCTCCCGCGCATTGCCGAGCGCCACCGAGGCCGGCGAGCCGACCAGCACCGTCGCCCCACGCCGCACCGTCACCAGTCCCGACAACCGCTGCCAGATCTGCCCCGCCATCGTCGACGCTTCGGCGGGCCGGCTCGCGGCTTCGGCCTTCGCGGCGGCGATTTCGAAGGCCTGGTGCAATGCCGGCAACGTTGGCGGCGCCGTGGTCGCAAAGCGCGCCAATGCCGGCGGCGCGCCATCGATCGACCCGAGCGGCTTGCCAGCCTCCAGCGCCGCGGCTGCAGATTGCCAGCGCATCGCGCGTTGGGCGGTTTTCTGGGCCGCCGAGATGCGCGATTCAAGCGGCGTCAGGTCGGCAGGCGCACTTGCTGCGGCGGGGCGTTGTTCGAGGGCGGCGATCCGCGACTCAAGTGGACGAAGATCGGGCGCCGCGGTCGCCACCGGGCGGCGTTCGAGCACGGCCACGCGGTCCTGCAGGGTGCGGATCTGCGCTTCGATGAGGGCGAGGCGATCGTTATCGGGTTTGCCGATGCCGTCGATCTGGCTCCACAGGAAAAACAGCGCGCCGGCGACCAGGAGGAAGCCGAGGGCGGAGAAGACGGCGCGCGCGTTTTTCGGGCTGTGCGTCGGGGCGCGCGGCGGCTCCGGCTTGGGTTCGGGCGGGGGGGTGGGGGCGTCGGGTTCGGTCATGGCAACAGCGCCAGCAGGGCGTCCTGGTTCGGCGCCGATGCAACACGGATACGCCGCCACGGCAAGGGGGATAACGCCGCCGCAGTGGCCGGTGAAATGGCCAGGGCCTCGCACTCCGCGATCCGCGGCGCGGTGCCGACGAGGCGGACGAAAATGCGGGCGGTTTCTGGGGAAAAGAACAGGATCGTGCTGGCCGGCACCTCGCCCATCGTGGCGATGGGTTGGGTCGCATAGGTGACGCGGCGGAGGACGCGATAGCCGGCGGCGCGCAGCGTGGCCGTGAGTTTCGCGTTCTGCCGAGCCCCGCTCAGCAACAACAGCGATGCCGGCGGGGGGTGGAGGCGCTGGACCAGCTCGGCTAGCGCAGGGGCGTCGCGACCAGCGCTGGTGACGTTGGTGTGGCCCATGGCGCGGGCCCGCTCGGCGGTGGCGTCGCCGACGGTGAGGAGGGGAGCGGCGGGGATACTTTCGACCAGGCCGTTGGCGGAGGTCACCAGAATGGCGGTGACCTTGGTCGGGAGGATCGGGGTTCGTTTTGTGACGGTCAGCAGGGGGACGACGATCGGGGTGTAGCCCATCGCCGTGAGCCGGCGCGCGGTTTCGGCCGCGCCGGGTTCGGGGCGGGTGACGAGGACGGGGCGCTTGCCCTCAGGCAAAGATGTCGCGCGGGCTGTCGGCGCGCAGTTGCGCGGCGAGATCGCGGCCGATCCGGTCGGCGTCGGCGGGGGCGCCGGAGCGGGTGGCGCGGAGGAGGAAGGAGCCGTCGGCGCGGGCGACGAGGCCGGTGAGCGTCAGGGTGTCGCCGACGAGGGTCGCGTGGGCGCCGATGGGGGTGCGGCAGGAGCCGTCGAGGGAGTCGAGCAGCGCCCGTTCGGCCGTCGCGACGACGCGGGCGGAAAAGTCCTCGATGGCGGCGAGGAGGGTCAGCATGTCGGTGTCGTCGGCGCGGGCGGTGATGCCGACGATGCCCTGACAGGCGGCGGGGAGCATGGCCTCGGGGGCGATCAGCACGTCGGCCTCGTGACCGATCTCCAGGCGCTTGAGGCCGGCATAGGCCAGCAGCGAGGCGCCCACCTCGCCGCCGCGGACCTTGGCGAGGCGGGACTGGACGTTGCCGCGGAGCGTGGCCGTGCGCAGGTCGGGCCGGGCATGCAGCAGCTGGGCCTGGCGGCGGACGGAGCTGGTGCCGATGACGGTGCCTTGCGGCAGGGCGGCGAAAGGGTCGGCAGGGTCAGGCCTGAGGCAATCGGGGCCGAGGATCAGGGCGTCGCGGGCGTCTTCGCGGGCGAGCGTGCAGGCCAGCACAATGCCGGGGGGCATCTGGGTTTCCAGGTCCTTCAGGGAGTGCACGGCGATGTCGACCCGCCGGTCGGACAAAGCTTCGTGGATCTCCTTGGCGAAGAGGCCCTTGCCGCCGATGTCGGCGAGGCGGGTGCCGGCGGCCTGGGTGGCGTCGCCGGTGGTGCGGATGACGTGCTCGGCGGAGGGGCGGTCCGGGTGGGCCGCCTGGAGCAGGGCGATGACGGTGCGGGCCTGCCACAGTGCGAGGGGAGAGCCGCGGGTGCCGGCGAGGAGGGTGGGATGGGCGTTTGCCATGGGATTGTCCTAGAACCGACCGCGCCGGAAGGGAAGATCGTGATGCGACCAGTGCTGGGAATCGAGAGCTCCTGCGACGAGACGGCGGCGGCCGTGCTGGATGGGGAGGGGCGCGTGCTGGCCGAGGCGGTGCTGAGCCAGAAGGATCATGCGGCCTTCGGCGGCGTGGTGCCGGAAATCGCCGCGCGGGCGCATCTCGCGCATCTGCCGGGGCTCGTTCGCGAGGTGATGGGCAAGGCGGGGCTGGGGTTCGGCGATCTCGAGGCGGTGGCGGCGACGGTGGGGCCGGGGCTGATCGGCGGGCTGATCGTGGGGGCCGGGTTTGCCAAGGGCGTGGCGATCGCGTCGGGCATCGAGTTCGTCGGCGTGAACCACCTGGAGGCGCATGCGCTGACGGCGCGGCTGACCGATGGCCTGGAATACCCCTATCTGCTGATGCTGCTCTCCGGCGGGCACTGCCAATGCATCGCCGTGGAGGGCCTCGGGCGCTATCGGCGGCTGGGCGGGACGATCGACGATGCGGTGGGCGAAGCGTTCGACAAAGTCGGAAAATTGCTCGGCCTGGGATGGCCAGGCGGGCCGGCGATCGAGCGGCTGGCAGCCGAGGGGGACGCGCGGCGGTTCGCGCTGCCGCGGCCTTTGCTGGGGCGGGCGGGATGCGACTTCTCGTTTTCAGGGCTGAAGACCGCGGTGGCGCAGCTGGTGGGGTCGTATCCGGCTGGGTCATTGCCGACGCGGGAGGCGGCGGATATCGCGGCCTCGTTCCAGGCGGCGGTGGCGGATGTGCTGGCCGATCGGGCGCGGCACGCGATGGCCACGTTCGCCGAGGTGCATGGGACGGCGAGCCTGGTCATGGCCGGCGGGGTCGCGGCCAACCAGGCGCTGCGGGCGGCCGTGATGGGGGCGGCGGAGGCCGCGGGGTTCGGGTTCGCCGCGCCGCCGATCCGGCTGTGCGGGGATAACGCGGTCATGGTGGCGTGGGCGGGGATCGAACGACTGCGGGCGGGGGCGACGAGCGGGCTCGGGCTGGCGCCGCGGCCGCGGTGGGCGTTGGAGGGATTGGATATGCGGGTGGGGTAGGAAGGCCTTCTTTTTCTGGAGAAAAAGAAGCAAAAAGACTTTTGGGGATGGGAGTTTTCGGAGGGCGGGGCTTAGCAATTTCTGTATCGGAACCGTTTGGGCCTGCGGAGGCAAAGGGGAGGGGCGCGCATGGCGACAACTCATGAGATCGCTCGGGTTCATGGAACGCCGATCCTGGCGAAGCTGTTCATGGTCGGGGTTGGGCTCGGGTTACTCGGGTGCGTCGCGGCGATGTGGCCGTTTCTGACCGGGCATACGCATGGGTTCGGTGTCGTGGTGCTGGTGCCGTTCGTGGTCTTGTTCGTTCTGTGTGGGGCGGTCCTGTCTTGGGGGATCAGGGGCGACGCAAAATTCCTGATGGGGGCAAGGGTGTTGCTCGGTCTGGTCATCGCCGGGTCGCTGATGTTCACCAACGCGCTTGATCCCGGTGGGCCGACGGGGGTGAATGTCCCGGCCGTCGGGGTCGTCGTTATTTCGCTATTTTATCTGGCCTATTTTTTCCGGTCGAAGGCGCTGCGGGGGAAGTACCGCCGGGACTGAACTCGGGTGCGGGCTTCGCTTCGCCCTGGCCTTCGAACTCGCTTGGGCTAGAACACTCAACATGAAGAAGGAGAGGTTCGAGTGAACTATCGGCATGCATTTCATGCGGGGAATTTTGCGGATTGTGTGAAGCATGCGGTGCTGGTCTGGCTCGTACGGGCGTTGGGGCGGAAGGACGCGCCGTTTTTCGTCCTGGACACCCATGCGGGGATTGGGCGGTACGACCTGAGCGCGAGCGAGGCGCAGCGGACCGGGGAGTGGCGGGGGGGGATTGGGCGGTTGCTGGAGGGGGTGGCGCCGGAGCTTGAGGATTATGTGGGGATGGTGCGGGGGCTGGGGCTGTATCCGGGGTCGCCAGTGCTGGTGCGGGGGATGATGCGGGAGGGGGATCGGATGGCGTGTTGTGAGTTGCATCCGGAGGATTTTGTGACGTTGCGGCGGGTGTTTGGGCGGGATCGGCAGGTTTCGGTGCATCAGCGGGATGCGTGGGAGGCGGTGGGGGCGTTGTTGCCGCCTAGGGAGAAGCGGGGGCTGGTGTTGATCGATCCGCCGTATGAGGCGGGGGATGAGTTTCAGCGGGTGGCGGAGGGGTTGGTGGCGGCGCATCGGCGGTTTGGCGCGGGGGTGTTGGCGGCCTGGTATCCGGTGAAGGCGCGGGGGCAGGTGCGGGGGTTGTGGGATGCGGTGAAGGCGAGCGGGGTGAGGGATGTGGTGGCGGTTGAGGTGTTGTTGCGGGAGGCGCTGGATCCGGGGCGGTTGAACGGGTGTGGGCTGGTGGTGGTCAATCCGCCGTATCGGTTCGAGGAGGAGATGCCGGGGCTGCTGGGGGCGCTGGTGGCGGGGCTGGGGAATGGGGAGGCTGGGGAGGGTTGGGTGGTGGAGCGGTTGTGTGATGAATGATGTCGCGGTGATTGGGGCGGGGGCGTGGGGGACGGCGCTGGCAGTGCAGGCGGCGCGGGCGGGGCGGCGGGTGGCGCTGTGGGTGCGGGATGCGGGGCAGGAGTGGGTCAGGACGGGGGCGCGGGAGAATCCGCGGTTGCCGGGGGTGCGGCTGGAGCCGGGGATTACGGTGACGGGGGTGTTGCCGGTGGCGCCGGTGACGTTGCTGGTGGTGCCGTTGCAGCACATGCGCGGCGTGGCGGCGCGGTTGCCGGGGGATGGGGCGGTTGCGGTGTGTGCGAAGGGGGTGGAGGCGGGGACGCTGGCTTTGCCGCTGGAGGTGTTGGGGGAGGTGTTGCCGGGGAGGCCTGGCTGCGTGTTGAGCGGGCCGAATTTCGCGCATGAGGTGGCGGCGGGGTTGCCGGCGGCGGCGGTGGTCGCGGGGCGGGATGAGGGGGTGCGAGCGGCGGTGATCGCGGCGGTGGGGACGCGTTCGTTCCGGCT
>Ga0164297_10001026_pt1 | contig 31173 bp, 9 predicted proteins | sample GEODES058metaG_FD_113539 | JGI IMG/M metagenome (GOLD analysis project Ga0164297, IMG submission 113539) | Dystrophic lake water microbial communities from Trout Bog Lake, Wisconsin, USA - GEODES058 metaG | ecosystem: Environmental > Aquatic > Freshwater > Lake | place: USA: Trout Bog Lake... | reverse complement strand
GATATCGAAAGACTAGAAAAACTGATTTGTTGGGTATTCTTTTGCATCGTTAAATATACAAAAAATAGCGTGATAATGTAAAATGAAGTAGAATCTTTTATTGTAAATACTCTGCAACGGTCTAATAATGTCTGCTCTCGCAGCTTATTCATTCTTCCCAAAGAAACCTTCCCTAAACATAAAAATGGAACATTCAAACCAACTTAAACTCGCAGCTTAACCCGAACTCATGTTAACTTATAATAATATCATCCCAAAAAGGAGTAAAGAAAAAGGGCAGTGATTTAGCATTCTAAATCACTGCCCTTTTTAATACTAATACTCAATTAAACTACCGTATCAGTACAACTGTTCCGGTTCGTTTAACTAATTTATTATTGTAATCTAGACCCTGAGACTCCCAAATGTAAGTGCCAATATCTGCAGAAATACCAAGTATCGTTCCATCCCAACCATTTCCTAATTGTGTGGTACTAAATACTAGTTGACCGTACCTATTAAACACCCTAAAGAACTGAAACTGCGTGATGCCAACAGGGACAGCTGTAAGAACCCTATTCTTTGGATTGTTACTGTTAGGATTAAAGGCAGTTGGCACATATATATCTATCAGATTATAGAAATGAATCGTTATTGTTGTATCCGCTGGACAACCTTGCGCAGTGGTTGCGGTTACTCTATATAACTGTGATTGATTTGAGCCTCCAAAAGTTGTATTTGGCGTAAGAAGCGGACTTGAAGTATCTGCGATGTCCAAGTATGTATTTGGCGACCAACTATAAGCAAGTGGTGTATGGAAAGAAGTGTCCAGAACAAAAGCATGTAAACGTATCGACTCACCAGGTACTACGTTAAGAGCAGTATCATTACCCACACGGGTACCAATGTTAAATGGCTTCAACACTTTTACAATGGCCGTATCATAAACTTGCTTTCCACAATACTTAGAACCAGTGGCGGTTACTATATATTCGGTACTATCTAGCGGCGTTGCAGCAGTAGAAGCAGCGGTATTGTCGGAAAGAGTAGTACTCGGCAACCAAACAAACGCTGCATTGTCAGTTGTGGCAGCCGTTAGTGTCGCTGTGCCATTGTAACAGATAGTGGTGTCGTGAATGTTGTTTATGTCCAGATGTATTGGGCTAACAATGCTTACATTTGGATAAGGTGAAGCATATATTTTAACAGAATCGCTTGTAGGGCAACTTGAGGCATTTGCAGTAACATAATAAATGGTACTATCATCTACAGGCAATACCTGAGTCGACTTGGTAGTTTTACTGGCTACAAAAGTATTGCGCAGCAAACTATCCGATTCGCTCCAATAATAACTCTGAGAATTACTTGAAGGATTCAATGTGATGATGTCTGTTTTACATACTTGCAAAGTGTCTGGCTTTAGATTGAAGCTAATATTATCAACTGGCAAAACGGTGATGGTACTATTAGCAGAATCCTTACAACCATTGGCGGTAGTAAACATTGCCTGAATTGTATTGCTACCTACAGAAGCTTTTGCAGGATTAAACGAAGAATTGCTAACACCCGCCCCTGAATAACTGAACACACCAGTAGGCCCGTTGGTTTCGGTAGCCCCAGTAAAGACAACAGGGGAAGCATTGGCACAAATGCTAGAAGGACTTGCTGTAAATGTAACTATAGGTCTGCCAAATACCGTGATATTTTTTGATATACTATCCAAACAGGTACTACCACCGGTAGAGGCAATCAGCTTAATGGTATAGGTTTCGTTTATTGTTGAATCGGGATAGGTGTTTGAATATGTTTTACTGCTACCCGTTGCACCATTGGATGGGGTATTATCTGTACTAATAATAGACGGATTGTTTAGAACATCCCAAACTATCTGAACCTCCGTTATCTTACCTACACCAATACGTGAAGTATCTATTATTTGAATAGGAAGATTGCTACACAATTGACTGCTTACTATTTCAAAGCCGGGGATTGGTTTGGAACCATCAATAATATAAGCAATAGTATCGGAGGCATAACAACCACTGCTAGTGGTGTCCGTTTCTATTACATTGTATGTACCCGGATTGTGACTGGTAAATGTATGTTGACCATTTTGAAGGTTAGATCCAACTGTATTGGATGTATCACCGAAATTCCAAGACCATTTAACAATATTATCCGGAGGTATTGGATAAGTATTTTCGATGGTACTATTATCGGTGAAGGTTACAGGCTGGCCTTGTACCAAGCAATTACTAGGCAATATGAAACTAGGCACAGGCAATGGATGGATACTGATAGTTTGAGAAACAGTATCGCTCAGGCAACCACCTGGGAAGGATGTAATAGCTAACCTAACTGTTAATTTCCCTACACTGTCATATTTATGTGTTATTGTAGAGCTACTAGTACTTGATGAATCTTTGCCATCACCATAATCCCAATAGAAAGAACTGATTGTTTGATCATTGGAAATGGTACTTGTACTGGTTAATGTCACTACATCGTCTTTACAAGCAATAGCTTTTGAGGTGAAACTTGCGGTTGGTGTTTGGTAAATTGAGGAGACTGTCTGAGTACTGTTACCCACACAACCAAATCTATTGGTAACTTTCAAGCTAACAGTATAACCACCAGCCTGTGCTGAGTCATAACTATGAACACCATCTTTTGTATAAGAGCTATCATTTGCCAAACTAGCTGGTTGACCAAAATTCCAGACGTATGAATATGGTACGAAACCTGTAGCTGTATCACTTGTGTTGATAAAGGTAGATTGTCCTTTAGGCACACACACAGAAGCTGTTTTGAAACTAGCTATAGGGTTTGGAGAAACATAAACACTATCTGTAAACACATTACTAGGGCAAGGACCAGCAAACACTTGCAAGGTTATGTAATGTTTGCCTGGGGTTGTATAGATATGCGTTGGATTTGTAGAGCTATGGTAAATTGCTGTATTGTTTGCTCCACTACTTGGTTCACCAAAATTCCAAACCAAACTATCCGCAGTTATAGAAGATGTATCTGTAAAAGACACCGTAGCACTTGGGCAAATGGTATCTTGATCCTTAGTAAACCCTGCATTAATACCATTAGCTAAATTAATACGGAGACTATCTGTAGAATAACATCCTACACTATTAAAAGTAGTCAATGTTATTGTATATGCACTAAGTGAAGGATAAGTATATGGATTAGGTGTAGGATTATGATTTGCAGAATCATAAAAAGTCTGTACTGCTGTACCATCGCCTAAACTCCATTTCCATGACGTTATCGAAGTGCCAAATAAGGCAGTTGAATTATCAGTGATACTGATTATTGGCTGGGTACAAAGTTGTTGTGTTACCTTAAAGTCTATATTATCAGTACCTACCTGTACATATATCTTTTCAGGATCCATTTGTCCACATTCGCTAGCGAATTTACCAAAAGCCGTGGCAACCATTGGATAGAATCCATTGTCCTTAAATTGATACTGAACTGGGCAAGTATATATATAAAACGTTTGTCCACCAACTATTACGGAACCACTCGTATCTGCCTGCACTTTAAGAGGATTAGGGGAAACAACAGTATATGGTCCTGTAACTGAAGACCCACTTAAATTAATATTAGAATTAACAGGTGCACTCCAAATAATACTATCAACTAGTGATGGTAAGTAAGGTAGTGCAATTTTTAATGTTACCTTATTATTCTTACAAGTCTTTATTACTGTACTCGACGTATCGTAACCATAAGGGTTTACAGAAATCTTAACCGATGCTAAATTGTTAATGGCTGTGCCAGCATTATAGCCATAGCTTTCCCCATCATTAACTCCGTAAGCTATTGCATTGAAAGGCACATCAGAAGATATGGTATGCGGTCCACTCGCTACCCTAAACATAGCCCAAGAATAATTTGGGTCACCAGGGTGAACCTTAAATATTTGTTGCATTGTTTGACTAGGTTTGGCGGCAGGTCCATAAACTAAAGGAACTCCTACTGTAGAATAACTACTAATACCAGTATCAGCTGTTTGCTTACCATCAAGTTTAAAACTAGCTATGCCAGAATTTTTTATCACAACATTAATATAGCTAGCTCCTGCTTTGCCATTCTTAAAATTTGAAGAGTAAACTGTTGATGAATTAATTGCTTGCTGAACTGGACTTAAAATTATCTCCTCTGGATCTCCTTGTCCACCATCTCCAATTGTTGGATGAGCAACATCTTTTCCATCAGGAGCCGATCCTGCTATTATAAATTGAGTAAGCGAAATAGGCTTATCACTTTCTATTATACTTGGTTGATTACTTTCATATGGATAATATTGACCCTGGCTATTATACTGAGAAATAGGCAATGCTGTAGCAGCAGTATGAACTGCATTATTTACCCAAACCTTTGTGGTACTGTCCTCAACATTGATGCGATAAACATTATATTCCATTGTTTTGGTTGGAACCGTTAAATATTTAGTTCCCCAAGCTACTTTTGGAAACATTTGCTGAACTAGATTGTCTGACCCTAAATCGACAAAACCAGTTTTAGTTGTAACCAACACTCTTCCGCTACCAGCAAAGACCGCTATTTTTTGTGAACAATCAACAGCCCTAACAGTTGTTCCACTTAAATCTAGCCCAATTGCCTTATTTTTTCCAGTTCCTTGAACGAATGCCATTGCATTAAATATCTCCCCTTTGTTTAAGGTTATTCTATACGTTTGTCCTTTTGCATACAGCACATCCGAAGGAACATTGCCTTCCTGAAAAATTGTTGTTTTACTGGAATCAACAATATCATTGCTAGGTGTAAAGTCAATCTTAGTACTATCCTCCTTAGCCATTACAAAAAAGAAAGAACTCGCTTTCCCTGAATTTGTAATACCACCATATCCTTGTACTGTATATGATGAACCCCATGTGTTAGTAGGGAAAACCATTGTTGCTCCCGCAGAATTATTAGTAGTATACGTATGCATCCATACCGCAACAGGAGCACCATTTGTGCTTGTTATATGTACCCCTCTATTGGAAATTCCCGTGTAGTACAGCCTTGCGTCTGGTCCATTTCCAGAATTTAACGCATCTATAGTTCCTATCGGGAATCCAGTAAATTCTTTTACAGTATTTGCAAGAATCGTCACAGTCTGTGGATAACCAACAGTTCCTGGGATTCCTGGAAGGGCTATATTCACAACAGCATCCTTGTCACCAGCAGCAACATAAACAGACATTTGTGCAGCTGCTCCATCAGTCGGCGCGTCTGCCATATCATTTTCATAAGCAAAGCCTGTCCAAAAATCGGTACCCATATTAGACAACTGATCGGGAGATGGAATGATATTACCCGTAATGGTAACTGTATCTGTATTCTTGGGGTCTATCTTATTGTTATCTTCACTAAATGAAACAGTACTGGCAAAAGAGCCATAGGTACCGGTTAAAAATTTCACATAAATAGGAATAGGCTTTTTAAAATCTCCATCCCCACATTGAATCGTAATAGAAGACACTGGTGCAGGTGGAAATACAGTTGGAGAGGTAGAAATAATAAAACCACTTGCAGGTGCTATACTAATAGTAATAGTTCCCGCTTTGAGATATTTGCCGTTTAATGAAAAACTAAGAATTGGTGCTGTAGAGTTATAAATAATATCTCCAAAATCTATGCTAGGTGGCTGTGGCTGTACACTCAAGGTAGGCACCGCCACCCCCGTAGTAAAGGAATCTATATTGCCACAACCTGTTCCTTGATTATTAGTTACACAAGCCTCATAATAATACTTAGTACTCGGCAGTAATTGTGTAAGTACAACTGAGTATGGTGCACTACCTAAATTAACAGTGGGTCTTACTGTATCAGTAAGCGAACCACTATTTGTGCCATATCTAATATACTTGTCCTTGATAGGCAAGCCTCCACTATCAATAATCACTCCCCCAACGGTAGCCTTATTCGACAATACATTTGTAGGTAAGCTAGTTGTATCAACTGGTGCAGTATAAGGATCTGTTTTAAAAGTAGAATCTTTACCATAAAGTGTGTCAATTGGTGTAACGATATATGCCCTCACGTGATACAGCGTATTAGCACTTAACCCTGTAATGTTGCTGTTAATTACGCCACCAGCCCCATCAGTTGTAAAAGGTGATGTAGCAATACTAGGATTAGCTGATGAACTCCAGGTTACACCTGCCATTGTTGGCTTTTGGAAAGTAGCACCATAAGAATAGGTTCCAACTCCATTACCATTATATTTTCCTGTAGAAGTAGGGGTGCCAGTGGTAACTGTAGGCACATTAGTGGCAGCTTGCACAGTTCCATTTATTATAACATTATTCAAATAAAAATAATCGCCCTTAGCCGCCCCATTGGTACTATACATATACAATCTTACATCATAAGTATGCCCACTTTTCAAATAGCTATTATAGTAGAAGGGGATGTTGATGGCACCATAATTAACATCAGTAGTAGCAGCAAGTGAAAAGCTTTGTGGGGCTGCCAAAGGAATCCAAGCACCAGCACCATCAATTCGGTAATACGGTGCAATTGATATAGTCGTTCCCGCAACCGAACTTAGACTAGGGAGCGAGTCTACCAATGTTAGCCCTGTTAATAATAAATCGTTTGTAGGGGTTGCCACAGAGGAAAGTGGGAAATCAAGCGAATAGGTGCCATCTGTAGGGTTAGGACTGGTTGGCCACGGCAAATTATTGGCTGGCTTTAGCTTTAGACCCTGATTTGCCGGTGTGGTAGGATTCCCGAAAGTTCCTGCCGATGTAAAAACCATTGCAGCAGGAACCACTCCCGTCGCAGTGAAAGAAGGACCAAACGCACCAAGTGGTGGAACTGTTTTTTTTACCAATGGCCATTCTGCAAGTATTTGTGCCTTGGCACTCCCACAAAACAACACCAATGCAAGCGAAAAGACTGCAAGCCTAACGAAACCAAGACAACCTGAAAACGAAACTTTTTTCATATAGTAGTTTAACGTGTATTTAAAGTAAACATAACACCGCCATTTATCAATTAATTATAAGGCAGATACTATCGGATTTTAGGGTGTAAAGTTAATAGGTTTTATTGTTTATCCATCCCGCACCGTCCTGCTTTATTTTAATAATATCTCTTACCGAAATATTTATAAATGAAAAAGGGTTGGCTGCTAGGAATATATACCTAACAACCAACCCCTTATAACAAACAACTAATTCCTATTCTTTCACAAAACTTACTGCATTCACAATACCATCCGTCGTTTGGATACGTAGATGATAAACCCCTTTCGTTAGGTTAGATACCTGCATTGTAGGGTTAGTTGCATCATGCAACGAAATTGTCTTTACCACCCTACCCATATTATCAATTACTTGTAAGGATGCAATATGATTACCCTTAATAGTTACTGACTCTTTTGCTGGATTAGGATACACTGTTAACTGATTACCGTTTACTGTAAACTGTACAGAAGCAACGTTACTATAACTGAAACTTCCATCTTTATCAACTACTTTTATACGGTAGTAAGTAACCCCCTTTAGGGGTGCAGGGGGGCTAAAACTATACCCATTGTTGCCACTACCCACCGCCTCTTTGGTGGCTAAGTCTGTAAAGGAACTGCCATCTGTGCTTCGTTGAATGGTAAATGATGCCGTATTTACCTCACCTATTGTTTGCCATTGCAGCAGCACCTGCCCATTGGTTTCTTTTAGTTTTAGGGTAATGTCTTTTATAGGCAACCCACTAATGGTGATGGTATCGCTATAAAGGGCTAGTTCTGTAGCAATGGCATTTGTTGCCACTACATAGTATTTGCCATTGTTAGTAAAAGCATAAGTGCTATCGCTTTTTAGGGTAGCAACTAGTGTATCGTTCCTATACCATTTAAAGGTATTGTTGCTTGGTGTGCCACCTACAGAAACAGAGAGTGTATCTCCATTTTGTTGTAGTGGCACGGTTGCTTGTGGAGCGTAAAAGGAAGTACCATTGGCATTGTCTGGCACTAGATCCACAATACCTTCCATACCTGCAAATGTGAGTTGGTTGTTGCTTAGGTTTAATACTGAAAGGTAGGGTAAGTTCTTTAAAGAACTAGGCAGTATCCCTTTTAAATTATTGGAGTCCAGTGAAATGCCTGTAACCCGCCAGTTGTAGAGTGTTACCCCGTACCAAGTGTTTACGGGTGCAGTTGTTAACCAATTGGTATGGTTTACCCAGTTTGCACCACCCGTGCTGTTGTACAAAGCCACCAAGGCAAGGCTATCTTGTGGGTTTGCTGGGTAGTTGATATTAATGCTATCACTATAAAGGGTTAAATTAACCACCTTTATATTGATTGCCGCCATGTAGTAGAGACCATTACTTGTAGGCCTAAAAGTGCTGTCACTTGTTTTAGTAGCTACTATATTGCCACTATTATACCATTTATAAATGTCATTGGCAGGTGTGCCACCCACAGAAACAGAAAAAGTAGTATCGCTTGATTTAAAGGTTAGCGGCACAATTGCCTGTGGTGCCCAATAGATGACACCAATATTTGTGGAAGCAAGATGCTCTATGCCATTGAAAGTAAATTGGTTATTGCCAATGGACAAATTGATTAGTGCAGCTTGGCTACCCAATGTGGAGGGAACTGCACCACTAAATTGGTTGTTGTCTAGATACAAATAGTTGAGGTGTGGCAGGTTGCCCAAAAAAGAGGGAACACTGCCGGTTAGTTGGTTACTGTTGAGGTACAGTTCATAAACCTGCGATAAGTTACTGAAAGCCGCAGGGATAGTGCCGCTGAGTTTGTTGCTATCCAAATATAGGTAGTGAAGGTTGGGAATGTTGGCTAGGGATGAAGGGATGGTATCGGTTAATTGATTGTTATACAATCTCAAGTCAGTTAGAGTGGTTAGGTTGCCCAAGGATGGAGGAATTGCCCCACTCAATTGGTTATCGTACAATAATAATTGGTTTATTTTTTCAAAGTTGCCAAACGAAGCTGGGATGTTACCTGTTAAGTTATTGCTCCAAAGCTCCAAATCATTAAGGTTCGTTAGGTTGCCCAAAGAAGAAGGGATGCTACCAGTTAGTTGATTTTGAGACAATATTAAATACTTAAGGTCGGTTAAATTGCCAAATGAAGAAGGGATACTACCGCTTAGTTGATTATTATCTATTTCTAAATCCGTAAGGTTGGTTAGGTTGCCCAACGAAGTAGGAATAGAATCACTTAATTGATTTAAGTCTAGATAAAGAGTTTGCAGCTTGATTAAGTTGCCAAACGAAGTGGGGATTGACCCACTCAGTTGACAGACCGCAAAGTTCAAGAAAGTAAGTTTTGTTAGGTTGCCCAACGAAGCAGGAATGGTATCCGTTAAAGTATTACCTTTCAAATCTAAATGTGTAAGCTTTGTTAAATTGCCTAATGAAGCGGGGATATTGCCAGTTAAATTATCATCAACTAAATTTAAATAGGCAAGGTTGGTTAAGTTACCTAGAGAAGCAGGGATAGCACCACTTAAGCTATTTCCACCCAAATTTAGATAAGTCAGATATATTAAATTGCCTATAGAATTAGGGATAGAACCAGTTGCTATATAAATTACGCCAAACAAATTTATTGAGTCAACCCTATTGTTTGCATCCACCCCTATTCCATACCAAGTACTCACAGGAGCTTTGGTCAACCAATTTCGTGCGCCGTACCATTTTTTCCCTCCAGTACTGTTGTATAAATCTACCAAAGCAAGGCTGTCCTGTTTATTTACTTGTGCTTTGAGAGTAGGTATAGCAAATAAAAAGGCAGCGATGATGAAGGTGGATATTTTTTTCATACGTTATTAATTCAATAGTGATTCAATGATTTCTCTCCAAAGATATAAGAAAGCAGGGGGACGTTGCCTCCGCTTTTCTGCTAGTAACCTTTCAAGCGCAGTTTTCTGACATTTGATACCCGTTGCACTATTCTAACTACCTGCCTATCCTTTTAGGCAACGTAAAGATGCATAATAATTTGGTTTATCAATTCAGGATAATCACTCATATCTTTTCAATAAAATATTAACATTGAATATTAAATATTAAACCCGTAGTATTGCACGGATAGCAAACAATAAACGATTGGCTATTGCCCCGAAGATTTGTAATATAGTTTAAAGTTAACAGTTGCCTACAACGGCATCTACTTAAAACGAAGCATCTCCCCCTCGCTTTCTAGTTTTATTTAATTAACTTTTAATCTTACAAATTATGTCACAGAAAATTACTGTTACAAACCCGCTTTCCCCAGTCATCGTTGCATCTCTCAAAACAGCCATCGCAGCCATCAATGTAATTCTTGCCCCCATTATTATCTTGCTTTCCGAAACACAATTAAAGGGGCTTCTATCGGTTGGCACAAAAAGGGCTTCCGAAATAGCAGCAATAGAAACTGGCTTAATAGAACCTTTTCCTGCAACGCTCCCTACTGGTCTCACCCTTGCCGATTTCTTGGCTATGGATCAAGAACAAATAGACAGTAAAACTTTGGAAGGCTTGTGTACTACTTTGGTAAACCTCTTTAGTTTACACGCAGAAATAATTGGCAACAACAAGATGCTGCTGGCTATTGAAGTAATGGACAACGCAAGGTTAATGGGTAAAAGTAATCCTGGAATAAAGACAGCCGAACAATTGATAACCACTAACCATTTAACGCCTGGCCCAAGAAAAGGTATTACTCGTTTATCAATTGCAGAAGCCATGAAAATGGAACTCATTGGCTTAAAATCAGAAAAACCAATCATCAATGATGGTACAACCATCCTCGATATTTTAGTAAAAGATGGCAGTGCTGCCGATACCATCACCATAAACCCCGGCGACAGTGAAAATCTCCCTCTCGGTTGGACAAACGTTACAGTTACCAACCGCAGTGCCACCACAGCAGGAAGTTTTCAGGCATACCTCAAACCTTAGATAGTAGTTTTAATGATTGAATATAAGCAAAAAGCCTTCTTGCAAAAGAGGGCTTTTTTGTGCGTATTTCAGCTCATTTAGGTGTAAAGTCCCTTTTTTTATGTCAACCCGTCGACATTAGCCTGTCAACCAATCGACATTTCTCTGTCAACCAATCGACATTTCCCTGTCAATCAATCGACATTTCGCTGTCAACCAATTGACATTAGCCTGTCAACCAATCGACATTTCCCTGTCAACCAATCGACATTTCCCTGTCAACTCATCGACATTTCCCTGTCAACCGTTCGACATTTCGCTGTCAACCGTTCGACATTTAAATTGACATATTTAAGGAGAGAATAAACGAGTATTTTTCACCATACAAATAGCAGCCATAGTTTGAAGAAATGAGAGAGGGCGAATCAAACTATTACGTCAATTCGCCCTCTCTCACTAACAGCTAACCATTATCTAATCACTATTTCCTTCGTTTGCTTGCCAGACACAGTGAAGATGGTTGCTGTATAGATACCTTTTGCTAAAGAGCCCAGCGGTATTTGTTGCAATTGCTTGTCCTGCAATTTGGTTGAAAGAACTGTGCGCCCTGCCATGTTGGTAATCAACAACAAAGCATTGCCAATGCCCCCTTCTGCTTGGATGTTGATATAGTCTTTTGCAGGATTGGGGAAGATAGATAGAGAGATATTCTTATTTATATTAATCGAAACAATAGAGCTATATGTTTTCATCCCATTATTATCAACAGCTTGCAAGCGGTAATAAACCACAGATGAACTGTTTGCCAGCGGCAACGCATCGGTGTAATTGTATTGATAACCAGCACCACGAACCGTAACCTTACCAACTTCGGCAAAGGCACTACCATTGATGCTACGCTGAACTGAGTAGTAGGCAGTGTTGGTTTCGGTAGCGGCCTTCCAATCAAGCAATGCATTGCTAGGGTTTTCGTATTTGCCTGTAAAAGAACTAAAGCTAACAGGCACAGTATTCGGCGCAATATTACGGAACACAGACATTGTATTCTTCCCATAATCAGGAACAGCAATATCGGGCTTGCCATCGCCATCCAAATCGGCAACGGCGGCAGAAACAGGGTATATGTTGGTTGCAAAGTTTACACCCCCAGCAAAGGAAGAACTAGTGATGCTACCTGAACTGTATGTATTTTGAATAACAGAAATGTTGTTGCCAATTTGATTTGCTACAACAATATCCGGCAAACTATCTCCATCGATATTGCCTACAGAAACATAATAAGGCGACTCGCCATTGGAAGGCAAATCGACATGCAAAGCCAAAGTAGAAGAATTGACTACACCAGCAGTTGCCTGATTGGCAAGAATGGAAACTGTGTTGCTACCCTGATTGGCAACAACAATATCTGGTTTGCCGTCACCGTTCAAATCACCGATTGCAAGGGCGTGGGGACCCGTACCAACAGTAAAATCAACCTTTGCGGCAAAAGAATTAGCATTGATACTGTCAGCAACTGTTGTATTGCGCAGAACAGAAACAGACTTAGCATTGAAATTAGAGACGACCAAATCGGGTTTGCCATCGCCATCAATATCTGCAATGGCTACATAAGTAGCGCCCGACCCTGTTGCGAAATCGACGGCAGCAGCAAAAGATGTACTATCGATGGTGCCAACTATTGATTTATTCTTTAAGATAGAAACAGTATTGCTAAAGCTATTGGTTACTACCAACTCAGGCTTGCCATCACCATCCAAATCGCCAATGGCCACAGAAGTAGGCAGAGAGACAGTATCAGTAATAAAATCTACTTGTGCTGCTAATGATGCAGTGGTAATACTGCCAAGAGTAGCTGTGTTTCTATAAACAGAGATTTTGTTGGAGTACAAACTAGTAATAACTATGTCGGGCTTGCCATCGCCATCCAAATCGCCAACAGCCACAGAACTAGGGGTAGAGTCTGTGGCAAAAAAGACACTAGAAGCAAAAGAAGCAGTAGTGATAGCACCAGCAGTACTTTTATTTCTTAAAATAGAAAAGGTATTGGTGGATCTATCAACAACAATCAAATCTGGTTTACCATCGCCATCAATATCTGCAACAGCAACAAGCGAAGCAGGGTTAGACCCTGTAGTGAAATCGACCTTTGAACCAAAGAAAGTTGGCGTAATTGCTTGGGCAATACCACCATTGAAGGTAGCCGCAAAAGGAAAAGGAGAACTACCAATTAGGTTTGTACCAGTATTTACGACCGAAATAGGTTGGTAAGTTGCCCCAGCAGGAACTACCACCGATAAACTAGTAGCAGTTGCACTCTGAACAGTAGCACGAGTAGCACCAAAGAAAACTACATTGTTGGCAGGGTCAGTATTGAAGTTGCTACCAGTAATAGTAACGACTGTTCCAACAGGTCCACTATTAGGATTTACAGAAGTAATAATGGGCTGCGCCATTGCACCGGTTGCAATAACAAAGAGGAAGAAAACAGCAGCAATAATGCTTTTGTACTGCTTATTGATATGTAAAGTATGCTTATTCATAATTTAGATTAAGTGGTAACTAATCAATTAGAAGCCATTGGCGTTTGTAACGCTAGTTGTTTTTACGTTAGTCCCGTTCTTGGCAGGTGCCTTATTGATGATAACATTCTTAAAAGTAACACCATTGGCATAGCTAAGCGTCATGCCTGTTTTAGCAGAAATATTAACGTTGGAGAATACAATATTTTGTAAGGGAAGATAAGATAACCCAGCAATTTGCCCAGCATTGTTAGAACCAGTTGCGGTGAGGTTATTGATATAAAAGTTGCTTAATGCAGGAATATTAGGCGGAGTGGTTACTTTGTTCTGATATAAGTAATCAACTTCGATAGGGGTATAAACATTTTTCATGGTAATGTTGGAATAATAAACATTTGATACTAACCCACCTTCCCCTGGACCAGACTTGATACGAATGCCCGCAGTAGTTCCATTGAAAGTACAGCCCGTAACCCTCAGATTGGTATACCCACTACTAGTTCCGCTACCTATTGACAAGCCATGACCATACCCAAAAGTGCAGTTAGCCACAGTAATGTCTTGACAACCCCCAAAACCATAAGAGCCAGCAGATTTAATAGCAATGTTATCATCACCATCGCTTATGTAGCAATTAGTAATTAGCACATTGTAAGATTGTGAAGGGTCTATTCCATCAGTGTTTGGGGAAGTGTTGATTGTATTGATAGTTACATGATCAATTACTACGTTTCTGCAATTGTTGGGAACAATATGAAACATTGGGGAGTTTTGAATGGTAATACTATCAATAGTTAGGTTGGTGACATTAGATAAATAAATTAGTCTAGGTCTATTTATTGCAGTGTTAGCGTTGTACGCAGCCCACCATGGCGCCCCGCTTCCATCAATAGTTCCTTGCCCTGTTATAGTAATATTTGAAACAGTTCCAGAAGTGTTTAATAAGTTTTTAATAGAACCGTTTTGTGTCCAATCTGCCATGTTGGGACTGCCGAGTAATGTTGCGGCACTATCAATCCTTAAAGTAACATTGCTTTTCATGGTAATTGGAGCAGTACGATAAGTACCCGCTGTAAGCCTAACTGTTCCTCCTCCTGTGCTATTGCAATAATCAATTGCCTTTTGAATGTGCGTTGTTTGTAGAGAAGTATCACCAGAAGCAATTGTCAATATTGAGTCATTATCTTCGCTATGAGCAAAGGTTTTAGTTGTATTAAAACAAATACTAAACGTAAACATCAAAGAAAAGTAAAGATATTTCATACTTAAAAGGTATATGTTTAATAAAACAAAAACTAATTCGAGTGCAAAGTAGAGTTTCAAATCAAATTTTCCATCCTGCACTATCCTGTAAAACAAAAACATTCCACTTTGAAAGTGGAATGTTTTATTAATTTAAGATACCGCCATATATTAATTTGCTGCTTTTGCAAACCTAAGCGTTGTTTTAATGCCGTTTGAATCTAACACTAAAGTATAAATGCCCCTTACTAAAGAATTTGTATTTATTTGTTTTTGAGTAATTCCTTCCTCCAATAGATATGACGCTACCCTTCTACCATTCTCATCAATAACAGATAATTGTGCGTCTTTACTGGCTTTGGGGAACTTAACAGTAACCGTTGAAAGAACAGGATTAGGGAATAAAGACAAAGTAGTCTCTGTACCCGACTTAATGCTAATCACCTTGCTGTAAGTATAACTGCCATTGTTATCTACCATCTTCAATCTGTAATAAGAAGTACCTGTCAATGGAGAACCATCAGTGTAAGAATAATTATTAACCCCAAAGTTGTCTTTAGCTACAATTGAGTTAAATGAAGTAAAGGATTTACCATCGTTGCTTCTTTCAAGAATAAATTCTTTTGTGTTTTCTTCTTTAGCTGTTGCCCAAGCAAGTTTTACGTTACCATTTTCAGAATTAGCTGTAAAAGAAAGTAAAGTCACAGGGAGAGCAGAAGTTATTTCAACACCCTTTACATAAAGATTTTCTAAAACTGAATACCTGCCTGCACTTCCACTACCACAAGTAAAATATAATCTAATTGTTAGAGAACTGTCGGAAGGTATTGTGTCGCCATTAGCACCGTTCAATGCATACCTCAATGTATTGGTGTTGGCACTAGTCAAATTAGGAAGAGTATAGGGCGATGCAATGCTAACGATAGCAGTTGAATCTGATACAAACCCACTTTTAGAGATGGATATAGCCATCTTGCCAGAAGCTGTAAAATACTCTGCCGCATTTAATATTAAAGAATCAATTCTAACAGATTTACCAGATATGGCTGTAACTACAAACTGCTCATAGAATGATCTATTCAAGGTTGAGCCGGGCCCACCTTTAGCTGTGGTCCAAAATCCATCACCCGCAGGGCTACCCGACAATGCTTGCCCAAAAGCAGCAGAATATGCTGGAACAGTCGTCACCTGAGTGCCGTTGGAAAGATATAAATTATTCAGAGTTGACACTGTAGGTATCAATGAAGATACCCTTACTGTTGCACTATCTTGGTTACTAGTTGTTAAAGGCCATTGTTGCAAAACAACATAAGTAAGCAACACATCATTCGTTGTATTACCAGTTACGGCAATACTTGCGCTCACTGCGCCTAGTCCAGTTGTTGAACAAACAATATTACCAGAAGAAACACCAATTACAGATGCATTTAATCGAACATTGATAGCTTTGTTAGTGATAGTAGAGCCAGTAACAGTTACCACAAGTGGGTTAGAGTTAGTAAACCAATTGATACCATCAAGAGAAACTTCGAAATTAACAGGTGGAGCAATTGTGATATTACCAACCAAATTAGCCCCACTTAAGGTAAAAGATTGCGTAGCAGAGGGCGCAGGAGGATTTAAACTTTGGATAAAACTACCAATTGTACCAGAAATAGAAACCGTTGGTGCAGTAGAAACTTGCAAAATAGCAGTAGTATCTGGAGCATATCCTGCTAATGAAGCAACAACATAATAAGAATAAATATTTCCGGCAGGTGGGGTTGCATCAGTCAATGAGAAATTGATTGCCGTATCATTCACTGCTGTCACTTGAGAAATTGAAGTAAAAGCACCTCCAACTGTTATGGCTCTGTATAACTGATAAGTAATTCCATTCTTAACCCAACTGATATTCCATTTAAAAGTAGAAATGGTATTACTAGTTTTCACTGCAAAATTTGATATTACAAGACCTGGATCTTGATAAACTGCAAAATCCGAACGGGTTGTGTTTGGATTCCAACCATTAAATAAATTTGGCAAATTATAGCCTACCGTATCTGAACTCGTTAGCTGGTGAGACCAAGATACTCGATGGCTTACATCTTTGGGTGTGCCATCAAGATTCATACTTTGAAACTCAGCATCATATATCGAATCGATGATTGTCCCAGTGTCCCACAAACTCCAACCAACAGAATCTATACTGTTACCCATCAAAGTATTGAGGTATGTAACCCGATTGTAAACACCAGCAGAAGAGCCAGTCGCATTTCCCCAAGGTCTTCCCAAGTAGTATAAAGTTCCACCAGTATTAGAGGGAATTGTACAATTTCTAAAAACATAACCATAAGCCTGACCGGCAGTTGTTCTAGCTGCTGTTATATAAGAGTTACCTGCTCCTTTTGTATTTCTTGTTTTTGGATAAATTACACAAGAATCAAAAACAGCAATTGAATTTCCGAAGATAAAATCTACTATTCCATCAATGTAACAGTCTTTAAAATATTGTCTTGCATTCAGACTTCCATTTGCCCATAAAGTATCTTGATTACCCAAAAATCGACAGTTCTTAAAAGCAGATCTATCAGCATTAATGTAAACTGCTACCGCTTGCGTACCAGCAAATCCTGCTGCAACTGCCGAATCATAGTTGAAGGTATTGGAGAAAGTAATGTTTTCTGCTGTGAAGTCATTTGCGTCAATAATCAGCGTTGCGCTGCCAGAGGTTCCAAAAGTACCAACTCCAGAAGGTGGTACCAACCCAGCTGTGGCATTAAAAGCAATGATTGTGTTTGCCACGTCCTCACCAATGATTTGGATAAAAGGTTTGGCAGAAGAAATGGTATCTTTTTCAAAATAATACCCTCGCTTAACCATTATTACAAAAGGGTTGGTAGCATTTATACCAGTGGATGGATAAGCTTTTATTGCATCTTTTAAAGTTGTGTAATTGCCTGAACCATCTTTGGCTACAGTAACAGTCGTTTGTGCATCAACACAAAAGATACCAACTAATAAAGTAAAAATTAAACTTAATAGGTAATGATGTTTCATAAAATTTGTATTATTTGAATCAAAAAAATATTGAAATTGATGTCTAAATATACTTGCTTAATAAAAATACAATTAAGCAAAAGCTGTACTCATTTTCATTTTTTTAGTAGCATAAGCAATACCCGTCGCCAACAACATCAAACTCATTCCACCATCAAAAGGAACAACAGGGCCACCATCGCCACCTGGCCCATTGCCAGGGCTGCCCGGACCACCAATGCCCGGGTCATCGGCTGGGGACTGTGCCTTTACACTTGTATTTAAGCAAAAACTGATGGCTAACACAAAGGCCATTGCACCGATTGCTTTTGTAATTGTACGCATAATACTATAATTATGATTGAATGAATTGAAATGATATAATGATGTTATCCCACTAATCGAACCCCTTAAAGTTGCTTTCATCTTACCCAATAAGTCTTGTACTGACTAAGATTAAAGCCACTTTTTCGCCAATAGACTTGCCTTTATATACCCAAAGAACTCTTTCTTGTCTGAACAAAACCGTTACTGCCACTCACTTTCAGGGCAGTAACGGTTGTTTTATTGTTTAGGGTTGAACCGATAAACTTGTTTGGTGAACTATCTGGTTGCTCGATGCTTCCCTGATGGTGACACTATAGATGCCCCTTGCCAACGTGTTGTTGATGGTCAAGGCATGGGTTGCATTGCCACCGCCGTGGGTGATGCTTTGCTCAGCCACCTTCTCTCCCAACACATTGTAGATGCTTACCACATACTTGCCAGCATTGACATTTGCTACCTGTACATTCAGTGTCTTGCCAACCAATGGGTTAGGATACAAACTGTAAGTGGTGAGTGGTGAGTTGTTAGTGAGTTTAGCTACATTGCTGTAGTTCACTGCACCCGTTTCGCTTACTGCCTTGATGCGATAGTAGTTGTTGCCTTCTACTACGCTATTATCAGTTGAAGCATAGTTTGCTGTTGAAGTATTCTTTGCAGTTTGTTGACCAATTGAAGCGAAGTTCTTTCCATCAGTTGATTTCTCAACTTCGAAGTATGATTCACCCTTCTCTCCTACCGTGTTCCAAGTAATAGTAGCTATTTTATTGTTCAAAGTAGCACTTGCTACGATGCTGTTGATTGCCAATGCACTTGGGCTGAACAAGATGGTGAACCTGTCCGCATAGCTTGCAACAGTGTTTGCATCCACTGTGAAGTTTACAGTAGTTACATCACTGCCTAAAGCAGTAGTTGTGTTCTTGTAGGCATCGTACAATAAAGGAGCAAAACCATTATTGATGTACCTTGATGCATCAACTTGCAATTGGTAGGTTGTGGCAGTCGGTTTGCCTATCTTCAATGTAATAGCATCACTTGCAGTGGCTGGCAACCTACCATCAATGCTAAGATTTTTCCCTTTGTCGAAAATATAGATATTGTCGCTTGCTCCACTGAACTTCAACGCATCCTGTGGTCCGTATTTATCATTTGTGAAACCAGCAGCGAACGCTACAGCAATGCCATCCACCCTGTCAAAAGTTGTTGCCCCACTTGCCTGCTTGTTCAAACTCACATATATCTTGCTCAATGGTGCAACGGCACCGAATACAGCCAATTTGGTGGAACCCGATGTCTTTGTGGCTTCCGTGAATACCACTATTGGACTGGAACTAGACTGGTTCTGAACGAACACCGCTTGACCAGCTTGTATGTATTCCCCTGCATTTGGTTCATCGCTATAAATATTGCTTCCAGACAAAGCATTGTAGGCTTGATAGCTACCCGTGGCATTTGCTGTAGGGTTTAGGTACCAGTAACTGGCATTGATATTTGAAGATCCACCATAGACCAAGTTCCAATCAACAGGGCAAACGTAAGGGTTTGCCACCAAGCTGAAACCTGTAGAAGCACTGCTTAATGTGTCGTTTATAGAATTTCCAACTGCTGTATTTATAGTGCCACCGTTTGCATGTGTATTGTATGTAACCGTGCCATATACCAAGCTGCCTGTTGCCCTTAGCGTGGTCGCATTGTACATTTGTTCACCCTTTTGCGTATTGATAATATTTGTTGTGTACAGGTTCGCTGTCCTGTCGCCTCGAATTAGCAATCTGTATCCCCTGAAGGCATCAAGGGTATCAACCCCTGCAGTATTTGTGTGGGCAAAAGCATTCCATGTGCCAGTGTAGTTCAAGTCCTGAGTGGTATAGTTTGCTCCCACTGCTCCAGACTTATCGAAACCATTGGCATCCGTTGTACCCGCATTGGCAGTTCCAGGGTAAGCAATCGGGCCTGTTATAAAGATACCATACCCAGCAGGGCTGCTACCATTTTCCTGCCAGTTCTTAAAGATAGTGCCCGCACCATGAACCTGGGGTGCCATGTCGCGATAAGCACGGTAACCCGCTGGAATGTAACGCTCTACGGTTGCTGTACCGGTGATAGTACCCCCAACATTTGCAACGATTGCACTATTAGTTATAGAAGTGGATTTTAAAGTAAGTCCATTTGTACCGGTATTCAAAGCACCACTTGTTACTGTTAGTATTCCGGAAATACTTTGGTTACCACTACTTACTGAAGCACCATGACTGTTATTCAATGTCAAATTAACTAGAGTGCCAGTACCAGCAATAGTTTGAGCAATTGATGATTGTTGAGGAAGATTTATTGTGCCAAATCCAGTAACACTACCATTATTTACCAAGGCACTATTTACATTTAACGCTGCTACAGTATTTAATATAACTCCGCTGTTGATTGTCAGATTATTGATGTTTGCCGCAATAATTCCACTTGAAAGCGTAGTAGTGCCAGACTTAGCAAATATCAATGTTCCAGAAGCATTGCTTGCATCGATACCGCCACTTGCATAAGCAATAGTTCCAGATATAGTAAGTGCAAATGCGCCAGTAGCAAAAGTTCCACTGGATAATGTTAATGCACCTGTTATATTGGTGGATGCGCTCAACGTAACTGCATCCCCACTACTAAGCGTATTATTTATGGTTATATTATTTGCAGCAGTAAGCAAGGCGCCGGTTGTTTGGGCAACTGTACCATCGAAAATATAATTAGCACCAGCATTGAATGTTTTATTGGCTGTATTATATCCAGCAATTGCACCAGTGAGTCCTGTAGCCGATTGCGTTTCAAGAGTAGCCCCGGAAGCCAATGTGAAGGTTGCAGTTGACTTACCTGTTAGTGCAAATCCAGCACACTTTAAAGTACCAGTGACATTAAATGAACCCGCTGAAGAACTTGGTGAGAAAGCAGCAGCCAATGAGTCAGTACCACTTACAGTAATGGTTGTAAATCCGTTAAAAGTATAAGCCGTATTGATTGTTTTGCTTGTACTCGCACTCGCTCCCTGAAAATCAATTGTGGTAGTAGCAGAACCAGAACCAATCCATCCGGTTCCTGCTGATAGGCTACCGACAATTTGTATATTCAATGCTGTGTAATTCCCTGAATTTGCAAATTGCAATTGCCCGGCACTAGAAGCTGGAATAGTAAAATCTCCTCCAATACGTAATGTAATATTATCACCTGTATTGCCGGATATCACTTTACATTTACCACTAGTTCCATTAGTATTAGTTACTGTAAAATTACCATCAATATATAAAGTACCCGTGGTGGCTGCACTTGCAGCACCCACTAATACGATTCCCGTACTAGCAGTTGGATCATTGAAGTTAATATTGCCATAGTGAGTATTGATAGTTAAAAGACTATTAGTTCCACCAACATTAGTAATCAACAAGTTTGAATTAGATGCCCAAGTAGCCGTTGGGGCAGCTGTAATAGAACCATTGTATAATTCACATACACTATAATTCTCAAAAGTAATTGCTCCTCCATTAACAAAACTAGTAGTTGCAACAGAATCCCTAAAATATCCGCTTACATCCATTGATCCATTTAATGTAAATGTACTAGTACTGCCAATCACCAAAATACCGTTACTACTTCCTGGATTAGTTGCTATTGAACTAGCCCCATTGGCTATATTCAAATGACCAGTTGTTGCACTAACAGTCAAAGTATTACCAGCTGTCAATTTGTAACCTGAAGTAATATTTAAAGTACCAGTAACTGTTATTGTTCCACCTGTAGAACTAGTGGTATAGTTAGTATTTAAATTAACTGCACAGCCACTTTGAATTACAACATTATCGTTACCTGATGTACCAACAGCTAGATTGAAAGGTCCTCCTGAACTTGTACCCCATTTAGAGTCAGTCCAGTTCATTGTTCCACTTGTTTGGGAATAATAAGTAACACCGGTTACACTATAAGTATTACTTGTTGCGGCAGTTAATGATGGTGTACCTGTAGCAGTAGCAGTTATGCTAGTACTTTCAATCTTATTATATAACACACCACTTATCGTTGTCGTACTTGTTCCACTTGTAAGCGTTCCTGTAAGTGTTCCAGACAGATTACCCCCTGTGCCACTTGCTTGAGTCAAAGCAATTGAATAATTAGCTGTAGCGTTAGAGGCATTACCATAAGCATCGGTAGAATTTACCACCACGTTAAAGGCTGCACTTATTTGCTGGCTGGCTATTGTAGTTATTGCCAGTTTTGTGGCTGACCCAGCATTTACAGTAATGCTGGTAGCGTCTGCAACACTTGTTAGTGCCCCATCAGTGAAGGTAAGTTTTAAGCCTGTTTGTGCTAAAGTAGGTGCATCCAATCCGCTAAAGGTTGCAACACCACTTGATGCAGTGGCAGTTAATGTGCCTGTAAAAGGTCCAGTTCCAGTACCTACAGTAGCCGTTACTGTACTACTATTAGAAGTTACAACATTGCCATAAGTATCTTCAACATAAACAGCAGGCTGTGTACCAAATGCTCCACCAGCGGTTACTGATGCAGATGGTTCTGTCTTCATTGCCAATTTAGCAGCTGTAGAAGCACTTACTGTAATGCTTGTAGCATCTACAGCACTTGTAAGGCTACCGTCTGTAAATGTTAATTTTAAACCAGATTGTACCAAAGTTGGCGCATCCAACCCGCTAAAGGTTGCTACACCGCTTGATACGGTTGCAGTTAACGTACCTGTCAAAGGCCCCGTACCGGTACCAACAGTAGCTGATACTGTACTAGCATCTGCAGTAACTATATTACCGTAAGTATCTTCAACATAAACAGCTGGCTGTGTGCCGAATGCCCCTCCAGCAGAAACTGTTGAAGATGGTTCTGTATGAACTATTAACTGTGTAGCAGTACCCGCAACATTGGTTTTAGTAACACTGGTATCATTGTATCCTGTAGCGGATATAACTATCGTATGACTTTCCGCCGTATGTAGTTGACTGATTGCTGTATGGCTAAGAGTTATTGAACTCAATGTAGGTGCTGTGTTTGTTACAACAGCATAACTTGAAGATGTATAAGGAACCCCATCTACTGTGATTCCTGTAATATTAGTTCCATCACTCCAAGTTCCATCATCGGTAAATGTTAATACAAAATCTTGATCCGCTTTTTGACCAGAGGCTGCACTTAAATCACTTGGTGGGTTCTTCAAACCTGCAGATTCAATTGTCAATCCAGCATGCCCAGAAGTTGCAGTACCACAATCACCAGACACTACACATTCATAATACCCAGCTGCACCTGCCGTAGCTGTTAAGCCAGCAGTGATAGTTAAAGAAGAGCTATTACCAGTACTACCATAAGTAACACCTGTAGGCGTACCGTCAGCAACATTTGTATATGTTCCACCCGTTGTAGTACTATATTTCCATTGATAGGTTAATGATGAACCCACAACAGATGATACAGACATTGTTCCTGTAGCACCACTAATAGTTGAAGTAGCATCTGTAGGATCAGTTCCAATAGATACAGTTGGATTTATGGTTAAAGTGGCAGCACTAGATGTAGCTGGAGTACTGGAATTGCAAGCTGCAGTAGCTGCACATTTATAATAGTAATTGCTGCCACCAGTTGCACCTGAACCTACTACAATGTTTAAAGTGGCACTAGTGCCAGAACTGCTATATGTTACACCACTTGGTGTATTATCAGCAACATTTGTATAAGTTCCACCACTAGTAGAAGAAGACAACCATTGATAGGTTAGGTTAGTACCAGTTGTAGAACCAGACATAGAAGTACTATTACTTAAACAAGACACAGCAGCTGATGGACTAGGTGTGCCGGCAGCAACACATGGCTCTGATACTGTCCAGTAATAGGAAGAACTAGGTGCAGATGCAAATGAATACGAAGTAGTATAAGCCGGAGGCGTGCCTGTAGCAGTACTTCCACCCTGTGCATTCCAAGATGAGGAATAATAATAAAGCTCACCATTTGTGGTAGGCGCCTCCCCTGCTGTTGCCACATCTGTTGAACTACTCCAAGGAATAGAAACACTAGTGGTAGAAGTAATACCAGTAAATATCCAAGATGCCTTGAGGCTATTTACCAAAGAAGCTACAGAAGAAGTTGCAACAGACCTTACGGTGTATGTTGCTGAAGAAACAGAAGTATTTGTAATTGTAACTGGGTTGTAATCAGTTGCATCAAACCCTACAGGGAAAGTATAAGCACCGTTACTAGCAGGACCACCTGTAGAAGTGTAGGCACATTGTACATAGCCAGTTCCGCTCGCAACGATATGCTTGCTAGTACTTGGTGTACCTGCAACTGCATTTGCAGCAGTAAGGGTAAGATTACTTGTACCCAAACTAAGGTTACCACTTGTTAACGTAAGAGTACCAGGCACTGTTATAGATTGAGAAAGCGAAACACCATTACTATTGTTAATCGTTAAATTATTTACATTACCAGTAAAAGTAGATGCAGGAATTGTTTGAGCGGCACTGCCAGCCATTACGACGGTAGCACTACCATTGCTCGCATCTATACCATTTGCTGTTCTTGTAATAGAACCATCCAGAGAAAGGGTATGGGCACCAACTGTAAGTGTACCACTTGTAAGGGTCAAATTGCCAATTCCTGAAACACTGGAATCTAATGACACTAACCCACTACCAGCTGTATTAGCGATAACTACTACTGGATTATTTGAATACCCACCTGAAATAGATGAAATAGTTTGATTTGCAGTACCATCAAAAGTAATAGTACCAAGCGTTGAAGTACCGGTAGCATTATTGCCAAAACTGCCGCTCTTATGATACAAGTTGCCCCCTATATTGATAGCTCCAGTACCGCCAGTAGCACCTGTGGCATATAAATTTCCACCTTCTACAATAACGTTACCAGACACAGTAAGTACCTGAGTTGCTGTATTACCAGTAGCAGCCACATCATATTCGCCACCTTGTACATCTAGATACCCTCCAACTGTAATTGTTCTTCCACTACCACCCGACCCATTATTGATGGCACCGGAAACTATAGTGAAATTACCTCCAATTGAAGAAGTTGTACTAGAACCAGTTCCAATAGAATTTGTTCCACCTTGCCATATTATATTTCCATTCCAACTTGCAGGTATCCTTGGACCACCGCTACTACTGCAATTTACCCAGAAATTAGCCCCACTTGGTGCGCTACCTTGACTTACATTTGTAAATGCATAAGCCGAGCCACCCCCAGAAGAATAATTACTTAATTCAAAATAACCACCTGATTCAATGTACATGCTACCACTACCTGCACTAAAACTTGAGCTATTTAGTACCTTATCATTAAATGTACCATAAACATACACTGTTTTACCACTTGCAGAAGTAAAGGTAGCTCCCGAACCAAAGTTTAAAGTATCTGCGGCAGTAATAGTAAAGTTTTGGTTTGCAGCAATTGTTCCTCCCACGGTTACTGTATTGTTAGAACCAGCAATACTTGCAGCAGTCGCATTTGTATTATCAATACTAAGATTATTGAAGGTAAATGCAGGGATGGTTTGAACACTCGTTCCGTTAAAGTCTATTGTGCTACCAGTTACTGTTGGAGTAATATTTGAACCCGTAGTAAACGTACCAGCAATACCCACCGTACCAGAAGACGCAATAATTGGGGTAGTAGCACCAGATATATCTAAGTTACTATAATTGATAGCTTGAACAGTTTGGGAAGTACCGGTATAAGCCACAGTACTACCTGATGCCAATGTTAATGTTGGGTAAGTAGTTGATGCTATTTGTACAGTGCCCCCACTAGAAACACTAGTAGTAATTGCTGCGGATTGTACAAGGGTTGCATTATTTTGTACAGTAACTGTACCAGTAATGGCTTGATTTTGTGTAAATGACACAGAAGTTGATCCATCGCCTATTAATACAGAAGACCCTGTCCCAGAAACTGTCCAAGCACCACTCATAGTTGCCCCAGCATTCCTTACTACAAATATTTGATTACTTGCTGTAAAGTTGGATGGGTGTGAACCACCTGTTCCGCTTGTATTAGTACTCCAGTTTGTAGCTATATTGGCTGAGCTGGTTACATCTGTACTAGGATTGTTATAATAAATACTAGCACCAGTACCAGTCAAGGAAACGGTAGGCAGAACACTTGCCCCGCCTCCAGAGAATGTAATACTACCAGGAAGCGAGCCAGAAGTAGAAGGAACAAATTCAACATAAACAGTTGTAGCCGAAAGTGTTGCAGAAGAGACTGTTACATTTATAGACGAAGCCCAAGACACCCCATCGCTAGAAACTTGATAATTTGAAGGAGCAGATACCACGATTGGGCTTAAAGATGTATTCAGAAGTGCCCCTGTCAATGAAAATGTTTGACTAGCAGAAGCACTACCTACATTGGTAGTTGCGAAGGATAAAGAAGTAGGTGAAACCCCAAGTGAAGATAATGCTTCTATTGTATAGAATGAGTTAGAAAGAGAAGTAGGACTAACAGTTGTTACTTCTGGTGTCGCCCCAGGAGTAGAACCTCCTGTATAAAGATTGGCAGGCCAACCAGTAGTACCACTACTATTGTTGGTGCCAGCTTGAAGTACCACACCTGCGGTAGCACTTCCAGCCAAACTACTTCCCGCATCTCCCGTAACCCAGCTAAAGGCATACGTTGAAGCTACTGTACCACTATTAGTATTAATATCCCAAGCATAATTCAATGAATTAGCAGCGGATGGATAACCAGAAATACTTGCGATACTTACATTGTATGTTTGTGTGCCACTACCTGTTTTTGTGATGGTAACCGGTTCGTAATGGGTAGCGTCAGCACCAACTGGGAAAGTATAGGCAAGGCTAGTACCACTTCCATAAGCTACAACAACAGCACCTGAACTATTTGTTACAATATGGTTAGATGTGCTTAGGGTACCAGCTACTGCTGTTCCTTGTGGGAGCGTTAAATTATAACTACTTAAAGTAAGGTTACCGCTTGTCAAAGTAAGTGTGCCACTCAGAGTCAATGCGTGTTGCAATGTTGTACCATTACTATTATTGACTGTCAAGTTATTTAAAGCAGAGACACTAGATGGGATATTTACACCAGATGTACTGCCTCCTATACTTATAGAAGATGTGCTACCAGCAGAAAGATTAGCTGGTGTACCTGCGATAGCAGCACCATTTAAACCCAATGTATTTGCACCAACTGTAAATGTACCACTCGTTAAAGTAAGTGTACCATTAACTGTTGCATTACCTCCCAACGTAACACCCGCTGAATTATTAATGGTAAGATTATTTAAGACACTTGTGGAACTTGGCACTTCCACGCCAGTAGTAGCCGCAGTAGTACCGTTATACGTTAGGTTCACAGCAGTTCCAAATGATGGAGCAGCAGTCAAAGAACCTGCATTAACCGTAATACTTGCGCTGTTACCCAACGTTAAATTGGTACTATTAACAAAAGAGCCGCTCTGTAAATTAAGTGTGCCTGCAACTGTAATAGCTTGTGATAATACAACACCCGCACTGTTGTTTATGGTTAAGTTGTTTACATTATTAACAAAAGTTGAAGCTGCAATAGTCTGATAGACTATACCTGTTGCCCAATAATAGGGTGTAAGTGCAAAACCCCCATTATAAACCACTGTAGCACTTGCGTTACTGGCATCTATTTGTCCACCACTACTAGCAGGCACGCCCACAACGCCTGGCAAAGTTAATGTGTTGGCACCCACTGCCAAAGTACCTTTTGTCAACACCAAGGCTGTATTTACAGTTACATTACCCCCAAGTGTAACAGTGCCACTACTGGCTGTATTATTAATAACTAAATTGGAATAAGTACCTGCAACCGCAGTTTGATTTACACTTGCACTATTGTATTCTATAATACTACCTACACTTGTAGGGCTACCAGTACCGAAACCACCAGGATACGCCCATCCAATTGTTAAACCCGAATTATTGCCATTCTGAATATTCAGTACCGCATTTGTTTGTACGTCTATGATACCCGACAAGCCCCCTGTGGAAGTAGGGCCGTTGGTACCTGTGTAAAAGGTTGAAGGCAAAGCTAAAGTAATTGGATTTATACCATCGCCCAAGGCAATCCTCGAATTAGTTCCCGAAACTGTCCAACTAGTAACACTACCCCCAATGGTAGGACTCGCATTCTTCAAGTAGAACAACTGGTTGTTGGCAGTAAAGTTGGATGGCGAAGTTGCACCACCTGTGGTACTACCATCAGTATTGGTAGTCCAGTTAGTTGTAACTGTTGGATCGGTACTTGCTTTGTTGTAATAAACAGTACAGGCAGGTGTAATAACAATATCATCTATGTATAATAAATTACCAGAATTGTTGAATATCCCCACCATACCCGGTGCACTACTAATATAGGCAGTACTAATACCAGTAGTAGGATATTGTGTCAGCGTAGTGAGGGCACCTGGTGTATAAGTCATTGTTGAATTTCCAAAAGCAGCAGAGGCAACAAGACCAGGACCAGAAATTGTTACACCTCCTCCTCCATTGCTATACTTTGTAGTTGATGAACCATTATAGCCTGTGTATGTATAAGTTTGTGTGCTTTTGGTGGCAGTACCAGTAGCCATAACCACCCAGCCATTATTATTGGTAACATTGGTATTGATACCTACCATTACACTTCCGGTGGGTGATGAAGTTTCAGAGTTCCAAAAACTTACAGAGGCAATTCCCCCGTTTACAATGGGGGTTATAAGGTATCCACCAGTATTTATTGCAACACCAAGATTGGAAGAATGTTTTGAAAGCCCTGAACCAGAGTGGGTAATCACTGTTGCAAGGGAATACAGCCACACCCCATTGTTTAAACCAAAATTTGTTGTAACGGTTGCAGTTGCTGAATTAGCAGCACCTGTATATGCACTGATACTTTGGGTAGAGTTTGCAAGATAACTTGAAATTGAATTCTGAAAAGCATTTACACCAAAAGAACTCTGACCACTATTACCAGTCACATATACGTAATTAGATGTAGCAGTTACGCCAAGAGAGTTGTAATATGAAAAACTAACCGTACTTGATCCACTAGCTACATTAAAAGCTCCCGCAGTAGAAGTAGTAGATGTATATACAGTTGCACCACCGCTAGGACTTGAGGCAAACCATTCGGAGGTATTTTCGAATGTTTCTGCAATAATTTGTGCCTTGGCAGTATTGGCAACAAATAGAGTAGCCATCAAAAACAAAAAAGCCAATGCTTTGGGCATTGAAACAAATAAACTTTTCATGTTAAAAGATTTAGTGAGGAAACCAACCTCTTTAGAAGAAGAGGGTACATTGTTATTCGACTGGGACTGTAATGCTGGCATAAAGCCGTTGTTGACGATGCTAGTCGTTTTTTTCATATAGTTGACGTTGTTGTTATTTGCTGAATTGATTCGACTACTATCGAACATCAAAATGGGGTGTATATTTTTTTTCATGGTGCAATCATTAATTCATTAAGTCCAACCGCTTATTGTGTCTATTTTACACAATGGCAAAAAGCAAAGTATTTTTAAGGCGGTAAAGGTAAACATCTCAAAAATGGAAACCATCCTGCACCATCCTGCTTTTTATGCAAACGTTCTCATTTTTTTATTTTTTAATGTGATTTTAAGTTTTTGGGGGCTAGTTTAAGCCAATTTGACTTTGGCGGGATATTTATTATCATCGTTTCTCGCCAAACTATTACTTCATTTCGTAAAGGCCGTGGAAAGTTAGTCCTTCTGTTGTCATCCGTTAAGAACTAACTAAAAATAAACAAGACAAAAAAAGTGTAAGGATTCCTTATAGCTCACAGACGAGAAATATATTCTGCGATAGGTGTAGTACAAAAAAAGGGTGACAACCATCTTAAAGTTGCCACCCATTGTGTTTATAGTTGCTACAAACACCTCTTACATTGCCATTACCCTAATTGGATCGCTCCATGAGCCGATGCCCAATGTATTTCCAGCAGCTACCCTAAAGAAACTACCAGATTCAGAAACCATTCCATTAATAGTAGTTCTAGCTTTAGTAACTGCTTCTCCTTGGTCTGCCCAAAGTGTTGTGCCATCGGCACTTCTTTGAACTTGATAAAAATTGGCACCTACCATTTTTTTCCAAGACAAATCACTTTGTCCTGCAAAACTGCCTACTTTTCCTTTAACCCCAGTTACCTTCCCCATTGCAACAGATGCTCCAGGCAATGCCTTAACGGCAAGTGTGGTGGTTTCTATCTTTACTTGGTCGCCACCACTGGCTACCTCTACATAAGTTACAAATTGATTCATTACTCCAAGGTGGGATTTATTCTGAAGGTTTCTCGCTGTCATCGCACTAGCAGGGCCATCTTTTGCGGCTAAATCATCCGCTTCCAATAGATTGACCGAAGTAGTTATTGATGCCAACGAGGGTACAGGATCCGTGTAATTTGCGTTGCCTGTTGTCGCAATCACTATCTGTCGTGTTCGGGATACCCGTTTGACGATAGGTAAATTTCCAAATTTTAATACTGGCTTTGCCATGACTCAAATTTTAGAAGGTGAAAAGAAAATTGTTTCTAACACCGTACCATGTTCCCGGAAGGGTTATCCTTAGCAGGAATAGAGGGAGAAAGCCGACTGATATAGCTGAAATTTCATTGGCAAATCATTTAATAATGTACAAACAGAACTAATATTCTCAAAATATCAATTCATATTCCTAGAATATTACATCATATTCCTAAAATATGAATTGATATTTGGGTGAAATGAAACCATATTGTGTTAAAATGACACCATTTAGGGAGAAAATGGGTTCATATTGATAACAAGTGATTTCACTTTGTTTAAGTATGATGCCATTTTAGGTCTAAATGATTTGATTTTGATGGAATATCAATTCATATTCTAGGAATATCAATTGATATTTTGACAAAATGAATTCATATTTTGAAAGAACTAGTTACTTTTCCTTAAAAATTAACAGTTATGTTTTTCTTTAAGACGCACAAGGTAATCTTAATATTCCACATTTTATACTATTGAAATAATAAATAACGTGAGTTTTGGATGTTTCGATTGGTTTTTAATATGAATAATCAACAATTACAAGCCTCCTTTATCCGTTATAAGGGAAATACTTTTCCCATGTTGTTGAATCCATTAAGGTTG
>Ga0164297_10001023_pt1 | contig 31304 bp, 27 predicted proteins | sample GEODES058metaG_FD_113539 | JGI IMG/M metagenome (GOLD analysis project Ga0164297, IMG submission 113539) | Dystrophic lake water microbial communities from Trout Bog Lake, Wisconsin, USA - GEODES058 metaG | ecosystem: Environmental > Aquatic > Freshwater > Lake | place: USA: Trout Bog Lake... | reverse complement strand
GGAGCAACTGGACCTGTTCTCGGCTTTGGAGATCGTAGCCCCAAAATAACGCATGTAGTGTCATTTTCTGAAGATCATGCCATTCAGAATCATACGGTTACGCCATCAACTGTCGAACCTGGGAGGCATAGGGATCGATCCCATTGGCTTTAGCCGTCCCGATCAGTGACTGAATGATGGCTGCACGCCCCTCCCATATAGGGAAAAGAGCATAACCGTCGCTGCTAGAATATTACAGGTGGGACCGCTGAGCCCTTACGTTGATCCTGAGTCGAGCACCGATTCAGCGATCACAGCAGACTTTTGACCTTGAAGATCAAACGGCAAGCTTTCCCCAAAAATGGGTGGCTTCAGTGGGAAAAATTGAGGATGTTCTTGGTATAGCGTTCAATCAGCACGCTGAAGACTTTACCCGATGGTGTCATCAAAAGCGCGCGATGTTCAAATAGATAGAAAGGTAATTCGAGTTGACTCTGAGGGTTTTTATTGGGTGTACGAAGCTTGCTATCGAGGCCTAGGGGGAATGGCTCCCATAATGAATTCGAAGACAGCGTGATCCGGTAATAATGCAGTGGCTGAACCACTTTCCCAAAAGGTGTGGACCCTTCCGCAAGTTCCCGGTTCATGTCCAGCGTTAGGAGGTGAGGCTGATACCAGTTGTCGGCTTCTGATAAAACGAGCTCACCACACAACAGTTTTACATGCCGATGGCGAATCAATTCAGTGGGATGACTGAATCGTGAACGAACGTCCGGAGGGACGATCATCTTGGGGTTAGGGTCAAGCTCCGCTACGATCACCGCGGGATCAGCCAATCCATGCGAACCACACCAGCGTTCCAGCGTATCAGTAGCGCTGGTATGCGATAAAAGATCGACCTGGAGGGTTTGCATAAACGCCAGGGCTTTAAGGCGTTCGGTCTGATTGTCGCGCCATGGAAAAGCAGATCCCGCGGTATAGGCGTTTACAGAGATACAGAGCAGAAAAAGAAGATAGCTACGTTTCATACGCTTGAGTATCGCATAAAGTCTGTTTCAAATAGATGATTGAAAGGTGTGTTCAGCGTAAGGCGAGCTCTCTCGGGCAATGGGGTCTTGATCGATTAACCTTGAGGTACGCTTGCAGTGCTTCAAAGTCATGCAGCAAACCGTAGGCCGCCCCCCAGTTCAAAGTATGAGTGATTACAATATCGGCCACAGTGAATCGATCAGCCAATATCCAGCAACGCCCATTAAGTTCTCGTTCAAGTAGCTCTGCGGCTGATAAGAATAGACGTCTTGATCGTTCAACTTCTGCGTCTGAACGTTCCGATTGAGGATAGAGCGCCGTGTGCCGACGAATCTGCCAGAGCGGCGGGTCGAGTTCAGTCGCTGCGAACAGAAGCCATTGATCGTGTCGCCCGCGTGACTTAGTACCCGGCCTTGGGATCAGGGATTGGTCAATGAATTTATCGGCGAGATAGGTACAGATAGCCACAGATTCTGAGAGGATCAAGGAACCGTCTTCGAGAACGGGTACCCGCCCGTAGGGGTTGATTTTGAGAAACGGGGCCTCTCTATGTTCGCCACGACTCAAGTCTACTGTGATCGAGTCGAAAGGTACTTCGAGTTCCTCTAAGGTCCATCGACATCGAGCCGATCGTGTGCCCGGCATTGAAGCTTCATAGAGTTTAATCATGCCAAATCTCAATATTACTTTAGCGCCGAAAGGGTAGGAAAGTGCTCCTTTTGCATTCTCTCGCAATAGTCGACTAGATTTTTTTTGGTAAGGGCATAGTCCTTAAGTGGTGATTCGATCGGACAGCCGAGTGTGTTAATCAGAATGCCGAAAGCCGATGCATCCAAACTGCTGGGTTGATCACCCATAAAAAAGGTTTTGTTCGATAGGAAATTAGAGAGGGCATCGAGATCCTGCCGACCCAAGAGAAAGGCTTCCTCTTGAGTGAGGAGTCCAAGGCCATGTCCTCTTATTTGTTTAGTAATACGTTTTCGATAAATGGCCGCAACCACATCCCGAATAACCGCTGGAAGCGAACCAAAAATGGCGCGTTTATTAATCTGCCAGTTGCGGTCGGTATAGTCCCAGCGAGTCATCATGCCGATCCAGTAGAGGTGCTCTTCAAGGAGTCGCTGGAATGCGCGGGCCGTACCTTTTTGTTCATCTGATAGCCAGCGGTCTAGATGATCACCGTAAGTGATTTTGAGGTATTCGATGATCAATCGAGAGTCGGGGATTCTTTTCTCCGCATCATCAATAAAGGGTAGTTTTCCCCTTGGACCCTTCAAGGGCATAGATTCAATGATTTCGTAGGGTAAACCTGAAAGTTTCAGGTAGGTCTCTACCTTGACACAGAACTGGCTCAAATTCGGAATGCCCCAACTACGTGGGAATTGGTGTAGCTGAATCATGCTGTCTCCTCCTTTCTTGGGTGACAAAGCGAACGAGTGGTGAACTCTATCATGGCTCATACAGCAGATGTGGTGCATTCATTCTTCAAAGGGTTGGTCAAACCAGGGGTAAAGAGCCGGTAACACCAGTAGGGTTAATAACGTGGAGGTGATCAGGCCTCCAATCACGACAATGGCGAGCGGTCGTTGCACTTCTGAGCCTGGTCCGTCTGAAAAAAGAAACGGGATCAAGCCCAGCATGGCGACCGTCGCGGTCATCATGACGGGACGAAATCGCTGCATACAGCCTTTTCGAATGGCTTCTTCAAGCTCAACACCTGTTCGCCTGAGCCCACGGATGTAAGTCACTAAGACCACCCCGTTCAAGACGGCGATACCCCATAGGGTAATGAAGCCGACCGATGCAGGAACCGATAAATATTCATGCGTTAAAAAGAGGGACAGAACGCCACCCACTGAGGCAAAAGGGAGTATCAAAATAATCAGGGTAGCAAAGCCTAATGAGTTGAAGAGTAAAAACAACATAAAGAATATCGCACCTAAGGTGATGGGAATGATGATTCCAAGTCTCTTAGCCGCACGCTCTAGATTTTCAAACTGACCGCCCCATTTGATGAAGTAGCCTGGAGGCAGTTTAACTTTGGCGGCTATCCCTTTTTGTACTTCGTCTACGAACCCCCCAAGGTCACGGTTTTCGACATTGGCACCTATAATGATTCGGCGCTTGCCCATTTCTCGGCTGATTTGTGCAGGACCGTCAATCAATTGAATGTCTGCAAGATCGCTCAGTCTTACCATAGCGCCGTTTGGCGATTTCATCAGGATGTTCTCAATAGCGGAGACATTGTTGCGGAAGGATTCCGGGAAACGGACACTAACACTGAATCGCCGTTCGCCCTCATAGACATCGGTACTGACCCGACCGCCTATGGCGGTATCGATGATATCGTTGACGTCTGAGACATTGATTCCGTGACGCGCGATCGCTCTGCGGTTGATGTTGATGGTTAGAAATTGTTGGCCACTCAAACGTTCGACTCGGACATCCGCTACACCCTCTACACCATCAAGCACCTGTAATACGGAATCAGCTGTTTCTTTTAGGGTTTTAAGCTCATCCCCGAAGATTTTGATGGCAACATCTGAGGGTACGCCCGTCATCATCTCATCCACCCGGTCGGCAATGGGCTGAGACATGACCACCTGAATGCCAGGGATGACAGATAAAACCTCGCGCATGTGCTGCATGATCTTCTGCTGGCTTAAGCCGCCTGATTGAGCGCTGCCAAGATCTAAGCTTGCGATTGGGGTAGATTCACTTTCTGCCTGAGAGTCATTGGGGTTTGCGCTCCGTCCGAGTTGTGACACCACTGTTTTGACGCCAGGGAGCTTCTTGATGAGACGCGTGGCTTCAGATTCTAGTTGGATTGAGTCATCCAAGGATAGACTCGGTGCTCTGTTAATCCCAGGTACGATGCTTCCCTCCATCAGTTCAGGTATGAAGGAGGTCCCCAGAAAGGGAATGAGGCTTAAGCACAGGACAAATAGAACCACAGAAAGACCGATGATTTTACTGGGGGCCTTAAGGGCCCAGTCGAGCATAGGCTGATAGTACCCCTTCAATCGAGCGATGATGGCCGTATCACCATGCGCACCCCCCTTCAGCCAATAAGAACACAGAACGGGTGATAAGGTTAAAGATAAAACCAGAGAAATCGTTAGGGCAATGACAATCGTGTAGGCGAGCGGTGCAAATAGTTTCCCCTCAATACCTTCTAGTTTCATCAGCGGCATAAACACGAGGCAAATAATCCCGACACCAAAAATGACCGGAGCTCCTACTTCACGGGTGGCTTTGAGCAAAATCCGTCCTTTACTGTTGTTGTCGACCACTCGGCTCTCACCTAAGTGGCAATAGGCATTTTCAACCACCACAACCGAGCCGTCGACCATGATGCCGATAGCAATGGCAAGACCTCCTAGCGACATGAGATTGGCTGAAAGACCTAACTGGCTCATGGCCATGAATGTACACAGGGGTGTAACAATCAGGGTAACCAGAACGATGAGGCTCGATCTGACGTCGCCAAGGAATAAAGTCAGGACAATGGCCACTAAGATCATGGCTTCAATAAGAACTTTTACAACCGTATGAATAGCCGCATCTACGAGCTCTGATCGATCGTAAAAAGGAACGATCTTAAGGTGATGAGGGAGTAATCCCTTTCCATTAATCTCATCTACCCGTTGTTTGACTTCACTGACGATCTGTTTTGCATTGCCGCCAAGGAGCATCATCACGATCCCCCCAACCGATTCTGTTTGGCCGTTCTTAATTACGGCGCCTGAACGAACGGCTGTCCCTATAAATACCCGCGCGACATCGTGGATATGGACCGGGATGCCGTCGGACTCCTTCAGTACGATGGATTCAATGTCTTCTACAGACTGGATGAGCCCAACACCGCGTATTAAATATTGCTCTGAGTAGTGCGGAAGCTTTCCTCCTCCACTATTAGCATTATTAAGCGCCAAGGCGCTGTAGACGTCTTTGAGTGTCAGGTTGTAGTGACGTAATTTGTCTGGATTGGGCTCGACTTGATATTGTTTTTCAAAGCCGCCAATGGCATTGATTTCTGCAACACCCGCTATGCCTCTTAACAGTGGACGCACGATCCAGTCCTGTATCGTCCGACGTTCAGTCAAAGTCTCAATGCTTAAGGGGCCATCATCCTCACTTTGCTCCAAGGTGTACTGATAGATTTCCCCAAGGCCCGATGAAACAGGACCTAAAACAGGCGTAACACCTTTAGGCATCTGGCTAGTGGCTTCAATCAAACGTTCGAGTACTAATTGTCGTGCGAAATAGACGTCGGTTTGTTCGGTAAAAACCAGAATCAGTTGGGAGAGGGAGTTACGGTTGACCGAGCGCATTTCAACGAGTCCCGGTAACCCGGTCATGGCTATTTCAAGGGGGACGGTGATAAAACGTTCGACTTCTTCAGGAGAACGGCCCGGTGCCTCTGCTGCGACTTGAACCTGCACATTGGTCACATCGGGAAAAGCATCGACAGGGAGATGTTTAAGCTGCAGTACACCCGTCACAACGATGATCACAGTGAGTACGGTGACTAAAAAACGCTGATTCAATGCACCACGTACGATAGCGTCGATCATGAGCTAGTTTGCCTGTTGAAGCATGCGCTGATTGTAGAGTTGGAACCCCCCCTTCGCGATGATCATGTCACCCACTGAAAGCCCCGATAACACTTTTCGACGTCCAGAATGCTCCGATCCTAGTGACACAGGGCGTAATTCAAAGGCATCGTCATGAGTCTGCACAAAGACATGGTCTCGATCCCTATGCCGAATGATGGCTTCTGCGGGGATCGTGATTGATTCTTCAGCATGTAACGTGATGATCATTTCAGCCAGCATCTCCGGCTTGAGTCTTCGCGTGGGGTTACTGACTGAGATTCGAACTGTCACCGTGCGCGTGTCCGGCTTCACAGTGTCAGAAACGTAAATAATGCGGCCTATAAACGGATGATCCGGGAGGGCTGCAATATGGACTTCAGCATCACTCCCCAACAGTATGGAGGCTGCATCTTGTTCAGGAGCCTCAGCGGATACCCAAACGGTTGAAAGATCCGCTACGGTAAAGAATTCATCGGAGATTTCTGCTATTTGTCCAACCGATATTTTGCTTTCGATGATGGTCCCATCCGTAGATGAGGTTACGGGCGTGAGTGAATGTATCAGTCCTGATTTATTCAAGCCTTCAACTGCTAAAGCTGTCATGCCCATGACAGAGAGTTGATCCGCCAGGGCGCGAACTTCAACATCTGATTCGGCTAGACCGGCTTCACGCTCACGAAGAGCGGCTTCACTGATGATGCCTTCTTCGAAGAGACGTTTGGCGCGTTGCGCCTTCATCTTTTGTAAGGTCATTTGGGTCTTGGCCTTCAAGTACGCCGCTTGAGCTTGGCTGAGCTCAGTACTGTTTAGTATCGCTAAAACATCACCTTTTCTGACCTCTTGTCCTGGATACACTTTAATCTCAGCAACTCGGCCGCTGATGCTGGGGCCAATTCGAGCAAGTTGCCGCTCATTGAGTGCGACCTTGCCTGGAAGATGAATGATGTCTTTAAATGGTGCGGCTTCTAATGGGATGACTGCAACGCGCGTGCGTAACTCGGGCGTCAATTGAACGATGATGTTCGGAGTTGATGTGTCTGCCCCTGTGAGGGTGGACCCAGAAAGTAAAAGTAGAGCCAGTAATGGGCGTATCAACGGTTGTGATCTCCAGGGGGACTTAGCTGCCAAGAGGGTTTAAGATCACTCTTGCAAAAGCCAGACCGTAACACAAAGTCTGCGGTGTCTGAAGTGTGAGACTTTAAGATTTTTTTCACTGTGCGAGACTCCGGGCCAGCCATTTTCTCAGTTCTTCCAAAATCAAAAGTGCCAAGGCAAAAGGAAGCATGAAGATCCATGTCTGTTGATCAAGTGGTACGGTATTAAATACCGTATTTCCTATGGGTGTATAGACAATCAGAATTAAGATCACGGCCTCTAGGATGACGCCCCAGAGGATCAAGCGATTACTGGATATTCGTTGTTTAAATGCTGACTTGATTGAACTTCTGCATAAAAACACGTTGATGATCTGCATCACGATGATGGTGCTCAGGCAAGCTGTTGTAGCTTCTCGATAGAGAGGGTCCACGCTGAGGATGGTCTGACCGTAATGCCATCCGGAGCGATCCAGCGACCAGAAGAACACCAGCATTGCAGCCGCTGCCTCAATGAGCCCCAGAAAGCCGTACGCTCTCCATGCAAGTGAGCCATTGAATAAGCGTTCATCCCGTGATCGTGGCTTTTGCTGCATGAGTTCAGGAGCAGGTTGCTCTGTTCCGAGACCCAAAGCCGTTAAGGAATCTGTCCCCATATCGATTGCCAATATTTGAACCGGTGTCAGGGCGAGTGGAATCCTAAACAGGACGAATCCGAGGTAGGGAATGAGTTCCGCTACATTATGTGTCAGGATGTAACAGAGGAATTTACGTATGTTTTCGAAGACAGCGCGACCTTCCTCTATGGCATTCACAATGCTGGCAAAGTTATCGTCAAGCAGAACCATATCAGCCGATTCCTTAGCCACATCCGTCCCGGTGATACCCATAGCGATGCCAATATGAGCCGCTTTAAGGGCCGGTCCATCGTTGACGCCATCACCTGTAACCGCCACGATGTGCTGCTTTTGTTTCAAAGCTTCAACAATCCGCATTTTCTGATCGGCACTGACTCGTGCAAAGATGAGTTCGGGTGCATCGAGTGCGAGGCCTAATTGAATTGCTGTTAAGTGTCGAAGGTGATCCCCCTTAATGACGCTAGGGTGTGTGGATGTGATGAGACCGATTTCTCGCGCAATGGCCTTAGCGGTGCTGGGGTGATCGCCGGTGACCATGATCACCCTAATCCCCGCTTCATGACATCGACGAATGGCATCTGGGACTTCGGGTCGAGGCGGATCTTGAAGGCCGACCAGTCCACAGAATATGAGGTTCTGTTCAAGGTCCTCTTTTTTAAGTGGGTCGATGAGGGGTTTGTAAGCAAGCGCCAAAACCCTCAGGCCCTGCTCAGCCATCGTTTCCTGAGACGTTTGGATCGTAGCGACATGCTCAGTTGTCAGTGCTCTGAAGCTTTCGCCAGTGAGCACCTGAGTGCACAGGGGCAGTAATGTTTCGGGTGCCCCTTTCGAGACCACGATATGCTTATCTTTCAGGGCATGCACCGTGGTCAGTCTCATTCTATCTGCATCGAAAGGGAGTTCATCGATCTTGATGTAGGGTGCACTTTTGGCCCCCTGTTCCTCGACCATCTGTACCAGTGCGATTTCCATAGGATCTCCGGCTAATGCAGTGATACCTCCTTCTTTTGAAGGTTTTAGGTCGTGACACAGATCCGCTGCGAGAAAAAAGCCTGGGTAGTTTTGGCAGCTGTCCTTGGGTAAAGTCTTCGCGTCGATGATTTCTTGTGCATCACCCAAGAGTATCCTTTTGACGCTCATCCGATTCTGGGTGAGTGTCCCAGTTTTATCGGTACAAATCACGGTAGTAGAACCCAGTGCTTCAACCGCGGGCAGGTAGCGGATTAAAACGTTACGCTTAGCCATGCGTTGTGTAGCCAGAACCAACGCCAGGGTTAAAGTTGGAAGCAGGCCTTCTGGCACCATGGCCACAATCAAGCCAATTGCAAAGATAAAGTCATCCCAGATAGGTACGCCGATCGCCCAGCCGATCCCAAAAAACGTGAGGCCCATGAGTACAGCAAGGAGGGCAATTGTCCGGCTGAGATGAGATATCTCAAGTCTTAATGGCGATTCTCCGGCTCGGCTCGATTGAGTGAGTTGAGCGATTTTCCCAAATTCTGTGTGCGTGCCTGTTGCGAACACGACCGCCTTGGCTTCACCCGACATCATGGCGGTGCCTGCCAATAATATGTTATTCGCCTGAAACAGATCCGTTTGGTCTGATGGTTCAGCGCTTCTAAATTGGGGCAGGGACTCTCCTGTGATCGTCGCGGTATTGATTCTAACGCCAAAGGCTTCGATCAGTCGGCAGTCAGCGGGTACATGATCGCCTTGTTCTAGAATCAGGATATCGCCTGGTACAAGGTTAGGCAGGGGTTCTGACTTCATAGCGCCCTCCCGGATTACCTTAACCTTACTCGGCAGAAGCTTCATGAGCGCTGCGAGTGTTTGCTCGGCCCGATATTCCTGCCAAAAAGAAAAGAGACCGCTGATGATGATGACGGCAATCACCATGAGTGCGACTTTGGCCATACCTTGACCTGGGTCAGTCCACTCGCCGATCAACGCTAATCCCGATGCAAACCAAAGAATGATAGAGAAAAAGCTGAAGAATTCTTTGCCAAGACGAGTGATCCAGGAGCCTCGGCTGATTTTTTTAACTTCATTAGGGCCGAACTCCTTCAGTCGCTTTTTGACTTCACGATCGGATAAGCCAAGAATGTCCGTGTTAAGGCTTTTGAATGCCTCTTCGATGGTCATCTGAGTCAATTGCATAGCGTCCCCCGTTAGCCTTTATAAAGGCCTGAAACTATTCGAACTCATTCTGATCCTAAATAGTCCTCTTGATAAGAGGGGTAGCAGCGAAGCGGCTTCCGGCGCACAACTGCCTGAAAACAATAAAGCGCTCATGGTTGAACATCTATCGTCTAACATCCCGAAAAAAACCGACGCCGGGAATAACTAAGGCTATCAGCGGACTTCCGACTGCTGCGAGACCATAGCCCAGAAAGATCCATGGTTTGGTTCGTCGGGTTCTATCGGTTACAACACCAGAAAACAATTTAAGCAGGCTTGCGGTCACCTCAGCGATGGTTTTGATAAGTCCTAAGGCTTTTGGTCCTGTCATCAGTACAGAGCTCAAGTACAGCGGGATCAGAGGGTAATCATCTCGGAAGAGGAGTCGTTCACAAGGAAGATCAGGCCAATAATCCAAACCGTTCTGGAGAGCGAAGGAAACAGAAGTGGACTTCGGGAGACTATATTGTTAATTGTTACGAGGATTCTATAGATTAAGAAGGACTATATTTGGCTTTTGTGCGCATCATGTTAGAGGCTTTATGACATCGTCTCACAGCGTTATTCATCGCTTAGTGCAATTCATTCATCACTATTTCATCTGGGTGATCGTTGGGTCTTATCTGGTCGCTTCCTTCCTCCCATCGTTTGGCCTATGGATCCGAGATGTAGAGTTTGGTTTGCTTCAATTAGGAGCTTCTAAGATCTCATTTTCTTTGCCGCCCTTGCTGTTGGCGACGCTTCTTTTCAACGCAGGGTTGGGTGTAAAAACAGGGGATCTAAAACAGCTCGCTGAGAAGCCCATTCCATTGATCGGTGGGGTGATCGGTAACGTTGCAACCCCGCTTATATTCATCGCGTTGCTGAGTTATGCCATGACCCTTTGGCATAATCCTGACGAAGTACAACAGATTCTGGTGGGTCTTGCCTTGGTAGCGTCGATGCCGATCGCAGGAGCTTCAACGGCTTGGGCTCAGAACGCGAACGGAAACCTCGCATTGAGTCTGGGCCTTGTATTAATAACGACTTTTCTGAGCCCGGTGCTAACACCCATAAGCCTCCATGCTGTTGGACTAGTTACAACGGGTGACTATTCAGAGGATCTTCATGAATTGGCTGCCCATGGCGTGGTAGGTTTCCTGGGGGTGTGGGTTATTTTGCCTTCATTACTGGGTATTTGGACCCGATCCAGAATGGGTGAGAGGCGTTTCAATGCCATCAAAACATATTTGAAATTACTGAATTATATAGTTTTGATTGTTCTTAACTATTCGAATGCCTCTCTGACACTCCCTAATGCAATTGCAAATCCAGATCTGGATTTCCTCTTGGTGACCTTGGTTATTGTGGTATCGCTCTGCTTCTTGGCGTTTGCCACTGGATTTGGGTTATCAAAGTTGTTCGAAAGCAATCGAAGCAGTCGGGTGTCGCTGATGTTCGGGCTCGGTATGAATAATAATGGCACGGGTTTGGTACTGGCCTCGATGTCCTTAGCGGATCACCCTGAGGTCATGCTGCCCATTATTTTTTACAACTTGGTACAGCATCTAGTGGCGGGCATTATAGTTGCTTCACTGTTTCGATCTAATAGCCACACCGATCACCCCAGCTAAATACGAAACCAGATCCTTAGAATGTTTCTTGACACTAAGCCCTAAGGCTTGATGAAGATATAGTAGGGTTTGAAGCCCTCACACCCTTCATCGCTTTTGGCTCTTAAAGTAATTTGCACTTTCGAAGGCAGAGTTTTGGGCTCAGTGAGTTGCAGTTCGAGTTTAGAGTCGCCGTTCAGTAAGGTTTTTATGTTCGGTTTGATCGGGGTCCCATCTACGAGGATAACCAACGTACTCAGGTCAGTATTCTTTGAGGCCTCTACTGTAAATTGACTGAGGCTACTGACTGAAGATTGATCTTTAGGTGACTCTTCAGAAAACTGTGGTTCTGCGCACGATTTTCCGCCCCCACTCGAAGATCCATAAGAGAGTGATGCTCCTGAATATAATAGGGCGAGAAACGTCCAAAAGACTTTAGTTGCTTTACTCATATGAACCTCTGTTTTTTTTAATACATATTCTCATCTGAGAATCAGACAAATTTGGAGGGTGTTGGTTCTTCTGCAGAAGTCAAAGTGATGAGAGCCTCCTTGTTTAATGGTTTCTGATTGATGCAAGCCGCTTATTTATTGGAATTATTTTTGATCACGATCGCCCCCTAATGATTGGAACGAGTGACGTAGCGCAGTAAATATTGATCTAATTGATTGGCGAATGCCTGTCGGTCATTTTGAGTCATGGCCGGTGGCCCTCCAGTTTGAATGCCGCTAGACCTCAAGGTTTCCATGAAGTCCCTCATATTAAGTCTCACTCTAATGTTTTCTCGTGTGTAGCGTTCACCTCGAGGGTTCAAAGCATGGCCGCCCGCCTTGATGACTTCATCAGCCAGCGGAATATCACCCGTGATCACAAGGTCATCAGGCTTTAGGCGTTTAACGATTTCATTGTCCGCCATATCAAAACCTGGGTGGACTCTGATTGTATCGATGAACCGTGAAGGCGGCGCGTGGACATTTTGGTTAGCCACCAATGTGACTTGTACATGTGTTCGCTCCGCGGCCCGGAACAAGATTTCCTTAATCAGGGTAGGGCAGGCATCGGCATCGACCCAGATGGTCATGGAAAGCTCCAGTTATTCGAGTGAACCCGATCATAGCCTTTGATACTTGTGAGACCAAGTATGCTCGGTATTTCTTATTTCCTTTGAAAGTTGAAGATAAGGCAGCGATTATTGGCGGGCATAGGGCGATCTTCTACGATAACAAGATTTATGTTTCTAGCGAGCTCGATGATGTCTTCAAAATCACGTATCCCCTGGGTTGGACTTTGTGCTCTAAGGGCCTGGTCGAATTGAGCGTTACTTTGGCTGGTATAGGCCCCTTCATAATTGAAAGGTCCGTAAATGATCAGTTTTGCCCTATCCTCCATGACGGTTGGGAGACTATGGAACAAGCGTTCGACCTCTGGCCAACTCATGATGTGAAGCGTATTGGCGGTGAAGATCGCATCGAATCTTCTATGTGGCCAAGGATGATTCACATCGAGTTCAATTGGGGCTGGGGTGTTTTTGAGGCCAGCTTCTCTCAGCCAATCTCTGATTCCAGCCAGATTCATCGCTCGATCTGAAGAGTGCCAAACAAGATCAGGTAGCTCTGCGGCAAAGAAAACGGCATGTTGTCCTGTGCCGCTGCCGATCTCTAGTACGTGACACCGATCCATAAGATGGTCTCGTAATACAGAGAGTATGGGGACTTTATTTCGTTCCGATGCTGGAGAAAATGGTTTTGTGGCCATGCTGACTTTCGTTTTTCGCTAAACTGCTCAATGAGTGTGTTCTGAGTTAACGAGTACCCTTTTCCTATATGACACGTATTCCCTTGATCGTCGTTCGCCTAACTGTCTATTTTTTCCTGATTGTCCATCTGGGACTGGTTTTAGCGGGTTCACCTATCAATCCAGATCCCATTAAAACGCCAGGTGACGTCCTAACAACGGATCCTGATGTGATCTGCGTGCCAGGTTATACCAAACAGGTACGCTATGTAACGAAAGCCACCAAAGATCAAGTGTATGATGCCTATGGCATTGATCATCGTTATCCAGGGGAATATGAAGTAGATCATCTCATCAGTCTTGAACTCGGTGGTTCCAATGACATCAAAAACTTGTGGCCAGAATCCTTCATAACCCAACCACTCAATGCCCACGTAAAAGACAGGCTCGAAAACACGCTGCATAAACTGATCTGTACGCATCAGTTATCCGTGCAGCAAGCACAACAAGAGATTGCGACTAACTGGGTTGAGGCCTATGAGAAATACATTGGCCCACTACCTAAAGTAGAGGCTCAGGTTGAAGAGGGTGATCCATTTTCTCGAAATGATGTTCATGAAACGCCAGGAGACCCTGATCCAAATAGGACTTCCGATGGCATAAGTCCAGATGATCAGTCGCAGTGTCCGGCGGTTTCACCCATCAAGGTGTCTAGGCGGGGGATCTATCATGTAGTTACGGATTCCAATTACCGCGCAACCAAGGCTATACAGTGCTTTAAAACAGTTGAATCCGCAGAACTAGCAGGCTACAGAGCGCCGCACAAATAAATATTTTAGTAGCTCATCTGGTGAGCCACTACCCCTTGCATACTCCCACCCATGAAGAATGAACCTTGAACCAAGGTCTTTCTAATGTGTCCCACAACCAGTGAGGTGAAGTATGAAAAGTTATTTCCTAGTGGCTCTAGCTGCCTTAGTCGTCGCCAATATTGATTATGTGATTGATTACGCTTGGTCCGGCTTAGCGGATTCTGACCTCTCGAATCATAAGGTCGCGGTCGAAGTGGCTGATTCGCGAATTAAAATGCAACATGCACGTTTCAATGATTTAGGGCGGTTGCTCGCAAGTTCTAAAGAGTGATGATTCGGTTGTGTGCGTTGCATGCAATGCCGTTGTTTGATGATCGGGAGGGAGACGAATGTGATCATCTCCATAAGGCCCTCTTGAAATCTGTTTGCCATGCCCTGAAAACCAAGTGTTTCGGGGCTTGATGAATTAATTTTGCAAAGAGGAAATGAACCTGATATTTTTCCCTCCGCTAGCCCAATGCCCAGCAGCAGTTGCCTGCCGTTTTACGAACATGCCGCTACTAGCCCGAGCTTGAGCCTGATCTCTCCTCGCATGGGCTAGCCACTCCTCCTGTTTTCAACCTGACCTATTTTGTTGGTCTGCAGCGCTTTAACTAAGCTTAAAAACTATTTCTGTTCGCCACCCTTGTCGTGGTGATGATGCTTCCAAAGATCAAATTCGGTATCAAATATCTTCTTCTGGTCAGCGGTTAACTTGCTGTAGAACTTTTTAGTCGCTGAGAGTTTGGTTTTGATCTTTTTCTCATGTTCTTTTGAGTGCTCGAGTTTCTTTTCGAGCCGCTGAATCACGGTGAGTGTTTCAGTTGAATCCCATTTTTTATGGCGTTCTTTCCATTCGTCTGGGTTGACTTCGAAATTCTGAGCCCACGCAGCCCAATCCTTTTCTTGTTTGGGTGTTAGGTTCAGCGCGGTATGAAGTTTAGTTAAAGCGTCCTCTACGCGCTTGGCTTTATCGCCCCAATGCTTTTCGCAATGTGTTCTATCCAGCTCTTTTGATTCTGAGGTGCTGGTTGGGGGTGGATTCGCGTCAGGATCAGCGATGGCAACAGAAAAAGCTAAATTTGATGCGATTAAAGTCGCAAGGCTGATATGTTTTAGTTTTAGCATGAACATCTCCAAGAGTTAATGGGTGGGGGGTTCTATTTCACCTGTGCACATTAAACCTTAGGAGATTTTCAGGACTATTTCTAAGTTGTATCGGAGTATGTCAGACCCTTTGATTAAAGGAAAAAGGAGCTATCACGGCGTTTTGGATTGATTGGAGGGTCGATAGAGTCAAAAAAAAAGCCCCAAATAATGGGGCTTTTCTATTTTTTCCGTTCTTCTCTAAAAGTCATGTTTTCAAACCGCTTATGTTCAAAAGTGATGGATTCGATGTTACGAGACCTTGGTCACTTTCCGTTTTATACGCTTAGCAGGTGTTTTTGATCGATTGGGAAGATCGACCGTTGCAACAGCTGCGACGATTAATGAACCTAATATAAGAATTTCCATAATGTTTCCTAGTTGTTTAAGACGGCTTCATTATGACACACATTAGGCACAATAGGTTAAATAAATATCAAATTGTTTCTGTAAAAGAAACTTATAGCATTCATAAGGTTTAACTGATGGCTATTTCTTAGAAATGGCTCAAAACTTATCGTAATAGGTCTGGTGATGATCTGAGTCGCTTAGACGATCATGGCCTCATGTTCCGATTAGAGATCGCGGTGCAGACTACTGCTACAATCAAATCGATGTTAAATTCAATTAGGAATCCATATGAAACCTCAGCAAGATGTGCCTCAATTCGTGATCATCATTACGGTGCTCTTAGGTTGTTATGATCTTTTGCGCGGTTTCATGCACACCATCCTGTTGCACTATTCAGCGCTGCATATTGCAGGACTGGATTTGTCAACAGCGACTGCAAGCGATCAGTTGCGATTACTGGGCGCCTTCGGGATATCAAATTATGAGACGGGAATTGCCTTGATCATGATGGGATTGTTTGCGCGAAAGCTTGCTTTAGCGATGCTGGGAATTATTCCTTTCCTATATCTGCTCGGTTATTTCGCAATCAAAGCTAATGTGTCCGGCTTTGAAGCCTCGCATGCCAATTGGGGTGGCGCTGAGCCATTGATGGTATATATGGGCATCAGCGTCATTACATTCCTAACTGGCCTCATTGTCATGTTCAGGAAAGGGAATTGAGTACCCTAAACGAAATCGATAAACAACTGCTTGTTTAATGGGGCGGGCTAGTTGCTTGACATGCATAGTCTAAGAATGCCCCCTCCGTCGAATCTGGGTCGGTGTTGGTCCAAACCGCTTTCGGTATGACTACATTCTTAACTTGTGTTCCTAATCCCATGGCCTCTGAGTAGAACGCCATGTCGATAATTTGATGTTTCTTGGTTTTGCAGTTGAACTCAAACAGTGTTCTCGCTGAGTTGAAGCCATCTTTTGGGGTTGCTAGTGAGGCAAGGGTCCATATCTGAAAGCCCTTTGAGGTTTTCTTAAGACTACTCGGTTCAACATGATACGTGCTGCCGTCAGCGGAATCACCGATCTGTTGCCACTCTGTCGCTTTGGCTATTTGGATGGTCATCGCCATCAAACTGAGAAGAAGTGCTTTAAAGATCATGTCTCCACCTAAGTTGGGTAAATTGTCATGAATGGGCGATAAGTATGTGACGGGTCTGTGAGGTGAGTACACTCTAGATTGGTTTGTTTCATTTGACCAGTCTTGAGAATCAAGGCTATTTCGTACTTACTCAAGAACACTTCACTTCTCAGTGTGTCGCCTTTGGATTAAAGGCCTATAATCAATGAGGTAATTTGTTGGCTGACAATGAAAGCCTTTTGGTCTTCTTAGGACCTTGTTTTCATCTGGGCGCTGCAGTTTCATTTCATTAACTGATAAGGAAGAACACCATGTTGGGTGAAAAACACGATCTTGTTCATGAGTTGCCTGAGTTTAAAGAGCGCATTCATGAGTTAAAAATCTCAAATCATCATTTCGCAAAGCTTTTCAACGAATATGACGAACTGGACCACCAAGTCCGACGATGCGAAACCGAAGTGGAGGTTCACGCTGATGACTTTGTGGAAGAACTTAAAAAGAAGCGTTTGGCTCTTAAAGATGAGCTGTTCAGAATCATTAAACAGAGCTGAGTTAAAGAAACGATCGGGACATTAACAGCCCATCCACATTTAGATGAGCTTAGTTAAGGTCCCTTTTTATCAAGTCTAAACGCCCCTCTCTAATGCTATGCTGCATATCGATATTGAAGGACCCGAGAATTCGGGTAAAAGCCCACTGATTGCGCTCATAGGTCAATACCTAAGAGCAGAAGGCCTTGATGTGGAGATTCAATCTGAACACAAGCACAACGCGGCTTATATGGACATGTCAAAGGAAGAGCTTTTGGCTCTATTGGCTGAATCTAAAATTATGATTACGGGTCTCAGAACGTTTTCCTAAAGCTTTTCAATGAGATCAGTCCTGAATGGATTGCTTTCCGTTGAATGAAGGAATCAGTGCACAACTAACGAAATTGTCCCTCAGTTGCTCCATCTATTGTTTTTGACTATCTAGTAGATGGAGACCTACAAGCCTCGCTACTACGATTGCGACATACATCTGACCGAAGATCGCCTCCAGTGCGGCCACCATTCCCGCGAAAGGAGTTTCTGGAACTATATCACCATAACCTACGGTCGTTAGGGTGATGAAACTGTAATATAGATGCATGCCTGCCTGAACAAACTTGTCATCATCATCACGGCAAATGACACTGTTACAACTGTAGGAATGCGGTTGAATGACATTCACCATCACAAAGACGTTGGCGAAAAATATGCCACAAAAGAGATACAGGCACACCGCGCCATAAAGCCGGTTTTCGGTGCAGATGTCCTTCGCTGTAAACACATGTTTGGAGATGGACCAAAGCACTTCCAAGGTCAAGATCAAGAAGAAAAGAACTCTTGATGCATTAACCCATTTTAGATCCGGTCTTAGGATCTCGATGATCCAGAGGACAGCGATCAAAAGGCTCATGAATAAAGCTCTGAAGGTGTTATGGCTTCTTCCTTGGGTGACGTAAACCGCCATGGTCAAAGTCCCCATGCCCAGCACGAGTTCAATCGTCCTTCCGATCCAGCCCTCAAGTACCAATAAAGGATAAAGAGGGAATAGCAAAGAGAGGAAAATGAGGAGGTTACGGTAAGCGGTTTTATGAATAGTCATAGTGATCTTAATGGCCGTTTCTTTTCAGATCGGATTTTAATTGGATTTTCATGCGGAGCGTGAGACTGTCACTTCATTAAATGTCTAAGTCCACCTGATCGTTCTATACGTCGTGTGATGGCCTGATTCAGTACCTCATCATCAGCCACAAGCATGCTTAACCAGTGTTTGGCACGGGTAACGCCTGTGTAGACCAATTCACGGGTGACGATCGGGTTTACCTTATCTGGGAGTACAAGACTCACATGGTCAAATTCTGAACCCTGTGACTTGTGAACGGTCATGGCGAATACGGTTTCAATGGCATTAAGCCGGCTGGGTGATACGAAGCGAACGCCTCCCTCTGGGCGCGGGAAGGCCACTCTCAGGGGCCCGGTCGGTGCATTCATTTGCCCAATGGGTATTCGTAGGGTCATCCCGATATCCCCATTAACGAGACCCAATGCATATTCATTACGCGTGACTAAAACAGGTCGACCTTCGTACCAGCTTTGGGTCGTGTCAATGAGACCTTCTTCGACCAATCGCTCTGCAATCAAGTGATTGAGACCTTCGACCCCATAGGGACCGAGTTTCAGAGCACAGAGCACTCGATAACGATCAAAGGCTTTTAAAACCTCTAAGGCCCATGGTTCGAGCTCGGATGGTTTGGCCGTGGCATGGGGTTTTAGCTGATGTAAGACGTTGAGATAGTGACGGTAGCCGATGGCTTTGTTCGTCGAATTGTCTTCCTTAGACGCAAAGGCTGTGAGGCCGCCCTCAACCACTATACGATCAAGCGTGTGATCACCCTGTTCATTCGGCTGAATGCGTGCAATATCCGGATAAGCGTGTTTATCGGATAACAGTGCTTGGACCGTGGTGTGGTCGCCCTGATTGATCGCCTGAGCCAGGGCGCCGATGCCTGATTTTTGGGTAAACCGTCGACTGATTTTCAGTTTAACAATATGAGGCGATAGGGCGCTTTCGTGGACCTCAGTTTTTGGGATCGTATCTCCAGTCACTTTAGTGAGCCAAACGGCAAGGGCTTCTGGGTAACCTTGATCATCGACCCCTTCGCAAAGATCCCCGAGGACAGATCCTGCCTCAACGGAGGCTAGTTGATCTTTATCGCCCAATAGAACCAACTGAGTATGTGGTTGGAGAGCTTCGAGTAGGGCGGCCATCATTTCGAGATCAATCATTGAGGCTTCATCTACGATCACTAAATCTGCATGGATGGGATTGTGTCGATGATATCTAAAGCGTCGGGTATCCGGTCGCGCACCGAGTAACCGATGCAGCGTCGTGGCGGTTGTTGGGATCGTCGACTGAGTGAACCGGGTTATGGCTTCATCACTCATGGATCGACCAATGGATTCTGTGAGTCGCGCGGCGGCTTTACCGGTCGGTGCTGCAAGCAGTATGCGAGGCGTATGACCCAGGGCTTCTGAAGCTTTCTGTAAAATGGCTAATAGTCGCACCACACTGTAGGTTTTACCTGTGCCTGGCCCGCCTGTGATCACGGTGAACCGACTGCGCGTCGCCAATGCACAGGCGATCTTCTGCCAGTTAATGAGCTCAGAAGTACCTGTGGGTCTATTGTGTTCAACCGTAAAAAGAGCTTTGAGATCCTGATCAAGATGTTGGGGTGGGCTAAGCGTTTCCTGGATGCGGGCTAGAATCGTGTGGGCTACGGTTTGTTCATAGGCCCAGTAGCGGCGCATATAAAGTCTTGATCCATCGAGCACGAGCGGTGACGACCCAGCTCCCTCAGATATGAGGGGCGTTTTTTTTAGTTCATCTAACCAGTCGCCCAGCATGATGCTATTGAGGACTTGGTCGGGTGCCGTGGGCAGAAGCTTGGCTCCCGATGGATATCTCAATTCTTCTGGGGGTAAGTCGAGTGTTTGGAGCGATTGTTGTAAGGTGGAGTGGAGATCCAAACAGATATGACCACGCCCCAGTTGATGGCTAGTCAACAAGGCGGCGAGTAATACCGCCCCTTCAGCCAGAGGGTCCTGGTGCTGGATGAACCTCATGAAGGCACGATCGAGTTCACGCACCCAGCCAGCCTCAACCCAGCTCGAGACGATGTCATTGATTGAGGTGGGTGTCATATCCATGCGGTGGTTCAATTAAATCATTCAGCAAACAGATGATGCTTGGGTGTACCCATCTTAAGTTCGGTATAAAAATCTTCAGATACGTAATAGCGGCTGACCGGCGCAAAGAGATCCCGCCACATTCTGGTTGGATCTTTGAAGACGGCTTCACTTAATTGGCTATCACCCACTAAGGTTTGCAGAAACCCCAGGGCACCCTCTACCGAGTTGATATTTTCAGCATAAAAAATGCGTTCTCCGAGAAGTTCTTTACCCAAGATGGATGCGGTCACGGCCGTTTCTAGATTACCTCGCCGCGGTGTTTGATGGCCCGCTACGACTGCAACCAGATCATTCCATTCCTGTGACGTGGCTTCGGATTTAATCTTGAGTAAGGTTGTGGCCAGATGTCGGCTGTGTTGATCGCCCATGCTTTGACTTAGGGTTTCTAGATCGGGACGGATGTTGCTCAGAAGGGTACTGATCTTGTCGGAGTTAAGCGTACGATGGGCCAAGATTTCATCGGTACCGATTAATAACTCGGTGAGACTGTGCGTGGCTAATTTCTTTTCTTCATCCGTCAGGTTGGCAGCCTTGATTAAATCTAAGGACCGTGCCAGATCGTTCCGGAATGTGCCGAGTTCATTCCAGTTGGGCGTTGTGCCCGATCGAGCATTAGAGGTCATGATTCCATAAAAACCCAATACGGCATGAAGTAGATTTTTTAGGTGATTGTAGCTCTGCTTCGGGAGTGGATAGAACACCCGTTGATTGCCCCTTACCGTAGTAAGGCCTGACTCCTGTACGATCAAGATTAAAGGGATCCTGCTGAGGGCGGACTGACTTTCCAGACCATACCAACGTCTATAGGCCTGATTGAGGGCGTCGAGTTGGGTATCGATGGTTGTCGGTGCCGCAGTCAGGTGCTCGTCTGATTGAGACGAAGAATCGGCCGCTTTGGAAGGTTCCAAGATCGACAGAATGAGTAGACATGACACCCAGCCCATTATTTTTTTCATTTTGTTTTTCACGGTTTCCATCCTGTGTTGTCTTTTAACAAAGTGATTGCTTTTTAAACAAGGCATCAATCGCGTCAATCAGCTGTTTGGAGGGTCTTTGATGATGAATGCCCCTCATGGTCTGGTCGATCCCCCTCAGGAATACATACACGGCTCCGCCTATATGGAGGTCGTAATCGTAGGCTTCACCCAGTCTGGATTTGAGATGACGGTGGAGCGCCAAAAGATACAGGGTGTACTGAACGTCATAGCGTTTTTCCAAGATGACCTCATTTTGGCTGATGTCCGAATAGGCCGTGAGATCTCTACCCAAGCGATTGGATTTGTAGTCAAGTACGTAATACCTGCCCTGATATTCAAATACGAGGTCGATGAAGCCCTTAAGCATGCCATTCAGGGTATTGGGCATCAGTGCAGGGCGAGCTTGGCCTTTGAGTATATCGTTCGTGATCAGATCGTCGAGCGTTTTGACCTCAACCTGTTTCGCTTCGATCCAAAATTCGAGCTCGGCTTGATAAGCTTTTTTGGGTAGGTGCCCGAGTGACGAATCCGGTGTATTTAGAAGGGGCGCTTCAAGAAAATCGCACAACCATTCATCGAGCAGGTCAGCATACAGTTCATAGCCGCGGTGCTTTGTGGTGGTTTGAATATATCGAGACCGAGTCGAGTTGGGTCGTCCTCTTAGATGTTTGAATGACTTCTGTGCCGCCCATTCCAACACAGTGTGTAAAAAAACACCGGCAGACGTGCCTGCAGGAAACGCATGAAGACCCTTCGCATCGCTCTGCGCTGTCGTTATGGAAACGTCCTCTCGACTTTCTTGAGTCAGCGCTCCGATTCGGCTGTCCTCGACCTCATCAAAAGCAGTCGTTGATGCTCCTGTTGCGGCACCCAGTTGCAGCTTGAGGGCGCTGTAGCTGGCTATCCACCAGTGATCTAGAGCTTGACCCTGATAGTGTCGCGCATCAGACAGTATGGGTTCGCCCACTTGGCCTTTATAGGTGACGGGTAACCTGGTTTCATCAGGCTCGATGAGCGCTAGGTGCGGAGATGTCTGGGCAAGGAACGCCAAGGTGTTCCAAAGAGTGTTGGGTGTTGCATTCGGTTGAATGCCCAATAGGGATCCCATCGCGCTTTTATCTAGCATTGAGGCTTTGCTTTTGCCTGTCTTGATGAGCGCGAGACCGAGCCAGCTTGCATGACGTGCCCGGGTCAAGGCTACATATAAGAGTCTTAGGTCTTCCTGTAAGCGTTCGAAGTCTGCTTGATCTTTGGCCGTGGCACTTTTAGCAAGATCGAAACAAAGCGCTTCGTCCTGGTTGTGATAGGCATAAAAGCTACGGTGTTTGCCGGATACTTCCTTAAAAGAACATATGAAAGGTAGGAACACCAGCGGGTATTCGAGTCCTTTGGATTTATGGATCGTAACGACGCGAATCAGACCTTCATCACTTTCGAGACGAAGGATGGTGTCATCAAGTCCTTTTTGCCCTTGTTCGAGGATGTCGGCAAGATAGCGAATCAAAGCAAACTCACCGTCCAACTGAACGCTTTCGACCTGTAAGAGCTCGGCTAAATGTAAGAGATTGGTCAAAGAGCGCTCGCCTTCGGCTTCGCTCAGTACTCGCGAAGGGACCTCGAAATCCATCATGAATCGACGCAGCATGGGGAGTGGCCCTTGCTCTTGCCAGAGGACTTTATAGTGGATGAATCGTTCAATTTGTTGTTCCCAGGCCTCTTCATCCTGGGTAAAGTGGTCAAGTTCGGCATACGTTCTGCGAAGCGACTGGGTTGCGAGCGCTGCTCGAAGACGTCGCTCCTTTTGGGGGTCTGCTACCGCTTTAAGCCAAACAAGGAGATCGTGTGCCTCGATGGTTTCGAACACAGAGTCTCGATCAGAAAGATAAACGCTTCGAAGGTTTACATCTGCTAGCGCGCGTCTTATATCCAAGGCTTCATTACGATCGCGGACTAAGATAGCAATATCTGAAGGCATGACGCCTCTCTTACCCCCCTCACTCGTGACCCATTGCCCCGCGTCTAAAAATCGAATGATTTCCATGGCGCACACGCTCGCCATACGCAAACGATAGTCCTTGATCGATAGGGCCTTCTCTTGATGGTGATTCAATGACCAGAGATTTAAAGGAGTCACGTGCGTCCCGGCGAGGGTTAGATGCTCTTTAAGTCCATGAGCGCTTACGACGTTATAAGGGATCGGGCGTTCACCTTGAGATAAAAATCGAAACGCACCATCGGGTTGTTGCTCTGCATATGCAAACAAGTGGTTCACCGCAGCTACGTAGTCGCTGGTTGAGCGGCGATTGGTGTTTAGGGTGTAATGATGCCCTTTGGTGGTACGCTTGGCTTTGAGATAGGTGAAGATATCCGCGCCACGAAAAGAATAAATAGCCTGTTTAGGGTCGCCAATCATCAACCAGGCGGTTGGTTGGAGCGCGTTCGCTTCACCGTACAGGGCTTCAAAAATTTGGTATTGAATCGGATCGGTATCCTGGAACTCATCCATCAGCACGACGGGATATTGTTTTCGGATAACTTCTTTCAGGTGTTCTCGGTTGGGCCCTTTTAAGGCTCGATCGAGCTGGTGTATGAGGTCGTCAAAATCAAGCCGAGCGTTTTCTTCCTTTCGGGCCGTAAAGAGGGCGTGGATGGCTTGAGCGGCGTGTTGCAGGAGTCCGATTGTATAGTCCGGTGTCTTAGCTCTATGCTCGACGAGATTGTCGAGACTTCTGAAAGCTGAGTGATCCGGAACTCGATGGGCATGGGCTTTTACGAGGTTTATTTGTCCAGATGCAAAGGTCTTTTGATGCTTCTCCTCCACAGGTTCATCGCGTTCAGCCCAGGCACTCATGGAGGATAAGCGCGCTTCCAGATTTTGATAGCTTTTTTTATTCAACCAGCCGTTCTGATCAGCCGAACGTATCCAGTGTTCAAGTTCTGAGCGTTGATTGATCCAGTCAGCCCGGGCTTTATGGATGAGCGCTTCTTCATGCTTCGCCCATTCACACCAGGTGATGAGTTGTTCTTTAGGGCTTTGAAGGATGAAGTTCAGGGGGCGATCTTCGTTTAAAAGCGCCGCCTCAGGATGCTTTAGAAGCCCTCGAATCTTATCCAGCAAATCATCGGGTGTCCGAGCCAGTGACGCCACGGCTTTAGCACCCAACGCATCGAGTGGGTAGTAATATTGGCGCCAATAATCGCGCGTACACTCTTCGAGTAACTGTTGTTCATCACTTTCAATTTCGAGTGTAAACAGTGATCCGGTATCAAAGGCGTGTTGCTTTAGCATCCGGCTACACCAACTATGGATGGTATAAATAGAGGCTTCATCCATCCAGTCTGCAGCTACCTCCAAACGACGAGCTTGTTGAGCCCTATGCGAAGGGTCAGGATAGTCCGCTGCGAGAGCCATCAAAAAATCATCGGGTGTCGACTTGGGGTGCCGAAAGAACTCAGCCACCTCATGAAGACGTTTTCGGATACGGTCTCGCAATTCTGCCGTAGCCGCTTCCGTGAATGTTACAACCAAAATATCGGTGGGTAGCAGCGGCGTCGAGTAGCCATTAGCACTACCATGTCCCAGAATCAAACGGACGTAGAGTGCGGCAATGGTCCAGGTTTTACCTGTTCCTGCACTGGCTTCGATCAGTCGATTTCCGTGCAGTGGAAAGTCGATAGCGTGCAATGACATCGTCATAGCGGTAATTCCGGCTTTTTACCTATAGTCGCCCTAAGGATGGGTTGGTAGAGTCTTTGAGCCAACGCTTCGAAGTCATGTCTCGATGAGAGCATCTCAAAATGAGGGAAGGCTCTTCTGAGATAAGGTGATTCCTCTCGTTCGCCGAATGCATAGTCCCCACCTTCATAGGCCTTCTGAGCAGCATCATGAGCCTCGTCTTCATCCACCTCGTTTAACCAAGCGAAAGCTGTTTTACAAGCGATCGGCAAAGGGGCTTGGAGCCCCTCGTATCTCGCGAGAAGCAACTGATTCAATAAGGACCCTGCCTCAGGTGCCGTAAGTGCAGGCCATTCAATCGTGTGATCTGAACCCACGATGATTGTGGTGATGTGAAGCCCCATAGCCGAGGCGCCCAGATGCAGAACCCAGGGTCTGATGACATAGTGCCATTTGGGGCGTTTGTCCTTGATGAGCGGCTGGGCCCGAAGATGCATTTGAGCGTAGCTATGTTTTTGAGGATTCCACCAAAGCCCAGACAGCCAGTCTTCGATCTTGAGTGTCACGCCATCGGCCCCTGTGTAGGAAAGCGATACTTCAATGGGGTTTGGAAATCGTTCGGGCCACAGGGCTCTATACGCCATAGAACGTTGATAAGCTGACCAAGCTGATTTCTTTAAGGAGGCCTTCGCGGCTTCACGAAAACCTTGAAGAGGCAAATCCCCACGCAAGTGTTGGCGTTCCAGTGTGTGTTCAATATTCTGCTCGGCTAAATCCGCCACACCTTCGAGCGCAGTATTTAGGAGTTCCTGCCCAAGGGTGTACTGTGTCAATGAGTCAAAAGCAAAAGGTTCAACATCATCTTTCGAGCTATGGTCATGATCGAAATGAACCCTAAGACGGTCTTTGAAAAACGTTTCAACCGGTTGACGCAGAAAACTACCGAGCATATCGAGTGTGATCGGAGCGATCTCATCAGTGATTGAAAGGGGTGTGTTCTTAATGGGCTTACATTCATGTGCTTCACGCCACTCGCGTGCGTAAGTGAAGAGTTTTGGATGTCTTGCGTCTGATTGAAAGTATTGCCGGCTGAATGGTTGTAACGGATGTTTGGTGGTGAGTTGTGAGAGAAAACCTGCACCGCCATCCATCTGGTTCTCTGTGCCCATCCAACAAAAGGTCGCTGCTATGTAGTCCCGAAGCTGACCGACGAGTAGGGAAGGCGGAAGATCCGAGTGATCGCGGATATGCTTTCCCACCCAACTGATATAGAGCGTTTGTCTTGCCGACAATAGGGCTTCAAGGAACATATAGCGGTCGTCATCTCGCCGAGAACGATCACCGGGCCGATAAGCCCCTTTCTGACTCATGAGATCAAAGCTTCCAGGTGCTTGAGAACGAGGAAATTCAGCATCATTCATGCCCAATAGACAGATAATTTTGAATGGGATTGCCCTCATAGGCATAAGCGTACAAAAATTAACTCGACCTGCTAAAAAACGTTGGTTCTGGCTCGGTTCATCGAAGCCTGATAGCCAGGCTTCGCGAACGATCGATAAGGGCAGTTCCTCATTGAGCTCAGCTGCATCACACAGCTCAAGCCAACGCTGCAAACCTTGTTGAAGCTTTTCAAGGGTGAGTTGGTCACGGTCACTGACCGGTTTAAACACATCGTTTAAGAGTGCTCTAAGTACTTCTGCCCAGTCTTCGGGGGTTTTTGGACTTTGAAAGTGTTGGCGATAGAGGCTGAGTCGGTCTACAAGAAGCGTTAAAGGCCCTAATAGTTTGGCATCAAGCCCGCCGACTTCATCAAAAGGATCAATGCTACCTAAAGGTGCTCCTTGCCCAACGGCATAACCCAATAACAGCCGATTAAGGCCAAAGGACCAGGTATTTTGTTCTATGTGCTCGGGCACACCGAAAGCGTGACGCTGATCGCCATTCAGACCCCAGCGGATTCCTGACCCTTCAATCCAGCGATGAATGATCGCAAGATCCGCCTCATCCAGGTCAAACCTTGATCTAAATGCGGAGATATCGAGAAGATCCAGGATCTGACTGGCTGTGAATCTTATCTCAGGCAGGTTCAGTAAAGTTTCAAGGGCTACCAGGATGGGGTTATGACCACGTTCGCGGGTATCGGCAAAACTGTAGGGGATGTAGCGTGGATCATCCCGGCATATTTGGCCAAAGACCGATTGTATATAAGGTGCATAGCGGTCAATGTCTGGAACCATGACGATAATATCGCTGTACTGAAGCGTAGCGTTCTGAGTGCCTGTCTCTAGGAGCGCGAGCAGTTGGTCATGGAGGATTTCGATTTCTCGTTGAGCACTATGAGCGATATGGAAGCGGACCGAGTCATCAGGGCTTAGAGCGACCCTATGAGCAGGCTCTTGGGGAATAGGGTCTAGATCTAAAATGGCATCTTGGATCCTCCTCAGGAGGGGGGCATCTGCTTGCGGTTCCTCATAGAGATCGATTTGGTTAAACCAGCTTTCGTAGGTCTCTTTATGATCCCATTGGTCCAGAAGGCGCACATAATCTCGTCCTTGTTTGCCCCAGGCGGCCAGCAATGGGTGAGCAAAAAGGTGCAGTGCTTCCTCCGTAATGGATGCGTACCCGGGTTTCATCGATTGCCGAGCCGATTTTTCTATTCGAAAAAGATCCTTATGATCAATGATGTCGGCCCAGTAATGGCGGCAGGGGTTGTGCACACACATCAGTATCTGAGTATGTTTTGACAGGGCTGCGAGGGCTCTTAACATCTGTTGGGGTAGGGCGGAGATCCCGAATACCATCAGTCGTCGGGGTATACCCAGTGGGGTGGTATGCGTTGATTCTAAGGTTTGAATGAAGCGTTCATGTAAGGCGGTACGGCTGTTTTCCCGCTCGACTTTGGGAATATCCTCAAGGAGTGAACGCCACAGTTCAGCTTGCCATTGTTGTTCATCGGATAAGGACTCACTTCGGCCATGTGCATCGCGCACTTGATTCTTATTGAGGGTCCAATCATCCAGCCAATCAGACCGGTAAACCTGGTATTGATCGAGTAAATCAGCAAGGCGTTCGGCTAATTGGTAGCGCTTTCTTGGGTCATCATCACCTGTTCTAAGATAATGTCTTAGCGGAGCGAAGGCCGAATGCTCCAGTAAGGTCGGGAGTTGTTTGAATATTCGCCACAACAGTGCCTCCCGATCAAAGCTTGAGAGGTCTGGGATCAGGCTCCGGTCCTCAGTGGGATCCAGTACGATTCGATAAGCATCCCATAGGAATCTGGCGGGTAAGGTGATGTCGATACCGGCCGATATACCGAGGCCTGTGTGTTCTTCGGCCAGAGCTAATTTGAGCCATTGAGCCATCCCATTACTCTGGACCAGCACAAGCTCATTCTCGAGCGGCCCAAGAGGGTGATCTCGCATCCATTGAACCAGGACCTGTCTGAGATCCTCCATCCGATTTGAATGGATGAGGGCAAGGCCTGGCTGAAGGGGGCAAGGAGTACTCATACCGTGGGGGTCAACAACAAGAGCTCAAACGGAAATCCCTGTGATGATTGAGATCATAGCGGTTCAAAGGCTCACTGGGTGAGCTAGTCAAATCTTTTTTAAAAGCTCATCAAATGGAGGGGTACTCCTTCTAGCGCCCAAGATCATTTCAATAAAGATTCAATAGCTGAACGAATGCGAACATCATCAGGGGCCACTTGGGACGGGAACACTTCAACGACCTGACCGTTTCGATCGATGAGATATTTCTGGAAGTTCCATTGCGGCGTGACTCCTGATTGCCGGGCGAGTTGTTCAAAGAATCCATTGGCGCTGGCACCTGAAACCGAACTCTTGGCGAAAAGCGGAAAACTCACCCCATATTGTTCCCGAGCGACCTTAGCGGTTTCTGCAGGATTACTGTGCTCCTGTTTGAAGTCGCCGGATGGGAACCCCAGGACGACAAGCCCTTTTGATTTATATTCTAGGTAGAGTTGTTGAAGGCCGCCTAGTTGGGGCGTGTACCCACATTGACTCGCTGTGTTGACCGCGAGAATCACCTTGCCTCGATAAGCATCACAGAAGTTGACCTTGTTCTGCCCTTCAAGAGACTCCATCGAGAAGCGGAGAAGTGCCGGGCACTGGGGGTTCGGTTCTTCAGCAAACAGTGATGCAGAACCAAAGAAAAGTGCGAAAAAGAATAAAGATTTCATGGCGTACCTGCTTGTTTAATCAATGGCGGTTCGACGATGGGCTTTCACTAAGATTACCACCCTTGGGACCAGATCTCGGTGTCAGATAGCTGACGCCACTCAATCCGATAGATTTTTCCAGAATAAATGGCTTCAATTTCAATTTCTCGGATCGGTTCCAGTTCTGCTTCAGGAACGATGAGCTTCGTTACTATGAAGTGTTTTTCCTTGTTTTTGGGGCGAGTGGCGGTCCATTTACTGAGTAGTAACTTGTTACTGTTGACCTTACTCCTTCGTGGCTCTGGATGTATTAGAGCAGACATGGTACCTATCCTCCGTTTAGTGGTTATCTTTAAGACATGGAGTCGTCCGACTGGTTCGCGTACTCAATCGTTAAAATAAATTAAGATAAGCTTTGGTTAAAAGACGCAGAGACACATTGAAGCCCTCTATGAATACCACTGAAGTCTTTCTGGTCGCCATGCTGATCGTTTTTACACTGCCATATCTTATATGGCGCTTGGCTCGTACAGAGTATTTCGCCCCTTTGGTTGTAGTCCAGATTATTACGGGCATTTTGCTTGGGCCGGGGATTTTGGGTCACGTGTTCCCCGATTATTATGCTTTTGTCTTCACGCCGACCGTTATTCAGTCGCTTAATGGCATTGCCTGGTGGGCGGTGATGCTGTTTGTGATGATTGCGGGTATTGAGCTCGATATCAAAGCGGCCTGGGTCCATCGGCGGGAATCATTGATTACAGCGGGTCTTGCCTTGGGAGCACCGCTCCTATTAGGTAGTTGTGCCGCACTTGGGCTATTGCACTTCAGCGGTTGGAAAGGAACAGCCGCCTTTGATTGGCAGTTCGTCCTAGGGATTGGTATGGCCTCCTCTGTAACGGCCTTGCCTATATTGATTCTTTTTATGGAGAAACTCGAGATCCTTCGTCACCCGATCGGACAGCGTATCCTTCGCTATGCGAGCCTTGATGACATTGCCATCTGGGCCGTTTTGGCGTTAATCCTTATGGACTGGGAACGGATCGAACGTCAGGCCGGTTTTCTGGTTGGTTTTAGTGTCTTGAGTCTCATGTTCAGAGCCTTGATGCAACGTATCCCCCATCAAGATCGATGGTATACAGCCCTGATTTGGTTGGGCCTTTGTGCTTTGGGTGCCGACTGGTCGGGTCTTCATTTTATGGTCGGTGCCTTTCTGTCCGGAGCCATCATGGATGCAGCATGGTTTAATCAGAAGCAGATGGATCAATTGAGATCCCATGTCCTATTGGTGTTGATGCCTGTTTTCTTTTTAAGCACGGGTCTTAGGACCAACTGGGGACTTGGTGGCGATGCGGTCTTTCTTGCAGCGACGGTTTTATTGTTGGCATCGATTACTGGGAAGTTATCGGGGCTTTATCTTGCAGGGAAATGGCTACGCTGGGAAAGGGGTGAAGCGAGCTTGATGGGTTGGCTCCTGCAGACAAAAGCACTCATCATGATCATCTTTGCCAATATTCTGCTTGATAAGAATATCATCACCCATGAAACCTTCACCGCATTGTTGCTGATGGCGGTTGCAAGCACGATGTTGACGATCCCTGTTGTGACACCCAAATTAAAAAAGCTGAGGGCTCTCTTAGAGAGAAGTTATTAGAACGAAGCCGCTTTGAGACTTTCAGCATAGCGCGTCAAGTCGAGACTCAATGCCGTTCCCCATAGTGCCGCTTTGGTTTCAATGTCTATCCAATTGTGGGTGATGTGTTTTTTGGTGAAGGCGAGGGCGATTTCATTGTTGTCACTGCCTACCGGCATGATCAGTGTGCTTGAGCCAAATACCTGATGCAAGAGCCTTTGATGTTGGTATCTATCCTCTATCGACCCTGCGAGATTGATTGAAACGACGCCGTCTCGGGTCAACCTTGTTTTAAGGTTTTTATAAAAACTCTCGGTACAGACCGAGGGGGCAAATCCCCCACGGTCGAATACATCAGACAGAATTACATCAAAGGTGCTGTGCTTGTTTCTCAAATAGTCCGCCGCATCGCCAAGGTGTATCTTGAAACGCTGATTGTTTCTAGGGAGTAAGAATTCATCTCGAAACCTGATGACGTGGGGATTAATTTCTACGACATCAATCGTGCTCTCGGGATAGTGATCGTAACAGTATCTCGCTAGGGATCCACCACCCAGCCCAATCAAGAGAATGCGCTTGGGTTCTGAGTTAAACAGTACAAAGCTCAGCATGGCTTTGATATAGGCCAGTTGAAGTTGCTTGGGCTTTGAAATGGACATGGCACTTTGTACGTGTGAAAACGAAAAGTGGAGAAAACGCTGGTAGCCATCCTCCAGCAAAAAAGGCTTAGCGTAATGACCACT
>Ga0164297_10001022_pt1 | contig 31349 bp, 45 predicted proteins | sample GEODES058metaG_FD_113539 | JGI IMG/M metagenome (GOLD analysis project Ga0164297, IMG submission 113539) | Dystrophic lake water microbial communities from Trout Bog Lake, Wisconsin, USA - GEODES058 metaG | ecosystem: Environmental > Aquatic > Freshwater > Lake | place: USA: Trout Bog Lake... | reverse complement strand
TAACACAGTGGGATGGTACTAACAGAAGCATATGGCTCAATGGTAGTCAAGTTGGTACACAAGCAGCCAGTGGACTCAATGTCACATCCAGTCTTGTACAGGTTGGTGCAACTAACGTTGGTGGTAGCGAACCCCTGCAGGGGAAAATTGGCCAAACATTGATTTATAACCGTGTGTTATCATCAACAGAAATAGCACTAAACTATTCGGCAGTTAGATCAAGATACGGCGTCTAACCCATTTGACCTAAACCAAAATATCCTGTATACTGTACAGAATGTTGAACTCTATTCGCGACGCGGTAACTCAAATATTACCGCATAAACGTAAAACCAACGCTGCTTCGGGTTGGATAAGTTTCAACGCACCCTGTTGCATCCATAATGGCGAATCAGCAGACACACGTGGCCGAGGTGGATTAGTTATGAACGCAGATGGTGGTACAAGCTATCATTGTTTTAATTGTAATTTTAAAGCCAGCTATGTACCCGGTCGTCACTTGACTTACAAGTTCCGCAAACTATTAAGTTGGTTGGGTGCTGATGAAGGTACTGTCAAACGCCTGGTTATAGATGCTATTCGTATACGTGAACTGGTAGCTCCTGAGACTCTGGTAGAAGTGGAAGAAGCTGAACCCATCAACTTTCGTGCCAGACCCTTGCCTGAGGAAGCACAGACATTTGTTGGTTGGGAAAGCTGGTACACTTTGAATGATGATCGTGCGGTACCTCGAGAGTTCCATGATGGTGTTGTATACACAGCCAGTCGTCGAATTGATTTAGGTCGTTATGAATTTTATTGGACTCCAGAAAAGCAAAACAATTTGAATCGCCGTGTGATTGTTCCGTTTACTTGGCGCAATCAAATCATTGGCTATACAGCTCGTGCCCTGTATGATGGCATCAAGCCCAAATACTACAACAGCCACGAACCTGGTTATGTTTTCAATACAGATCAGCAAAGACCCAATGCCAAGTTTGTGATAGTGTGTGAAGGACCATTTGACGCCATGGCCATAGATGGTGTAGCTATCCTAGGCAATGAATGCTCAGAACAGCAAGCAGATATCATTGACAGCCTGGGTCGTGAAGTGATTGTGGTTCCCGATACTGATCGTGCTGGTGCTCGACTGGTAGATGCCGCAATAGAATATGGATGGTCAGTTAGTTTTCCAATTTGGCAACAAGATTGCAAGGACATTGGTGCAGCAGTAGAACAGTATGGCAAGTTGTTTGTGTTGAAAAGCATTTTGGCGGCTCGAGAAACAAGTCGATTAAAGATTGAGTTGCGTCGAAAGAAATTGTATAATTAATCATGACAATATCAATCTTGGGAGACAGTTTTAGTGCTGACGCAGACACCGGCAGTTGGATTGATTTGCTGTCTAAGAACACCACAGTACACAACTACAGCCAACGTGGCAGCAGTGAATATAGAATTTACCAAAGCATGATTGACAATTTGGAATCAATACAGCAGTCAGATCAAGTGATAGTTTTTCATACCAACCCTGACAGGATTTATGTGCCCAACGCTGTGGATTACCCTACCAGAAAAATACCCACTCATAAAACTTGTGACATGTTGATCAGCGATGCATTTTCAAATAAAAGTTGGCGATCTATTGCCGACGTTTACTACCGACACTTTTTTGATCAACAGTACCAAACAGACATGTGGCAGTTGATGGTTGACAAAATCAACACAGTATTAACTGGCACGCCAGTGTTGAATTGCACAGGATTTGATATTGCATACCAAAATATCACATCTATCAGTGACATAAAACAACAACATCCGGGCAATATCAATCATCTTGATTTGACTGGTAATCAAGCAGTCTACAACAGGATCAGCCAGCTGATATGAAAAAATTCAACACTTTGTGGATGTTTGGCAGTAGTGTATCGCAACCAAATTATCTTGTGCCGTTTGCTGATTCGTTCTGGTGGCTGACCGGTCGGTATCTTGGTGTTAATACCATAAAGAATCTTTCCTGGGCTGCCAGCAGTTTTGATTCAGTGTGCCATAACTTGGTCAGCCATCAAGCCGAATACGATTGGAAAAATGATTTTTTCTTGATTGGAGTGCCGCCGTTGGAACGATGGACAGTGGTTGATCAAACTGAGCCAGTAAAAAAGTATCATTCAATTGATACCAACACACGAGCAGTATCGCTGATAGAAAGTCCGTATTTTAAAAACCTACGAGATATCAGTTTTATGGACGATAAACCAACTGTGGTATATTCCGATCGCACTTGGACAGAGATACAAGCCCTGCGTACAATTTTTTTGTTGCACAACTGGTTGGATTCGGTTGGAGCAAACTATCTTATCATAAGTTTGGCCGGCACCTTTACCAAACATATTGTTTGGCCACCACATCAGGCAGTATTTGATCTTTGTTCGGCACATGATCGAAATATAATTTTTGAGAACACCTACACAAGCATAAATTTTAATATAAATCAGCCAGTGGATTTCAAGCAGTGGGGATGGAATGGACACCACGGCCCAGAAGGCAACCAATACTATTTTGAAAATTCTATATTACCAAAACTAAAGGAACAGTTGTGAGCAAAGATTACACACCAGAACTGCAAAAGTTATTCTTAGAAATGATGATGCAGGACGCACAGACTTTTGTTCGTGTGCAAAATATCTACAATCCTGAAAACTTTGATCGTAGCCTGCGTGATGTGGCCAAGTTTATACAGCAACACAGCACAGATCACAGAACTCTGCCCACTTATGAACAGATTAAGGCAGTAACAGGAGTAGAGCTACGACCAATTCCAGACGCAGTAGAAGGCCACCAAGAGTGGTTCATGAACGAGTTCGAAGGGTTCAGTCGCAAGGAAGAACTCAGCAGAGCTATTCTCAAAGCCGCAGACTTGTTGGAAGAAGGCGATTACGATCCGGTAGAAAAACTGATCAAAGATGCAGTACAGATCAGTTTGACCAAGGACATGGGTACAGATTACTTTGACGATCCCAAGGCACGTATTGATCGTTATTACAATTCAGGCGGACAAGTGTCAACTGGATGGCCGACTATGGACAAGATCTTATATGGCGGATTCAGTCGTGGAGAACTTAATATTTTTGCCGGCGGATCAGGTTCAGGAAAAAGTTTGGTCATGATGAACATTGCTCTGAGTTGGTTACAGGCCGGCCTCAGTGGGGTATATGTCAGTTTAGAACTCAGTGAAGAATTGGTTGCGTTGCGTACAGATGCCATGTTGACAAGTACAGGTACCAAGGACATTCGCAAAGACATAGATACAACTACACTCAAAGTCAAAATGGTCAGTAAAAAGGCCGGACAGTATCGTATCAAAAGTTTGCCAGCACAGAGCAACGTAAACGATATTCGAGCATATCTAAAAGAAGTACAAATACAAACTGGCATCAAAGTTGACTTTGTGATGGTGGACTATTTGGATTTGGTCATGCCGGTCAGTGTCAAAGTCAATCCCAATGATCAGTTTATCAAAGACAAATACGTAGCAGAAGAATTGCGTAACTTGTCACAAGAACTGGGCATATTATTAGTAACAGCTTCGCAGTTGAATCGATCAGCTGTGGAAGAAATTGAATTTGATCACAGTCATATTGCTGGTGGTATCTCAAAGATCAATACTGCGGACAACGTGTTTGGTATCTTTACAAGCCGTGCTATGAAAGAACGTGGACGCTATCAAATTCAGTGTATGAAGTCACGTAGCTCAACAGGTGTAGGACAAAAGATTGACTTGGAATACAACATTGAAACCATGCGTATCACTGACCCCGGCGAAGAAGGACAGGACAGCAACAGTGGATATAGACCCTCGACCAACATATTGAATTCAATCAAAACTACCACCACTGTGGCACCAGCAACGTCTTGGGAAGGCAAAGCAAAAGATGGCTTTAACGTAGAAAAAGACGCAGGACCTCCGCCCACAGCCACAGTAGAAAGCACCAAGCTCAAGCAGATGCTGGCCGGTTTGAAGGCCAAAACAGAATAGACCTCCATAAATATATCATAACCTGGAGCAAATCTTGCAAAAGCGAGCCCGTAGCATACTTGACGAATTAGACACACTAATTACCCACAAAGATCGTGAAAATCTTGTGGAAAGTCGTGCCGTTAATGTGATTGCCGGCGCTATCAATCTAATCAACTATATTCGTGAACACTACGAACCTGAGCAAGCAGATGAATTAGAACGCAGACTACTCAACAGTATCCGCGGTCAAGATCCAGAAAAATTCAAGCGTGGCGTCAGGAGATTTCGCAGTGAAGATTAATGAGATTATTGCAGAAGCAGCATTTCAAATTACCAAGAATGGTAAACCCATAGTTGGCACCGGTGCTGGCGCACTTTGGAAAAACAAGCTCGACAAATTAAAATTTGGCGCCAGCTTGATCAAACCGCCCAAGCCATTGCCATCAGATCAAGTGGCACAGGCACAACAGGCTCAGACAGAGCCAGCTGCTGATGCCGCACCCGGAGCCGGGTCAGTGGTTGATCCATTGGTTCCAGGACTGACGGTAGTCAAATCCAATCCATTGACCATGCGTTATCAAAAGCGCGATTACCTGTTGAACAAACAAAATATCTGGGTACAACTTGGGCCTCAACCCAAAGCCGCACCAGCTGAAATGCAACAGTTTTTAAATTCTGAATTAGAAAAATTATAATGCAATTGGATTTTCTCAACGAAATACTGTTAGAAGTTGCCAGTGCTCCAGCTCGCACACCACACCCCGAAGATGCTATATTTGAAGGTACTGCTCCAGCTGAACGTATGGTTGCTGCTTTGAGTTGGGTAATCAAAAATCCTGGCAATCTCACAATCAAATGGGACGGCTTTCCTGCACTACTGTTTGGCCGCAACGCCGACGGACAGCTCACTGTGATGGACAAGTACATGTTTGACAAACCACATGGACAAGTGACCAGTCCAGAGGATTGGGTACGGTATGATCAGAATCGCGGCAAAGATCGCGGCAATCTGTATCAGCAGATCAACAATATCTGGGCCGGCCTGGATCAAGCAGTGGGCAATGTGCCTGGATACTTTTGGGGCGACCTTTTGTGGAGTACACCACTAAAACCAGTCAAGGGTGTATTTGTGTTCAAACCCAACTTGGTAGAATATCATATCCCAGTCAAAAGTGCGCTTGGACAACAGATAGCCGGCAAGGTAGGCGGTATTGTGGTACACACATACTTGGCTGATCGTCAAGCAAGACCACAGCCCTGGAACGGTCAAGGTCTCAACTTCAATGCTCCGGTGGCAATCTTGACTCCCAGCGCCAATATTAAATTTACACTCAATGATCCAGTACAGGTACACAAAACAGCCATTGCCACATTGAAAAAATATTCAAGTCAGATAGATGAGTTTTTGTCAGGTCTTGATGACAAAGCACGTGTGATATTGAAACAATATGCAAACAAAAAAATTACTGGACAAACCACACAAGAATTTGCTGACTGGTTGCAAACTGCCAATACCACACAAAAGTTGCGTAAATTCTTACTGGGAGAAAATCAAGACGGATACCTGTATCAACATCCTCAAGGATTGCCGGCACTTTTTGCTGTGTGGAACGCAGTATATCAGTTCAAGATCAACTTGACAGAACAGTTGGAACAACAGGTACAGGGAATTGGCCAGTATGTAAACGGTCAACCTGCCGGCGAAGGATTTGTGTTTAGCACTCCAGAAGGACCGGTAAAACTGGTACACAGAGGAGTTTTTAGTCAGGCCTTGTTCGCCAAAATGGGCTAAATACTGTATGCACAACAAAAGCATCTTGATATGCTTTTTTTGTATTCAGCATAAATAAAAGTATGCAGAGATGCACATATATTAAGGAGATTTAAAAATGGCAATCCAAACACGTTACGCAGGTGATGCAAACGGCGTAGTAAACGTCGACACAGGTTTAGGTACACTTGGCAACATCGTTGCTCCAGGTCTAACAAAAAACCCAATCGCAATTTCAGTAGTATTAGGTTCTGGTCAGAGTTTTGCTGCCAGTGACTTGAACACAGGTGGTCCAGTAGAAACAATTCTACGCAGTATCGCTCTAGACAGTACAATCACAATGTACCAGGTTAACACTGGTTCTTTAAGTGTATTGTTAGAAGCATCTGGTGCTTCAACAGCTTCTGCAGCTACTTCTACATCAGAAGGCGCAGATGCTTACAGCTCAACTTTAGTTGCTGCTGGTTTACAATCACGTATCCAAGGCTTAACAGCTAACCTAAGTGCAAACCTAGGTACTGGTAACGTTTGGGCTAACACAGCAACAGTTGTTGGTTCTGTAAACTTCAAACTAGCTACTGCTTAATTTTTAGTTAAACTAAAAACAAAAAGGCAACTTTATGTTGCCTTTTTTGTTGGCCGATAAATATGTGTATCATGTCAAATCCTGGAATATATTTCTTTGAAGGACTCAGTCTGGTGGACATCACTGCCACTGGAGTCATTCGCGGCAACAGCGACGAGCTGGAACGTGATCAGCAACGCAACTGGGAAACAGTTGTGCAATGCATGGGTCTTAGAACACAACCCCAATTGATTGAAAAACCAGTGGTGCTCACAAGCGAATTGAATCGCTTTGAGTTTGGTGACTTTTATACCGGTATACATCACGTATGGCATTGGGTGTGGACCATCGAAGCCAATGGTGTTTATGACTTGCCGGGGCAACCATTGGGCGCATTGATGAAGGATTTTGAACAGGTTCCTATCATTACTGGACTGGAAGAAACTGCTCGATTCATGTTGCCAATCTTTTATCCGTATGGTACCATAAAAAACATTTATTTCAAACAAATAAATCCCAACGGGTCATAAATATTTGTTGATGCTACAAGGCACCATTAAGGCTCACTATCAAGGCACAGACAGGCTCATCAACAATGCATCGCTTATAGGAAAAGCGAGTTATGTCATCTACTGATATTGAAAAGAAAAGCCTTGAGGCGCATGTGGAGTTATGTGCTGAAAGATACACCAACTTGGAAAACAAACTATCCAATCTAGACAACCGCATGGACAAACTAGAGTTGCATATCATAGATATCAAAGACAGCTTGAACAATGTAGGCAAAGATAGTAATAAAACATTGATTACTATCGGTACTAGTATTTTAGGTGTGCTGATAGCAGGTATAATCACGCTACTGGCAACACATTTCAAATGAAAATCGTAGAATTAATCAACAACATTCAAATTGCCTTAAATAACGAACAAGCAGATTTGTTAGGACGTTTCCAACACGAATCTGTTATACCAAAGAATACTCTCAGTGAACGAGAGCAAATTATAGCAAATCAACTAACGCAACAGGACATACTCCTACGTCGTAATCAAAATGGGCAAATCACGTACAAAAAGAAAATCCGCTAAAAAGACTGGCCCAGCAATACCACGCGAACTTACCAACGTAGCTACTGATTATATCAAACAGTGGACTGACCGCGAACTTGGCAAAATGCAAACACAGGCCATTGTTCCTTTGTGTGTTCCTGTAAAAAATGGGTATCGGATTGGTCTGTATCAATTGAAAATCAATCCCAACAAAACATGTGATGTCATGGATCCCAATCAGGAATTCGTGCATCGGTTTGAAGACAAAATTTCAGCCATACTTTACGCAATTTACGTATCCAAGCGTCAGTACTGGAAATCAGATGAAATCCTGCTGTGCGATCAAGAAATAAATAAATGCTATACAGATGTTACAAATTTGCGTTATACCATAGAACAAGCACAAAAACGCAAAGATTATGTGACCGTGGACACAAGATTATGCAGGTTAGAATTGGCGGAAACCCGATTAAATCTGGCCCGAGAACATATATCAAAAATACACAAAACGGCTAAATATAATAAAGTTTGGTTATAACAGGAATAAAAAATGAGACTCTCTGAAATGCGTACCGAAGTAACACCACAAAAGATTAACAAAGTGATGGAAAGCCGTTTTGGCTTCAGCATCGACTATGATAATTTGACCTATGCCAAAGCTGAACGTTTGAGTCGTGCATTGGGTGAAAATATTGTAGCCATTAAAAAATCTTATGGTTCTCACACAGCAGAAAAAAATGCCAAGTACATGGAATTGATGCTGGTCAAAGAAGGTTTGGACAAATGGATGTCCAGTGAGCAAGGCTTGTTTGAAAGCGAAATGGGTCGTAGCGAAACTGTGTTGGCTGCCAAGAGCATGGTAGACGCTATCCAGGACATGCTTGAAAAATTAAGCAAAATGCAAAACGAAGAGATGCCAGCCTTGGTTGACACAATCCGTGACCAAATTGGTGCCGAACAAGCTGACGCATTCAAGGGCGCAATGAATCCAGTATTGGCCAATCTATATCAAGCATTGACAACAAGTCGCGAAAGTTCTGATACTGCTGCACGTGCATTGGCCGGTGAACAAATTGATCAACCAATGGACATGGGCTTGGGCAACGAGCTACCATCCATGGGCGGCGAACCAACTGCACCCGAAGGCGAGCAAAGTGATTTGGACGCTGATGCTGACGGATTTGATGCCACTGATGCTGCTGTTGGCGGTGAAGAAGAATTAGGCCGCGAGCGTCGTTAATGAAAATTCGCGAAGTTATCTTTGAAGACCTTGGTGTCATTGAAGACGAAGCAGACTCACGCGGCGATGCTGGCCTAATTACCAGTCTTGAATGGCTTCGCAATGAAGCCGCTAACTCTGGTGCTGTTACTCCTCGAGTGGCAGTTGATACAGTTATCGAGCGTGTACGCAGTATTCCTGGACATGAATCTTTTAATTTTGCTGCACTCGATGCCGCACAAAAATCAAATGACACAGTCAAGAGTCTGATCAAAGACATCAAAGACGATCCACACACTGGTATCAAATATGTTTATTTGAGCTTGCCAGAAAACACAGTAGACGACACAGATCCGTTGGGTGCAGACTCTGCGCCCAAAGGCGATCCTTCCAAAATTGTTAGCAAAATGGCTGCCAAAGCCGCCAAGTAACCAAAACGTTTGACCAAACTCAATAAATACGTTATAATAGCGTAAGGAGTTTATCATGAAAAAAATTCTATTTGTTGTCCTGTTGACCTTTTCGGCTCTTGCACACGCTGAACATTGGCGCTACGGCGGCGGCCGCTACTACTATCACCCAGGTTACGGTTGGGCAGTTCCAGTATTTGTGGGCGGCGCTATTGTGTACGAAGCCACTCGTCCGCCAGTGGTTATTCAACAACAACCAATTTATATACAACAACAGACGCCTCCGGCCGCTCCAGTATATCCAGCACCAGCCGGCTATCACTGGGAAGCATTAATAGAAGCCGGTTGTAATTGTTATCGAACAGTATTGGTGGCCAACTAAATGAAGAAACTCTGCTTTGTTGTTATGATGTTGATTGCCGGTACTGGTATGGCAGCCGGTCTAGGACAGTTGTTTGACAGTTTGAAAAACCCACCTGTGACCGCAACTCCACCACAAGCACCCAAGCCGCCAGCAACTCCACTACCGGCACCCAAGTCTCCGGCCAAATAAATTGGATTCAACTTTATCATATCAATCAAGCACATTTTGTGCTTTGCCTTTTGTCCACCAGGAAACATTTCATGATGGTAGACACAACATGTGTTGCTACAGCAATCAATTGCAATCAGACGTTGTGGGACAAAAGTCTGCAGTCAGTTTTAACTCTGACAAAATCAATACTGTAAGACAAAAAATGTTGGCAGGTCAGCGACCCGACGAATGTGCTGTGTGTTACCGGGCCGAAGATATTGGTGTACGAAGCGCAAGACAAACAGAAACAGATTCCTGGCTGGTGTCAGACTCTGGTAGATTGGCCATGGACAACAATGTACGATTGTTTATGGAAGGTAAAAAACTTGAACCGGTCAGCCTGGATCTTCGTTACAGCAATACCTGTACACTCAAATGCCGTATGTGCAACAGCGGAAGCAGTAGCAGTATCAATCAGGAATATGCCAAATTACAACAGCAATGGCCTGGCAAATTTTGGACTGTTGACAATCCAAGAACCAAACATGATATTGCCATAACCACTGACATACAAAAGGTCTATTTGGCCGGCGGAGAACCGCTGGTGGAACCTTACAATTTGGAGTTGCTGTCACGGTTGGCAGAATGTAACCCCGATGTTAATTTGGTAATCAACACCAGTCTCAATCACTTGTCGGATAAATTTTTAGTTGTGCTGAATCGTTTCCGTAGATTGACATTGGCAGTGAGCCTTGACGGCACAGATCAAGTAAACGATTACATACGACACGGATCCGACTTTGCCACTGTAAAAAGCAACATTGCAACAATCAAACATCATATTGTGTTGTTTACGTCGTGTGTAAGTATATATAATATTTTTAGTATTCGAGATCTTGTTGAATTTGTTGCTGCAGAGTATCCTGATGCATACCAAAATCACTCATTAAATATAGTAGTTGATTTGGAAGAACTGCTGGTAGATAATGTTCCGCCAGAACTGCGACCTGAGTTGATAGACTACTTGACAGCAACATTATCTGTGGCCGGCGCACAGGCCAAAATTGGAATACAAAATCTCATTGTTACACTACAGCAAGATAATTTTGATCCAGTGCGATTTGAAAGTTTTAAACGATATACCAAAATACTTGACACAGTCAGGAACGAATCAATTGTAGACATTGACCCAAGATGGGCAAAATATTTTAATTAGGAACAGGTATGGCATATTCAGACAAAGTAATTGATCACTATGAGAATCCTCGCAACGTAGGCAGTTTTGCCAAGGACGAGGAAGGCATTGGCACAGGCATGGTAGGGGCTCCGGCTTGTGGCGACGTAATGAAGCTCCAGATAAAGGTAAACGATGTTGGAATTATTACAGACGCCCGATTTAAAACTTACGGCTGTGGCTCGGCGATCGCTAGTTCGAGTCTTGTCACTGAATGGGTCAAAGGGAAAACGCTGGACGAAGCAGGAAGCATTAAGAACAGCCAAATTGCTGAAGAGCTGGCGCTCCCGCCCGTCAAAATACATTGTAGCATACTCGCCGAAGATGCTATCAAGGCTGCGGTAGCCGATTACAGAAACAAACATGATACAGATCAGTGACATTAGAAAGTTACATTTAGAACTAAGTTCTTTTTGTAATGCCAGATGTCCTCTGTGCCCAAGAAATTTCAATGGCTATCCATACAACAGAGGGTACGAAGAAACAAATCTAACCTTGGAAAAATTAAAGACCATTGTGTCGGTTGATTTTTTACAACAGATAGATGAAATATTGATCAATGGCAACTTTGGAGATTTTGTTATGAATCCCGAGTCAGTTGAAATAATTGATTGGTTAAAAACAGTCAATGGCAAAACGTTTATACATGTCAGTACCAACGGTGGTGCCAGAGATCGTAAATTTTGGCAAGCATTGGCCAAGCTCGGCATTGAAATAAACTTTTGTATTGACGGATTAGAGGATACGCATCATTTGTATCGACAGGATACCACCTATGAGCAGGTTGTACGCAATGCTGTGACCTATATCACAGCAGGTGGACGTGCCAATTGGGTCATGACTCGATTTGACCATAATCAACATCAGTTTGACGAGGCTCGGAGCAGAGCAAATCAATTGAAATTTTCTAATTTTATTGTTAGAGAAACAGTTAGAAACACTGGATCAGTTTACGACCGACAAGGCAAACGTATTTTTACAATGCGTAACAACAACAACTTTCCAGCACAGTTGACCGACACGTTTATACAAAAACAACTCAAAGTAGATAACATGATTGGGTTACACAGCAACAAAGGCCTGGCAATTGCATGCGAATCGGCTGCTGAAAGATCTTTGTACATTGGTGCTGATGGCAAAATAGATGCCTGTTGTTATTTGTCTGGAAATTTATTTTCTGATATTGCAGAATACAAAAAGGTCAATACCAACACAGTGGAACAAGGTATACAATGGTTTAACCAAATATTAGAAAAAAACACAACCGACCCGTTGTCTATGTGTCGCTTGATGTGTGGGAGTAAAAATGATTAATATAACAGAAACAGCAAGTAAAAAAATCAACGCCAATCTGGCCAAGCGAGGCAAAGGTATTGGAATTCGCGTGGGTGTAAGAACCACTGGGTGTTCGGGCATGGCCTATGTGTTGGAATATCTGGATGTGGCTGAATCTACACTACACAAATTTGACAGCAATGGTGCTACAGTATGGTGCGATCCCAAGGATGTTGTTTACTTGGAAGGCATGACCATAGACTATGTGCGCCAAGGACTCAATGAAGGATTTGAATTTGTAAATCCCAACGAAAAGGATCGTTGCGGGTGTGGAGAAAGTTTCCGAGTATGAAAACAACACTGGCCGCGTTTGGTGACAGCTGGACCTGGGGAGCAGATCTCCAGCCCGGAGAAAAAACCTACGGTCAATTGATTGCTGAAACCAAGGGCTGGGAATTCAAGAACTTTGCAGAAATATCCACAGCACCTGAGCACATGATATTGCAACTGCAAACCATGATCAACGAATCGCCAGTGGATGTTGATACAGAGTATGTGGCATTGTTTTCGTTCACAGCATTGACCAGATTCATGTACTGGCCCGAAAAAGCAAGGTTTGATTTTCGCTACGGTACCGAGTGCGGCTACGTCATGCATGATGGGTCAACCGAAGGCGACAATGCATCAGAATCTTACTACAAGCATATACATTCAGATCGCCTGGATCATTTCAAATTCTATACCACTGCGTTGGCGTTGTCAACCCTGTGCCAGCAACACAATATTCGCGACTACTATGCACTGAGTTTTTCCACTGTTGATTGGAAAATACAAGATTTCAAAGGTGTCGATCGCAAGAAGTTTTGGGACTTTGGTGATACAAATTTTTTAGATTTGTTTGGTTGCAAATGGGTCGACAACAACAATCAATATTTCAAAGGCACACACAGTTCGCACCCCAATCAACAAGGACATGAATTAATAGCTGCACGACTTTCAGAATGGATAAAATGATAATCTCTCGATACAACTACACTCCCTGCGATAGAACCACTATAGATGGCAAACGTCACTACTGTTTGCCTGATGGCAGCAAGGTACCCAGTGTTACTACCATACTGGATAGAACCAAAAGTGCAGAATCCAAAGCGGCCCTGGCCAATTGGAGAAAAAGTGTAGGTGAGCAACGTGCCCAACAAATCACTACCGAAGCTGCCAATCGCGGCACACGTATGCACAGTTACTTGGAACACTATGTCAAAACTGGCAAAATGAAAGAGTTACCTGGCAATCCGTTTGCACAGCCTTCGTGGTACATGGCCGCTCAGGTTATCCTGGAAGGCTTTGAACGCATTGACGAAGTGTGGGGAGTAGAAGTTCCTGTGTACTACAGCGGATTATATGCTGGCACCACTGACTCAGTGGGAGTGCATGGCGGCGCACCGGCCATCATGGACTACAAACAAAGCAACAAAGTTAAAAAACGTGAATATATTGGTGACTATTTTATACAGTTGGCGGCCTATGCACAGGCTCACAACAACATGTACGGAACCGACATCCGCAAGGGTGTTATTATGATGTGTTGTCAACCTAAAGAGCTCGAACCCGGTGTGTTTGAGACACCCAAGTACCTGGAATTTGTTCTTGAGGGTGCAGAGTTTGACCACTATTGTGACGAGTGGAACAAACGTGTTGAACTATATTACCTGAGCGTGTAATGGATAAAATTCGTCTCGACCATCTTGATATTCCCATCATTAGATCCTGTAACCTGGCCTGCAAAGGCTGTATGACTCACAGCGATCATAAAAACATCAAGGGATTGGTCAGACTGGATGACAGCATTGAGTGGCTGGAATTTTGGGCCAAACGACTGGAGCCCAAGGCTGTAACCTTGTTTGGCGGCGAACCGTTGCTACATCCAGAATTTGTTGATTGGGCCACCACGGTGAGCCAACTATGGGGACCCACAGTGGGCATTAGCCTTAATACCAACGGATACTATCTGGATCGGCTGATTGACAACGTGGATCGATTGTTCAACCTGGATGTTGGTATGAGCTTGGTAGTCAGCAAACAAACTGGCACCGAGCCGTATCTTAGCAAGGTAAATGACAACGTTGATCGATTAAAAACTGCCATACAGGAATATCATTTAAAACAGCCGGGAGTACATACTGCTGAATGGGACCTATGGTTGGACGAATACGCAGTCAACACCAAACGCTGGTATAGATTGGTGGTCAACGGAGCCAGTACCAAAATTGGGTTTACCACCTGCGAACAGTATAAACTGCATTGGTGTGTACACTATCGTGGACACGGCGAGTTGATGGAACCGGTGTACGATTACCAAGCTGAATACTACACAGAAAACCATGCTTTTTGTCAGACCAAAGAATTTGTAACACTATATCGAGGACGCTTGTGGAAATGTCCTCCAATGGGAGTATTAGAACATACCTTAAACACGTTTGACATTGCCAATACTGCCCAATGGGCTCCTTATATCAAAGACTATGCCACAGTGGGCACAGAATCCACCGACGCAGAAATTGCGGCCTGGATTGAACGGCAAAAAAACCCCGAGCGTGTGTGCAACATGTGTGGTTTTACTGGCCCTGGAATGGAAAATGTAGTACGAGACGAACGCAGTCATTTGCTGAAAAATTACTGGAATTACAGTTTGTGACACAGCATAAATACACTAATAAACAGAGGTAACAGCAATGGCTATCGTTCAAATCAGTAAAATACAAAATCGTAGAGGTTTACAGCAAGATCTTCCACAGCTGGACGGTGGAGAACTGGGCTGGAGTATTGATGCTCGTAAATTATATATCGGTAACGGAACACTTGCCGAAGGTGCTCCAGTTGAAGGTCAAACAGAGATTCTAACAGAATTCAGTATTATTGATTTTACTGCAGGTTTTGCTGGACAGATCAATGCAACTGAAGCCAACGTTGCAGTATTGCAAGGCAATGTGATCACCATCAACAATCAAATTAATTCGTTGCAACAGGGCAATCTAGGCAATATTGCTTTTACAATACCAAGTACTCCGACCACTGGAACAATTACCACAACCAATACCAGCAATGGTGTAATTAGTTATACCATGACACAAGGGTCAGCACAACGATCTGGCCGTATCAGTTTTAGTTACAACAGCGCAACTTCTGCAGTATCGTATGACGAAGAATATACGCAAACTGGCACAACTGTGATGTCTTTTAACATGACAGCCAATTCTACACAGACCAATTTTAATTACAACAGCGCCGGCGCTGGAACTAATTCAAAACTATATTATAGATTACAGTCAGTATAACATTGATGTTTCAATTACCAACCGAGGATCGCCTAAGGTCCTGGCGAGAATTTCGATACACTTTAGACACACTTCCGCTTGACGAAGCCTTGTCCCACACAGCGGAATTTTGGTCCAACGCACCCTTTGTTCCTTACAATTTAGATCCGGATCATGCCGAAACATGGCCCGATCCATGGTCGCTGATTGACGAAAATATCTACTGCGATCTTGCAAAATGTCTGGGTATAGTGTATACTGTATCATTAACACAGCATAAAACAGCATTGGATATTGAAATTCGGATTTATCAAGATCCCGCCAATGGTTATGAGTATAATTTAGCTTGGATCAACCAGGGGAAATATATTCTTAATTTGATTGACGGAGAGATCGTAAATAATGAACAGTTCGACAAAACATTGAAGTTGAAACACAAATTTACCGCAACAGAATTACAATTAGAAAATTATTAAGAGAAATCAATGACATCAATAAAAGTTACAAAAAGAGAAGGTCACACTGAAGACCTCGATCTAGAAAAATTACACAAAGTAGTATTTTGGGCCACACAAGGAATTACCGGTGTCAGCGCCAGCGAAGTAGAAATCAAAAGCCACATACAGTTTTACAACGGCATCAAAACCGCCGACATACAAGAAACCTTGATCAAAAGTGCTGCTGATTTGATCTCAGAAGAAACTCCTAACTATCAATATGTGGCTGGTCGATTGATCAACTACCACTTACGCAAGCAGGTCTACAATGATTACCAGCCCTGCACACTATTAGAATTGGTAAAGAAAAATGTAGCATCGGGATTTTACGATCGCGGACTGTTGGAAACATATTCAGAAGATGAGTGGAACACGCTTGATAGCAAAATTGATCATGCTCGTGATGAAAACTTTACCTACGTAGCCATGGAACAATGGCGCGGCAAGTACCTGGTTCAAAATCGTGTGACCAATGAAATATTTGAAACTCCACAAATGGCCTATATGCTTATTGCGGCCACGTTATTTCAATCATATCCCGCAGACACACGTCTACGCTGGGTGAAGGATTATTATGATGCAATCAGTCTTGGAGACATTAGTCTTCCTACTCCTGTTATGGCCGGTGTACGCACTCCTCAGAAGCAATTCAGTTCGTGTGTACTTATTGAAGCAGATGATTCTTTGGATAGCATTAATGCTACTAGTAGTAGCATTGTCAAGTATGTTAGTCAGAAAGCTGGTATTGGAATCGGTGCCGGGCGAATTAGAGCATTGGGTTCGCCCATCCGCTCAGGTGACGCATACCACACAGGTGTAGTACCATTTTACAAGTTATTCCAAAGTGCCACACGCAGTTGTAGCCAAGGCGGTGTACGCAACGGTGCCGCCACACTATACTATCCTATCTGGCATTTGGAAATTGAAGACCTTATTGTTTTAAAGAACAACAAAGGTACAGAAGATAACCGTGTACGTCACATGGACTATGGTGTGCAGTTTAATAAATTGATGTATGAGCGATTGATTACCGGCGGCGATATTACCTGTTTTAGTCCGCATGATGTGCCAGAAATGTATGATGCTTTCTTTAACGATCAAGATCGTTTCAAAGAGCTGTATGAGAAGGCTGAACGCAGTACAAAGATTCGTAAAAAAACATTCAAAGCCGCAGATTTGTTTACCCGTTTTATGCAGGAACGCAAAGATACCGGACGTATCTATTTGCAAAACGTGGACCATGCCAACACGCACAGTCCATTTGATGAAAGTGTAGCACCCGTAAAGATGTCAAACCTTTGTTGTGAAATTGATTTACCAACAGTTCCACTAAAGGATGTCAACGACGAGGATGGTAGGATTGCACTCTGTACTTTGAGCGCAATCAATTGGGGCAATGTAAAAAGCCCACATGACTTCCAGAAACCGTGCGAACTGGCAGTACGTGGTTTAGATGCATTATTGAGTTATCAAAATTATCCTGTACGTGCGGCGGAACTGGCCACTGAAGAGTTCCGTCCCTTGGGAGTTGGTATTATCAACTTTGCTTATTTCTTGGCAAAGAACGATGTAACATACAGCAGTCCAGAAGCAGTAGCCATTGTAGACGAGTATGCTGAAGCCTGGAGTTACTACCTATTAAAAGCTTCAGCTGATCTCGCCGTTGAACAAGGTGCCTGTGGTCGGTGGAAAGATTTGAAATCGGCCAAGGGCGTATTGCCAATTGATACACGCAAGTCAGAAATTGATGAACTGGTTCCTCACCAAGAACGTATGCCCTGGGCAGAACTTCGCGAGCAAACCAAAGCCACTGGTCAGCGTAATGCTACCCTAATGGCTCTAATGCCAGCTGAAACATCAGCACAAATCTCAAACGCTACCAACGGCATTGAGCCCCCTCGCAGTTATGTATCAGTCAAGCAAAGCAAACACGGTGTACTCAAACAGGTAGTACCTGAGTATCGTCGTCTGAAGAATCGTTATGAATTGCTATGGGATCAAAAAAGCCCAGAAGGATATCTACGACTGTGTGCAGTATTGCAAAAATATATCGATCAAGGTATCAGTGTAAACACTTCATACAATCCACGTTTTTATGCAGATGAAAAGATCCCAATGAGCGAAATGCTCAAAGACATTATTCAGTTTTACAAGTACGGCGGCAAGCAGTTGTATTATTTCAATACCAATGACGGTCAAGGTGAAATTGACATTGATAAATTATCCAAGAGTGAAGAGTTGGCCCCTGTCGACGATGCAGCCGACTGCGATAGTTGTGTAATTTAAGGAGACACCATGTCAGTTTTTAATGTAAGTAACAAGATAGATCACACCAAGTCGTTGGCATTTTTAGATACCAATGGCACACCAGCAGTACAGCGTTATGACGTATTAAAATATCGTCAATTTGATAAATTAACCGACAAGCAGTTGGGATTCTTTTGGCGTCCTGAAGAAGTGGATGTCATGCGTGATGCCAAGGACTTCAAAGAACTAACAGACTTTGAACGACATATTTTTACGTCAAATCTAAAACGTCAGATTCTGTTGGACTCGGTACAGGGTCGATCGCCTAATCTGGCTTTCTTGCCACTGGCCACTATTCCTGAATTAGAAACCTGGATTGAGACCTGGGCATTCAACGAAACCATTCACAGTCGCAGTTACACACACATTATTCGTAACGTGTATGCCAACCCCAGCGAAATATTTGATGAAATGTTGGAATTGGAAGAAATTGTGGCCTGTGCCAAAGACATTTCCAAGTACTACGATGACTTGATTGAAGCCTCAGGATGGTATCGCATGTTGGGCCTGGGTACACACACAGTCAATGACAAACAAGTGGTTGTTGACATGTATGAACTCAAGAAAAAATTATGGCTGTGTTTGAATAGTGTTAACGCATTGGAAGGCATACGCTTCTATGTCAGCTTTGCTTGTTCCTGGGCATTTGCTGAGTTGAAAAAGATGGAAGGCAATGCCAAAATTATTAAATTGATTGCTCGAGACGAAAATGTTCACTTGGGGTCCACGCAAACCCTGTTAAAATTGCTACCACAGGATGATGCGGATTATGTGAAGATCCGTGAAGAAACTCGGGCGGAATGCACAGCCATGTTTTTATCTGCTGCTAACCAAGAAAAAGAATGGGCCAAGTACTTGTTCAAAGACGGAAGTATGATTGGTCTTAACCAGGTCCTGTTGGCACAATATGTTGACTGGTTGACTTGCAAGCGCATGACCGCAGTGGGGTTGGATTGTGGCATCAAGCCAGGATCTAATCCTTTGCCATGGACCATGAAGTGGATTGCCGGATCGGATGTACAGGTAGCACCACAAGAAACAGAAATCACTACCTATGTGATTGGTGGAACCAAGCAGGACGTGGATGGTGACACATTCAAAGGTCTCAGTTTGTGAAATTGCTGGTGGTTGGTTGTAGCTTCATACGCTACAACGGCTGGCCAAATCTTTTGCCCCAGGACCAATTTGAAATTGTTGATCTAAGTCTCAATGGATGCGGCAATCGATATATAGCCGATGCCACCTTCAATTACCTGTTGACCAACGCTGTTGATGCTGTGGTTGTGAGTTGGTCTGGTCTGACCAGGTTAGATAAAATTGTTGATCGTCCCGAACAATTTGCTGATTATTACTATCGCAACACAGTCAACGGACAAACATATATTTCATCCGGCGGCGCACAACCTGGATCGAGTTGGCAACAATACAATCTGGCTCGACTGTTGTTTGAATCCGATTACAAATTTTTAGACAAGACACAGTACGGGTATCTGTCCTTGATGGAAATTTTAAAATTACAAAATTTTTTAAAGTTAAATAATATCACATACTACTTTACCTCGTACGTGAACTATTGGGGTAAAGAAGATCGGGTAATAAAGTCCACACCAGATTTTCACTTGCGAACAGTTCCTGAGTTGGAGTCATTGATCAATCAAATTGATTTTGATAGATTTTTATTTGTGTCCAATGATCAGCCAAAAACCATACAGGATTTTGCTATAGAATTGAACAGTTTTGATGAGGACGGATTTCATCCAGGAACACAGGCAAAACAACATTTTGTTGACCAATTATTACCAGTACTATCAGAAAATATGCATAAGGAGTAAAAATAATGATAACAGTATATTCAAAAGCCAATTGTCCATTTTGCGACAAAGCCAAAGGCCTATTAAAATTAAAAGGTGTAGCATTTGAAGAAATTCGAATTGACCAAGATACCGAAGCACGTGAATTTATCATGGGCGAAGGACATCGTACAGTACCACAAATTTATCAAGATGGTAAATTGTTAGTGGAAGGCGGATTTCAAGGACTAAGTAAGAAGTCAGACGAATTTTTTCAACAACTAAAAGGATAAACATGTTAATCAATAAAGGATACTCCGCCGGAGATATCGTGTGTTTCAAAGTGGTCAATGGCGATGAAATTATTGCCAAAATTGTAGAAGTAACCGACACTGGATTTGTAGTAAATCGTCCTTGTACTGTTATTCCCAGTCAACAAGGACTTGGACTCATGCAGAGCCTGATTTCTGCGGATATAAATAACAATGTTGAGCTGAAAAATCAACATGTGATCATGCATGGTACAGTTATTACTGATATTGAAAATCACTATATTCGTACCACAACAGGTATTCAGCCAGCTAACTCAGGAATTATCACTTAATGGCCGGACTGGTACCAGTAATATTACACGGATCAATGACTCCGCCTTTGTGGGGTCCTTCCGGTGTGGCATTGACCATTACTCCTACCATCTTTATTGAAGGTCGTCCAGTTGCTACAGAATTGTCTGATGTTACCCCGCATGGTAATTTTTCAAATCCGCATGCGCCAGGATTCAATCCTCTCTGTGCAGATTCTGTTATAGTAAGCGGAGCACCCAGAGTTCTTGCAGGACCCGAGCACCTTGGCGTGGCATTTGATCCAGCCGAGTGCACCTGTGGGTTTCATCTTGTGTGTCTGGAACCTGCTATTAAAACCTACGTCGGCGCTTAACCTCTATGGCCTCAGCACTACAACTAATCGCAACCAATACCATTATCAATGGACAAGGTCTTTATACCAATGCCAATCTGCTGGCTGAAATAGCCACACTACGGAGTCAGCCTGCGTTTGGATTCATGGCCAACATCTACACAAATGCTGCCACAGCCAATGCCAACATTCTTGGCAATCTGATCACAGCATTGCAACCTATCTCATCGGCAAATTCAGGATACATGATTGATCTGTACCCGGCCAATGTATCTCCAACAGCCAGCACTGGTGTAGTATACTACGGTAACACTACAACTGGTCCCAGTATTGCCAGCTTTACCAGCACGGTGCGATCGCAAGCGGCGGCCCCATTTGGATCTGGCGGCGTTGCTGGTATGCAACAATTTGCCAATGTATACAATACTGTATATGGTTACACATCAAATACTTTCGATACAGTGGCCAGCGTCAACATACTGCGAGGTAAAACCTACGCTCAAATGGGCCTGGGCTATACTGGTCCGGTAGATTTGGTAACCAACGGTATCAACAACAATGGAGCCTTGATCTCCAAAATTGTTGCCGGTTGGGGTACCATGTACGATATCACAAACATTACCAAATGTGGAGATGTTTATGTGTTTGGACAAAACATCTTGAATCAAGGTCTGGGCGTCTATGGTAACTTGGCAACAAAATTGACCAATGCTGGACTGAATGTTTATAATCTTTCGCAGGTATCTCCAAGTAAAACAGTGGTAACACAAACAGCCACTACTTTTTCGTCCACTACACCAATTGGTGCAATTCATTTGCCCACAGTTGGAAATGTAGTGACCACCACATCCACATTGGGCAACAGTCCTGATGTGGTAACGGCCATATACAACACAATAACTGGTACAGATTTGACAGCCATCACTGTGGCTACCACAGTGGCCACAACTGGATCGACGTTGACTACCTTGGCAGATTATTTGGACTTTGAAAAGGTAGTTGGTAGCGCCTATTATGCTCAACTGTCGGCAATAGGTATCACAGATTTTGTCACGTTTGGTCAGTACCTGCACAACAAAGTAGGCTCTGGCAGTTTTAATTCCTGGGCAGAAATGGCCAAATTTTTATTGACTGTTGATGTGCCAAGTTTACCTTATACCACAGCCACAGCCAACACAGTGGTGTTGCCCGACAGCATAGTCAACGGATTGATAAACAGCTACGGTAGTGGTACCGGCCCGTTCAATACCACAATATTGGCTGACTATTTGGGTGCAGTATCTGGTACGCCCTACACCACTTGGTTTGATACTATAAATCAACACTATTCAGCGTCGGCCCAACAGGTCAATTTGACAACCATAATGTCCCATCTGGATCAGGCAGTATCCAATTTTGTCACAAGTTTTTCCTATGGCACCGATGACATGCCAGGAAACACGCCCGACATTGCTCCGGTCACAGCCAATGTGTCGGCGCTGGTGTCAGCATTGAATTCGTTGTCTGATGCAGATAGTCAAGCCGCCTGGTACGCCATTTGCAACAAAATAAGTTTGGAAGTGGCCAACTTGAGAAGAGCCGGTGTAAGTTTTACTCCAAGCTATCCGCAGATCTTGACCAACTTTGCCAGCCGAATCAGTGGCATTGGAACCAACAGAAATGGTGATCAGGCCAACTTGTTTTTTGCCAATTTGATAACCAACGATGCCTACGGTGATACTATTCGATTGGCCATAGCCGAATCCAACAACACCACAACATTCAATTTTAGAGGCATCACGGTCAACAATGACCCAAATCCTCGACTGTTGGTAGCACAATCGGAAAATCAAAATATCCCATTAACTACATACTTATCTCAGAATAAGTAGGGTTTTAACGGCAGTTTTTCCATCAGAAACACTACTTAGTTTGACTTTGCTGGACTTATATAGTATTATAACTCATTAGATACGAGTTTAAATATCTAACGCTTTCAATTTATCGAAGCGTATAACCAAAGGAGGACAGTATGAGAACGATAATTTCATCTATCGTAGCAATATTAGCCCTGACCGTAATGGCACCCGGTCATGCACAAGAAGTAACAGCAGTATCGTCGGAACAGTACTTTATAATAAACAAGGTACCAGCCGATCAAGCACAAAGTACCATAGACCGTATAGTCACAGGTACCAGAGATAAATTTGAAAACTTAGTTCAATTTATCGCAACACCCTGGATAGATTTTTCAGTATCCAGTCGAGACGAAGAATGCCTGGCCCGTAACATATTTTACGAAGCTGGCTCAGAAAGCGAAGAAGGCAAAGCCGCTGTCGCAATCGTCACAATCAATCGAGTCAAGGACGGACGTTTTGGCAACTCCATATGCGGAGTGGTAAATCAACGTACTGTGCTGGTACGTCAATCTACACAAAAGAAAACCGAAATGGTTGCTGCTGGTTTCTTTGGTCGCCCGGAACCTGTAACAAAAACAGAAATAGTTATAAGCTCTGTTCCGGTATGTCAATTTAGTTGGGTTTGCCATTTTATTCGTAAACCTAGTGTTAACGACGAACGCTGGGAAGAAAGCCAACGTGTGGCACACGAAATACTGAGCGATGGCTTTGTGAACTATCGATTAAAGTTCAATAATGCCTTGTACTTCCATGCAACTGGAATACGACCCACATGGGCACGTCAAAAGAAATTTGTAGCTCGCGTAGGCGGACACTTGTTTTATTCTGATTCAGAACGATCATAATGTTTTTTGAAACCCTTGAGCGTGTACGCAGTATTGGCCAACGCCATGCTGGTAAGCGTTACACACCCGAGGGTATTACACATTTGATACGTATGCAGTTTCGTGATCCGGGCCTGCGTTTCACCACAGAACGATCCACAGATATAGAATCAGGCCAATGGAGTATCAAGGGCGAATATCGCCTATACGATGACGAGCAAGGTGATCCCAGTATTCATATTGCCCTGGTTTATCATACCAAAGAACGTTGGTGCTATATCGATCGTCACAACTGGGACAGTATGGGATTCCATATTGCTGACATTGTTACTCACGAATACATTCATAAATTTTACTGTCGTGGTCGCGGTTTTCGTTACGGTCGCGGATATCGTACAGCACGACTTACTCGCTATCAAGAAAGTATGAAGGATTATCTTGGTTGCGAAGATGAAATACTTGCACACGGATTCAATGTTGCAAGCGAAATGGTAGTGTACGATCGTGAGATGGAAAAGACAGCCACCTGGCGATTGTACCGAAAGCATTTCAAGCATGACCCAAAAGTACTGTTACAATTAAAAAAACATGCCGATAAATATCTAAAACGACTGGAGCTATCATGAGCAAGTTATCTGAAGAGTTAGCAATGGAAGATGGTTTACACGAAAGCGACATCGGCGAAGAGGACTACGGATTCGTTGTTGGCCCCGACGGCGAATTAAAATCAGTGTTTGTGCCCGATGTGGTTCCTTTTAAAACTTCTAAAAAAATACAAAAAATATTCAAAATGTTTGGTATTTCCGATCCCGGACAAATTGGTAATTCTACTGTGCATTAGTTGACCAAAAAATCTCAAAATAGTATAATTATTATACTATGAATAAGATTGTTGTAAAAATCCCACAAAAAACCCGTGCTCACAGGGTGTTGTTTTTAAGCGACACCCCGTTCAAACCCCAACGAGTTGAGCGCAAAGACCTGTATCGTCGTAAATCCAAGCACCCGGGCCGTGATTCCACCGGTTGACCCAAAAAGGCCAAAATGCTATACTGTTGTTATAGTAATTAACAAGGAGCCAAAATGAGTACAGTAAAATTTGCAGGTTTTAGCCGTGTAGCAGGTGCGTTGAAATTCCGTACTGCCAACGACACAAAACGCATTGATCAACTTCGCAAACTGGGCGACACTGATGTGGTTATCTTAGAATTGCCCGCAGAAATGAGCAAGAATGACGCCGCTAAGTTTGTGCTTACTAACTTAGACTCAGGTGTGTATTTTGTTGATGTTGCAGAAGCAGAAACGTTACTGTCGGCCACAATCAAGGATGAAAATCCTTTTGCCAAGCCCAAGAAGTCTGCCAAGCCACGCACCGTGGTTGCAAAAAATGCCGTGGTCAAGACTGCAGTCAAGTCAGCAGTCAAAGATCAGGTGTATCCTGAAATCGAGTTGACACCCAAACAGGCAGCCAAGATTCGTGCCGAGTTTATGAAGAAACTCAAAGAAGCCTACGAGGCCAACTAAGATGTACACTTATCATCCTAAGAATACCGGTGTACCTACAAACCTGGTAACAGAATCTTTTGTTGCTGGGTTTGCAGATTTGTATAGTGTGGCCAAACAAAATCCCAATCTGCGTTTGGTGCCTATCCAGCATATTGAAGTGGTCAGGGCTGGATTAAAACAACTGGGGTATCGTGCCAGAATACGCTATCGTGGTCCACATGCTCAACAGCGTGACACCCGCAAGGCTGATGCTCGTGCGTTTACTGTTTACTTCAAGGACTAATTATGCGTGGAACTGATCTCAACTATTCTTACAACGGTTACGAATATCGTACCTGGGAAGATCGTGAAGAAGACAACTGCAAAATCTTTCACGAGTGCTATCGAGATGGTGTGCGTATCTCGATGCCGTCGGAGTTTTACAATCATTCACCTTACAGCCTAATGAGTCGTGATAAATTTCGCAGTCATGTTCAAACTGTAGAAGTGTTTGTACAGGGCTAATAGTGATCAGTCGATTACACCTATTCATTGCTGTTGGTATGGCTTACCTGTTGATCAATATGGTAACCAATGCTGTGTACTGTTACAGTAATTTTTGCCCGGGTGACAACGAGAACGATTATGTGTATACTGTCACTGACGAGGATGGTAAAACGTGGTACCGAGATGATGGTAAATTCATGACCGAAGACGAGTACAAGCGTAGCCATGCCAATATTATTGAATTTGTAGAAAAGGATAATGATGGAACCAAAAAATAATCAGTTTAACTTCCGTTATACTATCAGTAAAAAAGATATTCCCGAGTTCGTAAATAGTTTACATGTGCTTCAAGAACACTACATGGATGCCGCAGTACAACAAAAGGCACGTGAAGGTTTTCCAGAAGCCATGCAAGCAATCAAGCGAATTATGGAGATGAAATGACCGACCCAGAAATCTTAGTCCAAGACATATTGGACAACAAAGTTGCAATAAAAGAACTAACAGCCGACGAATTAGATATTGTGTTGGAACAATTGGTTGAAATCAGCGAAAATCTGTTGGATACCGAGCATCATGAAGTGGGATTGGCCATGCTGGCAGCATTGGATGTGGCCATAGACATGCACACTACCAACGAAGCTTTTGAGCAAGCAATAGTTGCGGCCGAAGCCCGAGGTAGTATATACTTTGAATTTGAGGAAAATATTGTACACTAAACGAATCGGCTTCTGTTGCAAATGGCTCAATGATCCGTCTGAATGTGGCGGCATGAAAGTCAATGCAGTGGATCGGGACCTTAACGGGCGTTCAACTACCATGCGTTGGTTGCGTGAGCATCCGCTTGAAGCCGAACAGCGTCAGTGGGACATCATGAATCACAATGCGGCAGCCGCTGTACGCATGATCGAGCGTGTGGCCACACTTCCGCCCGAACGCAGAATGGTACGCTTGGGTAGTGAAATGCTACAGGGCTATACTGAAAAAGACTGGCAGGCTTGGTGGCAACGTAGAGAGATACAAGATCATTTAGAACGCATCTTTGCACCCATTGGTGAAACAGCACGTAGACTTGATGTGCGTCTTAGTTTTCACCCAGGACAGTTCTGTGTATTGGCGTCAGAGAATCCTGGTATTGTTGAACGTTCAATAGAGGAGTTTGAATATCATGCAGATATGGCCAGGTGGATGGGTTATGGCAAATCATTTCAAGATTTCAAGATCAATGTCCACATCTCGGGTAAACGCGGTCCAGCCGGTATCCAAGACGCACTTAAACGACTCTCGCCTGAAGCAAGAAACTGCATCACAATCGAAAACGACGAAAATGCCTGGGGCATCGACTCAAGCCTCGAGCTTGCCGACGACTGCGCCCTTGTGCTTGACATACACCATCACTGGATACGCACAGGCGAGTACATCCAACACAACGATCCTAGACTTGATCGCATAATTGATTCATGGCGTGGTGTCCGCCCGGTCATACACTATTCGGTATCAAGAGAAGATGTTCTAATTGATCATCCCGAAGATCAATTGCCTGACCATTCGATTTTGTTAGAGTCCGGTTACAAGAAACAGAAAATGCGAGCACACAGCGACTTTTACTGGAACCGTGCGGTGACTGATTGGGCTTTGACATTTTGGGATAGATTTGATATACAATGCGAAAGCAAAGGAAAGAATCTGGCCAGTGAACAGGTATATAATCGAGCCCGCCAGCTGAATCTTTAACTGCATACATTATTCATACAAGCCCGCCAAGTGCGGGCTTTTTCGTTTTGCGATAAATACTCAATAACAGGGTTTAACATAATGAGTACTTTTGCTAACGTCTTTACAGGTAATACAGCCAATGATGGAACTGGCACAGTCCTGCGTACAGCTTTCCAAATAATTGATCAAAACTTTGCAAATTTGGCGGCGATCAACGGCAATGCCAATGTGGTTGTGTATGCTTCCGGCAATGCCAATGTTACCGCAACATATAATCCCGGAGTAGTTTCAGTTGCTGGTCGACAGGGAAATGTACTGTTGGCAGTCAGCGATGTTTATGGTGCTGCCAGTGTTGGATATGTGAACAATTTGGTCACAGCCGGCAACACTTATGTGGCCAATGTATTATCAATCATACAGACCAGTAATGTAGCAGTATTGAACATAGAAGTTGCACAAAATTCTGCTGATATAGCCAATCTTTACGCCAATGTGAATTCTATCAATGCAACCATTGCCAATGTGAATTTGGGCAATGTGGTTTCAATAAATTTGGCCATTGACTCATTGAATTCCAATCTATCATCAACCAACGCCAACGTGGCCAATGTAATTTCTCAGGTGTCTGGATACAGCAATGACCGTACCAATATTACCGGTGCTGTCAGCAATATTACCACGCTGTTTGGCAACGCCGCGGTGCAAGCACAAGCAATTGGGTTGGTCAACGCCAATGTAACAGCAGCCAATACAGCCATTGCCGCTGTCACTGCCGCTTGGCAAGCCAACACCGCAGGATTGTACTCAAGCATACAGTCTACCAATGCCAATGTTGCTACCAATTCTGCTGTGCTGTTTGCGGTCAATGCCAATGTGGCAGCAGCCAATGCTGCCATAGTTTCAGCCAATGCCGCAGTGATCAGTTATGTCAATACCCAAAATCAAACAGTCTCGGCCAACTTGGGTGCATATCAAATCTATGCCAATGCCAATGCTGCCACACAGGCCACTGCTATCAACGCAGTCAATGCCAATTTGACATCTTTTGGATATTATGCCAACTCTGCGCTGGCCAGTTCAAGTTTGGTAAATCAACTGTACGCCAACGTGGGCGGTAGTCAGACCTATGCCAATGCTACATTTGCCACAGCCAGCGGATTAACAGCACTGACAGCCAATGTTGGTGGTTTTGAAACCTATGCCAATGCCACATTTGCGTTGGCATCGGTTGTGCAGTCACTGTCGTCAAATGTTGCTGGACACGAAACTTATGCCAACGTTACCTATGCCAGTTCAGGCGCACTACAGACATTGTCGGCCAACGTGGGTGCATATGAAACTTGGGCCAATGCCAATTTGGCCACACTGACTGGAGCAATTGGAACTTTGTTGTCCAATGCCAGTGTGCAAGAAACAGAAATTGCTGGCCTAAGATCCAACATTGTTGCGGCCAATTCAGCTATTGCTACCAACCTTACCAGTATCAACAGTTTGAATTACAACGTGGCCACACTGGCGGCTCAAGTTGCTGGTATACAAACCACTTCGGGATTTGCAACCACACAGTCAGTGGCAGCGGCCAATGCGGCTATCAGCCAACTTGGGGCAAATATTACAGCGGCCAATGTCAGTATTCTAAATTTAAATTTAGGGCTTGCCGGTGCCAACTCAGCAATCATTGAATCTAACATTGCATTAACTGATTATGTTAATTCTTTAGTATCAGGTCTATCCAACAGCAACATAGAAGCACAAATCACAGCGGCCAATGCTGCCATAGTCTTGGCCAACGCCGCTGTGGTCAGTTATGTAAACACCGTAAACTCAGCACAGACAGCCAATGTTGTTGCTGCCAACGCCGCCATAGCCGGCATCATGACCAATGTGTCAATATTGTTCAGTGATGTCATTGGCGCCAATATTGCTGCCACCACTGGCACAGTGAGTGCATGGATACAGTCAAATGTAAACACAGTGAACACAGCCTGGGCCGCCAATACTGCGGTATTGCAATCAGAAATAAATGCAATAAATTCCAATTTGGCCGGCCTAACTGGTGGAATCAGTTCCAATTTGTCCACAGTGATCAACAGCTTGGTCACAACAGCCAATGCCAACACAGCCGCTTACTTGGCAACAGCCACGGTCACCACAACCGGCAACATTGGTGCCAACTACATAACTTCCACATCAAACATTGTGTCTGGCACAGATTTGGTATCTGCTGGAAATCTCTACGTGTTGGGCGGAAACTTAAAAACAACGGCACCCAGTGCAAATTTGTTTAATAGTACATCAACAATTTATATAGGAACACGGTCCAATACCATTATTGCTGGTAGTTACATCACTGATATACAGTTGAGAAGCAACGTTGAAATTTACAATACTGTGACTGCTGCCAATGTGGTATCCACTGGTACAGTTTACAGCAACGGTAACATTGCCATGGTATCCAGCATACCGCGCAACGTCTACGTGGCCAACGTGGCACCAATTTCAACACAGGGCAACGTAGGCGATATTTGGTATCAAACTTTCTAAGATATGATAACCAATACGCATATCTCTTCGGCAACTGTTTTATCCACGGATCCTGCTGACAGTATCAACAATTATATAGACGGTATACATGTTACTCCGCCAATCATTGCCACTGCCTACTCTGTGCCGGCCAGCGCCGGTGCCAATGTCAAAGTTGGTATTGTTAGCCTGGGCGGCGGTTGGTTGCCCAGCGATTTGCAAGCATCATTGGGCAATCTAAATATTACTCTTGCTCACCCTATTACAACTGTGTTGGTCGATGGCGCTGGCAATGTGTTCAGTACCAGTGACAGCAATGCCAGTCTTGAAAATACTCTGGACTTGTACTGTATAGCTGCCATGGTGCCCAGTGCAAACATTGTGCTGTATACCGGAGTTGGTGGTACCACCAGTGGATGGGCCAATGTTTTCCAACGTGCGGTCAATGACGGATGTGATGTTATAACTCACAGTTGGGGCACAGATGAATCATTTGGCTACGGTGGATTTTTAGAATCCGTTTTTGCCAATGCTGCCGCACAGGGCATAACCATAGTGTGTTCCACTGGTGACTATGGTTCAGAAGGTGCCATTGCTCTTGGCAATGTGTCGGTTGATTACCCAGCTACCAGTCCCAATGTGGTGGCAGTGGGCGGCACAGTATTGAACTACAATACTGGAACCTATGCCAGATTTACTGAAACAGCAGCGTCTGGATCGGGTGGTGGTGTCAGTACACTATTTGCCGTTCCAACCTGGCAAACCGGATTGCAAGCCAATGTGTTCTTCAGTTCCAACAATGTGAGCCAGTTGACTACACTAACCGGGCGTGGTATACCAGATGTGTCAGCACCGTTTCGAACATATCCGTTATGGTACAACGGTAGCATAGTGGGAGTTACCGGCACCAGCGCCTCGGCTCCAATTATTGCTGGTATTTTGGCCAGATACATATCTATCAGCGGACGTCGTCCAATTCCGCTGGCTCTACACAAATTGCTGTACGCCAATGCCAGTGCATATTTTGATGTCGCTTACGGCAACAATGACAACCCATTGACCACTGGATTTGCTGCCAATGTAGGATGGGACGCTGTGACCGGATTGGGAGCACCAAATGGCACAGCACTTTATCAAACAATCACGTCAGCTGGCACACGAGTCAAAACAGCCACAAATGCGTGGAATTATGTGGCCAATGTACGGGTAAAAACCGGTGCAACCACTTGGGCAAATGTGCGATCTGTTTGGACCAAGACCATTAACGGTTGGTCGCAGACGTTCTAACGATAAATAACTGTAATATCCAAGGAATTTAATATGGCAATATCTTACACCTATGTATCTGCTGCAGCTATAACTACTCCCGCAATCACAAGTACCAAAGTTATAGTTGTGTCCAACGTGGCCTGCTACGCCAACATCAACGGTACAGCAACAACCACCAGCAATGTGAACGCAATGATCCCAGCGGGTTATAGAACTGGCGTCAACATGCAGGGCATTGGTAATACTTTAAGTTTACTGCCCATTGCCGGCAC
>Ga0164297_10001018_pt1 | contig 31389 bp, 35 predicted proteins | sample GEODES058metaG_FD_113539 | JGI IMG/M metagenome (GOLD analysis project Ga0164297, IMG submission 113539) | Dystrophic lake water microbial communities from Trout Bog Lake, Wisconsin, USA - GEODES058 metaG | ecosystem: Environmental > Aquatic > Freshwater > Lake | place: USA: Trout Bog Lake... | reverse complement strand
GGATCAGTTGGATATATTGGATCTTCTGGATCAGTTGGCTATTTTGGCTCAACCGGATATACTGGTTCTGTAGGTTTCCAAGGTCTTCTAGGATACCAGGGATCGGCTGGTTTCATAGGTTCGGGTTATGCAGGATCTGCTGCTGCTAACACAGTATTAGCAGCCCCAAATGGATCATCAGGCACTCCTAGCTTCCGTTTATTGGTTTCAGCAGATTTCCCAACTTCACTATCGGCTGCGACTACTTCAAGTACAGCTGCAAGTGTAGGTTACTTAGGCATGCCGCAGCAGAGCAAATCGGGTGCTTATACAACTGTGATAGGTGACATGGGCAAGCACATATATGTGACTGCTACGGCTACTATGACTATTGACTCTAATGCTAATGTTCCATATCCTATAGGAACTACTATCGCATTTATTGCAGGAACTGGTGCTATTGTTACTATTGCTATAACAAGTGATACTATGTATCTAGGCGGCACAGGAACCACGGGTTCGCGCACGTTAGCAGCGTATGGCATGGCAACGGCGGTCAAAGTCACAAGCACATCGTGGTTCATTAGTGGTATAGGACTAACATAATGAGCGGATCGATGATGGGATATATGGGTACTTGTGTTACAACAGTTAGCACATTAGCAGGTAGTCTAGCGTTCAACGGCGGCTCAAACGGGAGTGGCTCATTCTTGAGTTTAAGTCCTGGATTTACGATGGGCAGCGGAGCATATACTATAGAAGGTTGGTTTTACTTGCCTAACTTTACCAGCGCCTATGGTATTTTAGGAAACTTTAATACCCCTAACGGGCCAATGAGTTTATTTGTTACAAACTCAACTACTTTTAGCACAGACTCCTACGGCGGTGGTGGAGCTTTTAGTTACACAGTTCCTACTATGAGTGCTAACACTTGGTATTATTTCGCACTGACAAGAAACGGCAGTAGCCAATCAACATTGTTCCTCGGAAAAACTCCAGGAGGTTCTGCTGCTAGAAGCTCAAGTGGTATTGTTACAGATGCTATCAACTATAATTCAGGTAGCGGTAACATCTTAAATATCGGTACTTATTATTCACAAAATTGGCCATCCGGCGGATATATGACCAATTTGAGAGTTGTAACCGGATCTAATGTCTACGATCCCACGCTAACAAGTATTTCAGTACCAAATGCACCATTGACAGCAGTTACAAATACAAAATATCTAATGTTAGGTGATGCAGTTACTACTGATGCTAGCAGTGTGCAAACTGTTACATCTCATGGAACTATAACACGAAGCGCATCAACAAAACCATTCTAAGAAACGGTAAATATCATCATGAGCCAGTTAGACGATAGCAAACAACAGGTATACGAATATGTAAACGCCATGCTCGGCGGAGGGATGGTTGATATTGAGCTTGATCCTGTGCATTATCAGACAGCATTAGACAGGGCATTAAACAAATACAGGCAAAGAGCTGACAGCTCAGTAGAAGAGAGCTATATGTTTCTCACCCTAGAGATAAACACGAACACATATACTCTGCCTAAGGAAGTAGTTAGTGTAAGGCAGATATATAGACGCAGTGTTGGTTCTAGGACGGGCGGCGGCGATGGTGGTTCACTGTTCGAACCATTCAATATGGCATATACAAATACTTATCTACTAAGTTCGTCTAACATGGGCGGATTAGCTACTTATGAGATATTTGCACAATATCAAAATCTAGTTGGACGTATTTTTGGTAGCTTTATCAATTACAACTACAATCAGAGCACACGGAAGCTGACAATCATACAGCGTCCACAAGCACAGGAAGAAGTGCTACTGTGGACCTACAATTATCGACCAGATTTTGTAATACTCGAAGACGTATTTGCTAACCAGTGGATAAAGGATTATACGTTAGCTACCTGCAAACTGATGATAGGTGAAGCTCGCGAAAAGTTCGCACAGATAGCTGGCCCGCAAGGAGGAAGCAGTCTCAACGGCACTGCTCTAAAGAATGAAGCCAAAGAGATGTTGACATCTCTAGAAACTGAATTGATGCAACAGGTGACTGGTGGCCACGGATACAGCTTTATTATAGGTTGACAAATTTTAACTTGTATATTAGTATTATATGATGATCATTGGTGTAGTTGGTTTTATAGGTTCCGGCAAAGGAACAGTAGCAGACATCCTACAGAGCGAGCATTCTTATCAGAAAATAAGTTTTGCTGACAGCCTAAAGGATGCAGTATCAGCAGTCTTTGGATGGCCAAGGAATCTGCTAGAAGGCGATACAGACGAAAGCAGAGAATGGCGAGAACAAGTAGATTCTTGGTGGGCCAAGCGTCTCGGTATACATGATCTTACGCCTCGTTGGGTATTACAACAATGGGGGACAGAAGTTTGCCGTGCTGGCTTCCACGATGACATATGGATTGCTAGCATCGAACGCAAGCTAGATAGCAACACAAACTATGTAATCCCTGACACACGGTTTCCTAACGAGATTGATCTAATCAAAAAGCTTAGAGGACAGGTCTGGCTTGTTGAGAGGGGGAGGCGACCTGATTGGTTTGACAAATATAGATTAGGTGGCTCTCCGCCGAGAGACATACATGCTAGTGAGTGGGCTTGGGCTAGGGCTAAATTTAATCAGATCATCACAAACGATGGAACTTTAGAGGATCTGCAGGTTAAAGTTAAAAATCTGGTTTAAGTGCTGATTTCTTCAATTCTATCTTTGATTTAATGGATTCTTCTTTTTCACAATTCAAACAGACTGTTTTGAAGTTCTTTCTGTTATCATATACAGTTAGCTGATCTGGAAATTTAGGAATAAATCTACAATCCTCGCATATAGCAGCTTTGTGATAGTTTTCTTTTTGCCATCTAGGCTTTTTCTTTTTTATTTGGACAACTAAACAACTATCACATAGACTACGGTAATAGATGCGATCGCCCTTCTTGTAGTTTATTGCTTTACGATTTATACCGCATTTTGAACACATATTGATATCCATGCGATATTTACCTTTTACCACCTTTAAATACAGGGTTAGATACCTTTAATCCACCTTTTAGCGCAGCTACGATGGCCATTTTATCATTATCCTACTAAATATTACTGAAGTCTGTGATACAGGAGATTATACGATGACATTAAATTCACCAGGCGTAGAGGTACAAGTAATTGACGAAAGCTTTTACACGCCAGCCGAACCAGGCACCCGACCACTTATAGTAATAGCGACAGCACAAGATAAACCTAACGGAAGTGGTACAGGAGTTGCTGTAGGCACGCAACAAGCAAATGCCGGTCTTCCATACATAATTTCTAGCCAGCGAGACCTTACTAATACTTTTGGTAACCCGCTGTTCTACGTTGACTCAAGTCAAAATCCAATACACGGTGGTGAACAAAACGAATATGGTCTGCAAGCAGCTTATAGCTTGCTTGGAGTTTCTAACTCAGCAGTTGTTGTGCGTGCAGATATAGATCTAGCACAGCTATCTCCTTCATACACAGCACCGGGTGGTGACCCAGCTGATGGATCTTATTGGTTTGATACATTAGACACTAGGGTAGGTTTATTCGAGTGGAACGGCAATGGTCCAACAGTTACTGGTGGGCAACAGTTTGCTGCTAAGTCACCTTATTTCATCACAGATACAACATACATAGATGCTGGTAATAACAACGCTCCTCTCCAGTCAGTTGGTATGATCGGTGACTATGCTGTAGTAGCTATCACTACTATAAACAAGACCTACTACAAGAAACCACAGACTAACACCGCAGCAGGACAATGGGTAGAAGTTGGTTCAAATGCATGGGCAGCTAGCTGGCCTGTAGTAACCAGCACTATCAGTAATCCAACTCTCACAGCAGGGCATACTATGCTGATAAATGGCAGTGATGGAAGTCACACTATTGCTGTTCCTGCATCCCCTAACAATAATATAGCAGGTTTAGCTAATGCTATCAATACTAGCACCACTATGCAAACGATAGGTATATATGCAGCAGCTATCAACGGAAGGCTAAACATATATGGTAATTACGGTGTTACTGTAACGATTGCTGCAGGAACCGGAGCATTAGTTGCAAGCACTGCTTCTACAAGTGAAGTAGGTATAGCAGTCGGCACTTACTATACTCCATCGCTAGCTATAGCACCGCACACTTCAGTTCCACGCTGGAAACTGCTAGATAGTACACCTGCTCCTAGTGGAAGCATATGGATAAAGACTACTAATGTAGCATTAGGTGCTTACTGGGTAGTAAAAATATGGAACGAAACTACCAAGACTTGGTCTCTAGTTCCTGCACCAGTTTATAATACTAACCAAGCTGCTCTTTTTGCATTAGACAGCGCAGGCGGCGGAACTAATATCGCTGTCGGTGCACTGTATGTGCAAGCAAACGTAGCAGAATATAACGGAACAGGTGGAAATTATCCTCATGCTACTTTCAAGATATGGCGCAGGGTTGCTACTTCACCTACTACATTTGTTAGTGGAGTGATAGGAGCGACTACTTTCACTAACACAACTATATATACGTTTGTTATGGCAGAAACTATAGTCGGTCAAGCTGCGCTAAACCCAGATGTAACTATCACGTTCACTGCTTCTGGTTCAGCAGGCGATGCTAACATAATCGCAGGCACTATCAATGCTGCTGGATTTGTAAACATCGTAGCTAGTGTAGATTCTCTAAATAGGGTAGTAATATCACACAACGCAGGCGGAGATATACGCATACAAGACGGAAGTAACACGCCAGTAATAAAACTAGGCTATGTACCTTACGACCCTGTTGCGCTAACAGGAACTGCTAATTTCTATACAGGTCCTGTAGGCGATACTGCACACACATATATCGTCACTAATTGGCAGGTATTATCATATGTTGCTTCTGATACTGAAGTAACTGCTATCCCAACAACAGGAACATTATGGTATTCATCAGCACGTGACCAAGTTGATATCATGATACACAACGGAACAAAGTGGGTAGGTTATCTAGATTCAACTTCCCCGTATTATACAGCTGATTCAAATTTCCGTACAGATCCTAATGGACCTATCATATCAGCTACGAAACCAACTAAGCAGAGCGACGGTACTACATTGAGGAATGGTGATCTTTGGGTCAACTCAGGAGATTCTGAAGGATATCCAGAACTATATAAATGGGATGGTTATAACTTAGTTTGGACATTAGTAGACAAGACTGATCACGTAACAGAAAACGGTATCATATTTGCTGATGCTAGATATAATGTAGCAGGAGCAGATAGTGACCAACCTGGTCTAATCACCGCATTGCTAACTAGCAATTTCGTAGACTGGGATGCTCCAGATCCAACACTTTACCCTCGCGGTACTCTGCTATGGAATACACGCCGTAGCGGAAATAATGTGAAACGTTTCGTACAGAATTACGTAAACATAAACACAACTAACCCACTCTACAACAACGAAAGCCAGCTAGGATATTATCCACATCGTTGGGTAAATGATAGCGGCACCGACGAGCATCTAGTAGGTCATTTTGGTCGTCATGCTCAGCGTGCAGTAGTAGTAAAAGCATTGAAAGCTATGGTAGATACTGAGCAGAGGATCCGTGAACACGAAGTCCTAACGTTCAACTTGATGGCAACTCCAGGATATCCTGAGCTGATATCAAATATGGTAAACTTGAACACTGATCGCAAGACTACTGCATTTATCGTAGGTGATTCACCGTTCCGTTTAACACCAGACTCAACTTCATTGACTAACTGGGGAGCTAATACTAACTTAGCAGTAGACAATGGAGACAACGGATTAGTAACATATGATGATTATCTAGGTGTTTACTATCCAAGTGGATATACTACTGATAACTTTGGTAACTACATCGTTGTTCCTCCAAGCCATATGATGCTGCGCACTATTGCACTAAGCGACGGTGTAAGCTATCCATGGTTTGCTCCGGCAGGCATACGCCGTGGACACGTGAACAATGCCACGGCTGTTGGTTACATTGACTCAACTACTGGTGAGTTCCAGTCGATATCACTAAATGATGGTCAACGCGATACACTTTATTCAGTAAACATAAATCCAATAACTTTTATGACTGGATCGGGAATAGTAGCATTTGGTCAAAAGACCCGTGCCTCTGCTGCTAGCTCACTTGATAGGATCAATGTTGCTAGGTTGACTGTATATCTCCGTAGCCAGCTTGATAAGCTTGCTAGACCTTATATCTTTGAACCAAATGATAAGATCACTAGGGACGAGATTAAAGCTGCTGCTAACAGCTTGTTACTTGAACTGCTCGGTCAGAGAGCTATCTATGACTACTTAGTTGTCTGTGATGAATCTAACAATACACCTGAAAGGATTGATCGTAATGAACTTTATCTAGACATTGCTATCGAACCAGTCAAGGCAGTTGAGTTTATTTATATTCCACTAAGGCTGAAAAATACCGGAGCAATAGCTGGGCTAGCTAGCAAATAAGCCCAGCATTGACAATAAATATATAGAGAATTAGGAGCATAGAATGGCAATCTCAACATTATCAAAGTTTACGGTACCTTTAGCATCAAACCAGAGTAGCACTACTCAAGGTTTGCTAATGCCAAAGCTACAGTATCGTTTCAGGGTTACACTTCAAAATTTTGGAGTAAGCACTCCGACTACTGAACTAACAAAACAAGTTATAGACATAACTCGTCCAAACGTAACATTTGAAGAAATATCACTTCCGGTGTACAACTCAACTGTTTACCTAGCAGGCAGGCATAGCTGGGAAGCTGTTACACTTACCTTACGTGAAGACGTCAATGGAAATGTACAAAAGCTTGTGGGCGAACAGCTACAGAAACAACTGGATTTCTATGAACAAAGTTCAGCAGCGAGCGGTATCGATTACAAGTACACAACTGTGATCGAGATATTAGACGGCGGCAACGGTGTATATACACCAACTGTCCTAGAAACTTTTGAGCTTTACGGTTGCTTCATACAAGGTGCTAACTATAACACTTTAGCCTACGCTAACAATGAACCAGTAACTATCACTCTACAGATGCGCTATGACAATGCTATACAGACTCCGCAAGGATCTGGTATTGGCGCGGTTGTTGGTCGTACACTTGGCCAGCTAGCAACAGGCGGCGGCGTGTAATAGTAAAAATAAATGCTCCTATATTAAAAGACCAGCCTAAAAGCTGGTCTTTTTTTGTGATATAAATAATACTATGTCCAATAAACTAAACGGATTTTTAGGTGATTTGTTACAGGGTTTTCTTGATCCAAAAGGAAACCTAGGTGATTATCAGCACGCCTCTAGGTTATATGTAGATGATACTTTTAGATTAGCACCCAAGACTAAATTCCTATATTATGCTGTGTTCAATATAAACCAATCAGCTATGCAAGACGTCAGCTTCCAAGATAGACACCAGCTAGAACTAAACTATCTAGTGAAGAGCATGGATCTTCCAAAATACACTATAGATACAACAACCTTAAATCAATACAACAGGAAGACCAATATCTATACAAAGATAACTTACGATCCTATAACAATTACATTACACGACGACAACAACGGTATCACTAATAGCTTATGGGCACTATACTATGGATATTATTTCGCAGATAGGTTAAACACTAGTGATCCATACTCAACAGTGGCTCCGGAAGCGTATATGAGACATACATATGATGCTAAAGAAACTTTTCCTTATCGATATGGTTTAGATAATGATAGCCTAGAGCCTTTCTTTAATAGCATACAATTATTCGTACTGTCTAGACAGAGGTTTTTCAGTTATATGTTATGTAACCCTAAGATCACTAAGTGGGAACATGACAACATGTCCCAGAGCGAAGGCGCAGGTATAGTTGAGAACAAAATGACGCTAGCTTACGATGCAGTAATATATAACTCAGGAATCGTTGATGCAAACGCAGAAGATCCTGCCGGATTCGCAGTATTGCATTATGATAATGTTCCAAGTCCAATCGTGAACGAAGAGATATTACAGACCGGTATAGAAGGTATATTTGGTGACCTATTTGGCCTGTCTTCTTTTTCTGGACCCAATACATATCTATCAAGCACTAGCATAAATCCTTATCAAAATCTAGGAAATCAAGCTGCATATGGATTTGGAACACCATCTTATTATGGAAATCAAGGCGGATATGGATATGCTGGCGGTTTACCAGGATATGGATTTAGTTCCAATAGTCTCTCAACAGGTTTAACTGTAGCAGGAATAGGATTAGCAGCGAATGGTATAGGTGCTGCTGTGAAGGGCATAGGTGATTTTTTCTCGCCTAGCACAGGTGCTCCTGTATCACAGGATAACAGCACTTCTTCTGCGAATGCAGATCAAACCTCCGCTATCAATAAAAACTTTAGCGGCGTAACCGATCCAAACAGTAACGGCGCTAGTACAACTGCATCAGATACATATGGTCCACAACTACCTGGAGGAGGTGGATTTAATGCTGCTAGGAGCAATACTGGAAATCCTGCTACAGACATACCGTCAGGTGATACAGCTATGAGCCAAAATTCCGGAAGCTTAGGAACTGCCGCACAGCTGAGGAATGCGGAAAGATCATCAGACGAATCTAGCGCATCAGGAGGATTTAACACAGTACAATCAGGTAACGGACCAACACAGATACCTTCAGGAGACGGATCAACTTCTGTTGTTGATCAGCAGCCTACTCCAGATCCTGCCCCAGAAACAGAACTAGCAAGCAATGATAACACATCGGACTGGGGTTTCACTGCAGGAGCATAACATGGCAAATACTACAACAAACTTACCACAAACTACATCAACAGATAGTGCAAATAAGACTAAAAAGTTTTTCAACAATTATTACAGCAAGAGTATAGCAATACCGGCGGATGTATTAGCAGGAACTACTGCTTTCTTTGAATCTAAGGGATTTGATATATCTGCTGCGCAGGCTGTAGCCAGTGCTATGATATCTCAAGCAAAGGCAGAAGGTGTAGATGTGTTTAAATTGTTAGATACACTTAAAGGGTTAAATCAACTACAGCTGAGCCGTGTAGTAACAGAAATATTGAACTACAATAGATTAAACACTAGCGTATTGGGTACTAGATCCAGCAGTCTAGATATAAACAACTACGATATAAGAAATATAATGTCCTAATGGCTAAATTTGCACAAGGAAGATTTGATCTAAAAAATCCAGAAAAGTATATAGGAATAGGGAGTCCTAGATATCGTTCCAGCTGGGAATGGCATTTCATGAAAACCTGTGACGAACATCCAAGTATAGAAAAATGGGCGAGTGAATCTATAAAAATACCTTACAAAGATCCACTAACTGGAAGGGCGACCGTATATGTTCCGGATTTTTTTATCGTATATTCAGACAAGACTGGAAAGAAACACGCAGAATTGATAGAAATAAAACCTGCTAACCAAATGATCCGAGAACACGTAGGAAAAAACGCCGGAAGGCAGATGCAATACATAAAAAACATGGCTAAGTGGGAAGCGGCTAACGCATGGTGCAGACAACAGGGAATAAAATTTAGGATAATGAATGAGCACGATTTGTTCCATCAAGGAAAGAAAAGATAATAAGTAAAAACATGAGTAAAAAACTTGAAGAAATACTAAATCTGCCCGAAGCTAAGGAAATGATGAAAGATATTGAAAAAGATATCAAAAATAAGTCACGAGAAATCGCACAGCAATCTGAAATTGAACATACCCTAAGAGATTTTGATAAGGTTGATTTCGCTTTACCAACGGTAGAAGGACTAGGATCATCTAGTGATAAAGAATTTGATGATTTAGCGGAAAAAGCAACAAAAGCCTACGAAGATTTAATGGATCTAGGGATGAACGTTGAAGTTAGATACAGCAGCAAGATATTCGAAACTGCTGCCAGTATGCTAGGAAATGCCATAGCTGCCAAAAATGCCAAGATCGACAAGAAACTCCGCATAGTTGATCTACAGTTGAAGAAAAAGAAGATAGATCAAGGTGCATTGGGCAACAAAGATGACGAAAATACCCTAGATGCGACCGACTATGTGATCAGCGATCGCAATAGTCTACTGGAAAAACTCAAAAAGATAGATAAATAATTCATAGGAATCAGGTGCCATGAAAAGTTTTAAAGAATATCTCATAGAGAGCAGAAAAACATATGATTTTAGGATCAAAATCGCTGGAGATCTTCCAGAAAAATTTGAATCTAAATTAAAGTCAGCGTTGGAAAAATACAGCGTTTCGAGCATGAAAACTTCTAGGACACCTATACAAAAATTCCCTTTAGATTTTCCACAGCTAGAATCACAAGAAGTACATATATTTGAAGTTTCCCTCGATTATCCAGTTATTCCGACGATTTTAAACCAATATATACACGAAACTATGAACATCCCTGTTGCTAGGATAGCAATCCGCAGTCCACATGAACAGACTGAAACTTATCAAGAAGTAAAATCTGAGAAATATGTTACAAAGCTAACTTCAGAGATGGAATCTGCAGATCCAAACGCACAAGAAATGGTTGGAGATAAGCATAGATTGAGCCTGTTGAGCACGCTAAGCAAAATGAAGCATACTGGTGAGCAGTATACAGGTATAAATGACGAAATACTAGCAAAGTCAGAGTCTATTGATAAATCACAAAAAGAGATGGACCCATGGAAAGACGAAAAGACACATAGTCCTCTGGGTAATAGGAAGATGCCCGACGCAAAAGGAATAAGAAAATGAGAAACATGCTTGATATTTTAAAGATCGTAGACAAAGCTGATCAGCCAGCAAAATCTACCAAGAAGAAGATCACAGAATCTACATCAGTGGCTATCAATGTCACAGGCGATCAGCCTAACGATGTGTTAGCAATACTGGATAGGATGATGGGATCCCCTAGCATGAAGCCTGTTACACCAGATATGAAGCTAGACACTCCGCCAATGAAGCCAGTTACACCTGCAATGATGCCTCAAGGAGCAACTAATCTACCTATGGTAAAGACACTTGCAGATGTAGGAGCTTATGCAGATGAAGCTGCTGCAACTTACGCAAAAGAAGTTGGAGAAGAATGGAAGAACAGTCCGGAACCAACTGTAGCTGACACTGAATATATGATAAAAGATCTAGCAGGTGGGATGAATCGTCCTAAGAAGCAATTTAGGAAAGAATATCCGGGGGATAACCCGATGGCTGTAAAAGAAGATCTTGCTGATCAATTGATGGCAGAATTTCAGGAAATTAAAGAAGGCAAAAAAATTGATGAGATTAGCCTAAAGAAAAAGATGGCAGCATATGCAGCAGCCCGACATCCTGATGCTGACTATGAGTATGGTGACAAGGTTTATGATCAAGGTGATAGGATTAGATCTGCTATTGTAAGGAAGCACGGCGAAAAGGCCGGTCAGCATGCAGATTCTCATGCGCATGCTGACGCATATGGTCGCAGCGAACCTGGAAAGACATCAAGTGATTATTTCAAGCATAAAGATAAGCTAACTGGCTTTGATAAAACGAAAACAGGTAGAGTTACTAAAAGTGGTACGATGAATAAGTCTGATCAGAAGTATAACGCAACCGCAATCAAAAAGAGATTAGGCACTCATACAAAACCAAACCTTCCTGAAGGATTTTAAGATTTAAGACTAGTGCTATGCATTTTCCATAAATATCTACATGAGTAGAAGTTTAGAAGGTGTCTTAGTAAAGAAAGCTAACAAAAAAGAACGTTTCTCTGAAGAACAGATAGCAGACATAGTAGCTTGCATGGGTCCTGATACAGGACCGCATTACTTCATGAAGAATTTCTTCTATATACAGCATCCGGTAAAAGGCAAGCTGTTATTTGAAGCTTATGATTATCAGACTAGGTTAGTAGATAGCTATCACAATCATCGATTTAACGTGAACATGCTACCGCGCCAGAGCGGCAAGACTACTTGTGCTGCTGGTTATCTGTTATGGTATGCTATGTTTATACCAAACTCTACTATTTTGATAGCAGCACACAAATACACAGGTTCGCAGGAAATCATGCAGCGTGTGCGATATGCCTACGAACTCTGCCCAGATCACATACGCTGCGGTGTTACTAGCTATAATAAAGGCAGCATAGAATTTGATAATGGTAGCCGCATAGTTTCAGCTACTACTACAGCAAATACCGGACGCGGTATGAGTATTTCATTACTGTATTGCGACGAGTTTGCTTTCGTGGCTCCTAACATAGCTACTGAATTCTGGACTTCAATATCACCCACACTAGCAACAGGTGGTCGTGCAATCATCACATCAACACCTAATAGTGACGAAGATACATTCGCACTTATATGGGCAGAAGCTAACAAGAAGTTCGACGAGTTTGGGAACGAATCAGTTGTAGGAACTAATGGTTTCTATGGATTTAGAGCTCACTGGAGCGAACACCCTGATAGAGATGACGAATGGGCATCGCAAGAGATGGGCCGCATCGGAGAAGAACGATTCCGCCGTGAGTATGGTTGCGAATTCCTGATATATGACGAGACCCTAATCAACAGCGTAACTCTAGCAGAACTAACAGGTATTGATCCAAAAGAAAAGATGGGGCAAGTTCGTTGGTACAAGAAGATAAATCCAAAGTATACATATCTTGTAGCACTAGATCCTAGTCTAGGCACAGGCGGAGATCCGGCAGCACTACAGGTATTTGAGCTGCCTAGCTTTGACCAGGTAGCAGAATGGCAACACAATACAACACCGATGGGTGGACAGATAAGACTGCTCAAAGAAATAACGTCACATATTAAATCACAGGGAGATCCACAGATTTACTGGAGCGTAGAAAACAATGCTATCGGCGAAGCAGCACTAGTTACTATTAAAGATATAGGTGAGGAAAATATACCAGGACTGTTCCTAAGCGAGCCTATAAGGAAAGGACATGTCCGACGATTCCGCAAAGGATTTAACACGACATATAAGGCTAAAATGACAGCGTGTGTTAAATTTAAATCACTAGTTGAGACTAAGAAACTAACGATCTTTAGCAAACCTCTGATCTCAGAATTAAAGGCGTTTGTTGCGACTGGTGTCGGATTTAAAGCCAAATCCGGAGAAACAGATGATCTAGTTTCTGCTACATTACTCATCTGCAGGATGGCAACTGTTCTAGCCGATTGGGATCCTTCGATATACGAGAAAATGTCAGATAGAGACGAGGAAGAAGTGCTTCCAATGCCAATATTTGTATCAAGCTATGTATGATAAATAATTCGTTATGTCTAGCATCAGTTTGATAAGCAAAGATCTCGTACAAGTACTCAGCACACGTTTTCCTGAAATAAGGTTAGGAGATGCGCAGGGTATGTCAACTGCTTCTGCAAAAGATGCGGTTTTCTTTGATTTTGATTTCGTAGTTAAAGGGGAGAAGATTGCTTCTATCAGCATTAGCTTAGCAGATAAAGGGTCATTAAAGCTTTTTTATACTAAAGATATACTCAAAGATCAAGATGACATAGTTAAAAGGAAATGGTTCAAATTCCTACGAGACATGAGGAATTTTGCCATGTCTAGGCTACTATCATTTGACCCAAAAGACATAGTCAAAAAAACATTAGATAAGAGAGACTACAAGAATCTCGCTGCCACAAACGACCAAAGCAAGGACCCTACCATGAGTGAATCGTCATTATATGGATCTACTAGATCAAGCTACCAAGCATTAGAAAACACAAAACTGATCATCAGACACTCCAAGAAGATACAGGAAGAAAGTCCAAACAGTAGGACTAGGAACATCGAAGCCCTTTATATACAGAGCGGCGACGGAGAACGTTTTAAGTATCCTTTCGTGCATCTCGCAGGTGCTAGGGCTATGCAGAGGCATGTAGCAAACAACGGTAACCCTTATGATAATTTTGGACAATATATAGTCAGTCTAAGTGAGCAGGTTTTTAATCTTCGTAGATTTAACAATCTTGTTAGCCGCAATGCTTTCTTAGAAAACACAGAAGTAGCGGAGATAGCAGGGGCAGCTAGGCAAAAAGTACAAGAAGTCAAGAAGACGCTCGAGAGGATACAGAAGCAAGGTGGTTATAATGATATCAAGGAAAATTTCACTATCTTTGTAAAGAGAGATCTCGATGCACAAGTTCTAGAGGATCTAAAGAATAGGTTTACTATACAACAGTTTAATGAAGAACTTGTTGAACTCTTTCCTTACATAACAGATCTATTAGGTGAGGTCCGTACTGACGAAATTTCAGATAAGTTAGCCAAAAAAGTTCAGTTCAAGAGAGCACAGAATTATGCTGCTGCTGATAACAACCCAACAGGTGGTAGTCCTGAAGAAGAAAAAGCTTGGGAGAAATACAAGAAGAATACTGCCATAATGGCTAAGAGGAATCGCGGATTTGCTGAAAGTAATTCACCTATAAAGCTAAACGGAAAAGAAATAAACGTTAGCTCATTAGAAGTTGTAAATCCTGATCCAGACGATTATCCAGATTTCAGTGATGCTTATTTTGATTCTGGGTCGTACACAGACGGTACACCATTAAGCGACCAAGAACTTGATATGTTACGAGACCAACAGGGTGATTTGTTATGGCAGATGGCTATGGATAACCTACATGAAGCTGGAGGCACACAATCAGTAGGTTGGCCGCAAGATGATGTATCAGAAGCTGGTAAGAAATCAGACAAGAAAGTCGATGAACCAACTGATGCCGATCGTGCAGAAGAACCTTGGGATTATAATCGTTACGGATCAGATCCTGAAACAGAGCGCAACGAGATAACCGATCTAGAAAAGATGGTCAACAGCATGCCTCAAATCGCTATAGAACCTTATAGCAAGGAATTTATACAGAAGGCACTAGATGTAACACAGCGCCAGATAAAAGATCTAGAAAAGAAGGCAGCAGAAAACCCAAAAGACAATAAGACTAAATGGGCTCTTGAAAAGGCACAGGCACGCCTGGGATTATTCCATGCAAGGCAAGCAACAGCAGATCCTAAAGTTGGAAATGTGATTACTAAAAATGGTCTCCTAATAGACCATCTAGCAAAGCACATCAAAGACGATAGATTATCATTATTATTATCGAGGATAGGCGAAGACTATGCGGAATTATCAAAACCTGAGCAGAAAAAAGTTGTAGAACTTGTAAATCTAATAAAATCAAAACAAAAATTAGTGAGCCCATTTACTGCCGAATCGACTACATTTGAGGAATTAGAGAATGTACTGAGCGGACAGAGTACGATAGAAACTTTCGAAGAAGATCTATCAAAATATGATCCAATCATGGAATATATTAGGCTTTTGGACGGTGAAGTATTAGAAGATAGCGACCTACAGAACCCAGACGAAGATGTCAAAAAACAAGCATTAGACAAATTAAACAAACTAATGGCAGACCATTTCCCTGTGGGAACAAATGGTATAAATGCTATAGAAAGCTTAAAGGGCATCATAGATGATCCTGAGCTAAATGATGAATTTAAAAACCTAAGTCAGAAGGATGCAGACACTTGTGCTCGTCCAGCTATCATGGCATGGATAGAAAAGAATGCTCCAGAAGTTGCTAACGAAGTTGATACAGGCGATATGGAACAAGATCCTAAAAACCCAAATAATCAAGATGAACCTTCGGCGCCAGAAGAACCAGAACCTTCAGAACCATCTACTGAAGAAACTGCCGATCACATAGACAGTTCATCGGAAATCGAAGAATACATAAAATCATTATACGATTATACAACCGGACATTTCCCAAGAGGAGAGACTGGTGTTATTGAAAGTGTTAAAAAGAAGTTTGGGGAAGGTGCAGTAGGACATGCACAGTCCTTCATAGAACAATTAAAGAATAGTTTTGATGAGAATTTACAAAGGATGAAAAAGATCGCAGGTGCACCGGATCATGAAATGCAAGAAGAACCCGAAAGCACATTTGAAGATCTAATGAGAATCAGGAAACTATCTGGACTCAAATAAATCATAAAATAAACATTGACAGACTAAATAAAACTGCGCTATATTACTATAGTGCAGTTTTTTATTAGGCACAGCCAAAGGCATAACATAAGGAGACAGGCAAAATGGCATCATTAGCAGAAATTCGTGCAAAGTTAAAAGAACAAGAGTCCCGTACAGGGGGCAATCAGGGCGGTGGAGACAATGCAGTTTATCCGTTCTGGAACCTAAAGGAAGGACAAGAAGCAGTAATCCGCTTCCTTCCAGATGGTGACACAAGCAACACGTTCTTCTGGGTAGAACGTGCGATGATCAAACTTCCATTTAACGGTATCAAGGGACAGACGGATAGCCGCCCTACACAAGTACAAGTACCTTGCGTAGAAATGTGGGGTGAAACTTGCCCGGTCCTAACAGAAGTCCGTGGATGGTTTAAGGACAAGAGTCTCGAAGATATGGGTCGAAAGTATTGGAAGAAGAAAAGCTATCTTTTCCAAGGATTGGTGATCGAAGATCCTATCAAGGAAGAAAATACACCAGAAAATCCAATCCGTAGGTTGATTATCGGACCGCAGATTTTCCAGATCGTGCGTGCAGCATTGCTTGATCCTGAGATTGAAGATCTACCAACTGACTATGTACATGGTTTAGATTTCCGTATCGCTAAGACTAGCAAGGGCGGATATGCTGACTATTCTACATCAAAGTGGGGGCGCAGAGAACGTGCTTTAAGCAACGACGACGTCGCAACCGTCAATAAGTACGGATTGTTTAACCTCAAGGATTACTTGCCTAAGAAACCAACAGACGTTGAGCTAAAAGTCATCAAGGAGATGTTTGAAGCATCAGTTGACGGCGAAGCATATGATGCGGAGCGTTGGGGACAGTATTACCGTGCAGCCGGTATGAGCCAAGCAACTGGCGACCCGAATACTCGTGCTAAGTCTGCAGATGACGAGGATGATGTTCCTTTCGACACAACGTCTGCTAAGGCAGCTCCTGTAAAGGAAGAAGCAAAGCCGGCAGGTGGTGATAGCAAGGCAAATGACATCCTTGCAATGATACGTCAAAGACAATCTAAATAAAAGCAAAGATATATGGGGGAGTAACATCCCCCGTTGTTCTTTTAATCTGGAGGTATGAATGGCAAAAGTATTTGATTTAACAAAATTCCGTAAGAGCTTGACTAAAAGCATCGACGGTCTCGGCGTAGGATTTAATGATCCTACTGACTGGGTTAGCACTGGTAATTATGCCCTAAATTATCTGATAAGCGGCAATTTTAACAAGGGCATTCCACTGGGAAAGGTGACTGTTTTCGCTGGTGAAAGCGGAGCAGGAAAGAGCTATATCTGTTCAGGAAACATCATTAGACATGCCCAAGAACAAGATATATTCGTTATTTTGATTGATAGCGAAAACGCACTAGATGAGAAATGGCTACACGCATTAGGTGTCGATACTAGCGAAGCAAAGCTTTTAAAATTAAACATGGCTATGATTGATGATGTCGCAAAAACCATCAACGAGTTCATGAAGGAATATAAAGCAATGCCCGATGGCGAACGTACTAAGGTGTTGTTTGTTATCGATTCCTTAGGCATGCTGCTTACGCCTACTGATGTAAATCAGTTTGAAGCAGGTGATTTGAAAGGTGATATGGGCCGTAAACCTAAGGCGCTTACAGCACTTGTTCGTAACTGTGTCAACATGTTTGGTAGCTATAACGTAGGTATGATATGTACTAATCACACGTATGCCTCGCAAGATATGTTTGATCCTGATGACAAAATATCAGGTGGTCAAGGGTTTGTCTACGCATCAAGTATCGTTGTTGCGATGAAAAAACTTAAACTAAAAGAAGACGAAGATGGTAATAAGGTTTCTGAAGTAAACGGTATACGTGCAGCTTGCAAAATAATGAAAACACGTTATGCGAAACCTTTTGAGAGCTTACAGATAAAAATACCTTATGAAACAGGGATGAATCCTTATAGTGGTCTTCTAGAACTTTTTGAGAAGAAAGGTGTTATCACACAGCAAGGTAATAGGCTAAAATATATTGACTCCAAAGGCAAAGAATATCTAGAATACCGTAAACAATGGACCGGAGAATTGCTGAATATGGTCATGGAAGACTATATACATATCAAGCCAGCAATATCTGATAACACGTTGTTGGTTGATAGTGAAACCGGAGAAATATTAGAATGAATGAAGCACTTATCGTTGAATTGTGGGACTTGATCAGAGAATACTCAGATAAGAAACAGATATCTATAATAGCTGAAAAATACGTGGAACTGCTAAGCGATCACGGTGCTAGAGATAATGATATCCGTGATGCATTAGGTCATGATGATTCATTAGATGAAGCAATTAAAATAGTCTTAGACATTGAAGACGAAGATGATTACGATCAAGATGATGATGAGTAAAAAATGAGTTGGTACGCTAAGGTTAGCCAAGATATTACCTGTATTCCAGATGCTATCGCATTTTATGAACATGAACTCATAGATGCTAAGCGAGAAGTTCGTATCACTGGAAATATCGAAAAATCTGCTGCTGCTATGCCAGGAGTAGTGGAACAGAGATATAATCAGCTACAGGAGATCGAGGCTATCTTAGAATATCTGAATATCGAACTTCGCCGTCTGCGTAGCCAGTTTTTCAAGAAATATCTCGAAAATTATCAACGTGCCCTCAGCAGCAGAGATGTTGAAAAATACGTAGACGGTGAAGGCGATGTAGTCGATTATGAGAAAATAATAAACGAATTTGCGCTCTTGAGAAATAAATGGCTAGGTATAATCAAAGCTCTAGATATAAAACAATGGCAGCTCAGTAACGTGATAAAACTACGTGTAGCTGGTATGGAAGATGCGACTCTTTGAACTTGACTTTTGTGTGCGTAACCATGTATATTTGTATTATGTTTACGTACATAGAAGAAATAATCGGTTTTTTATATAATCCAGCTACTAGAACTGCTGAAGTCAAAATACCTTCTAGAGATAAAAGCGTATTGTTTAGCATGGCTAAGCAGCTTTCTAACTCTATTTCTTTAACAGAAAAACAAGCAGGATTGGCTTTAAAAATACTTAAAAATAATGCTGATGAACTTTCATTTATATCCGGATTCCGAGATCTAATAGAAAATCCTCGATACAAAACTCCTTTCCGTGTGATAGATTCTACCAAAAAGATTTTCTTTGTTGACTATGAAAAAGAAAAATATATAGCTGTTAAAACTTTATTTGATCATAAGATACAGAAGTCGTTGTCTAATTTAAAAATAATAAAAAGAATTAGTAACAATACGAGCCTCTATAGAATATCAGAACAAAACATAATCAAAATTGTTGATAATCTAAAAGATTTTAATTTTGAAATAGATAATACAGTTGATAACTTATATAAAGAGCTCAAAGAAATAGAAAAAAATCCAGAAAGATACGTTCCTTGTGTTTCTCTAGAAAATGGAGTATTAGAGGTAAAGAATTCTAATCAATATGTCATAGACTATTTTAAAAATAATCAAACTAATGAATTATTATCTGATCTTTTCTTTGCAAGAAGCATGGGATTATCTTTTTCTAAATCTATTATGCCTAGTATAAATCCTAATAACAAATATATAGAAAATATGCTATTTTCTGGAAATAATAGATTTATGATCTCAACAGAAGAGACGGCTGAAATAGAGGATATTACATCAGAAATAATAACATCTAGCCGATTATATCCTGTGCTAGTAATGTTAGCTGACGATCAAAATTTACAAAATACTATCAAATCCTGGTATGCATCTTTATCTAAAAATAAGGTAGAAAATTCACAGATTAGTGTGCTTTTTAGAAGTTCTCATAATAGAGATTTTAATCAATCTATAAAAGATTTAAAATTAAATAACATTGTTGATGAAGAAACTAAGGTAGTTTTTATCAGCAATAAAGTTCCAAAATTATTATATAAAATAGGTGTTAAACCTAAGATGATAATAAGCAGTTCAATGTATCATGCACATTATACTAGCCAAAAAATGGTTGAAATACATCCATTAGTATTATATCATACTAATCACTCTCGCAACAATCTAGGAAACAATATTGCCAAACTGTAAGCTAATCATTAAAGACGAAGTCAACATAAAGCTAGAAGGACTTAGTCTAGAGGCTCGTCGCAAATTAGCCAATAAATTCAAGTTTGAAGTACCGTGGGCTCGGTATCAACCTAGTTATAGACTAGGCAGATGGGACGGGACTGTAGCGTTCTTTGGAGTCGGCGGAACCGGTTACATAAATCAACTCGATGAGATATTGCCTATCTTAGAAAGCATGGATTATGATCTAGAAATCGAAGATCTTAGGCAGCACGAATCTATAAAATTTGACGAAATTTTTGAAGATTTTTGGGGAAATTTGACTTGGCCTAAAGGACATAGATTTGAGGGACAACCAATAAGATTGCGCGATGATCAAGTCGAAGTAATCAACAATTTCTTATCAAACCCACAAGCACTCCAAGAAGTAGCTACTGGTGCAGGTAAGACCATAATGACCGCAACTTTAAGCAAAATCTGCGAAAAATATGGTCGTACTATGGTGATCGTTCCTAACAAGAGTCTAGTAGAACAAACAGAAGAAGATTATATAAATGTTGGTCTTGATGTAGGAGTGTATTACGGTGATCGCAAAGAACTAAACAAAAAACATACCATATGCACATGGCAAAGTTTGAACATATTAGACAAAAAATCACACGATTTTGACACCCTTTCATTAGCAGAATTTACCGAGGGTGTGGCAGCAATAATCATTGACGAAGTTCATCAAGCAAAGGCAGATGTGCTTAAAAAACTACTAACTATAAATTTTGCAAACTCACCAATACGTTGGGGACTAACTGGTACTGTACCAAAAGAAAAATTTGAATTTGAATCAATACGATGTTCGATAGGAGAAGTTATCAACCGAGTCACTGCTAATCAATTGCAGGAGAAAGGCGTATTAGCACAGTGCCATGTAAATGTCTTGCAGATAACAGATATCAAGGAATTTCGCAACTATGCTGATGAATACAAATATCTCGTAACTGACAAAGATCGCATGAACTGGATGGCAAAGAAGATAAAAGAGATATCAAAGACAGGAAACACATTAGTCTTAGTAAATCGCATAGATACAGGAAAGATACTCGTCGATGAGATATCCGAAGCTGTTTTTATAAGTGGCGCTGTAAAGACCAAAGATAGGAAAGAAGAATATGACGAAGTTAAAACAAGCGATGATAAGATTATTATCGCTACCTATGGAGTTGCTGCTGTGGGCATCAATATTCCTCGTATTTTTAATTTGGTATTGCTGGAGCCGGGAAAGAGCTTTGTCAGAGTTATCCAGTCTATTGGACGTGGCATCCGCAAAGCTGAGGACAAGGACTTCGTACAGATCTGGGACATAACATCAACCTGCAAATATGCTAAGAGGCACCTCACAGAAAGAAAAAAATTTTATAAAGAAGCAAAGTATCCATTTACTGTTGCTAAGATAGATATATGATTGGAATAGAAATGCAAATATTGACATTAGATAATATAACATTTAATCTAAACAATTTACCGGAAGAAGTAGACGAAGATCTAAGATTTGCTGTATTAGATAATTCTAATCCAAGCGAACCTGATTTTTTCTTCCAACCTTTGGTATTCTTAGAAAGCTTCAATGCTCCAGCTGTAGTGTTGAAGATTGGAAATCATGAGATACAGATGCCATTAGATTGGTGTGTAGTAGTCGGTTGTCGAGAGAGCGGCAACGATCTAGAGGTTATACCGATTACTAGCCTAACCGACAGAGGGTTTGACACTTTTATATTCAATCCTCTCTCAAACTTTAAGTTTGAATTTATGGATATAGAGATAGTAAACATCTACATAGATGTTAAATGGTACTTTCCTAAAATGCGGAACGGACAGATATTAGCAGTACCTCTAAGAGACGGACCTAAGCCCCCTTGTGCATATTTCGTAAAAGAGATAAGTAGACAGAGCGAGATCATACAATACGCTAAATTGATGTAGATGGACAAAGACAGTAACACATTCATTTTTGAATCTCCCGATGGTGGTAATATTGTCTTTAGAAGACTACCTCAGCAGATAGATAGAGAATTAGTTTCAAAATCTACTCCGGATCTATTCACATACTTAGAATTTAATGAAATCAAAAAACTAGCAGAAACGAACACATCGATCAAGATAGCTCTTGATAATCTCTTGCTTATCTATTATACTATAAAAGATGACAGAAAAGATTGAACTTAAAGAAAAGATTGCGGCTGTAGATCTTGGAGCTAAAAATCTCTGGAATGACATAACCGACGATCAGAGAAAAGCTTTAAAAAACGAATTTTGGATACTAAATCGCTACATAAGCAATGTAAAAACCAGCAACAGAGATCATGCTGCACATTATGTTCTTACAGTAAATGAATACTTCAATAAGAACTGGGCAGAGATACAGAAGCATCCTAAACTAGCATGGTTATTACTCTGTATGTGTAGTTACGATGGAAAGAAAACATTCTATCATGAATGGATAGCGGGTGGTAAAAAGAAAACAAACAGCAAGAGGCAAAAGCTATTAGATTCTGTATATCCAAATCTTAAAAGAGACGAAATAGAAACACTTGCAGAGATTAGCACAAATGATGAACTTAAAGAACTCGCTAGAGAAATCGGATGGTCAGAAAAGGAGATTAAAGATCTCTGATTATGTATGCAGACACTGCGGGAAAACGTTTGTCAAGGAAAAGACTCTAGCTGTTCATATGTGCGAACCTAAACGCAGGAATGGGCAAAGAGATGAACGAAGAGTACAGGCTGGATTCTATGTGTATAATAGATTCTATAAGCTCACACAAAACAGTAAAAATGAAAAAACATACGACGAGTTTTGCAAAAGCCCGTATTATAATGCTTTCGTAAAATTTGGAAGTTTTATGAGCAATGTAAATCCATTATATCCGGATAGATATATTGATTGGATTATAAAGAGTGCTATTCCTTTAGACAAGTGGTGCAGAGAAGAACTATATGACAAATATGTCTTAGATCTAATAAAGACAGAGAACGTAGAATCTGCTAGCGAACGAACAATAAATAATATGATTGCTTGGGCTGATAAAAATTCTGCACAATGGAATCATTACTTTTTATACGCTAACTTAAATAGAATAACCTATGATATAAGAGATGGCAAGATTTCTCCCTGGGTGCTATTAAATTGCGATAGTGGTGTAGCAGCACTCAAGAAGATGTCAGATGAACAACTACAGACGATTGGTCCAATGATTGATGTTTTGTTTTGGACCGATCGTTTTAAAAATCATAAGTCAGACCTTGAATTTATAAAAAACCTGATCAAGGAGGCAAATATATGATGGTACAAGAAACCACTGAAATAGTAGTAGTTGATCTAGATTACGAGATATCCTCTGATAAAGAAGAAAGATCAGTTACTTTTAAATTTTCTAATTTTCAAAATGAAGCACAGATGGAAAAGTTTAAAAATTATATGAAAGATAATCTTCCTCTCCTTCTGTTTACTAGCGATGTGCAACACTAATGCCAGATATTGATATAGATTTTCTAGATCGTACAAAAATACTTTCAATGATTCCTCATAGGGTCGCTATGAGGAATCATAACGGCCAGAAACTGAAACATAATACTGGTGTATACTTCCATGAAGTTCCACACGATATATTTTCTAATATTTCTACGATAGATTATGAGAATGCAGAAAAAAGAGGATACTTTAAGATTGATTTCTTAAACGTAAGCATGTATGAAGGTGTGAGAGATGAAGCGCACCTGACGCATTTGTTAAACACAGAACCTCTATGGGATCTGTTAGAACATGAAGAAGTTGTAAATCAGCTTTTCCACATAAACAATCATTTTCCTATAGTTAAAAAACTCAAACCAAAGAGCATAGAACAGTTAGCAGCTATACTAGCTATCATAAGGCCAGCTAAGAGATCTCTAGTAGATCAGAGCTGGGATATCATAATGGCAGAAGTTTGGAAGAGACCTGAAGAAGATCTATACTTCTTTAAGAAATCTCATGCTATAGCATATGCAGCAGCTATTGTAGTACAATTAAATTTGATATGCGAGAAAATAAGTTTAGGATATACTTAGCGCCTTCGGATTAGTTGGACACTGCGCCTTTTGATCCTCTTGACCATTATATTGTGCAAACTCACTACCGGACCAATCATTATGCTAACATCCTTAGTCGTGAAATTCCTTATAGCATACCTAAAAGGTTCCATTTCTTTCCTTAGGAATATGTTTATAGGTATCATACGATTAGATTCCCACCACCATAGCTCACCTAGTTCAATGAAGGACTTTTTGTGTTCTTCGGTCTTAAAGACATTAAAATCATAGATGCTCGTGATGTTAGGATCTTGGTTTATTATTATACCTACATATTCTTGGCTACCGTAGGTGATCACAGATATGAATGGAAAATTTTCCTGCAGATTTTCTGTTAAACTAGTCATAAATATAAAAAAGGTCCATTATCATGTATAATCAAGCTGCGTATTTATATCCAAACGTTCAGACATTTTATACAGATCTGGTTGCTAGCACAACAGGATACAGGAAGATGTATAACAGAACATTAAATTTATATAAAGGCATCGATAACACATTTTCTGTGAAACTGCTCAATGGAGATCAGAAGTTATTAAATGTTGTTGGACAGACATTATTCTGGACTTTATTAGACAAAGACACTGCTGAAGTGAAATTCCAGACAAGCATCGTAGTCAATGGCGGGTTTAATTCTCAAGTACCTATTACGATAGGCGAGGGAGATCTAGAATCTATAAACAGCGGAAAATACATATATAGTGTCTTTCTAGTTGATAGCAACAACAAGAAGACCATATTATACGGAGATAGCCAATACGGTGCTAGCGTCCCAGTTGAGGTCATAAGCAATAGCTTCCCCCAAATCTATCCATCGCAAGAAGTCGACAGCAGCTCATTTACTAATTCTGGATACGTGGGATCTACAGGAAGTAGCTTGTATACTAGCGCATTGAATGCTAGACCAGAGCTAAACAATCATAATAATGCCTTACATACTGTTGCGGTTTACAGCACTAACTATTCAGGGATAGTGAATATCGAAGCTACCTTAGAGAATGGAGTAACTGATGTTACAAATTGGGCTACTGTAGATAGTATAAGCATCTCATCTACAGATACTATAAATTACACGAACTTTAATGGTATATACACCTTCGTTAGATTCCGCATGATAGCCGGAAATATGAACACTGGAACAGTTGACAAGATCCTCTATAGAAGCTAAAATATAAACATGACGCTTTATGACGACATGTTAGCATTACTTCCTCGGAAGAAACAAACTCCAAACGGATGGGTTAGTTTCAATGCAGTCTGTTGTCACCATAACAATGATAGTAGAGATACAAAAAAACGCGGTGGATTAAAACGCACAGAAGATAATGGAGTCACATACCATTGTTTTAACTGTGGATTTAAAGCTAGCTGGAGACCAGGTCGTAACCTCGGTACACGCATGCAGAATCTATTACGATGGATGGGTGCTAGCGACGATCAAATAAACAAAATCGCATTTGAATGTTTGAAGATCGAAGCAGGGAAGAAAAAATCATCTGAAGTTATCATTCCAGAATTTGTTCCTCGCAGCTTGCCAGAAAATTCATCTAAGATAACAGAAATTTTTATATTGAAAACTCCAGAAGTTATCCCTGTCGTTGAATACATCTATAAGAGAGGTCTGACCTTAGATGACAGCGATTTCTATTGGAGTCCTAAGTTCTTAGATCGATTGTTGATACCCATGACAGTTGATAAGAAATTAGTAGGATATATAGGTAGGAAGATCAAAGAAGGAAATCCAAAATACATAACAGAACATCCAGCACATGTTGTTTTTAATCTAGATAAACAGGGTTATGAGAACAAATTTGTTTTGGTTTTTGAAGGCAGCATAGATGCTCTGCTATTAGGTGGAGTAGCACTGCTTACTAATGAGATATCTAGAGAACAGGCACTGCAGATAAATTCTCTAGACAGACAAGTAATAATAGTACCTGATCGAGACAAACCTGGAGAGAGATTGATAGACCAAGCTATAGAATTAGGTTGGGCTGTTTCTTTTCCAAACTGGGAAGATGATGTGAAAGACGCAGGCGATGCTGTTCTTCGTTATGGTAGGTTAGCCACCATGATAAGTATCATGAAGAACGTTGAGACGAATGATTTAAAGATAAAACTTAGGAGAAAGATCAGTGGCTGATTATAACTACGATATTCAGAAGCTTTATCTAGAGATGTTTTTAGCTGACGCAGAAAGCTTTGTTCGTGTACAGAACATTTTTGATCCAAAGAGTTTTGATCGTAAGCTACAACCAGCGGCTGAGTATCTAAAGACCTATGTAGACAAGTATAAAGTGATGCCGGAACTGAGGATAGTGAAGGCAGAAACCAGCATAGATCTACAAGATGCGACAGATGTTCCTAAAGAAAACTATGAATGGTTGCTGGATGAGTTTGAGAGGTTCAGCAGGCATAAGGCACTCGAACGTGCGATATTAGCGAGCGCAGACCTCCTCGAAAAAGGTGACTATGGTCCTGTAGAAAAGATGATCAAGGATGCTGTACAGATCAGCTTAGCAAAAGACATGGGTACTGATTACTTTTATGATCCTCGTAGCAGGTTATTGAAACTAAAAGACAATAACGGACAGTTGAGCACTGGATGGAAAGCTATAGATCAAAAGCTGTATGGTGGATTCAATCGAGGAGAACTAAACATATTCGCAGGTGGGTCTGGTGCAGGTAAAAGTCTCTTCTTGCAGAATCTAGCAGTAAACTTTGCGACTGTTGGTTTGAACGTTTTATATGTCACTTTAGAACTGAGCGAAGAACTGACCAGCATGAGAATAGACAGCATGGTCACCGGAATCACTACACGGGAGATATTCAAAAGCATCGACGAAGTAGAGATGAAGGTTAAGATAACTGGAAAGAAGAGCGGAGCTATACAGATCAAATACATGCCAAGCGGAAAGAACGTGAACGATCTGAGGGCTTATGTGAAAGAATACAGCATACGCAAAGGACATACTCCAGATGTTATATTGATAGATTATCTAGATCTGCTGATGCCTATCAGCGTGAAGATCAGTCCAGAAAATCTTTTTATCAAAGACAAATATGTGAGTGAAGAGCTGAGGAACTTTGCTATGGAGATCAAAGCGATCACAGTAACAGCAAGCCAGCTGAACAGAGCAGCAGTTGAAGAAGTAGAGTTTGATCATAGCCATATCAGTGGTGGGTTATCGAAGATACAGACAGCAGATAACGTGATAGGTATTTTTACTAGCAGGGCTATGCGCGAGCGCGGACGCTATCAGATACAGTTCATGAAGACTAGAAGTTCAAGCGGCGTAGGTCAGAAGGTAGATCTAGCGTTTGATCCAGATACTTTGAGGATCAGCGACTGCGACGATACTGAGGAAGATTCAAATCCTATCGGAGGACGTAGCAGGATATCAGAAAGCATCAAGAACAGGACCACTGTTACAGCTGGACAGAAAGCAGAAACAGATCCAATAAAAGATATGGCCAAAGTCAGGGCAGAAACTGGTAGCAGCAAGCTGAGAGAATTGCTAGGTAATCTAGGTAATCATGAAGACATATAGATTAAAAGATACCTATGACGAGCATCTGCAAGAAAATAACAGTGCCTTATATTTCTTGACTAGCCTAAGCGCCGATAAGGTAACTATAGATTAGCAATATGAAAGAGAACGTGGAACCAGTGCTACTATATCAATAGTAACAGCTAAGTTCCACGATCCTATTTCTGAGATGATGTTCTTGTTGCGCTTCAGTGAACTAGTTGATCAATGCACGTAGAGTGTGATAAACAGTGCGTGCTGCTTAGCCTTGCTATTGATCATCGCTTTCCATAGCTTCTTTAACATTACTTGCAACCTTTATTGATGATCTCTAGTTCTTCTTCAGTATAGGGCCACATCTGTTTTTCTCCTTAGAATCCAAAAGGACGCCTCTGGGCGTACTTTAGGCGAGTGTACTCTCTAGACCAATGTTCAATATCATATATGCTTTTTGGATTATGCGCATTGATGAATCGTTCTTCGCTGTCCATGATATTTTCCCATTTGGTAAAAAAATCCCATATTGCTTTGAATATCATAAACTAGCTCCTCTCCTCTGGACGCTCTTGTTTGCGATAAAAGGAATATCACAACGGTTGATGCCTAGATCAGCTAGATCGCGATTGCTCAGTGCAGTTAGTTCATTTACTGTCTTGCGATAACGTATGTATCTACGGTATGACCTGTAGATATCGATCAATATTTTCTTCATAACTGTCTCCTTGTGTGTGTTATTACAACAATATACAGCTATTTACCTTGCAGAGCAATAGAAAATATTGCATCGCAATACAACTCTAGTATGCAAAAAATGCATAACTAGATGTCATTTTATTGTCATCTATGCAAGTTTAGTGTCTTAGGTCAGTAAACATAGAATAGAGCAAGAACAGCAGTAACAGGACTAATATTAAAATAAAAAGCCCTGCCATGTCTAGACTCCGTATCTGTTCCTCTTTATTTTAGCAACTGGGCTAACCTTGTTGTTCTGCAGAGGTTCTTCACTTTTTCCAGTGCTGAGCTGTTCTTTTTCAAGCTTGTGGTTACGTATCGATCGTTCTACACGCTCTCTTTCGTTATCGTCGTAGGGCATGATGAATCCAGACTGTCCTAGATTATCTACGCTGGCCACGTTACGGTCACCGCTAGCTATACTTATACCTAACCTATAGATCCTGTAAGGATCTTGCTCGGCGACTCCAATCGCACCTTTCATCACCAGTTTCTGTTCTGGATGTAGATCATCTCGTGTGCTGCCATACTCTGTGCTGCCTTCTGCACGGCTATGCACATCTAATGGATCCCCATCGTGAGGTACTCCTAGTTTACCAGTCTTGAAATGTTTAGGATGATATTCTACCCGGAGGCCAGCATCTTTGCTTTCTCTTATGAACTCGCTAGCCCTCATCACACACCATACCTGTTCTTCTTGCGCTTAGCTACTGGACTCAATACCTGTGTATCTAACTGCTCAATGCTCTTGCCTGTTTTTAGCATGCTAGTGCTGTACTTGTGTTTTTTTAGTGCACCGTCGATTATTTCACGCTCGCCTTCGCTGTAAGCGACTACCCAAGGAGTCTCTCCTACTGGGCTTTCTTTGGTATGATCTTTGTGGTGCTGTGGGCTACCGGCCATAGTCACGCCAAAACGATAGATCTCATAATTGTTGTCCATCTGCGGAAATTTCATGTTGTGCGACATCGCGTTGGTATGATAGTGAGGCATCTTCTCTGATTTAGATTCGCTGAAGATAAACTCGCGGGCCCTCATACACCGTACCTGTTCTTCTTACGTTTAGCTACTGGGCTAGCAGTGTTAGTATCAGTCGTCTCAGTGCTCTGCATGCTGCTCAGTTTCCTTATAGGACCTGCCATAGCATCTTTGGCTGCGTTCTTTATGATCTCGTATTCTTCTTCAGTATAAGTGGACAGCAGCGGATCTCCCGCTAAAGGTCCAGCAGCTGGTGTTGTACGATGATGCTTTGGATCTGAATGTGCGCTGGCCATAGCTATACCAAACCTATAGCCCTGGTAAGGATTACCGTTTGATTTGTTTATGCTGATGCCAGGGAGGCTGATACCTCCCTTGATAGCTGCGGTAGCTGCTTTGTCGATCTTCTGGGGATCTGCAGGTATATCTTCAATGATAAATTCTCTAGCTCTCATGCAGTTATTTATCAGTTATCACACCCAAATCATAAATAGACACGAGCAAGGAGCGATCGTGGGTGACCGGGTACTATTCATATTAAAGAGGCGAGAAGATTTCAATCCTATACAGCACAGCCCCAAGGGACTGAGCACAGGGCTGTTCAATTCAGCCAGTTTCATGGTAGAGATGCTGCAGGGCATGGGCATAGATGCAGCTATAGAAGTGGCCCTAGACAACAACTGCATCGATAGGTTAGTCAAGCAGCATCGTGCTACACACGTAATCATAGAAGCGTTCTGGGTAGTACCCACTAAGTTCGCAGTGCTGACTAAACTGCATCCCCAAGTCAAATGGTACATACGTGTGCATTCCGAGATGCCGTTCATGGCGGGCGAAGGCATGGCTATGGATTGGCTGGGAGAGTACGTAAACTTCCCACAGATAGACATAGGTATAAACGCACCCAGGATGCTGGAGGAGATACGTTTATATCTGCAGGTGAAGCAGGGCTGGAGCAGAGAGACTGTGCAGCAGCGTGTGGTATACATGCCCAACTGGTACCCACCGGGCTACAAGACCAAAGATCTAGACAGGGACAAGTACTGGGTAGACATAGCCTGCTTTGGTGCTGTGCGCCCCCTCAAGAACCATCTGCTGCAGGCGTTCGCTGCTGTGGACTTCGCGGAACGCTACAGGAAGCAGCTGCGTTTCCACATCAACGTGGGTAGGGTAGAGATGAAGGGTGACCCTGTGCTGAGCAATCTCAAGGGACTGTTCCAGCACCTGCACACCAGAGGCCACAAGATGATCATGCACGAGTGGCGGCCCCGAGAGCAGTTCCTAGAGCTGTGCAGCAGCATGGACATAGGCATGCAGTGTAACATGAGCGAAACCTTCAACATAGTAGGGGCAGACCTCATCAGCCAGGGCATACCTCTAGTGGGCAGCGACGAGATACCTTGGACCAGCAGGTTCTGGCATGCTAGGGCCCAGTACAGCAGGGAGATGACCGAAGCACTGGATAGGGCTTGGCACTGGCCCAAGCTGAACGTGTGGCTGAATCAGCGCAATCTCGATAAGTACTGTAAGCAGACCAGCAGGGCATGGTCGGGTTTCTTCAGGGGAGATTGATATGGGTATACGTTGGAACAGAGAAGGTCACACTAAACATCGTGTGGTAGAGATAGATTGGATCGATGGTGAACTGAGAGAGATCGCCAGCGAGTTCGACACGCTAACACTAGCACACGAGTATGCACGCTCGAGTGCTAGCCAGACGGTGAAGCTATATGACGGGTGGGGCGAGCTGCTGATGCAGAGCCAAGCACCAGCATCGAACGGATATAGCTACTAGGAGACGGAGATGGGCAAGCACAAAGTAACCGAACACGGATGGATGAACGGGCTGCTGAACGAGTTCGTGACTTGGTTCGATGACGAAGCAGCAGCACTGGCACACGCTGCCAAGAGCACCATGAACACTGTTAAAGTGCATGATGAT